>Ga0210382_10000149_pt1 | contig 28220 bp, 19 predicted proteins | sample PLMedo_FD_155452 | JGI IMG/M metagenome (GOLD analysis project Ga0210382, IMG submission 155452) | Groundwater sediment microbial communities from an aquifer in East River, Colorado, USA - PLM0_60_coex redo | ecosystem: Environmental > Terrestrial > Soil > Riparian zone | place: USA: East... | reverse complement strand
CTGACACCGACCGCGTTCCTTTCGCCAACCGTGCCGTCGCACTATCTGTCACAGGGCGACAAATCACCGTCAGCGTTAGCCCGCCACTATTGGGGACTGGCACCTCCTTCGGCTTCTCGTTCGCCTTAGGAAGAGAGATTGTGACACGCTCCTCTCTAGGATCACGGCGGTATCCTCTCTTCGCCTTGCCTGTTCCCGTCTTGGATTCCGCTGGTAGAGCTGCCGAAGCAGGCACCGGAACCGACTCGGGTACTGCCGCCGCAACTTGCTCCACCGGCTCCACATCAGCTTCCGAGCTTTCCCAAAGGTAGTCGCCCCAGGACACCACCGCCTCGAGGGCATCAACTCGCGGTGCAATCAGTACACTGAGACCCATTGACGACGGCAAGAGACTCTTACGGGCCCCGGCCCGATCGGGTGGCGCAGCATCGTCGGTGGCCTCGCTGTCACCGGCGGAATCGATCTCGTCGTTAGAGGTTGCATCGGTGCGCTGCTCCTCAGGCGCATCGACCGGCACCAGGAACCCGGCCAAATACCAACGCGACGGTGCCTCGGGAAGTAGTTCTTTGGCGAAGGCATGTGTATTGTCCGGCCCAACGAGATCAAGCTGCAGGGCTTCAACAATGGCCCCGCGCATCGCGTCCGATGTTGTTTGTGCACTCACTTCTCCACCTCTTGCGTGTCACAAATCAAGCAGATCTCCCGCAGTCAAACGCGCGCCAGACTTTCCGCCTTTACTCCCGCCCTTCTTCGGTTTGCCCGCGGCGGATGTCGCCGCGTCGCCCGACAGACGCTCTTCCGTTGCGCGCTCGGCATTCAGTTTCAGAAGGCGGGCCAGGACTTCGTCGCGCATTTCGTCGGGCCAGCGGTAACGCCAGGGTTTTTTCTTTTTGCGGCTGGTGAATTCTTCGCCGTCTTCCTCGTCTTCGTAGTCGAGCAGGAACTGACATTTGCACCCGGGCAAAATATCGGTCCAGCCATAGGCGGTGAGGACAGTAGCATCCATTGCGGCGTGCAACTCGCGCAGATGCAAAATGTCTGACGCAGTTTCCTCTGGGTGGTGGAAGCGATTGTAGATCTTGGTGAGACCTTCGTTGTTGCGAACCATGAGGGCAGAACGGAACTCGTCGTACTCTCGCCCCGCCGCCTCCAACGACGGGTTCGTCTCATAGCTAATAGGAAACGGAAAGGTCTCGAAGCAATCGCTGGGCGTGTAGCGAACTTCCTCATTCAGAAATGATGCATTTTGAAGAACCCAAAAACTATGGACTTGAGATTCGAGCAAGGCGAACGCGGCTTGAGTATCGTCAGCCACCACAATCACGGCTTCCGAGACCACCGTCCGGGTGGCGCAGAATCTGAACGCGACGTACTTCGAAACCCTGGAAATTGCGAGGCATCGTGTCAGTGGCTCAATTGCGGTATGAAGTCCCTCAACTCTCGAGCCGAATTGCCACCAATACCTCTTCCCATGTGCGGCGAGCGGATGGTCCTTCGCTGCCATTCGCTCGGGTCGAACTCGTTCCTCAACGATTCGTAAGAGATGAGGCCACCCCGCCGCTTCCTCGACAGAGCGTCTTCCGAAATTAATCACAAACCTCGAGGGGTTGCCGGTAGGAGTCGAGGACAAATCGTCACCGCCGATATATGGTTCAATTAATTGAGCGTTCTTAGAGTCCTGCTCTATCAGCCATTCTCGTTCTACGCCGGAGACAATGAATCCCTGTCCCATAATCTTTGAACCAATAAATGCGCGGCCAACGTTTGCCAGTAGGACGATTGGCGGTGGAAGCTCCTCTTGGGCTCGCAAACGGGAGTTGATGAACTTAACTGGTTTGCCATCTAGCTCAACTAATGTACCTTCGGGTAGCCTACGACCGAAATGCAGCACTGACACTTTGACCATCGCTGCCCCCGGCCATTCCATTGCTGTATCTGCCCCATAAATCGTAAATCCACCCTGCACCAAGATAGCCAGGGATGATGATCTCGTATCGGATTCTGCGATCGACTTTGTCGCAATGAGACCCGCCGTACCTATAGGTGAAAGAAGACTGCCAGCGAGTCGAAAGAAAAATGCCACGTAGTCGGCGTTCCCGTGAGCACCCGCGTTTTGACCTAACAACCACGTCTGGTAGCTTTTTCCAAAGCTTTCTGCCACTTGACGGCTTCCCGAGAACGGTGGATTGGAGACGATTGCGTCGAAGCCGGGATTCGCACGATCGAAGACCTCGGGAAACTCAATTTCCCAATGAAATGGCGTGACGGAGAACTGGCCGGTGCGTAGTGCCGCAACTTCGGCTGTCGGCAATAACGTTGTGTCGCTTTTAGTGAGATAGTCGGTGATGCGCTCGACGAGTTCAAGACGCATCTGTTCACGGTCCTTGTCTTTGTCGGCAGAAAAGAAAGCGACCATGGCGGCGTCGCCTATGAGGCGGACGAGGTCGAGGTTTTTGTCAGCTTGGTCAAGCTTCTCGCGCTTTAATTGAGTCGAGGTGTAGTCGTCGCCTGCGGCGAGGATCTCCTGGCGTTCGTGGAGGGCAGCAGCGGTGCGTTTGCGGACATCCTCAGCAAAGAGCAGGCGCTGGCCAGTAGCGGGGCGCCAAGTAAAGTCTTCGATCTGGTGCCGAGTCAAACCTACGAGCGAGTCCCCGCATCGGATGGCGTGGTCAATGAAGGTGAATGGATGGTCTTTGGCCAGCGTGGCGAGCCAGATCGAAAGTTTGGCAAGGTCCACAGCCATCGGATTCCGATCCACCCCATACAGACAGCACTGGGCGACTAGGCGGCGGGCGAAAAGGATTTCGTCTTCATCGGGAGGGATAACTGGTACCTGGTGGTGGAAGTGCCACGAAGAAATCAGTTCGTCGGCCAACTGTCGACAGCTCTCGACGAGGAAGGCCCCAGAGCCGACGGCGATATCGCAAACCTTGAGGGCGAGGATTTCCTCCGGCTTGGGATGGCGGCCAAGGCGGTTCAGGATCGGCTCGAGGGTCTTATGGACAATGGGCTCGGTAAAGGAGCGCGGGGTGTAGTGGGAGCCAGAACGCCGCCGCTCGTCGGTCGGCTGGAGCACGAGACCACCTCTAGGCACCAGGCCCGGCGTGGCTCCACGATCGATGCGCTTGTCCAGCGCACCCAACAGATCCTCCACAGAGTCCGCGGCTTTTAGCTCCTTTTCCGCCTCGCCCGTGAGGTCCGTATCAGCTCGCTCCTTCAACCACTTGGTGCGCTCAGACGGCTTCGCCGCGAGGAGTGCCTCAAGGCTTATCACGGGTGCGGCTGGAACACCACCCTGCTTGCGCTTCCCCTTGAGCGCAATGGCTGTGCCGTCGGCAACCTCGACGCCAAAGCCCATGATGGTCTGATAGACCGACCCGATTTCCTCGACGTCTAACGTGCGGTAGGACAGCCGCTCGCCGTCAAGAAGAAGGAGCTTTTCAAGTACGCGATAGATAACGCCATCTGCAACCAGCGGTATCTCCTTACCTCCCGTCGTCCCTTCAAGGAAAGGGAAGCGTTGCGGGTCGAATAGGTACCCCTTGCGCGCAGGCACTGCGAACTGCGGATGCTTGCAGCCTTCGCAGACAACGCGGAAAACGGCAAGCAATTGCGCCCACGCCCCAAACCGATGATCCATGGTGTCTGGATAGCGCTCCGCGTCTTCACGCAGCCGCTCAAAAAGGCCATGCACCGAGTAGTTCCTGACGTAGACCGATGAGCCGGGCATTACGCCCCGGTCTTCCGCATACAGAAGGAACACCAATCGCAGGAGCACATTCAGAAGGGCCGAATAGACCGAATCGGGATCTTTCGAGATCACTTCGCGCAGAAGCTCACCCTTCATGCGGTCATTCGCGGCCTGAAAGCCGCGCAGAAGCTCGTACAGCGCATCCAGCACCTGCTGAGCAAGCGCGGCCGAGACGCGGCTCTGATACTCGCGGCTCTTGGTGAGCAAAGCGGAAAGCCTGGCCTCGCTGGGTGCCGCGATGAGGCGATACCGATTCAGCAACAAGTCAAAAGCCGCAAGGATTGGACGACCGCTCACCTCACCCATTGCCGATACCGGGAAAGTGATGTTCCCCGAGTTCTCTCCCCGAGGTGCATAGACCAGTCGGAACTGCGCGCCATTCGACAAGAGGCCGGTTGGTACCTGCACTTCGCGCAAGAGGCGTTCAAAACGGCGTGTCAGCGACGCTGACCAACCTGCTTCGCTCCCAGTGCGTGCGGCATCGAGGTCTGTGTTCTCTGAAAGAATCTGGACCAGAAGGAGCCATGGATGCTCAGGGTCCTTGGGTTTCGGATCACGAAATGCGAACGACGGCGCCAGAGTTTCTCCGAGTTCGGGTATCGCGACTTGAAGTGTGTCTGGTAGTGGCCGGGCTTCGTCGAGGCCATACAGGCAATCCATCGGCCATTCGAGGAGGCCCTGCACAAAAGCCCCAACGTCGCGGACGGTCAGAAGCGTCTCGCCGCCCTCGACCTCGATCTCCTCGGTCCATCCGAGAAAACGTTGTTGCAGCGGCGCGCTATCACGAGGTAGGAGAGCTTGGCTATCCACCAAAGCCGCGGGGGACACCACCAGCCCATCCGGCTGTAGATAGCCGAGCCAGGCCTTATGGTCGAGCAGGGAAGGATCGACGCTCACAGGAAATCCCTCACCCCGTCACCGGCCACAGATAAGCAAGCCCAACCGGTTCCAACCGCGCTGAAGCGACCTGATAGAAGGATTCGATACGAATGGGTTCATCGCGCAGATCACGGTCAGCACCCTCGAGCCAGCGCTGCCAGTAACGCCGGTTGGATTCGTATTGACGCCGCTCAAGCTGCTGCTGCTTGCTCTCCTCGCCCTGCAGGTCGAGGCGCAACTGCGCCGGGATCTCCTTGCCGAACTCGTTGCGCACACGAACCCGCTGCTCTTCAAGAACCTTCCGCATGCCCTGGGATTCAATGCGGCCGCGCTCCGCCAATTTGGTCTCGGCGTCCTTCCGATCCTCGGCGCCGCGCACCTCCAGGTGTGGTAACAGTTCTTTAATATCCCGAACGATCGAGGCCTGCAGCCGCTTCACAACCTGTTCGGGCACCAGGCGGCTCGCGCCAGGTCTTAGAGATTGCTCGAGCAACTCGAGTGTCTTGGATTCTGCATCGCGGCCGTAGGGCGCCAGCTTCGATTTGCGCGATACGGCATCTGACCAACGTGCCGTGACCGTTACAATCTCTTCGTGAAGCCGCGAGGCACCTTTGCCATAAAGCGACAGACGGCCGATCAATATCACACGCGGGATCGCATCCGTGCTCTGCGCAAAGCAAGCTCGGGAAAGATCGTGATGTACGAATCCTTGCGCGAGAAAGCGTCCGAGAAGGCGCTGAACGACGCGGTGCTCGAGATGAACCTGCACTACATCGTCGTCGATTCCCTGTGGCGGGTCAAAAACCACTGGGCGTATCGGGGCATCCTTCCGCCACGCAAAATCTCGACGGCCTTCTTTCGGAGGCTCTCTCAACGTATCCAGCGTTGATGCCCACGTCGAGTCTCCTCCATGCCTCCCTTGGAGATCAGGGAATGTGAATTTCTCGATTCCATCGGCACTCTTCCCCGCAGCCACCAACGGTTTCGCACCCTGCAGCTCGAGCGAGCAGGACAATGCGTCGCGAAAGTGCGTGGTATCGAGCCCGATCCATTTGCGTGCCTCATTGACTCGGCCGCGTAGAGTATTGATCTGCTTTTCCAGATCCTCGCGACGCTCGCGGGTAGCGTCGAGCTCCTCCGTTACTGAAGCTTGACGTTCCTTGTCGAGACCGGCTTTGTCAATTTCCTCAGCCATGCGCTCGGATTCTTTGCGTCGGATGCCGCCCCGGATGGTCTCCGACAGCCGTGTCTCGAGCACCTCGGCGAGGCTGCCGAGCTGTCGCCGAATAATGTCTGTCTTTCTTACGAGCGCGCTCAGTACGCGGTCCTCAGGGCGCTGCTTGTAGACAAAATAGTGGCAAAAGACTTCTGGCGCGGGCTGCAGTTTGCGGTCAATGCGGCCGTTGCGCTGCTCGAGCCGGCTTGGATTCCATGGCACGTCGAAATGAAACAGGTTGTGGCAGTGGGCTTGCAGGTTAAGGCCTTCGCGGGCAGCGTCTGTCGCCACGAGAATTCGAATCGGGTGGGAGCTTGGAGCCAGGTTGAAGGCACGTTTGATCTCTGTGCGCTTATCGGGCGGCGTAGGCCCGTGAAAAACCTCAATCCGCTGCTCCCAGAGATCGGTTCCGGCGATGGCAGCGCGCAGCATATTGAAGAGGTAGCGTCGAGTGTCCTCATACTCGGTGAAGATAAGGAGCCGCAGATCGGTCCACCGGGCCTCAGGCTTTGGCGAACCCGATCCAGGTTGGCAGGCCCCAGAGCACATGTGCTTTCGAATCCACTCCACCAGATATTGCACACGAGCGTCGGGGACACCGCGTCCCTGCTCCGCGACTTGCTCCATCTCGGCGAGTAGCTTTTTCTCCTCGCCTATGTCGGCCGCTGCGGCATCTCCCGCAGTGGCCATGGTGGCCGCCTCGACCGCGCCCACTTCAAGTTCGTATTGCTGCGTCTCGGAAAGTAGCGACCGCTCATCGTCTGCACCCAACGCACCCGCCACTAGATCAGCACCTCCCATCCGTGAACGGCCTTCGGGCCCCCCTTTCTCTCCTGCCCACAAGCGTTCCATCGTGCGACGGTGCACAGCCAGGGTCCGGGCAAAGGCTTCAACCGACGAAAGAAGGCGCTGCTGAAGGCCGGAGATCAGCAGGGCTGCTTCCGCCTGCTTGCGCTTGGTTGTCCCGGACATACGCCGCTGGCGGACATCCCGGTACTTATCGAGTAACTCGGACAACTTGAGCTCAGGCGCTGTGCTGGCTAGTCCGTCGAGATCGACCTGGATGAGTACGCGAGTCGGGAATCCGCCTTCCAAGGCCCGGATGTCTTCCTTCAACCGTCGCACCATCACCGGATCAAGCTGGCTCTTCAGAACCGGGACCCCTCGGATAAATCGGTGCGGATCGAGCAACTCGAGCAACGCGCTGAAGCTGTTGGAGTGCCCGTTGTGCGGTGTCGCGGATAGAAATAGCCGGTGCTCGAAGCGCGGGGCAATATCACGAATCGCCCGCGTAATGCGGGAGTCGATCGCATAGCGCGCGCCGCTCGCTGGCGCCGCATGGTGGGCCTCATCGAGAATAAGCAGGGCTGCCGGCCGCAGGGACCCAAGCCAATCCCGCATCGGTCCGACGTATGTCTCATCGACAAGCAATCGCTGCGAGACCAGAAACCGAGGAAAGGTGGTCCAAGGATTCACACCGTACCCACGCTGCTGCCTGACGCGCTCGATGTAGGCACGATCCATAACCTCGAAGGTCAGGCCAAAGCGTATTTCCAACTCCTCCTTCCACTGATCAATCATCGACGGAGGGCAGGCGACTACCACATCCTTTACACGCCGGCGAAGCAAAAGCTCGGTTGCGATCAGCCCGGCTTCGATCGTTTTGCCGAGACCGGTGTCGTCAGCGATAAACAGATTGACACGAGGCAGCAGCAACGCCTTACGCAGCGGTTCGAGCTGGTAGGCATCAATACGGATTCCAGCCCGGAAAGGTGCTTGAAAAATGCGTGGGTCTGTTGCGGTAACGCAATTCCAGCGAAGCGTATGTAGGTAGGCGCTGAAATGGCGTGGATCGTCGAACCCGCGTTTCCCAATGGACTGCCAGGCTTCCCGATTCAGAATTTCGGTGCCGAGCTCGAGCTCCCAGACAACCTCTACCTTCTGACCTTGTGCGTCATCATCGAGACAAGCCAGTTCGACAAGCGCACCCCCTGCGCCGGCATCGGCGTCGACGCCTTCTACCAAGTAGGTTCGGCTGCGAACTCTTACTACGTCGGCGCGTTGCGGAATGCCAGTGGACACCACTTTTTCTCCCGATGATCTCGCGACAAGCAAATACTCGAGCACCAGTCCACCCTAGATTCGGATGAAAGGCGACCCAATCCCCTTAGGCCCGTAGTTTCGCACCAAACAAGACCGCCAAGCCAACGGGCGGCGAGCGCTATACAGAAACCTCAGTTTTTCCGAATGCGACCATAGGCGTGTCCTACGGTCACGACCGTTCCGTCCTCTGAGACCACGGCGTACTGTGGCCGGTTACCGCGCGAAAGTTTGTACGGGGTACAGGCCGCCAACGAATCGGACTCCATTGGAGGCGGAGCTCAGGACAATGCCAACCGTAGCAAGCCAACGTGCAAGCATGCTATGCCGTCCACGCCCACCGGCGCGCGACTGCGATGGTTGACCGAAATGCCGCACTCCGCGCGAGTCCGGGTAGACCGCCATGTCACTTAAACGTTGGTTTCGTTAACTGTAATTCTGCGCTTTTGTAGATGAACAGCGATATTCAAACCCGTTCGTTTTCCGGCCCTTGTGCTGCGGTTGTAGGTATTGAGCTTTCTGACGCATTCCTGGATCGCGAGGCTGAACTTCAACGCTTCCTCAAAGGAAACCCACACATTGAGCATCGGAGTTTTCGGTGAAAGCCCGGAAAGCTCTGGGCTTGTACCAGAAAAGGTGCATCCACCGAAAGTCGCCTTAACGGGTAGGTTCGTTGGCATGTTGGATCCTTTTGATGATGCTACTCGGAGAATCGCTTGTCATAGGATGCCGAGGCCTCAAGCCTTGTAGATCAAAATTGCACCTTAAGAGCACCATCGTTAATTTTCATAGGATGTCACTATCCTCAGCATCGAAGCCGGCAAGACGAGAAATGATTTGCTCGAGGCCCCATCGCGGTTCCACAAATGTAGCGTTTCCAAAAAGAGGGTGAGCAGCTACCGCTTCCTGAAACTCCGCGAATTCCACCTCTGGGCATAGGACGATGATGCGGTCCGGAAGGCCGAGGTTTCCGGCGCGACGCCACTCTCGCTCCCACCAGAACTCCTTTCGGTAGGCGAGGGTTCCGTCCGCATTGCGGCGCGTTCCCATCTGTTCGATTAGGGGCGCGAGCCTTGCGATGGGCGTTTGCGCCAAGTCCATGGACGCGATTGCTTGATCGAGGAGTTGATTAACCGGTCCCATGAGCCAGTCGTGGCCTGGTGTGATATCGATGTACCAGACTGGGTTCACGCCCATAGCGCGACCTATCTTTTTCGGGAAAGCAACTCCGTACGGCTCAAACTGAACTTGGCGATTATCAATCTGCTGCAACAAGAGGTGAACATACTCCAGCGGAGTTTCGGTAAAGCACACGCACTTCTGAGACTCAAGGACAACGCCTGCGTCGTTGAGTCGCTGCTTCGCCGCGCCGAACATCGAATGCGCCTCGAGTGTCCATGACTCGATAATCGACTTGAGGCGATCTTTCCCAGACTGGCCATCGCTCGTTCGCGTGAGGTGGACAAGAAAAGTACTCAGGTCCGACCTACGCGCGATTACCTCCCGTGCTTCCATTTGCGCTCGACTAGGTCCCCAAAATGATCCGCTTCGCGGTTCCGGTGCCGATACCCAGCTGTCGGCCGATCTTCACGAAGGTTATAGGCCCGGATCGGGAATACCGGGTTAGGGAGAAGGAACTCGCGCCACCCACCATTCACCAAGGTCGCGGATCTCCGCAGAAATAGCCCGGGCCATTGATGAACCGCGTCGATGCGCGCGTGTTGGCATCTGCTTTAGCCGCCAATCGAACGCTGTTCGGCACCCACGACTGGGGGTAATCGGCAACATCGCACAAAAACTCCACTTGCACCTGGTTCGGCGAGTGGAACCGGCTCGCGGTGCCATTGTTCTCCCACATGGCCCCGAAGGCATATGCGCCAATACCGTGAAAATAGAAGTAATCGCAGGCATCTTTAGCGGTACAGTTACCCGGCGTCCCGCAGCGATGTCCGCCGCACGATCCGTTGTCCCAGTTGTACTTGTCCATCCACCCGTGCCAACCTTCATGGTTGAAATCGCCGGCACGGGAGCCAGGGTTAGCGTTGGTCGCGAGATTGGGGTCATACAGTAAACACGAAGTCTGCACTTCATTCGAACCGAAGATGTGGTAATTCCAGGCGCCGAAGATGCTCGTGTCATCCGTGGCCGTGTGGTAGATGTCGTCGTGGAACTGGTTGTCCCATCGCTCGGCGGTTGCCCGATAGTCCACTGTGCCGTGGAAGGAAAATTGCCAGTTATCCTGCAAGCCATAGGTAACCAGATACGACGCATTCCAGTGCTTTGGATATTCTTTGTTTACGTTGCATGCGTCATTCCAGCCGCGCGAACCCCAATCCGATCCGCGCATGTCATAAGCCTGATATTGCCACAGGAAAAAGGCCTGCCAGCATCCATGCGTGTTCCAAAGATCGCGGTCGGCCTGGCTGGCGATCTTTTGATTACAGTTGGCATACACGGCAGTACTTGAGAAGAGCATCGCGACGCACATTGCCAGTTTCAATTTCCAGGATTTCGTCATGACCAGCTCCTTGTTTGTTACTACCGGGCCGGGGGTTCATTTCCTTTCGGAAGCGGCGCCGCTCCGCCTTTGCGTTCGAGTCGCTTCGGAGCAGGGGCAGCCGCCTCCGGATGAGCCTTCAGAAATTCCGCCAGCTTTCTGTTAAACGATGCGGCTCCTTCGTTAGGCTCCCTGCGGACCCGGTCCACGAAAATCCTCTCCTTCGGCTGGACATATTTAAGCAGGGTTGCGCGAGCTTCCCGAGAGTCCTTGTGGTTCCACAGATACGCCTCGATCGCCTCGGCGCGAACGATGCGCGAAGCATGTTTGCTGACGGCCCACAAAACCTCTCGGTCGCCTGTTGCCGTGCGCAAATAGGCCAGGCCATCCACCGCCTTCGCCTGGAGCATGGCCAGCTTTGTCTGCTCTACGTTTTCTCCGTTTGCCACGATGCCCATTTCCGGCAAAGGACGGTGCAACAGCTTCTGGAAGCATTCTCCACCGACTGCACTGCGCATCTCCCCCAGGACAGAAAGCGCCAGCAGCGAACGGGTGAAATCGGACTCGGCGGTGCGGTTCGCTTCTTCGCAAAATGCGCTGGCAACCGCTTTGTACTCGCGTGCCTCCTCTAGCATGCGGCGTACTTCCTCGCGCTGCCCCACCGTGGAAGCGCCCGCCCAGTCGAGGAACGCGGCGGCCGCCTTGGTCGCTTCGTGATCCGAAACGCTCAAAGACGGCGCTTTCGCAGCGACGCGCTCCTTATCTTGCTCGCTCGGACGTTTAGCAACTGCCGGCTCGTTGGACCGTGGCGGTTCCTTGACCTCTTGCGCAAAGCAAGTGGTAGTCATCAAACCGACAATAATAATGCGGTGCAAATACATATATGGACTCCTCGCGATCGGAACGTAGTTGTCCGCAATCAGGGAACGCTAAACCCCGCCGCCCTCATAACTTTGAGGTCAATATCATTTTTCTCAATCTCTAGCGTCTTCACCGCCCAATACGCGCCAAACACCCACACGGCAGCGAACTCAACCCAAAATAGCCAAATCCCGCGATCGTTTGGACTTAGAGCGTCTATCACGAGCGAAACAATCCAGGCGCTGACGGGTAGGACGATCATCAGGACACCCAGAGTACGGTAGGCACGCTCGAACGCCTTGGTATGCCGGTTGTGAAAGGTTAGGGTGTGTCGCGATTCGACGATACATACCCATGCAATGCAAATAAAGAATAGGACTGCGCAGAACCCGTGGACCTTTCCATTCGTGTATGGGGTAATTGAGGCACCCTTGCAATCGAGGCATTGAAGGGCACATTCGGAGCTTGTTGGGAATAACGCCACCAGGACCGCAAGAACACCCGCCGCATTTAGAAATTGGTTTTCGCTTGTGCTGAACCCTCTATAAACGAATAGGAGAGCTCCGACGATGAATAAGCTTCCGACGAAGAAGTTTCTCATCGGCGTGTGATAGTAGGCGCTCATCGACTCCTGAAGCTCGATATTGAACCAATACCCACCAACCAGCCATAGGACGATCGGCAAAGCAAAGGCAAGTGCGGCAGCTAAAATGCGCATGCTGCGATATGTTTGTGAAATATGCTTCTGAAGCTCATTTGGCGTATATGCCTTACTCACTCGATTTACAAATCCTACCAACGCAGTCTTTACCGTCATATATCCCTCCAGTGGCCTAAAGAAGATCTATGCGAAAGTAATTGCGGATAGCTCTAGTGGTCGTCTGGACAGCCATGCTTCTTCTTGCCGGAAGGAGCTGTCTCGCCGAAGACCAAGTTCTCCGACTTGATGTTCTTCACTACCGGGCAGCTACCGTTGTGGTAGATGTTCGAGTTCTTTGACCAAGCGAATTTGTGCGTTGTTGCGCTTGAAGGAGTACCCGTATTTGTTGGGCCCGTGGTACTACCGGCGATCGCGTATTCGTCGGTGCGATTGCCTCCGTAGGACACCGTGTACTTGGTATCCCCTGCCGCGACCTCAACGAGAACAGTTCCTGCAACCGTATCGAGATGGGGATCTGGGGTTGCGCCCTTCCCGATCTCCGTGAGATACAGCTTGACGCCCGCTTGGTGCAATCGCTCAAGACAGCTTTCCGCCGGATGCCCGTAGTCATTGTTTGCGACCCCAACCGAGATGATGCCAATGGTGGGTTTAGTGGTGGTTAGCCATGCGGCATTGGTGCTGTACGCGCTGCAATGGTGATGAACCTTATAGACATCGAGGCGGCCAACCTTTGTAGAGACAGATGTTTCTATGTCCTTATATGAACCCGTCTGCTCGCCACTGAGGTCGCCGCCGATTTCCGCGCGGAAGCTTCCGAATTCGATTAGGGCTACCAGACTCAAATCGTTTTCGTTGGTGGTGCTGATCGTGCTGACGCCAATGCTGCCATTCGCAGCAACAAAGGTGATCTTGACAGGGGAAGCGCTACCACTGTCGAGCACAATTGACTGGCCGATCTGTGCAGTAGCGCGCTTCCCCTTTACCGCAGCAACGTATTTCTGGTACTCGTTGGTCGTGTAGCTGTGGCCTCGATCATAGGCCGCGACCTTGAGTTGAACTTGTGGAAAGATCTGGCTCGCGCAGCCGATGTGATCCGAATGGTAGTGACTCGCAACATGGTAGTCGATTGAATCGACACCTAGTGACTCCAAGTAAGCCAGAGGTTTGTCGCATGCTTTGGAATTGCCATCATCGAACATCACAATTTGGCCCTGGGGTGAGATAAGAACGGCCCCGTCTCCTTGTCCTACATCCATAAAGTGAATCTGGAGCTTGCCGTTTGGCGCGGCAACTGCAACTGTGATGACGAAAAGTAGAACTGAACCTATCAAGTTGCGCAAACAGATTCGCATAGCTGCCTCCCAGACTAGTCAGCGCTGCAATTGACGGGCAATAAGGCTACTTCGGAGCAGGCGTTGCGGAACATCTGCAAGTCGATACGACAGTGCGGAAAAAAACAAAAGTGTCCATGGCGAAGAACATCGCCACCAAAACCTTGGAGAAAAACCACATGGCGCCTTCCCCCCGCCTGGGCAGTCGTTCCGTCGCCCTAACGCCGTTCTTGTATTCGAAACTGCAGTGGAGAGGAAAATCTACGCGCGTCGTACCTGTGGGTCAAATAAGCAATTTCTAATTTAAGGAGAGACCTGACATTTCCTGTAGGGGTTTACCCTCGGCGCGCCCTCGCGGGAGCCGTCGCAAGTATCTACGCACGCTCCGATGCTGAACGAGGTGTGTGGAAAGCATCGACTGGAGTCGAAGCCCTATTGCGGGGCGCTGTCGGTTTAGCATCTCGGCTTTTCCGAGGCAGACGTTAGCTCCCTGACTGAGCAGGGGATCAACTGTTTGCGTTTGCTCCCCAAGCGGGGATTGTCAATTGGGGAGCGCGAACCACTTCGCGTGACCTGGAATGGAAGTACGTCAACAGACGGCGTTACTTCAATTGCCTGGAAACCTCGATTCACCGTGGCACGCAGTGGGCCGTGTTCGAACAGACAATGAAACACTCTGGGCGGATGTCCGCAGCGCGATCAGCGCCTTCCTCTTCAAAGAAAGGAAAGGCGGCGCGCTGCCCGGGGCCAAGCCGGAAGAGGCGTTCTTCGTTCGCTGTGAGCGTACAATCATGACGCAAAACGATTTGGACAACGGGCGCCTTATCTGCCTGATCGGTGTTGCGCTCGTCAAGCCGGCGGAATTCGTGATCTTTCGAATCGGCCAGGGGACAGCCGATCGCAAGCCCTAAACTACGATTTAGACCGGAGGGTGCCAACGTCATGACGCACCCCGGCTGCATGCTGATATTTCCCGAGGTCCGTTGGCTCGAGTTCGTGAGTCGGTATCACCCGGCTTGACGCGAAGGCATCGCGGGGCAACTCAAGGGGCAACCAGTTTATTCTGCTTGCAAGTTTCGTCGATCCAACAATGGGTTAAACATACTTTTCGTTAGCCGCCGCCGCAACGAACGCCCAGATCGGAGTTCTGAAATGAGGTACATAATCTCCTCATCCGAATATGGGTAGGAATATGGGTGCAACTAAGGCAGTGCGGAAGGGATGTCTAGATATCAAGTAGTTAAGTCGCTTGACCGGCGGAAAGAGAAGAATTCGAACCGGAAGGTGTGTCCGACGGGAAGTATCCTTAACCTTCTGTTTTTACAATGCACTCACCTACTCTGCAGCCGGCTACCCACAAACCGCCCCGCAAAGAATGCAACGCTCCCGCGCTCCTACTGCGGGCCGCCCTTGCCCGCTGCGGCATCGCTGCCGCGCCGCACGGTCGTGCGTAGACCGCGCAAGCATTCCTAGTTCGTCGTCGACGTCAAAGATAAAGCCGCAGCCATTGACGGCCTTTCGCAACAAGATGTTACCGGGCCCGAAATATCCCAGCGAACGGGTGATAGACTTGATTGTCCGCGTTGGATCATCAAGACCGATCCACGGGAATGAGATAGGTCCCTCGGCGGCTCTGAACCGCCGAGGGTGCTGAACGACCATGCTGGGTCGCTAGTAATACAGCGTCGGAGATTACCCGCCAAATGCGGCGGAAAGTCAAGACGCAGTTTGCGTGCCAGGTTGGTTCCTCTCGTTTGATCGAAGTACGTCATAAAGGAACCAACCAATGACGGGAAAAACCTTCAAGCCGGGTCAGACCGCGCCCATCTCCGGACAATACCGGATCATGGGACAGCGAGTCGAGCGCACGGTGACGCGCGGAGAGCCTCTGCCGCCGACGCCTGAGCCTGGTCAGCGTTACAAGCTGGCCGACCGGACCAAGCATAAGAGGCCGTAGTAGGAAAGGCCGGGCCCGGGTTTCTCATGGGTCCGGCCCGATTTCCGTGTTGCTGGCGAAAATGAAGCACACCGGGCTGTTCACTCTCCAAACACCTGGCGACCTACTCGCGAAGGCACGCCACGACCTCGAGCGAATCCGCACCAATTCTCTCGATGTTTATGCGGCGTTCGACTTCTTCGTAACCGTCCGCCATTTACCCGATTGGCTACACCCTGGAGACAAGCCCGAGCAGAAGCAACAGCGGGGAGCGCTGTTCGATAAGCACGTTGAGCTGCGAGTCGCTCGCCATATCGCGGACGAAGCAAAGCACTTCGAAGCCACGCGTAATCAGAATTTCCAAGTCGAGGGCACATCTGTTGCGGCCGCCTATCAAACCACTGGCGGTGCGTTCCAGCGCGGTGTGTTTCAGGGGGAAACACTCATGATTAAACTGGATCCCCGAGACCCCGACACCGTCAGCCTTGGCGAGTGGGTAGACGTCCTCGAGTTCGCGGAAAGAGTCTTTAGGGTTGCCGAATCTATCGTTGCATGATCTGCAGGGGGCGACCGGGAGATCCATTCGTGGACGAAAAATTATGGGCAGGTGTTGGGTTGAAGCTCCAATACGCAGCGTTTCATTTGCAGCGAATGGGACAGGCACTTGAACCGCCTGAACGAACTCAATGGAATGTCGCCCTAGAAGCCTCTGGTGCGATCATCGACACGGGATGGCAGCGATCCTTCTACGCGCATTTTGATGCGTTCCTATCGGCGACTCGGAGTGTTGCCGAGATTATCAGATGTTGCTTTGGAGTCGATGAACACCCCGCGATGACGACTTGGTTCGACAAGCTCCCCGCTGAGGAACAGGCCCGGCGCCGTGAGTTCCGGAGTCGGTTCCAAGCCCCCTACGATTCCTTCGTTAAGAGCCCTCTCGCCGCAGCGCGACGTGTCAGCGAGCATCGAACCGGCTACGCTCAAGTGACGGTCACGATCAGCGGGATGTTCGGGGTGACCTACACTGGCGGGCCTGCTAGTCAGGTTCCGATTTCGGAAACACGGCAGCATATCGAGCCTCCATTCATGTCTAGGCCAATTCCTGTTCGCCCAAATTGGGCTGACTTCGACATCGGGGGAAAGGGTCTGTTTCCTGCATGTCAGGATCACCTCAACAGGGCGGGCGCCCTCATTGCTGAAGCGCGCCGCATCGCGGAGAAAGTGCACGGGAGTTCCAGTCTCACCCACCCACCGTCGTAGTTTGCTGGTCAATTCGTGGGTACACGGATACCTACCAGTCGCTGTCACTGTGAGAGTTCGACGGATGCGTGGTCCGCCTTCCGGGTTTGCAGCCGCGCGCTGGGGCTCGGGGAGCCGCCGCAGCAATCGCATCCGCGCAAGGCTGGCTGCGCGATCGCGGCGTTATACTTTGATTCATCATGCAAGACTCAGAGTCCTTGCCTATCGACATCTCACAGGCCCTCCGCGATGCTGAGAACGCGCTTCGCGATTTCATTGCAAGCGAACTTTCCCGTTCGTTCGGCCCGAATTGGGAGAATAGCTGCGGTGTTCCTGCCGAACGATTGGCCAAGTGGAAAGAACGAAAGGAAGTAGAAGCGCGCCGACAGGAGACAGGCGTGGTCGATGAGCGTTTGATCTATTACGCGGATTTCTACGACCTCAAAACGATCTTGAAGGAGCACTGGGCCAATGTGTTTGCGGCAGCTCTCGGTGATTGGAAGACGCTTGAGGTATATCTACCCCAGCTCGAGAAGCTGCGCGATCCAGACGCTCACCGTCGGGAACTTTTGCCTCATCAAAAACAGCTTGTCTCAGGCATCAGCGGCGAAATACGTACTCGCATCGTTCGCTATCGGAGCAAGCGCGAGACGTTAGACGACACTTTCCCTCGTATAGAAAGTGCTCGCGACAGTCTCGGCAACATGTGGGTTCCGGGCGATCGCTCCGCGGGACCCAACGTCTTTACCAAGATGACCCTCCGCGTCGGCGATCGAATAGATTTCAACGTGACAGCTCGCGATCCCGAAGACGCGCCCCTAGAATACCGCATGGGAGTTGGGCATTTGCCACGTGGCTCATGGCAGGCATCGGACAGTTTTGTGCTCCAGCTGACTCCAGAACACATCGGTCGGAGGTTCGATGTCACCTTATACGTTCGAAGCAATAGGTCGTACCATGCCCTTGACCGGTGCGACGACTGGGTTGCGTTCCACTACGCTGTAATCCCGCCGAAGTAAAATAATCGCCGGCCCTTGTGGGTCGGTTCGTGGGTGCGCAGAGTTCCTGCGGCCATTTTCCCGTGAGAGTTTGATGGAGACGTGCTCCACCGTCCCCGAGAATGGAGAATCTAACGCCGCCGGCGGACTGGCTAAACGCCCGCACATGGGCGCACAAAACAGTGCGTGGTAGAAGTTTACGGTGCAGTGAGCTCGAAGGTCGTTGAACCGATGCCGTTGCGGAAGAAATCCAGCACGGTTAGCGTAAACGTGTAGTGCTGTCCTGTAGTTGTGGAAGTGGACGTGATGGGCATGAAGACGTGTATCGCCTTCTGGCCAGAGCACGCTTGGAACGATGTGGGGTCCCTTAAGCATTCTCCAGTGAGTGGGAGAATGTACGGCACACCGGATAGCGAAGGATTTCCTGTGGCGTCTTGAGCGCCGAAATGAGAGGGCAGAGAAGTCAGGGCGAGCGCCGGGCCGAACGCAGTCAGGTTCCCGGTGACTGTAACCTCCGCATCCAGATTGAGCGCATAGGTCCCGCTGCCGATGAAGTACATGGTCGGCGGGTTGACAGTGCGTACCGAAGCGGAGAGCGCGGGCGAGGCCGGGGCGGTCGCGCGCATGGAGCAGTCGCCTGCTTTCCAGGCCACGGCCTGTTCGAGGAAACACTGGTTCGCGTTGTCGAAAGTGTAGAACGCTTCGACGCCAACGCGGGTCAGTGCACTGATGTTCGCGCAACTCCAAAGGAGTGTCTTCGCCTGCATCGCACCGAGCACGTAGTTCGCCTCGGCATCGGCGTTGCTGCTCAATAAACATCCGGTCCCTGATCGGGTGATGCTGACTGGGATCGGCGCGAGCGGGGCCGCCGGCGGATTGCTACCACCTCCCCCGCTGCCTCCGCAGCCGGTAAGAGAAAACGCGAGCAGCAGTGCGAATTTCTTGTTCATAGAGTGGCAAAGGGTACAGTCAATAGTCTTCGCTGTATGTGCCCTGGCGCGCAGAGTGTTGAGACGAGCGGGGGAGGCCGTGCCACAACGGAGGGTTAGCGGCATTTGGTTCGCAATTCTGGTGAGGTGCAGTCGAAGTATTGAAGGCCGCCAATCAGGCGACTGCCCCGCTCACTGCGACTTAGACGACGCCGAGGTACCGTGCCATCCAGACCGGAAGCAGGTAATCGAGTCCCGGCCCCTCGATGTCGGGGTGGCCGGCGTCCACTGACGGTTGGCCAGCGTACTTCGGGGTGTGACGACAGACCGTCGTGTCCGTCTGAAACGGCGGACGCTGCCAGGCGAAATCGACGTTGGAACCCCCGCGCTTGTGCACGGGCAGCGGCCAAAGACTGACCCAATCGCAGCCCGGCTCGGTTTCCCAGATGGGCGCATAGGGGCTCTGTAGCTTTCGCCGATAGAGGCTCTTCAGGTAGGCGGGGTCGGGTGGGCGCTCTGTCGGCAGGCCAAGTGGCCCCGGGACACAGCATCGCCGGATGAGCCAGTCGCGAAGCAGCGCGCGCGTCTCGTCGCGCAAGCTGATGCAGCGGTCAAAGCAGGATCGCTCCGCCAGCGCGTGCGCGCGCTCCGCGGGCAGTGCGGCCAACACGCGGACGAGGTTGAAATGAGCGTTTCGGTGATGGCACGTCGCGCGGCGCAGCATCCGAAACGTCGTCCAGTAGTGCTGACGTAGCGGCAGGTCGTCTTCCAGGAAGAGGAGAACGCCGAGCGCCGCGTGCGTCAGGTTGAACTTGTAGTACTTCGAGATGGGGTCGAGCGTGGTGCCCCACACTGGCACCCAGCTGAAATCGGCGGCCCCGGCGTAGTGGTCGTAAGTGGTGCCGAACGCACCCTGATTCACCGTCTTGGCGAGCCGCAGGATGGCGAGCTGATGGTGGAACTCGTGGAAGAACGTCGTCTTGATCCGCTGGTTTGGTGGGGTCGGCACGTTCCACCCGTGCTTGAGCAGAAAGTTGACCATCCGAGTTACCATCGCGCTGACGGTCGCCTGGACAGGCGGTACTAGCTGATGGGCGCACGCGAAACCCAGCGTGATCCCCATGTACGAGTCGCGGGATGTTGGGAATTCGCCGCGGCCGAACCCGGACCATTTCACGCCGCCGATGTCGGTCGACGGATAGTATGCGTCCTCGTTACCCGGATGGCACTGGTCTGTCCCGGGCACCAAGGTTGACGTCGTCATCGGCGGGTCGGTCTGAAACGGGGAATCGTCAGGCAGAGCTGCGCGCGCGAACAGACCGGAGACGCCCGTCACGTGAAAGAGCTTGTCGATTCCGCCGAGCACGCATTGGACGCGCTGGAGCACTTCGGGCGTCGGGTCCACGGCGTAACGGAACGCCTCTGCCGCGAGGAAATGTCCGGTCCAAATAGCGGTATCGTGGTAGGTCTCGTAGATGGGCGCGCGGGAACCGTCGCACCAGGTCCGCACCTCGTAGATCAGGCCCCAAGGCGCGTGGTGCGGCGCATCAGTCCCCGTCGGTATCGGTGCGCCCCCCGGGTCGGTCGGCACCACGGCTTCTTCGATCGAACGCGCCGGCTCGATGAAGTCGAAGTCGGTTGGCACGGGCGGCTGCTCGGCCGGGTCATTTATGATGTTGTCCGGCGGGTGTTCGCCCCATGAACGCGGAAGCGCGCCCGGCTGCGGCAGGTAGTCGTCGAGGATGTGCCGCGTGCCGATGTGTGTGTCGATGTCGAAGCTGAACGGCAGCTTGGCAGTGACCAATCCGCTCACCGAGCCCGCGCTGACCTTGATGAGACGGAAGACGAGATTGCCGTCGAAGCCGAGGCGGAGTGTCGGCATCACGGTGATGATGACGAACCCCTCGAAGCCGACGCTCGATATGCCCGGTAACGTGGGCGCGTTCGCACTCACGTGCGTCATGACCCGGTAGATATCCGGCGGCTCGAACTCGAACCCGCTCGTCGGCAGCGTGATCGTCGCGTCGATTAGTCCCGAGAGCACGAGCTGAAGCTTGACCGTGGCGACGGTCTGTTCAAGGCGTGGTCGATCCGGCTCAGCGGTGTTGAGACGCAACCGGCCACGGATCTTCACACGACGTAGCTCCACCCCCTGAGGGATCTTCCCACTGATGCTCAGCAAGTCGCCGTGGTGGTTCCAGACGCGGATTTTGTACGAGAACTGTAATGTCGTGGCGGCGCTCCATTCGCCGTCAAGCGGGGCGGCAAATACCAGGTCGGAAGCTGACATTTTCTCGTAGCCCGGGGGCTTACCGAGCGACGAGTGGAATTCGGCCGAGTCGAGCCGCAACCACACGCGGTAGCGCGCGAGCTTCACCCGCCCAAGCTTCGTCTTTATCTCTACGAGCTCCTCACCGGTATCGAAAGTGAGGTGCTCGAGCGCGAAGCACTCGATCGCGCGAGCGATGTCCGAATTGATCTGGGCGCTCAGTCCCTCCCACGGAAGAGCGAGGAACTCGTTGATTTGCTCTTTCGGCATCGCGAGACCTCCTTTCGAACCGCCATGTCAGATGCGGCCTAACGTGATGGTGTGCATCGCCGCCCTCTGAGCAAGGTCAGCACATCCGGTGCGGTCGAAAATGTCCTCTGAACTCACGGCGCACAGTGTCGCATTCGGCCGGGCTCCCTGCTCACAGGGCGAAAATTGTGCAACTTATTGATATCTTTATGTGGGAGAGCTTAGCGCGTTAAATGCAGCTGCGCTACCTGTTGAAAGTGACGGGTCCGACACCCGTTGGAGTAACACGGGGCTTTACACAATATCGGAGCAATCGACGGATCAAAGACGCGTGAGCCAGGCGGAAAGAACGTGAACCTCTTAAGGGATAGGCGAATCAATTCGGCCGCGAACTCTGAAGGGCCTGCCGGCACGCCGCAATCCGGTGCTTGAACCTGTCTGGAACCACGCACATCGGTCTTATGTTAACTTGGCTCCTCCTTCGCACCCCTCAACGGGGCGAATCGGAGCGAGTCTAATCGTAAATGCCGCGCGCCAGTCGCGCACGGCGGGCGCCAGGGCCGAGCGGCCGTCGAGGGCGGAGAGACCGCCCTTCGAGAGCGCGGGCTCCGGCTACGCCAACTCTTCAATTGCTTTTTGACGATTCGACCGAACGGCAGCTGTTGGCCGAAACCAGCCGCTGGCAATTGTCGGCTTGCGACCCAAAGCGAGGACGTTCTTGCTCGATATGGGTAGGAATATGGGTAGAACCAAGCGAATGCAGCAGCCTCGCCCAAATATCAAGTACTTAAAGAGCTTGACTGGCGGAGAGGGTGGGATTCGAACCCACGATACGCTTGCGCGTATTCCGGTTTTCGAGACCGGCACGTTCAACCGCTCCGTCACCTCTCCAGTCGGGCGGATTTTACCAGCGCGTTCAGCGTGACGGCTCGATGAGCTTGACGCCGCTCACGTAGTCTTGCAAGACCGGCGGAACATCGATGCCGCCGTCCGCACGCTGATAGTTCTCCATGATCGCGACGAGCGTCCGACCTACGGCAAGCCCCGAGCCGTTGAGCGTGTGAACGAGCTCCGGCTTGCCTTTCTCGTTGCGGAAGCGCGCTTGCATGCGCCGCGCCTGAAACGCCTCGAAGTTGCTGCACGACGAGATCTCGCGATATGCATTCTGCCCGGGAAGCCAGACCTCGATGTCGTAGGTTTTTGCCGAGGAGAAACCGGTGTCTCCGGTGCACAGCGTGACCACGCGATGCGGCAACGCTAGCTTTTTCAGGATCGTCTCGGCGTGCCCCGTCAACTGCTCGTGCGCTTCATACGATTTTGCGGGATGGACGATCTGCACCAGCTCGATCTTGTCGAACTGATGGTTGCGGATCATGCCGCGCGTGTCCTTGCCGGCGGCGCCCGCCTCCGAGCGGAAGCACGGCGAATGGCAGGCGAATTTCAGCGGCAGCTTCTCGAGCGGCACGATCTCGTCACGCACGAAATTGGTGACCGAGTATTCCGAGGTCGGGATAAGGTACAGGTCGCGGTCCTCGATCTTGAAAAGATCGCCCTTGAACTTGGCGAGGCTGGTCACGCCGTCGGCGCAGGCGCCGCTCACCATATAAGGCGTGTACACCTCCGTGTAGCCGTGCTCCACGGTGTGCGTGTCGAGCATGAATTGCGCGATGGCGCGGTGCAGGCGCGCCACCGCGCCTTTCATCACCACGAAGCGTGCGCCGGCGAGCTTCGCCGCAGTATCGAAGTCGAGGCCGCCGAGCGCGACGCCGATATCGACGTGATCTTTCGGCTGGAAGCCGAACTTGCGCGGCTCGCCCCAGCGGCGCTGCTCGACGGCGTCTTCGGGCCGGCTGCCGACCGGGACGCTCGCGTGCAGCAGGTTCGGGACCAGGGAGACGAACTCGTGCAGCTTCTTCTGCACCGCGGCGTTCTCGGCTTCCATGTGCTTCAGCTTCTCTCCCAACGCGGCGCCTTCCCGCATCAATGCAGCGGCCTGCGCCTCGTCCTTCTTCGCTTTCGCCTGGCCGACCTGCTTGGCGAGCGCGTTGCGCTGCGATTGCAGCCGCTCGGTGGCCGTCTGGATCTGCCTGCGCTTCTCCTCGAGCGCCCTGAAGGCACCGACGTCGAGGGTATAGCCGCGGGTCGCGAGGCGTTTCGCTACCGCATCGATCTCGGTTCTCAGCAACTGGATGTCGATCATTTCTTCTTGACGGCTTCGTCGCGACGGCGCAGTTCCTTCATCTTTTCCCTGATCTGTTCTTCGAGGCCACGGTCGGTCGGCTGGTACCACTTTGCCTCGGGCATGCCCTCCGGAAAATAATTCTCGCCCGCCGCGTAGGCATCCGGTTCGTCGTGAGCATAGCGATAGTCGCGTCCGACGCCCAGGTCCTTCATGAGCTTGGTGGGCGCATTGCGCAGATGAGCCGGAACCGGCCGCGACGCGTCTTCCGCTACGAAAGACCGCGCGCGATTGTACGCCTCGTACACCGCATTCGATTTCGCCGCGCACGCCAGATAGATCGCCGCCTCGGCGAGCACGAGCTCGCCTTCCGGGCTGCCGAGCCGCTCGTAAGTCTCGCAGGCGTCGAGCGCGACCCGCAGCGCACGCGGGTCGGCAAGGCCGACATCCTCGACCGCCATCCTGACCATGCGCCGGCCGATGTAGAGGGGATCGGCGCCCCCGTCGAGCATGCGCACGAGCCAGTACAGAGACGCGTCGGGGTTCGAGCCGCGCACCGATTTATGCAGGGCAGAAATCTGGTCGTAGAAAGCATCACCGCCCTTGTCGAAGCGGCGCAGGTTGCGCGCAACCGCGTTCTGCACCCAGTCGCCATCGATCTTGCTCGCCCCAGCCTGCGCCGCGGCCGTCTGGATCAATTCGAGCAGATTGAGCAAACGGCGCGCGTCACCATCGGCGAGTCCGATCAACCGGTCGCGCGCGCGCGCGTCGAACGCGAGCCCTGAGAGGGCTTCCCGCGCGGCACGGTCGAACAGCTCTCCGAGCTCAGCTTCTGAAAGACTTTTGAGCACGTACACCGAGGTGCGCGAAAGCAGCGCCCCGATCACTTCGAAAGAAGGGTTCTCGGTCGTCGCGCCTACGAAAGTGAGCAGCCCTCGTTCGACGAAAGGCAGGAACGCGTCCTGCTGCGCTTTGTTGAAGCGGTGCACTTCATCGACAAAGAGAATGGTGCGCTTTCCGGATGTCGCAAGCGCCTCCTCGGCCCGCCGCACGGCGTCCTTGATGTCCTTTACGCCGGAGAATACGGCGGAGAGTGCGATGAACTGAGCGTCGAATGCGTCGGCCATCAGGCGTGCGAGGGTCGTCTTGCCGACTCCGGGGGGCCCCCACAGGATCATCGAATGCGGCTTGCCCGAGTCGAAAGCAAGACGCAGGGGCTTGCCCGGCCCGAGCAGGTGTTGCTGCCCCACGAATTCGTCGAGCGACCTGGGCCGCAGGGCTTCCGCCATCGGCGGCACCGGCGCAGGAGCGGGGAACAGATCGGTCATTCGCTTGCCAAGCGAAGCGGCTATTTGACGTCGCCTATCACGTCGGCACCCCTGGGGGGAGCGAATCGGAAGAGTCCAGGATCCAACTCGGGGTTGCGCTCAAGCGACTCGAACCTGAGCACCGTGGTCTGTCCGAAACTGTCGACAAGTTCCATGACTTCGAGACCGGAAGAACCGAAGCCCATGCGTATCTTCTCGAAATTGCCTTCCTTGTCCCGAGGCAGCGCTTCGAGCCATTCGAGACCGTCCCTTGCGCCCTTGTCCGAGAGCGTGAATGCCCGCATGGCCTCGTTATTTCCCGCGAGCAGCGCAGCCGGCGTGGAACCGAGCGCCTGGTCGAGTTTCCTCACCGTGACCTGCTTCAGATCTTCGTCATAGATCCAAACCCTGGAGCCGTCGCCGACGATGAGCTGGGCATAGGGCCTCACGTAGTTCCAGCGAAATTTCCCAGGCCGCGAAAACGCGAGCGCGCCGCGTGACTCTTGCAGCAGCTTGAGGTTGCGATCGAAGATTTTCTGCTCGAATTCTCCCCTTGCGGTGAGGGTCTCGGTAATAAACTCCGCGAAGCGCTCCAGGCTCGATGCCCCAGCGCCCGACGCCGCGAGTGCGACAAGCGCCCCCAGGAAAACAGCCACGAACCCGGAACGCACGGCCATCGGAGCAGCTATTCCACTTTCGCGGGCACCAGCACCTCGCGATTGCCGTTCGATTGCATCGAAGATACGAGCCCCGCCTGCTCCATCTGCTCGATCAGACGCGCCGCGCGGTTGTAGCCGATCCGCAAATGGCGTTGAACGAGCGAGATCGATGCGCGCCGCGTGCGCATCACGATCTCCACAGCCTGATCGTAAAGGGGATCGGCCTCTCCACCCTGTTCGCCCGCGCCCGGTTCGGCGCCGCCGTCGGTTTCCTCGCCCTCGAGCAGACCTTCCACGTATTCGGGGCGTCCGAGCGATTTGAGATAAGCGACGACCTTGTGCACTTCCTGGTCGGCGACGTAAGCACCGTGCACACGCTGGGACATTCCGCTGCCGGGCGGCAAGTAGAGCATGTCGCCCTGCCCGATCAGCGACTCTGCGCCCTGCTGGTCGAGGATGGTGCGCGAATCCACTTTGCTCGAGACCTGGAAGGCGATGCGCGTTGGAATGTTGGCCTTGATAAGCCCGGTAATCACGTCCACGGACGGACGTTGCGTGGCGAGGATCAGATGCACGCCCCCGGCACGCGCTTTTTGCGCTAGGCGTGCGATCAGTTCCTCCACCTTCCTGCCCGAAACCATGATCAGATCGGCAAGCTCATCGATGATCACGACGATGTAGGGAAGCTTCTCCAGCGGCTGGGGCTCAGCCGAGTCGAGCGTGTCCGGGTCCTTGAGCGGGTTGCCCGACTTTTCGCCGTCGGCGACCTTATGGTTATAGCCGGATAGATTCCGTACTCCAATCCAGGTCATGAGCCGATAGCGACGTTCCACTTCGCCCATGCACCAGGCAAGAGCGTTTGCGGCCTGCCGCATATCGGTGACCACGGGCGTGAGCAGATGCGGGATATCCTGGTAAGCGGAGAGCTCGAGCATCTTCGGGTCGACCAAGATGAGTCGTACCTCGCGCGGCTCGGTCTTGTACAGAATCGAAAGAATCATCGCATTGAGGGCGACCGATTTCCCCGACCCGGTCGTGCCTGCGACGAGCACGTGCGGCATCTTGGCGAGATCAGCCACCACCGGGTTGCCGGCTATGTCCTTGCCGAGCGCGAGCGTGAGCGGCGCGTGCAACTCATGGTAAGCCCGCGAGCTGATGATCTCGGAGAGCCGCACGATCTGGCGATGCGGATTGGGGATCTCCAGGCCCATGCAGGACTTGCCTGGGATAGTCTCGACCACGCGGATGCTATAGACGGACAACGCGCGCGCGAGGTCCTTCACCAAAGTGACGATCTGGCTGCCTTTCACGCCGACGGCGGGCTCCACCTCGTAGCGAGTAATCACCGGCCCCGGGTAAGCGGCGAGCACTTTGACCTGAACGCCGAAATCGGCGAGTTTCTTCTCGATCAGACGCGAGGTGTATTCCAGGGTCTCGGCTGACAAGACTTCGATGTCACTCGCAGCTTCATCGAGGAGCTTGATCGGGGGTAGCGGCGTATCGGGCAGTTCACGGAAGAGAGGCTCCTGCCTTTCCCTCTGGACTCTGGAGGATTTTGGAATCTCGACCACGGGGGGCTCTATCCGGATCGGCACGTGTTCCTCGATCAATAGCTCGCGTTTTTCACCCACTGACGCCTCGCGCTTCTCCGCGGCAATGGCTCCGGCCTTGCGATCCTGCCACCCCTGCCATTTCTCCAGGGACCAGAGGTATGCGCTCTCGAGCCCCCCTCCCAGCTTTTCCATCACGGCCAGCCAGGAAATGCCCGTGAATAGAGACAGAGTCATCAAGCAAAGCGTAAGCAGGATCAGCGTGGCGCCGGTGAAGCCGAACCCCGACTGCAGCACCCTTGCAACGACATCACCGACCAAGCCCCCGGGGGCGTGAGGCAGCGCCACCTTCAGCGAGTGAAGGCGCAAGGCTTCGACTCCGCTCGAGCCGGCCAGCAGCACGCAAAACCCGGCGAGTGCAATGAAGGATGACCGCCGGTCCCTGAGCGAGCTGCCCTCCAGGTGCCGCAGGGTCCAAGTCGCGGTCACCACGAGGAACACGACCCACCACCAGGCTGAAACGCCGAACAGATACAAGAGCATATCCGCCAGCCAGGCGCCTACCCTCCCACCGAGGTTGCGGATCTCGCCCGCCGCCACGCTGTGGGACCACCCGGGGTCTGCCCTGTTGAAAGTGGTGAGAACCAGGGAAAGATAGAGGGCGCCTGCGACTAGGACGAACAGCCTCGACTCGCGCAGCAGCGCGGCGACCTTGCCCGGAAGGGGTGCTTGGTTCCGTTTCAAAGAGGCTCTGATTGAGTCAAACCGCTAGCTGCGCTCCGCCGCGCAGCGGTCCCTGATCGATGCGGGAATTCTAGCAGATGAGGAACCCCTCGCTGCGGCCGCGAGCGCTGGAATCTCAGAGCACTGCGGGGAATCGACACTGCGACGGCCGGTCACTGCGTCGCCGAGTTGGCCCCCTCCCGGACCGGCCCTCAATCGATCGTCAGTATGGTCTCGTGCAGGAAAATCGAACCGGGGCGCACCTCGATGTAGCCGCCCGACTGGAGGTCCTTCATCACCCGGCTGACCATCTCGCGCGAGGCTCCGATCATCTTGGCGATGTCCTGCTTGGCGAGTTTTCTTGTGACCACTTTTTGGCCGTTCACGGTTTCCGCCATTTCGAGCAGCAAGCGCGCCACTCTGCCGTACACGTCCATCAGGGCGAGGCTGCCGATCTTTTGATCGGCTTCTCGAAGCCGTTTGACCAGTCCTCGCATGACCGTCATGGCCATCTCGAAGTTTTCGGCAAGGCATCTCTTGAAATCGCGCTTCGCGAGACTCAGCACCTCGCAAGCCTCGAGGGCCACCACGCTTGCCGAGCGCGGGTGATCATCGATCAGGCCCATCTCTCCGAAAAACTCGTTGGGTCCCAGGATCGCAAGGATCACTTCGCGTCCCTCGTCATCGCTCATCATGACCTTGAGCCGGCCCGATATCACCACGTAAAGAGACTCCGTTATGTCGCCCGCGGCAATGACGGAGGTCCCGCGGGGGAAGCTCTTGCGGCTCACCACACCGGTGAGGAGCGCCAGCTGATGCTCGGGCAACGTAGAAAACAGCGGGACGTTGCGCAGAAGCAGCATCGATACGCTAGCCGGGGCCGTCA
>Ga0210382_10000148_pt1 | contig 28237 bp, 27 predicted proteins | sample PLMedo_FD_155452 | JGI IMG/M metagenome (GOLD analysis project Ga0210382, IMG submission 155452) | Groundwater sediment microbial communities from an aquifer in East River, Colorado, USA - PLM0_60_coex redo | ecosystem: Environmental > Terrestrial > Soil > Riparian zone | place: USA: East... | reverse complement strand
AAAGAGTGCGGAACACCCCGGCCAAAAACCCCCCCCCCCCCCCCCCCCCCCCCCTCCAGGTGTGATCCCCTTCCCCACGCGGCGCGATGCGCCCACCGGCGATCAGTGCGAGTACTGCGGCGCCGTCCTGCCCGGGAAGCGCGAGGTGAACTTCTGCCCGCACTGCGGCCAGCCGCCGTCAGGGGAGCTGAAGTGCCCGGCGTGCGGGAGCGAGGTGGACGTCGGCTGGACCTACTGCATCGCCTGCGGCCGGGCGACGGGGTTCGAGTGAACCGGTACGATGTCGCCGTAATCGGGGGAGACGGCATCGGCCCCGAGGTGGTCGAGGCCGCGATCCCGGTCCTCGAAAAGGCCGCCGGCAAGCACGGCTTCGCGCTCGCCTGGGAGCGGTTCCCCTACTCCGCCGCGCACTACCTCGAGACCAGAGAGACGCTCCCCGACGCGGTGTTTCGGCACCTCAGGGACGACGTGGATGCCATCTTCCTCGGGGCGCTCGGAGATCCGAGGGTCCCGGGGAACGAGCATGCCCGCGACATCCTGCTGGGGCTGCGGTTCCGCCTCGATCTCTACATCAACTTCCGCCCCGTCACCCTGCTGCATCCCGAGCTCACCCCCCTCAAGACCACCAAGCCGATCGACCTGGTCATCTTTCGCGAGAACACGGAAGGCGTGTACCTCGGGCTCGGCCGCCTCAGCGCCGACGAGTACATCGCCGAGGAGGTGAACACGGCGAAGGGCGTCGAGCGCATCGTGCGCGCGGCGTTCGCGTGGGCGCAGGAGCACGGCAAGACGCGCCTCACGATGAGCGACAAGTCGAACGCGGTGCCGGCGCACCGCATCTGGCAGGAGCGGTTCAAGGCCATTGCCGCCGAATACCCCGCCATCGCCGCCGAGCACCGCTACGTGGATGCGCTCGCGATGGAACTGGTGCGCGAACCGGAGCGCTTCCAGGTCATCGTCACCAACAACCTGTACGGGGACATCCTGTCCGACCTGGGGGCAGCGTTGGTCGGCGGGCTGGGCCTCGCCGCGAGCGCCAACCTGCATCCCGGACGCGCCGGCCTGTTCGAGCCGGTCCACGGCTCGGCGCCGCCGCTCGCGGGCAAAGGCGTCGCGAACCCCATGGCCGCGGTGCTGACCGGCGCGCTGATGTTCGAGCAGCTCGGCTATCCGGAGGCCGCGCGGGAGCTCGAGCGGGCGGTGAAGGACACGATCGCGGCCGGAGTGCGAACGCCGGATATCGGCGGAAAGTCCACGACGACGCAGGTCGCCGCGGCCATTGCAGCGCGCGTCTAGCGTCTCGCTATATTCCCCGAGTCTCGCAGTGGAGCCTTCCCCAGTGAAAACCCAGGGTGCCAATAAAGACGTCGTGTTCCTGTCCGGAGTCCGGACCGGCTTCGGGACCTTCGGCGGCTCGCTCAAGGACCTGTCGGCCACGGACTTGGGCGCGCATGCCGCGCGACACGCCATCGAGCGCGCCCGCGTCCCCGCCGCCGACATCGGCCATACGGTGTTCGGGAACGCGCTCCAGACCTCCGCCGACGCGATTTACCTGGCCCGGCATGTCGGGCTCAAGGCAGGTCTCCCGATCGAAGTCCCCGCCGTCACGGTGAACCGGCTGTGCGGCTCCGGGTTCGAAGCGATCACGCAAGGCGCCCAGTTGATACTGCTCGGCGAAGTCGACGCCGTTCTCGCGGGTGGCGCGGAATCAATGAGCCATGCGCCGCACGTGGTGCGTGGCGCCCGCTGGGGCCTGCGCCTCGGCCCCTCCGCCCCGCTCGAGGACCTGCTGTGGGAGTCGCTCAAGGACCCCCAGTGCGGGCTGTCGATGGCCGAGACCGCCGAGGGCCTGGCGGAGAAGTACAAGCTCACCCGCAACGAAGTGGACGAAGTCGCCCTCGGCTCGCAGCAGCGCGCCAAGCAGGCGTGGGATGCGTGTGTCTTCCAGGATGAAGTCGTCGGCATCACGATAAAGAAGAAGGGGAAGGACGTGGAGTTCCGCGCCGACGAGCACATGCGCCCGGAGACGACGCTCGACGTCCTGCTCGGACTCAAGCCGTACTTCAAGAAAGACGGCCTGGTGACCGCCGGGAACGCTTCGGGCATCTCGGACGGCGCCGCGGCCACCGTGATCGCGAGCGCGGAGTACGCCCAGGCGCACGGCCTGAAGCCGCTCGGCCGGCTGGTGGCGTGGGCGGTGGCGGGGGTCGAGCCCAAGTATATGGGAATCGGACCCGCGCCGGCGGCCCGCAAGGCCCTGCAGAAAGCCCAGATGAAACTCGAGCAGATGGACCTCGTCGAGGTCAACGAGGCGTTCGCACCCCAGTATCTCGCGGTGGAACGGGAGCTCGGCCTCGACCGCTCCAAGACCAACCTGCACGGTGGGGCCATCGCGATCGGCCATCCGCTCGCGGCGAGCGGCACGCGCATCACGATCCACCTGCTCCACGCGCTGCGCCAACGGAAGCAGCGGTTCGGTCTCGGCTCCGCCTGCATCGGCGGGGGCCAGGGGGCGGCCGTGGTCGTCGAAGCGTTCCCGGCGTAAGGAGTCATCATGGGTGAGATTCTTCTGGCGGGCCTCGGGGTCGTCGTGCTCTACCTCTTCTCCGGGCTGCGCGTGCTGCGCGAATACGAGCGGGGCGTCTACTTCCTCCTGGGCCGGTCGTGGGGCGCGCGTGGTCCCGGCCTGATCTTCCTGCCGCCCGTCGTGGCCACCATGCAGAAGGTGTCACTGCGCGTGATGGCGATCGACGTCCCCCCACAGGACGTGATCACCCGCGACAACATCTCAATCAAGGTGAATGCCGTCCTGTACATGCGGGTGAAGGACCCGGTGAAGTCGGTGATCGGCGTGGAGAATTATCTCTACGCGACGAGCCAGCTCGCACAAACCACGCTCCGCTCCGTGCTGGGCGAGACCGAGATGGACGAGCTGCTCGCGAACCGCGACAAGATCAACAGCATCCTGAGGCAGACCATCGACTCCCGCACCGAGGACTGGGGCGTCGAGGTCTCGGCGGTCGAAGTGAAGGACGTGGACCTGCCCCCGGAGATGAAGCGCGCGATGGCGCGGCAGGCCGAGGCGGAACGCGAGCGGCGCGCCAAGGTCATCAACGCCGAAGGCGAGCTGCAGGCGGCGGAGAAGTTGGCCCAGGCGGCCCACATCATCGGCAAGGAGCCGGCGGCGATCCAGCTGCGCTACCTCCAGACGGTGAACGAGATCGCGTCGGAGAACAACTCGACCACCATCTTCCCGATCCCGATCGACCTGTTCCGCGGGTTCATGGAGAGGATCGCGCCCCCAGCTCCGCAGGCCGCGGAGCCGCCGGCCCGGGCGCTGCCCGAGCGCACTGCCGGCGAGACGCTGCCGGCGCTCAGCGACAAGGTGAAGGCCAAGGCATAGCGATGGCCGGCGACCTGATCGGCCGCGAGGCGCTCGAGCGCATCATCAAGCGCGCGGCGGAGCTCCAGGCCGGCGCGCAGGACGTCGGCGACGGGCTGACGCAGGACGAAGTGCTGGCACTCGGCAAGGACGTCGGCATCCCCAGTCGCTATCTCCAGCAGGCGATGCTGGAGGAGCGGACCCGGGCCATCGTCGAGACGCGGCGCGGATTCTGGGCCTGGCTGACCGGTCCGCGCACCCTGTCGGCCGACCGCGTGGTGCCGGGTGACCGCGCAGTGGTCGAGCGGGCGCTGACGCGCTGGATGGAAGAGGAAGAATCGCTGCAGGTGAAGCGGCGCTACGCCGACCGCACGAGCTGGGAGCCCAAGGCCGGCGCGTTCGCCACGATCCAGCGCGCCCTCGGCTCGAAAGGCCGGCGCTTCGCCTTGGCGAACGCCGCGGAGGTGACCGGGCAGACAACTCAGCTCGAGCCCGGCTTCTGCCACGTGGGACTGGCGGCCGACATCCGTCCCGGCCGCGCCCGGCGGCTGCAAGGCGGCGGGACCGTGTTCGCCCTCGGCGCCGTGGCCACGACGGCGTTTGCGATTACGCTCGGTCCGATCGCCCTGTTGCCGGCGGCCGTGCTGCTCCCGACCGCGGCGCTGATCGCACGGCACCACCGCGTCGAGAATGAGCGGGTGCAGATCGCGATGGAGCAGGTGCTCGACCGCCTCGAGCGCGGCGAGATTCGCGTCGAGCACGCGTCACAACCGCATCCTCTGGAGCGCATAGCCGACCAAGTGCGCAAGGCCTTTGGAGCGTCATGAGCGACATCCAGCGAGTTGGGGTCCTGGGCTGCGGGCTGATGGGCAGCGGCATCGCCCAGGTGGCCGCCTCCGCCGGCTACGACGTCAGGGTGCGCGATGTCTCGAAGGAGCTCCTGGACCGCGGCCGTGCGGGCATCGAGAAGTCGCTCGCCAAGTTCGTGGAGAAGGGCAAGCTCCAACCCGCGGATCGCGACGCGACGCTCAAACGCCTCACCTTCACCACCACCGTCGCCGACCTGAAGGGCGTCGACATCCTCATCGAGGCGATCACCGAAGACTTAGGGCTGAAGAACGCCCTCTACAAGGAGCTCGACGGGTTGTGCGGTCCGTCAACGATCTTCGCCTCGAACACGTCGAGCCTCACCATCGCCGAGATGGCCGCCGCCACGAAGCGCGCGGACCGATTCGTGGGGCTCCACTTCTTCAATCCGGTGCCGTTGATGCAGCTCGTGGAAGTCGTGCGAACCGTGACGACGTCGGACGAGACGTTCAAGCGGGCCTTCGCGTTCGCGAAGTCGCTGGGCAAGGAGGCGGTCGCCGCCAAGGATAACTCGGGCTTCATCGTCAATCTGTTGCTCGTCCCCTATCTCCTCGACGCGATCCGGGCGGTCGAGCGCGGCGTCGGCAGCGTGCCCGACATTGATAAGGCCATGCAGTTGGGCTGTGGCTACCCCATGGGCCCGCTCACGCTGCTCGACTTTGTGGGGCTCGACACCACGCATCACATCGCCGAGATCATGTTCAAGGAATACCGGGAGCCGCGCTACGCCCCCCCGCCGCTCCTGAAGCGCATGGTGCTGGCAGGGATGCACGGCAAGAAGAGCGGCAAGGGCTTCTACGACTACGCCACGAACCCTCCCTCGGTCACCAGTCTCGGACTATGATCCCCGGGCCCCAGGCCCCTGTCCCCAGTCCCTGAGGTTTCCATGCTCGGCTACGACGCACCCCGCTGGCACGCGGTCCTCAACGATTTCCCCGTGGCGTTGTTGCTCGCCGCGGTGGTGTTCGACCTCGCCGCCGCCGGCCTGAAGCGCGAATCGCTCAGGTGGGCCGGCATCTGGACGTTGTGGGCGGGCGTGCTCGGCGGGTGGGCCGCCGTCGTCGCCGGTAAGTTGGCCGAGGCGTCGCTCGACCACGGCGAGGCCATTCACGAACTGATGGAGCAACACGAGCGCCAGGCCCTCGTCACGATGGGCATCTTCACCGTCATCCTCATCTGGAAGCTCTATCGGCGCTTCGCGCTCCCGCGGAGGGAAGAGTGGGTGACGCGCGTTCTTGGCATCTTTGGCGTCGTGGGGCTGTGTTACGTTGCCGCGGCCGGCGGCAAGTTGGTCTTCGAGCACGCCGCGGGCATTCCGACGAAGGCGATCGAGACCGAGCTCCAGAACCGGGCCGCGGGGCACGAGCACGGAGCCCCGGCCGACACCGCGGAGGGGGCGACGCACGTGGATCCCCCCGGAACGCCGCCGCACAAGCACTAATGCGAGTAACGCGGAACGCGTTCGCACTTCTCCTTGCAGCGTGCACCCCCGTCACCACCCGCCCTGCGTTCGCACCCTACCCCGAGGCGGTGCACGCGGTGATCGACGCGCCGCCGGCCCAGGTCACCGAGGAGGCGGGGGCATGGCTGGCCGCTCAGGGAACGACGGTCGCGCTGGCAAGTCCCCGGGACGGGTTTCTCGAGACGCGCTGGCAGGAAGTGACGGACTCGACGGCGGGGCGGATGACGGCGCGCATTCGCGTTTGGGCCGATCCCGACGCGCCCGGCAAGTCGCGCGTGACACTGGAGGCGGTGTACCGGCCGATCGAGGACCCGTCGCGGACGCCGCGCGATCTCGAGCGGCCCTGTCCGGCGGGGTCGGCGGGCGAGCGGCTGGCAGCGCGGTTGCTAGCGGCGCTTAGCGAGAAGCTAGGGGTGACGAAGTACTGACCAAGCCCTTCACCCACTGCTCCATCTGGGTGAGGTCCAGCACCGCGTCGCGGCACGGCCCGTTGGGCAGCTGCATCGTGAGACCGAGCACGGGCAGCTTCCCCGCGACGTCCCGCAGGCCGGTCATCATGTCGCGCTCGCACGCCACCGCCACGACGGCCCGGGGGCGACGCTCGCGAATCACGCGCCGGGCGAGCTGGCCCCGGGTCGCGACGAAGACCGGCACCTCGTAGCGCCCCGCGATCTCGAGCACGCCATCGAGCGCTTGCTTGGAGAGGCAGCGTGGAATCAATACCAGCAGCTCACCCTTCCCCACCTGCCGCCCCCGGCGCACCGCCAAGGTGTTGTAGATGTCGATGGCGGCGTGCTCCACCCAATCCCGTTTCCCGAAGAGGCGGGCGGTGAGCGACGTGTAGTTCATCAGCTGGAGGAAGGGCCCGCGTTCGAGCAGGCGCTCTGGCAGCAGGTTGGTGCCGCTGTAAAAGGAGCCCGCCGCGAGCCCCAGCCAGATCGCCTTGAGCGCAATCGCGGCGCCGAGGAGGATCCACAGCGCCTGGGGAACGACCGGCGCAAGCGCGGCGAGGCGGGGGCCGACGAGATAAAGAAGAAGGGCGACCACCGCCGAGGCCAAGACCAGGGTCAGCGTCGCGAACCGGAAGAACAGCCCTGGGGCCGCGGAGAAGTCGCCGCCACCGGGCAGCGGCCGGCCGTTCCACTCGTCCCACTCGTGGCCCAGCCGCCGATCCACCTCGATGTGAATCAACTGGGCGCGGGGAGGAGAGGACGGCGTTGTCGGAGGAGCCGACGCGACGGTGGCCATAGACGATGGAAGGTAGCGCGGCGAACTTCCTGACACCAGACACCTGACACTGGCCCTTGCCACCGAATCTCCTCACCGACGCCCGCCTCCGAGCCGCCTACGCGGAAGGCGCCGGCATCTACCGGATCGTGCCGCAAGCCGTCGCGATCCCGCGCGATGTGGAGGAGATCGCGGCGCTCGTTCGCTGGGCCGCGGAGACCGGCACGCCCCTCGTGCCGCGCGGCGCGGGGAGCGGCATGCCGGGCGGGAACGTGGGCGCGGGGGTGGTGGTGGATCTCTCGCAGCCGTTTCAGCGCCTCGACGTGAACCCCGACCGTCGCACCGCCGCGGCCGGAGCGTCGGTCACGTGGGCGCAGCTCGCCGACGCCGCGAGGCCCTACGGCCTCCGCCTCCCCCCCGATCCCTCGTCGGGCGCCTTCGCGACGTGTGGCGGCATGGTCGCGACGAACGCCGCAGGCCCACGCTCGGTCCGGTACGGCAGCGTGCGGAACTGGATCGAAGCCGTGGAGATGGTGGATGCAGCGGGGGAGTCGCGAACCGTCAAACGGGGAATGGGGAATGGGGACAGGTTTGCCCTGACGGCTGACAGCCGACGGCTGATCGCCGAGCGTTTCCCCAAGACCCGGAAGAACTCATCCGGCTACGCCCTCGACCGTTTCGCCGAGTCGGGCGACGAGCTGGACTTGCTGATCGGGTCCGAAGGCACGCTCGCGTTCGTCACCGCGGTTCACTGGCGCCTCGATCCCATCCCACCCGATCTGGCCGGTGTGGCGCTCGGCTTCAACGACCTCGCTGCGCTCGCGGAAGCCGTGCCCTTTCTCGTGTCGCTCAACCCCTCCGCCCTGGAATTGCTTGACGCCTCTCTCTTACGCCTTATTCCAAACGCCCCTCTTCACGACGTCTTGTTGTTGGCCGAGTTCGAGCGCGAGACGGCCGCGGCGGCGCGGGGCGTCGTGGGAGATGCGGTGCGGGGCTTGAAGCACCATCTCGCGCACGTCGAGACCGCCGTCGATCGCGCGGGGCTCGAGCACTTATGGGAGGTACGCCGCCTCGCCTCCCCCGCCCTGGCCCGGTTGCCCGCCTCGCAGCGCTCCCTTCAGGTGATCGAGGACGGCTGCGTCCCGTTGGAGCGGCTTGGCGAATACGTCGCCGAGGTCCGCGCCGCGGCGGAGCGCCACGGCGTTCCGGTCGCGATCTTCGGTCACGCGGGGGACGGGCACGTCCACGTCAACGCGCTCCCCGACACGACTCGCGGCGCGTGGCTCGAGGCGCTCGCCGCGTTGTTCGCCGACGTCACCGACCTCCTCATCCGCCTCGGCGGCATACCGGCCGGGGAGCATGGCGCGGGCCGTCTGCGCGCCGGGGTGCTGGAGCGCTTCTACGGCGCTGAGGGGATGGCGCAGTTCCGCGCCGTGAAGCGCGCCTACGACCCGCTCTCCATTCTGAATCCCGGTGTTATTATTCCCGCGGCCGATTGGGCGCCTCTCGCCGCCCTGAAGGTGGGTGAGGACGCCGCCGCGATTCCTGACGACATCGCACAACGTTTGCGCGACGTGGAACGCAACGCTGCGTGGGCGACGCCGAAGCTCGAGCTGGCCCGGTAGCTCCCGACACCCGATACCCGGTACCCGATACCAATGGAAGTCTTCAGAGAGCCCCGCATCGCGCTCCTCGCCCGCCCGCAGTTCGTCGAGCCCGAGCACTTGAAGGTTCAGTGGCGCGGCGCGGCGAGCGACGGCGAGCGGCTCGCCGAGTACGCGGGTCGTTTGTGCTACATGAGCCAGCGCAATCCGATCAACCGCACAACCGCCGAGTACCTCGACAACATCAAGAAGCAGGGTCACGGCTCGGTGCTGGAGCACGCGGTGTACGTCCTGTTGATCGAAGGCATCTCGCGCTCCTGCTCCCACGAGCTGGTGCGCCATCGCGCCGGATTCGGCTACTCGCAGATCTCGCAGCGCTACGTGGACGAGTCGCACGCGGCGTTCGTGCTGCCCCCCGCGATGCTCGGTGACGCGGCGCTCGAGGCGGAGTGGGAGCGGCAGGTGACCGAGGCGCAGGCGGCGTACGTCCGTGCGGTCGAGGGACTGATGGTGCGCTACGAATGGGTGGCCGACAAAGTGCACCGCCGCAAGATGGCGCGGGAGGCAGCGCGCAGCGTGCTGCCGAATGCGACCGAAGTGAAGATCGTCGTCTCGGGAAATGCGCGCGCGTGGCGCACGATGCTCGAGCTGCGGTGCGGCGAGGGCGCGGAGCTCGAGATCCGTCGCATGGCCGTCGCGTGTCTCCGTGTGCTGCAGCGAGAAGCAGGCGCACTTTTTTCCGACTTCGAGATCTACGTCGCCGACGACAAACAAGAATCGGCAAAAGTCGCGTACCACAAGGTGTAGAGCTATTGCGCATCTCGCGCACACCTCGTATTCTGATACTCGACAACGCGTTGCCGCTTTCCAGACCGCACGACTAAGCGGCCTTTTTTGTAGGAGGTATTCCGAGACCACATGCGTATCGGTCTCGCATACAACGAGAAACCCGAATCGAGCCGCGCGTCGGCCGACGCGTACGCCGAATGGGATGACCCATCCACCATCACCGCGGTGGAGCAGGCTCTCGGTCTCTGCGGCACCGTCATCCGACTCGAAGCCGACGCGTTCTTCCCCCAGAAACTCTCGCTCGCCCGCCCCGACATCGTCTTCAACATGGCCGAGGGACTCGAAGGCTTGAGTCGCGAGTCACATGTCCCGGCGATCTGCGAGTACCTGAACGTCGCGTACACCGGCAGCGACCCGCTCACCCTCGCGCTGGCGTTGCACAAGGGACGCACCAAGGAGATCCTCGCCTATCGCGGCGTGCCGACGGCGCCGTTCCGCGTCGTCGAGCGCCCCGCGGACCTGGAGCGCATGCCATTGCCGTTCCCGCTGTTCGTGAAGCCCGTCGCGGAGGGATCTGGTAAAGGCATATTTGTCAACAACTTATGTAACACCCCGGCGCAGCTCCGTGAGCGCGTCTCCTTCCTCTTAGAGCACTACGCGCAGCCGGTCCTCGTCGAGACCTATCTCCCCGGTCGCGAGTTCACGGTCGCAATTCTTGGGAACGGCGCCGAGGCGCGCTGCCTCCCGATCGTCGCGTTCGACTTCGGGACGCTCCCCGCCGGCGCCGCGCCCGTGTACGGTTACGAAGCGAAGTGGGTGTGGGACACTCCCGAGCAGCCGCTCGAGATTTTCCAGTGCCCGCTGCCCGCCGACGTCTCCGAGGCCCTCGCCCGCGAAGTCGCGCAGGTCGCGCTCGACGCGTACGCCGCCATCGGCTGCCGCGACTGGTGCCGCGTCGACGTGCGGGTCGATCGCTTCGGCGTGCCGAACGTCGTCGAGCTCAACCCGCTCCCCGGCATCATCCCCGACCCCGCGATGCACTCCTGCTTCCCCAAGGCCGCGCGCGTCGCCGGGCTCGGCTACGACGAGCTGATCCACGAGGTGCTCCGCACGGCCTGGAAGCGGATCACCGGCCGTGACCTGCCGGTAGGGGCCCATGCCGAGGCGACCGCGTGAGAGTCGTCATCCTTTACGATCCGGGGGCCGACGACTGGACGGCCGAGGACGTCGCCGGGGTGATGGAGGCGGTGGACGACATCGCCGCGATCTTCGCGCAGTTGGGGCACCGCGCACAGCGCGTGCCCGTGCGGCACGACATGCGCTGGTTCGCCGTGTGTCGGCGCGCCGACCTGGTCTTCAACCTGTGCGAAGGCGTGCACGGCGTGGCGCAGTGGGAAGACCACGTGGTCGCGACGCTCGAGTTCGCCGGCATTCCTCACACCGGCTGCGGCCTGTGGACCGTATCGGCCTGCCGCCGCAAGGGCGCGGCGAACACGCTCCTCGCGCATGCCGGTCTGTCGGTGCCGCGGTGGACCATCGCGCACGGGACGATCGACGACGACTTCCCCCTCCCCGCCATCGTCAAACCGGCCGCCGAGGACGCGAGCGCGGGGCTCGACAAGCACTCGGTGGTCGTCGACCGCAAGAGCTTGCGGGCCTGCGTCGCGGCGATGACCGAGCAGTTCGACGACGTGCTGGTCCAGCAGTACATCGCCGGCCGCGAGTTCAACGTCGGGTTCGTGGGCGATCGTGTCCTCCCGATCGCGGAGATCGACTTCACCGCGATGCCGGAGGGAAGCTGGCCGATCCTCACGTACGCCGCCAAATGGCACGCCGGGTCGGCGGAGGACTTGGGGAGCCGGCCCGTCTGCCCGGCGCAGATCTCGCAGCGCCTCGCCGACCGGCTCACCCGTGTGGCGGAGGTGGCGTGGCGGACGCTGCAAGGGAAGGGGTACGGGCGGGTGGACCTGCGCGTGGACGACGCGGGACGCCCGTGGGTGCTCGACGTCAATCCCAATCCCGACCTGACCGACGAAGCCGGCCTGTCGCGGATGGCGCAGGCCGCGGGGTGGGACTACCCGGAGCTGGTGCGCCGCATCGCCGAGGTGGCGTTGCGGGAGGCGCAGGGCGCCAAGGCCGCGCGTGAGCTGCTCGCTGCGCCCCGTCGGTCGCGCGTACCGCGAACGGCTTGAGCAGCTGACGCGGGCGACCGGCTTCTTCCGCGAGGAAGAAGTGGCGACCGCGGTCGAACTGCTCGATGACAGCCTGGCCGGCGACGACGAGTACCGGTTCGTCGGCGCGTTCGATCGTGACACGCTGGTCGGCTATGCCTGCTGGGGACCGACCCCCGGAACCGACGGGACCCACGACCTGTACTGGATCGTGGTCGATCGGGACCGGCAAGGAGCCGGCGTCGGGACCCAGCTGCTGGGAGCGGTAGAACACGAGCTAAGGGCCAACGGCCAACGGCTTGTTGTCGTCGAGACCAGCTCGCGAGCCGACTACGCACCCACGCGAGCCTTTTACGAGCACCGCGGCTACACCAGAGCCGCCACCATCCCGGGGTACTACGCGCCCGGTGACGATCTGGTGATCTACACCAAGGATCTCACGGATGGAGAGCTGGCAAGAGCTACTTCGTAAGAAGAGCATCGCGTCGCTCGAGGCGCTGGCCGCGCGGTTCGGCCCGGAGCACGTCGGCGAAATCGACCGACTCCGGCAGGCGGCCGAGAACTTCGAGTTCCGGATCTCCCCCGCGATGGTGGACTTGATCAAGTCGCCCGGCGACCCGATCTGGCGGCAATACGTGCCCACCGTGCAGGAGCTCGACGTCCACGATGGACTGGTGGACTCGCTCGACGAGGACGCCAACTCGCCGGTGCCGAACATCACCCACCGCTACCCCGACCGGGCGCTCTTCCTCGTCTCCCCCGTGTGCGCGTCCTACTGCCGCTTCTGCACCAGGCGCCGCAAGGTGGGCGACCCCGAGAAGATCCCCATGTCCCAGCTCGAGTCGGCGTTCCGCTACCTCGAGGAGCACCGGGAGATCCGTGACGTGATCATGTCGGGAGGCGACCCGCTGCTCCTCTCGGACCGCCGCATCGACGAGATCTGCAAACGGCTGCGCACCATCCCGCACCTCGAGGTGCTGCGGATCGGGAGCCGCGTGCCGTGCCACCTGCCCGAGCGCATCACGCCCGAGCTGTGCGGCATTCTGAAGAAGTACCATCCGCTCTACATCAACACGCATTTCAACCATCCCGACGAGTTGACGCCCGCCGCCGTGCGGGCGCTCGGCATGCTGGCGGACGCCGGCGTGCCGCTCGGCTGCCAGACGGTCCTGCTCAAGGGCGTGAACGACGACGTCGAGGTGATGAAGGACCTGATGCAGAAGCTGCTCGTCGCCCGGGTGCGGCCCTACTACATCTACATGTGCGACCAGGTGGCGGGCGCGGAGCACTTCCGCACGTCGATCGAAAAGGGGCTCGAGATCGTGAAGGCGCTGCGCGGCTGGACCTCCGGGCTCGCCGTGCCGCACTTCGTCATCGACGCCCCGGGGGGCGGGGGCAAGATCCCGCTGCTGCCGGAGTACGTCGTCAAGCTGACCGACAAGGAAATCGTGCTGCGCAACTACGCCGGCAAGCTGTACCGCTACAAGCAGCCGGCCAAGGAGAAGCGGACGCCGACGTGGGAGCCGGTGCTGGTCGGGTAGGGCGCTTGACCGCATCGCGCGGCATTGTATATTTATGACGTGCGCCGCATAGAAATACAACGCCGATCCGAGCTCGCGAATCTGCTGGGCAATCTCGTCGCGCCCTCTCGAGGGAGCGCCGGGGCGATATAGCGTGTCCAAACCACCGCGACCGATCCCCGAGCCCGCTCCCGCCGAGCGGGCTTTTCGTTGTCCGCCAGGTCCCGAGGAGCACGACGCCTGCGGCGTCGGCTTCGTGGCGCACGCCGCCGGCGAGCGCTCCCACGCCGTGCTGCGCATGGCGCTCACGGCCGTCGCCCGCCTGGCCCATCGCGGCGCCGCCTCGAACGACCACTCAGGCGACGGCGCGGGGGTGCTGACCCAGATCCCATGCCGGCTCCTGGGCGGCGAGGGCGGGGGGGGCGGGGGGGGCGGGGGGGCCCTGGGCATGTTCTTCCTGCCTCCAACGAGCCCGGCACGCGAGCAGGCCATCGCGTTGATCGAGCGCGCGCTCCGCGAGCAGGGTATGCCCGTGCTCCGTTGGCGGGAGGTGCCCGTGGACCCGACTGCCCTGGGACCGCTTGCGCGAGCGAGCCGCCCGGCCATCCTGCAGGCCATCTGCGCGGCGCCCTCCCCGGCCCTCGACGCAGAAACGTGGGAGCGGCGCCTCTACGTCGCCCGCAGGGTGATCGAGCGCCGGGCCGAGAGCGATGGCGTGGGGCTGTTTGTCTGCTCCCTTTCCTGCCGCACCGTCGTCTACAAGGCCCTGCTCACAGGGACCGAGCTTCCGGCATTCTTCCCGGACCTGCGCTCGCCGCTCTACGAGACGGCCATCGCGGTCTTCCACCAACGCTATTCGACCAACACGCTGCCGAGCTGGCCGCTCGCCCAGCCGTTCCACCTGCTCGCGCACAACGGCGAGATCAACACGCTGTGGGGCAACCGCAACGCGATGCGGGCCCGCGAGGCCAGACTCCCGGAGGCGCTCAGGTCCGTCATTTGGTCTGGGGGAAGCGACTCGGCGAGCCTGGATAACGCGCTCGAGCTGCTGGTGCGCTCCGGGCGAGGGCCCGTGCACGCCTTGATGATGCTGGTCCCGGAGGCCTGGGAGCACACAGCCGATCTCGATCCCGCGCTCCGGGGCTTCTACGAGTTCCACGCCCCCCTCATGGAGCCGTGGGACGGCCCGGCCGCCCTCGCCTTCACCGACGGCGTGATCGCCGGCTCGGCGCTCGACCGGAACGGCCTGCGCCCCTGCCGCTACAAGCTCACCAAGGGCCGCCTGGTAGTCGCGTGCTCCGAGGTCGGAGTGGTGGATCTCGACCCCGCCGACGTGGTCGAGAGCGGGCGGCTGGGGCCGGGCGAGATGCTGATCGTGGATACCGCGCGAGGCGCCGTGTTGCACAGCGTCGAGGCGAAGCGCGAGGTGGCGGCTCGCTACCCCTACGCGCGATGGGCGAGCCGGACGACGGGCGATCTCGCGGCCGCGGTGGCCGCTCCAGAGGCCGCGCTGCCGGCGCAGGACCTGTCGCGGCGCCAGCGCGCGTTCGGATACGGCTTCGAGGACCTGCGCCTCGTGCTCGAACCGATGGCGGGCGAGGGACGGGACGCGATCTGGAGCATGGGCGACGACACGCCGATCGCGCCGCTCTCGCGCACCGCGCCGAGCGTCTATGCCTACCTGCGCCAGCGCTTTGCGCAGGTCACGAACCCGGCGATCGACCCGCTGCGCGAGGCGGGCGTGATGTCGCTGCTCATGTACCTCGGGCGGCGCGGCTCGCTCCTGGGGCAGCGCCCGACGGTGCACCCGTTGCTGCGGGTCGAGCACCCGATTTTGCTCGACGACGAGATGGCGGCGTTGCGCCGCGCCCCGGGATTCCTGGTCGCGACCCTGAGTGCGACCTGGGAGGCCGCGACGGGACCCCAGGGGCTCGCCCCCGCGCTCGACCGCTTGTGCTGCGAGGCGACGCGCGCCGTGCGGCGCGGAGCGACAGCGCTCGTCGTCAGCGATCGGGAGGCCGACGCGCGCCGCGCCGCGATCCCCATGCTCCTCGCGACCGGCGCCGTGCACCAGCGCCTGCTGCGGGAGGGGCTGCGGACCAGGCTGGCGCTCGTCGCCGAGGCGGGAGACGCGTGGGACATCCATCACGTCGCGACGTTGTTCGGATACGGCGCCGAGGCCGTGCACCCGTGGCTCGCCCTGCAGTCGGTGGGCGGCCTCGACGCGGCCGCGAAGTTCCGGACCGCCGCGGAGCATGGCCTCTTGAAGGTTCTCTCCAAGATGGGGATCTCCACCCTGCGGTCTTATGCCGGCGCGCAGCTGTTCGACGCGGTCGGCCTCGGCGGTGCGCTGGTCGACTGCTGCCTCTCGGGCACCGCCTCGGTGATCGGCGGGATCGGGTTTGCGGAGATCGCCGAGGACGTGCTGGCCCGTCATGCCGCGGCGTACGGCGCGAGCGGCGAGGAGCACGGCCTGCCGGATCACGGGCGGGTGCGCTATCGCAAGGATGGCGAAGACCACGGGTGGGCTCCGCCGCTCGTCCGCGCGCTGCAGGATGCGGTGCACGCCGAGAGCGCGGCGGGCTACGAGGCGTTCCTGGCGCGAGTCGAGGCCCGCGAGCCCGCGGGACCGCGCGACCTGCTCGCGTTCCGCCCGGCGCAGCCGATCCCGCTCGAGGAGGTCGAGCCGGTCGAGGAGATCCGACGGCGCTTCATCTCGAGTGCGATGTCTCTGGGCGCGTTGTCGCCCGAGGCTCACGCGACGCTCGCGATCGGGATGAATCGCATGGGGGCGCGGTCGAACTCGGGCGAGGGCGGCGAAGACCCCGCGAGCTACGCGCCGCTCCCGAACGGCGACCGCGCCGACAACCGCATCAAGCAGGTGGCCTCGGGTCGCTTCGGCGTCACCACGGAGTACCTGGTGCGGGCTGACGAGCTCGAGATCAAGATCGCTCAGGGCTCGAAGCCCGGAGAGGGTGGCCAGCTGCCCGGCCACAAGGTCACGGCATTCATCGCTCGGCTGCGGCATGCGGTGGCGGGGCTTCCACTCATCTCGCCGCCGCCCCACCACGACATCTACTCGATCGAGGATCTGGCACAGCTGATTCACGATCTGAAGCAGGTGAACCCGACGGCGCGGGTTGGAGTGAAGCTCGTCGCGGAGGCCGGCGTGGGCACGGTGGCCGCGGGTGTCGCCAAGGCGTACGCGGACTACGTGCTCGTCTCGGGCCACAATGGCGGCACCGGGGCGTCGGCACTTTCCTCGATCAAACACGCCGGCTCGCCCTGGGAGCTGGGGCTCGCGGAGACGCAGGCTGTTCTGCTGCGCAACGGGCTGCGCGAGCGGATCGAGGTGCGCGTGGACGGCGGGCTGCGCACCGGGCGTGACGTGGTGATCGCGGCCCTGCTCGGCGCCGAGGCGTTCGGCTTCGGCACGGCGGCGGTGGTGGCGCTGGGGTGCGCCATGGCGCGCCACTGCCACCTGAACACCTGCCCCACCGGCATCGCCACGCAGCGCCCGGATCTCCGGCGGAAGTTCCGGGGCACGCCCGAGCAGGTCGTGGCGTATTTCACGCTGCTCGCGGAGGACGTGCGGCGCCTCCTCGCGGCGCTGGGGCAACGGCGCCTCGACGACATCGTCGGCCGCGTGGAGCTGCTGGAGCCCGCCCCTGCCCCGAAGGGCCTCCGGGCGCGGTCGCTCGACTTCTCCCTGCTGCTCAAACCGCCGGCCGAGCCGGATCGTCCGCGGCGGCGCACCATCGCGCGCAACCAGCGGCCCGGCGTCGTCTCGTTCGACGCTGAGATCCTGGACGCGTTGCAGGCGACGCTCGAGCGGGGGGAGACATTCGTCGGCGCCTACCGCATCGGGAACCACCACCTCACGGTCGGCGCCCGCATCGCGGGGCACATCGCGCGTCGTTACGGCAAAGCAGGCGCCCCAGCCGCCGTGCGCCTCCGCTTCTCCGGGAGCGCGGGCCAGAGCTTCGGAGCATTTGCCCTCCCGCGCATGCAGTTGCGCCTCGAGGGCGAGGCCAACGACCACGTGGGCAAGGGCCTGTGCGGCGGCGAGATTGTCATCCGTCCGTTCCGGACCGCGGCCTACACCGCGGGCGGTCGCCCGCACGTCATCGTCGGCAACACCGCCCTCTATGGCGCCACGGGCGGTCGCCTGTTCGCTGCCGGCGGCGCGGGGGACCGCTTCGCCGTCAGGAACTCCGGAGCCGTCGCCGTGATCGAGGGCGCGGGGGACCACTGCTGCGAGTACATGACGGGCGGCGTCGTGGTGGTGCTGGGCTCGGTGGGGCGGAACTTCGGGGCGGGGATGTCGAACGGCGTGGCCTACGTGTTGGACGACCGCGAGGGCCTGCTCGCATCGCACTGCAACCTCGCCATGGTGGCCATGACGCCGCTCGATGGGGCCGACGAGCGGCGCGTGCAGGGACTCATCCGGCAGCACTATCAGAAGACGGGCAGCGGGCGCGCGAGAGAAGTCCTGCAAGGGTGGGCGCTGTACCGCGCGCTGTTCTGGAGGGTCGCGCCACCTGCCCCGCCGACGCAGGTTGATCCGAGTGCGGAGGCGGTACCGTCCTTGCGAGGAGGGCAGCCATGAAGCTCATCACCACGATCGTTCGTCCCGAGCGCCTCCCCGAGGTGAAAGCGGCCCTGTTCCGCGCCGGCATCACGGGCATCACCCTGAGCCGGGTGAGCGGGCACGGCGGCGAACACCAACAAATCGAGCAGTACCGCGGCACGGCCGTCGTCATGGAGTTCCGCGAGAAGGTGAAGATCGAGATGGTCTGCTCCGAGCCGTTCGTGCAGCCGTGCATCAACGCGATCCTTTCGTCGGCTCGGACCGGCGAGGTCGGGGACGGAAAGATCTTCGTCCAGGCGATCGAGCGCGTCATCCGCATTCGCACGGGCGAAGCGGACAACGCGGCACTGACCGCAGTGAATGCCGACGAAGTGCAGCGCGCCGCGCTCGAGGCTGGGGGGGGGGGGGGGGCGCCGACCACCAACACACCCTCCCCCCCGGGGGGGGGGGGGGGGGGCGGGCGCGCGGGGGGGGGGGGGGGGGGGGGGGGCGCCGCATGACCCAATCCCCGATCTCCGCAGGCGACACCGCCTGGGTGCTCCTCTCGAGCGCCCTCGTCCTCCTGATGACGGTGGGGCTCGCGTTCTTCTACGGCGGGCTCGTTCGCCCGAAAAACGCGCTCAACACCATGATGATGAGCGTGATCGCGCTCGGCCTGATCGGCGTGCAGTGGGTCCTGGTCGGCTACTCGCTCGCCTTCCATCCCGGCGGCGCGTGGCTCGGCGGCCTCGCCTGGCTGGGGTTCCGCGGCGTGGGACAGGACGCGGACCCCACGTACGCCGCCACGATCCCGCTCCAGGCTCACGCGATGTTCCAGGGGATGTTCGCCATCATCACCCCCGCGCTCATCTCCGGGGCGGTCGTCGAGCGGATGCGGTTCCGCGCCTACGTCGTGTTTCTGCTCCTCTGGGCCACGCTCGTCTACGATCCATTGGCGCACTGGGTGTGGGGAGCGGGTGGTTGGCTCTTGAAGCGTGGAGCGCTCGACTTCGCGGGCGGCACCGTCGTACACATCAGCGCCGGCGTCTCGGCGCTCGTCGCCGCTTGGATGCTGGGGCCGCGCAAGGATTACCGCCGCGTCCCGCTCGCGCCCCACAACGTGCCGCTCGTGCTGCTGGGCGCCGGCCTCCTGTGGTTCGGGTGGTTCGGCTTCAACGCCGGCTCGGCCCTGGCGGCGAACGGCATCGCGACCATCGCGTTCGTCAACACCAACACTGCGGCGGCCGCCGCGCTCGTCACCTGGGCACTGCTCGATCTCACGCGATCGGGGAAAGTCACGGCCGTCGGCGCGGCCACCGGCCTCGTCGTGGGACTGGTCGGCATCACGCCGGCGGCGGGATACGTCACGCCGCTCGCCGCGATCGCGATCGGCGCGGTCGCCGCCGGCGTCAGCTACACCGCCATTCAGATTCGCTCGGCGAGCCGGCTCGACGACGCGCTCGACGTCTTCTCCTGCCACGGACTCGCGGGAGCGGCGGGTGCCCTGCTCACCGGCGTCTTCGCCTCGAAGGCCGTGAATCCCGCGGGGGCCGATGGCCTGCTGGCCGGGAACGCCGCGCAGCTCGGCGTGCAACTCCTCGCCGTCCTCGCCGCCGCGGCCATCGCCGCCGTCGGCACGATCGCCATCCTCGGCATCGTGCACGTCACCCTCGGCGCGCGGGCGGGCGTGCAACAGGAGCTCACCGGCCTCGATCTGAGCGAGCACGGGGAGGAAGCGTACTTCGGAACGGACCTGGGCAGCTTCGCGGGCCCGGGGGCGGCGCTCGGCGGGAGCGTCATCGTCCACACCGCGGCCCACCCAACGCCCAAGCAGTAGCGCCGCGGGGCGGCCCTCCGCATTCTTCTCCCCCATGGCCGCCGCGTCTCCGCCGACGAAGTTCAAGATCGGCCTCGTGCAGATGAGCATGACCGCCGACCCCGCGGCGAACCTCGCCAAAGCGATCGCCCAGGTGCAGGCGGCCGCCAAGCAAGGGGCCGCGCTCGTCTGCCTCCCCGAGCTGTTCCGCACGCTCTACATCGGGCAACGCGAGGATCACGCGCTGTTCGACCTCGCCGAGCCGGTCCCCGGCCCCACGACCGAGGCGCTGGCGTCGGTCGCGAAGGAGGCGGGGGTGGTGGTGATCGCGTCGCTGTTCGAGCGCCGCGCAGCGGGGCTCTACCACAACACCGCGGCCGTCATCGACGCCGACGGCAAGCTGAAGGGGATCTATCGCAAGATGCACATCCCCGACGACCCCGCCTATTACGAGAAGTTCTACTTCACGCCCGGCGACCTCGGCTTCCGCGCCTTCGACACGCGCGTCGGGTCGATCGGGACGCTCGTCTGTTGGGACCAGTGGTATCCGGAAGGCGCCCGGTTGACGGCGCTCCAGGGCGCGAACATGCTGCTCTATCCGACGGCCATCGGGTGGCATCCGGCGGAGAAGGCGCAGCTCGGTGCGCAGCAGCTCGACGCGTGGCGCACGATCCAGCGCAGCCACGCGATCGCCAACGGCTGCTGGGTCGCCGCCGTGAATCGCGTGGGGCTCGAAAAGCTCGACGGACAGAGAGCGGGGATCGAGTTCTGGGGGCACTCCTTTGTGGCCGATCCTTTCGGCGTTGTGGTCGCTGAAGCCCCGGGCGACACGGAGGCGCTCCTCATCGCCGACGTCGACTTCGCGCGCGTCGAGGAGGTCCGCCGCAACTGGCCGTTCCTGCGGGACCGCCGCCCCGACGCGTACGGCGGCATCGAGCGCCGCTTTCTCACCGATTAGTCGTGCCGGGCTTCCGCATCCCCGCCGAATGGGAGCCGCACGCGGCGACCTGGATCGGCTGGCCCCACAACAAGAGCGACTGGCCGGGCAAGTTCGCGCCGATCCCCTGGGCCTACGCGGAGATCGTCCGCAAGGTGGCACCGGGCGAGATCGTGCGGATTCTCGTCAATTCCGCGGCCCACGAGTCGCAGGCGCGCCGCGTGCTGACAAAGTGCGGGGTGGACCTCGCGCGCGTCGAGTTCTTTCGCTTCCCCACGAATCGGGGGTGGACTCGGGATTTCGGCCCGGTCTTCGTCCGCAAAGACGGACCTTCTCCCGAGCTCGCCATCGCCCGGTTCCACTTCAACGCCTGGGCGAAGTACCCTGACTGGAAGTACGACGACAAGATCCCGAGCCTCGTGGCCAAGCGGTTCAAGCTGCGGCAGGTCGAGCCGAAGGTCCGTGGCCGGCCCGTCATTCTCGAGGGTGGCAGCATCGACGTGAACGGACGGGGCACGCTGCTGACGACTGAGGAGTGCCTCCTCGACACCGCGGTGCAGGTCCGAAACCCTGGCCTGTCGCGCGCCGAGCTCGAGGCTGTGCTGCGCGACACGCTCGGCGCGACGAACGTCCTCTGGCTGGGCAAGGGGATCGCCGGAGACGACACGCACGGCCACGTGGACGACCTGTGCCGCTTCGTCGGGCCACGGACTGTCGTCTTGTGCCGGGAAGACGACCCATCGGACGCGAACTACCGGCCCCTCGCCGAGAACCGCGAGCGGCTCCAAGGGATGCGCCTGGAAGACGGCTCGGCCGTCGAGGTCGTGGACCTGCCGATGCCGGCGCCGCTCGTCTTCGATGGCCTGCGGCTGCCGGCGAGCTACGCGAATTTCTACGTCGCCAACGCCGCGGTGCTCGTCCCCACCTTCAACGACGCACAGGACCGCGTGGCGCTGGGGGTTCTGGCCGAGGTGTTCCCGGGCCGGCCGGTCGTCGGCATCCACGCGGGGGACCTGGTGTGGGGGCTCGGCACGCTGCATTGTCTCACCCAACAGCAGCCGAGCCTCACGTGATGCGACGTCCCACCGCCCGCGTGCGCCGCAATGTGTTCTTCCGAACGCTCGCCAAACTCGCGAAACAGTATCTCAAGTGGTTCGGTAACGCGAGCTACAAACCCCACAAGAACGGGGAGCGATGGGTGCTCGCGCAGCTGCGCGATGAGCCCATCCGCTCGGTGCTGGACGTCGGCGCGAATGTCGGAGACTGGGCCGTCCTCGCTGTCGAGCTCCTGCCGCACGCCACGGTTTGGGCGCTCGAAATCGTTCCCGTGACGTTCGCGCGGCTGCGCGAGCGCGTGCGCGACCACCCCCGCATCCGCTGCTTCAGCCTGGGGCTCGCCGACCGCGACGGCCGCCTGGCCATCCATTACGACCCTAGCGCCAGTACCCACGCGACCTTCACGGAGTATCCCCAGAGCGGAACCGGTCAGCTGATCGATTGCGGGGTCACGACGGGCGACGCGTTCGTGCGTGCGCAGGGGATCGAGCGCGTGGATTTCCTCAAGATGGACGTGGAGGGCGCGGAGCACCTCGTGCTGGCGGGCCTGGCGGAGTCGCTGCGCGCGCGCCGCGTGCGGTTCGTACAGTTCGAGTACGGGCGGGTGAACATCCTCACGAAGTTCCTGCTGCGGGACTTTCACGAGCTGCTGCGCAGCTACGGATACGTCGTGGGCAAGATCTTTCCCGATTTCGTGGACTTCCGCGCGTACGACCTCGGGGACGAGGATTTCCTGGGCCCGAATTACCTCGCCTGCCCGGCGGACGACCCCGCCCTGCCGCGGCTCAGCGGCAAAGTCTAGAAAGATGGAAAGATGGAAGGATGGAAGGTTGGAAAATGCGTCACGTTCCAACCTTCCATCGTTCCAACGTTCGTTCAAGCCCTCAACGCCCCGTCGATCGCGTCGGCCACGCCGGCGAGGTCGGCGAGTAGGTGGGCTCGCACGCCCGGTGTGAGACCGTGCGCGGTACGAACGCGCCCCAGGCAAACGTCCAGGACGCAGAGCGCGCTACACAGATAGACGGTCGCCTGATCGGCCGCCGTCGCGATTCGTTCGAGCGCGCCCAGACAGAGTCCGGAGAGCTCCATGACGAGCCGCGCGGGACTCCGACGCTCGATGCCGGTCGGGGGCGGCTCCGGCGGTTCGCTGCGGACCGGAGCCACGTGCCAGTGATCAACGTCGATTCGACACCCGACCCACAGGCTTCCCGGAGGGGCCACTCGGCCCCACCGCTGCAGCAATCCGGCGACATCGAATTCGACAACATGCGACGGCGGCCCGGGTTGACTCACGATTTCGGCCACCGCTCGGCCCCCGTTCAACCGCCACAACGCGACGACGTGGCCTCGGAGGGCGACACTCGCCTGATCGAGCACGGCGCGGCGGCGGTCGGCGAGAGGAAGGTGCGAGGATTCGCGCATAGCGACCTCCTCGGCATGGGTGTGCCTAGAAGACGGCATCCCCGCGGGGAGGTAACGAACCTGGTGCCCTCCTGGCCCGGGACGGCGTGACGGGGGTCACGAGGGCCGCACAAACTGCCCACAGATCCATTTCGCGATCACTGCAGCTGCCAGATCTCCACCCGATTCCCCGTAAATACGGGGATGAGCACGCGGTTCCGCTTCGCGTCGTAGCCGATGTCGGCCGGGCTCGGCACACCGGTGATCACCTTCACTTCCTGGCCGGTCTCGTACGCGGACACGGATGAATCGGTCCAGCTCGAGACGAGGATCCTCGAGCCGGCTACTTCGACGCCGTCGAACCCGCCCGGGCCCTTGGCGATCACGCGGGGCGTGCGGTCGCCCGGCTTCCACGCGAGCACCGTCTTGCTCGCCCCGAAGGACACGATGATGAATCGCTTGCCCACCTGATCCACCGTGATCCCGTTGGGCCAGCCGAGACTGTCGCCCCGCGCGGCGACCGTCACCTTGCGGTCGGGACCGATGCGGAACACGCGATCCGGGCCGGGGTGCAGCACGTTCCCCACGTCGTCGAACCGGATGCCGGTATCGGTGATGTAGATCGCGCCGGTCGCGGCGACCGCGACGTCGTTGAGAAAGACCGCGCCCGCGCTGTCGAGCTTGACGCTGTCCAGGACCGCGCCGGTACGCGCATTGAACGCGCGCACGACGTCGATGTCGGTCACCCACAACGTGTCGCCGAGCACGGCCAGGCCCTTCGGCGCGTTGAGGGTCGCGCCCGCGCGTCCACCCTCGATGAACTTGAGATTCTCGATCGCCCCATCGGGCCGCACGCGGCTGATGAAGCCGTTGTGGTCTTTCGCCGTGGGGCTGCCGTTGACGTTCGAGACGAAGTAGATGTCCTGCGCCGAGTCGTGCAACACCGATTCGGGTGTCGAGAACCCCGCCACGGTGAGCACCTTGGTCGCACCGGGTGGAGCGGGGGCGACTGGGGAGACCGGCGCGGCCGGCGGCGCCATCGTATCGGCCGTCGTATCGGCGGCATCGGACGCGCGCGGCTTCCTGTCGACGGGCACACAGGCCGCCAGCGTCGCGAGGACGGCGCAGAGAGTCGTCGCTTTCATTCGCATGTCAGGCCTTCGCCTCCTCGAGTTCCTTTTTCCGCCCCTCCGTGACCCTGGCCGTGACCTCGGGCGGCGCATCCTGATACACATGAAACTTCATTCGGTACGTGCCTCGCCCGTGCGTGAGCGAGTGCAGCGTGGTCGCGTACCGGTCCAGCTCCGCTTCGGGTACGAGCGCCTTCACCTTGGTGAGCCGGCCGTCCTTCTCCGTGCCCAGGATGTGGCCGCGGCGCGACGAGATGTCTCCCATTACCGCGCCTTGGTACTCGTCGGGCGTCCACACCTCGACGTCCATGATCGGCTCGAGGAGGACGGGCTTGCAGTTCGCGCTCACGTTCCGGAACGCCATGATCCCCGCCATCTTGAACGACATCTCGTTCGAATCCACGTCGTGGTAGGAGCCGTCGTACACCTCCACCTTGAAATCGACCACGGGGTATCCCGCCACCGGCCCCTTCTGCGCCGCTTCGACGACGCCCCGCTCCACCGCGGGGACGTACTGCCGCGGGATCACCCCGCCCACGATCTCGTCGACGAACTGGAACCCGGAGCCGCGCGGCAGCGGTGCAATCCGGATCCAGCAATCGCCGTACTGGCCCCGGCCGCCGGTCTGCTTCTTGTGCTTCCCCTGGCCCTCGGCCTTGCCCCGGAATGTTTCCCGGTACGCGATGCGCGGCTTCGTAGTCTGCGCGTGGACGCCGAACTTCCGCGCCAGCCGCCCCACGATGATCTCGAGGTGCCGCTCCCCCAGGCCACGGATCAGCGTCTGCCCCAGCTCGGCGTTGAATTCGTGGCGGAAGGTCGGATCTTCCTCGTGCAGCTTGTGCAGCCCCGTCGAGAGCTTGTCTTCTTCCCCGCGCTGCTTCACCTCGACCGCCAACGTGATCACCGGCTCCGGGAACGGGATCTTGGGGAGCACGAGCCCCAGGTCCTTCGTCGACAGCGTGTCGTTGGTGTGCGTGTCGCGCAGCTTCGCGACGGCCCCGATGTCCCCCGAATGCAGCTCGGCGATCTCCACGCGCTCCTTTCCCAACGCCACACACAGGTGGTTCAACTTCTCGGCCAACTCCCGTGGCGCGTTCCATACGTCCTGGCCGTTCCTCACTTTCCCCGAGTAGATCCGGAACAGCGTCACGTCCCCCACGTGCGGCTCGGATACCGTCTTGAACACCTGCGCGGCCAGCGGGCCGTTGTCGTCGGCCGTCAGCATGACCCGCTCGGCGCTCCCCCACTTCTGGGCCTCGACGGGCGGCCGTTCGTTCGGGGCGGGGCACAGCTCGACGATCTTCGCCAGCAGCGCCCGCGTCCCGTACGTCAGCTCGGCGGCACCACAGAACAGCGGGAACAGCTCCCCCTTCAGCATGCCCGCCTTCATGGCGGCGATCGCCTCGTCCCGGCCGATCTCCTCCCCCCCCAGATACCGCTCCAGGAGCGTGTCGTCGGTCGCGGCGATGCTCTCGATCAGCTCCTGCGCGTATTTCTCGAAGCGCGCCTGGTACTCGGCCGGAACGTCCACCTCGTCGTACTCGCCGGCCTTCGTGCCCTTCTTATAGAGGTGGCACTTCTTCGAGAACAGATTGATGATCCCGTGGAACTCCGGCCCTTCTCCGACCGGGATCTCCACCGGGATCACCTTGGGCGTCAGCCGTACCTTGATCTGGTTGAAGACCCGCTCGAAGTCGGCGTGCTCCTTGTCCATGAGCGAGACGAACAGCAGCCGCGGCAGCCCACGGCGCTCGCAGTAGTCCCACACCTTCTCGGTCCCCACTTCGACCCCGGCCGTCGCCGCCAGCACGACGACCGCGGCATCCGCGGCATACACGCCCGCCAGGGCGTCGCCTGTGAAATCGAGGTAGCCCGGGGTGTCGATCAGGTTGATCTTCGCGTCCATCCACTCTGCCACGGCCAGGGCCAGGTTGATGGAGTACTTGCGCTCGATTTCGTCGGGAGTGTAGTCGGTGAGGGCGGTGCCGTCCTTGACGGACCCGTGGCGCTTGCTCGTCCCGGCCACGAACGCCAGCGCATCGACCAAAGAGGTCTTGCCGCTCGCGCCGTGGCCGACGACCGCCACATTGCGGATCTCCGGGGTCTTGTACACACGCACGGATCACCTCCTGCAGGGGGAGCAGGAATATGAGGACCGAGGAAACAGGTGGCTAGGATGAGCAAAGACTAGACGCACAGACGCACAGCGGTGAACGGGAACGAGGGATCGGGCTGTTGCGGGTCCTACTCCCTTTCAACTGTGCGTCTGCAGTCTGTACACGGACACAGCCCTCTCAAGTACGCGTACGAGTAGATCCCCGCGCCGTGCCCGTCGCTCCACTCGAAGTGAATGGCGTAGGTCCCCACGGCGTGGATCGCCAGCGGATGCACGTCGGCGGGGAGGTCCCCATCCCCGAGGGTGCGCTCCAGACAGACCGCGCAGCAGCAATGACGCCGCAGGTACGGCGCCGGATACACGCCCTCATGCCCGTCGCTCCAGCGGATCGCGATGTCCCCCCCCCGGTTCGCCCGCGTGATCTCGAGCGGTACCACGCTCAGCGGCGACCGAGCTGCGAGCTCGCCCATAGTCCGGCTTCCATCGCCGCCTGCGCTGTCGGACCCTCGAAGCGCTTCACCACGATCGCCGGACGACCGTCACGGGTCACGGCAACGAGGTGCAGGATCGCGACGGAGTCAGGCGCCGGGGTGTACTGCAACCGCAGCTGCGCGCCGCCCGCCTCACCCTTCGAGCCGAGCGGGATCGCCGCCCCCCCCCCGGCGCGGCGGTTGTACTCGGCGAGCCACGCCTCCAAAACATCCATCGCATCCTTCTGCAGCTCTGGTTCAGCCATGCGGTGCCTCCGTGAGGCTGTTCACGATCAGGGCCGCTCCTCCTGCCTCCAGCAGCCGGGTTCCCCCCCGATCGACGAGCTGAACCAGATAGGCGGGCAGCCACGACGGATAGTGGCCGGGGGAGCCCCAGCCCCCCGTGTCGTAGGCCGTCCGCGCATCGACCAACCGCAGCAGCGCCACGCCGCGCTCCTCCCCGGCGGCCAGCGCCTCCGGTGCGAGCTCCGCGGGTGTGAACATGAGACCGACGCCCGCCTCGGCCGCCGCCAACCGCCCCGCCAGCTGCTCTACGGGCTCTCGGCCGATGGCACCCTCCTGCCGGCGGCAGGCGATCAGGGCGCGCTGCCGCCAATCTCCTCGAGTGAGCCACGCCCGCATTTCCAGGAGGAACCCGCGCTCCGGCTCAGGCAGTTCGGTGCGGCGGTGAACGCGCGGATCCGTGACTTCGAACCCGGCCTTACGCAGCTCGCGAACCACCAGGATCTCGAAGTACTCGCGGGTAATCTCGGGAAGGCCGGACATGTCCCCAACGCTAGCGGCCCCGTCGCGCCGACGCTACAACCGGCCCGGATGCGTGCCTTGCGTCCTGCGGGGCCGGATGTATATCAGGACACGTTGGCCGGTTTCGTCTTCCGGTGAGGGCGTGCATGGACCTCGTCGCTGCGCCGCCGCCCAAGTGGATTCCCCAACCCTGCGCTCGCCGCTCGGCGAGCGCCCGTAAATCCTTGTTCCATACGCTGGCTGTGACGCGGGGAGGATGGCGTGTATGCAGGTTAGTCGACGCGACTTTCTAAGAGTCTCGGCGGGCGCCGGGGCCGGTACGGCCATCGGCGGGCTCGTCGGGCTGGGCGTGACGCTCGCGCCTGCCCGGGCACGCGCCCAGGAGCTGCGCATCAAAGACGCGAAGACGGTGCCGAGCATCTGCCCGTTCTGCTCGGTAGGGTGCGCGACCCTCATTCACGTCAAGGACGATCGGATCGTCAACATCGAAGGCGATCCGCGCAGCCCGCATAACGAGGGCACGCTGTGCCCGAAGGGCGCGGCGATCTACCAGCTCCACGTGAACCCGAACCGGGCGACCAAAGTCCTGCACCGCAAGCCGGGCGCCTCGGGCTGGGAGGTGGTGGAACTCGAGTGGGCGATGGATCGGGTCGCGGAGCTGATCAAGGAAACCCGCGACGAGACGTTCATCGAGAGCCTCCCGAACGGCAAGGTCGTGAACATGACGCCGGGCATTTTCGCCCTCGGCGGCGCGACGCTCGACAACGAGTTCAACCACGTGTGCCAGAAGTTCTGGCGTGGCCTCGGGGTCGTCGCGATCGAAAACCAGGCCAGGATATGACACAGCTCTAGCGTCCCCGGTCTGGGGACACGGTTTGGACGCGGCGCGGCGACGCTGTATCCGCGCAACCTCGAGCACACCGACTGCTTCGTCATCATGGGCTCGAACATGGC
>Ga0210382_10000146_pt1 | contig 28405 bp, 26 predicted proteins | sample PLMedo_FD_155452 | JGI IMG/M metagenome (GOLD analysis project Ga0210382, IMG submission 155452) | Groundwater sediment microbial communities from an aquifer in East River, Colorado, USA - PLM0_60_coex redo | ecosystem: Environmental > Terrestrial > Soil > Riparian zone | place: USA: East... | reverse complement strand
CGACGTCCCGGGCGTGATGCCTAACAGCGCCGCGATCTCGTGATGCGAATAGCCTTCGGTCTGCCGCAGTACGAGAACGGCACGCAGGTCGTCAGGGAGGGTCGCGACCACGCGCTCCAGATCCCATCGGGACGCATCGTCGGTCGCCCGTCCCAACGCCCCCTGGGACATCTCTTCGTGGAGTGGTACTTCGCGGCGCCGCCGCTCCGCGCGCAGCCGCATTAGCGCCAGGCGTACCAGAACACGCTTGAGCCAGCCGATGAGGCTGCCGCGCCCATCGTACTTATGCATGGACTCGGGCAGGCCGACGAAGAGGTCGTGCAGGACATCCTCGGCATCCTCGACCGAGGCTGTGAGCCGGCGGGCGAGACGAAACAACGCTGCCCCATGCAGCCGGTAGAGTGCTGCGAGGGCGTCCCCATCGCCGGCCGCGACTTGGCCGACCAGGTCTAGGTGTACGGGTGAATCCGAGCTGATCGCTGATCCTCCCATGCCCTACCGGATGCCGGCCGGAGAGGAAATGTTACTGCCACTCTATGAATCTGATACTTCTTGCAACCCTCGCCGCCCTCGCCCAAGGCCCCGACTCCGGCGCCACACTCTACGCCGCCTGGTGTGCGCAATGCCACGGCGCGGGCGCCCGGGGCACGCCCGGCGCTTCAGTCCGGACCGACGTGCCCCCGGCCGACCTGGCCTCGTGCGCCGTCAGTACTGCGGAGCCCGAGGACCAGTGGGTCGGCATCGTCGCCCGGGGCGGGGCCGCGTACGGCCTGTCGCTCGACATGCCGGCCTACGGTGAGGCAGGGACGCCGGAGCAGATCCGGATGGTCGTGCGCTACGTCAGGTCGCTCTGCCGGGAGCGCGGCTGGCCACCGGGGGAGCTGAACTTCCCGCGAGCGTTTCTGACCGAGAAAGCGTATCCCGAAAACGAGCTGGTCTTGATTGCCGAGGGACGCGGCCAGGAGCTGATCTATGAGCGCCGCGCCGGGCGGCGCCTGCAGTTCGAAGCCGCGGTTTCGACGGTGTTCGACTCGCTCGACCGGCCGTTCGATCACGCCACGGCCGCCGTCAAGTACAACGTGTGGCACAGCCTGGAGCGGCGGGCGCTGGCGAGCGTCGGGCTCGAGGCAAGTCCCCCGTTGGGGCGGCGCGATCGCTGGGAGCTCGAGCCTTTCGTCGCGATCGGCTTCGAACGACCCGACTTCGTCGTGCAGGCAGAAGCGCTCGCCGCCTGGGAGGAGACCGAAGGGATCGCCGGCGGATCGCTCCGGCTCGGCTTGGGCCGGGAGACTGGTCGTTTCGTGCCGATGGTCGAGGCGGGGTGGGATTGGGCTAGGGGGTCGCCGGGCGCCCTCACACTCTATCCGCAAACCTGGATCCGGCTCTCACGCTTGGGTCACGTCGCTGGGTCCATTGGCGCCGGGATTCCTGTGAACGGCCCCGACCGTGGGCAGGTCACACTCACAGCGTTCTTGTTGTGGGATTTCGGGGATGGACCGCTGCTCAAGGGGTGGTAGCTAGTGCCCCGACCCGCCGGCGCCGTTCACCGTGAACCGCTGAATCGTCTGGGCCAGCTTCGCGGCGGCATTTGACAGATGTTGTGACGTCGCGGTCAGCTCACCCAGCGAGGCGATCTGCTCCTCGGTCGCTGCCGAGGTCTGTTGCGCGCCGTCCGCCGCTCCGGCGGCGATGTGCGCCACCTCTTCCATTCGCCGCAACACCTCGCTCATCCGCATCGTCTGATGCTCCGTCTCCGCGGCGAAGGTGGTGGCGAACTGCACGGTTCTGCCCAGGTCGGCATGGATCGCGTCGAGGGCGCCCTGGACCGTCGTGGCGACTTTGCCGACGCCCTGCGCCGCTTCCTTGCCCTGGTTCATGGCCTCGACCACGCGCGCGATCTGCCCCTGCGTCTCCCGCACCCGGACACGGACTTCCTCGGCCGACCGCGCGCTCTGCTCGGCGAGCTTGCGCACCTCGGCGGCCACCACCTTGAAGCCAAGTCCGTGCTGACCGGCGCGCGCCGCCTCGATCGCCGCGTTCAAAGCGAGGAGATCGGTTTGACTCGCGATGCGGGTGATCCCCTCGACGAGCTTGCCGATCGCCCGTGACTCGCTATCGAGGGCGATCGCCACCTCCGCCGCGTGGTCCATGTGGACCAGCAGGTTCATGAGCATCGCGCTGGCGCGCGAAACCTCCTCACCGCGGCGCTGGGCCTGCTGGGCGATCTCGGTGATCTGATGCTCGGCTTCCTGGGCCCGCTGGTGGAGCGAGACGGCCACGTTCGACGCGGCTTCCGAGTCCTCCCGGCCATGTCCGATCAGCTGGCGTTGCCGCTCCGTCCCCTCCGACAGCTGCTGCGTCGTGGCGGAGATCTCCTGCGAACCGGCCTGTAGCTGCTCGGCAGACGCGGCGAGTTGCAGCGCCATCGCGGCGAGAGCCTGTCCCTGGTGCTGTACCTGACGGACGATGTCGGCGATGCTCTCGGTGGTGCGGTTCACACTCAAGCCGAGGTAGCCGATCTCGTCGAGCTCGGCATCGGTCGTGCGCACCCGCAGATCACCCCGTTCGATGTGGGCGAGGACGCCGCGCGCCGCCCGCAGCCGGTCCACGATCCGTGCCAACATCGGGACGAGCGCGACGCACGCGAACAGCAAGACGAGCGATTCCTGCAGGTAGAGCGACCATGCCCAGCCACGCAGCGCGGCGATCAGCCCGAACCCGGCGAGGTTGATCCCCAGCGCCCCCCACGCCTCGCGCCGGCCGAGATACAGCGCGGCTTGCAGCGGGGCGATGAGATAGGCGCCGTACAGCACGTGGCCCGTCGGGCCGATCGCGTACAGCGCCGCTGAGATCATGAGACAGCCGACCACGAGGTTGAGCTGCGCGTACCATGGCTGGAACGCCGTGCGCTGAGCGAGCCGGCGGACGCCGTAGTTCGCGGCGGCGAAGCCGGCGGCGAAGGCGGGGATGAACCAGACGGAGAGCGGGACGATCCCGGCGACTTTCACCGCGATCAGCAGGACGATGCCGAAGCCGACGAAGCCCCAGCGGGCCCGCGTATTGGCGAGCACGTACTGGCGCTGCTTGGCGTACTGCTCCTCAGCGAGCTGGTGTTCGAGGCTCCGCGTCTGGTCGACCACGACGGAAACCTACATCCGGAACAGGTAGCTCGCCTTCAGAAAGAACCCGTCCGACGTGCGCCGCAGATCCCGGAAGCTGAACGCGGTCGGCTCACGGAGCGACGAGCCGTAGCCGAAGAAGAACACGGTCCCCGGGCTCGGCTTGTAGGAGAAGAGCAGGTCGCTGCGGAAGTCCGTGGTGCTGACGCGCGGCTGGGCGTTTCCGCCGACGATAAGCGGATTGCCGCTGCGGGGATCGCGCAGCGTGTCGCGCTCCTGCGCAAAATACTGGCCCACGTACCGGAAAAAGATATCGCGGGTGAGTTGGTACTCGATCTTGAGACGCGGGATGTTCGCCGTTGAGAACCAGGTACCATCCCGGGCGCGGGTGATGCGATCGTGTACCCACTGTCCGTCGATCCGCAGACCGGTCGTCGGCTTCCAGGTGAGGCCGAGGAAGATGTTCAGGCCGCGTCCTTCGGCGGCCTCCGCGAAGATCGCGCCCTGGCCGGCACCGACGTTCGCGCTGAACGTCAGGGCCCGGTTGGGCGTGTTGAACCCGGCGTTCGCACCCCACAGGTTGTAGAGCCCATGCGGGACCACGAACGGGATCGGGGTGCCGCTCGAGTCGACCTGGTGCGTGGCGTAATCAGGCGGGTCGAAGCGCTGGTGGCTGTTGTTCCAGTTCGCGTTGACGCCCCACCCGCCACGCAGTGTGAGGAGGATGGTCTCGCCGATCGAGCCCTCCAGCGTGCTGCCGGGGAAGTCGTGGTAGCGCCACGTCGGCTGGATCATGAAGAACGTGGTGCCCTGTTCGAGCAACGCCCCCGGCTTCCCGTAAATGGAGAACCGGTTGAAGATGCGCGCCTGCACCACGTTGACGCGGTTCACGAACCCGCTCGCCGCCACGAAGTCGGGGCTGATGCCGACCAGCTCGCCGTGATTGCCGTAGGAGCGCCCGGTGCGGTCGTAGAAGGTCACATCCCACAGCTCGCCTGCCCGCGCGCCCACGCCGTCCTGCGTCCAGGAGCTGACGAACTGGGCATCCGAGAACCAGATCTTCTTCCAGATGACGCGGGCGTCGACGCCCAGAACGCGGTTGTAGGCGTCGCCCTCGATCCGGTCGGTGTAGGCGAGGCCCATCGTGGAGCTGGCCCCGAGGTCGCGGCGGAGCCGCAGCAGATTCACGACCGGATGATCTGTTCCCGCGAAAGACGCCGAGGCGTCATCCACGGCGCCGATGTAGGCGATGGCGGTACCCCCGAGCTTCCCGGTCAGCTTCGCCCCAGCGACCGGTGAGACAATGCGGCGCGTGTAGATCAGCGCGTTCGGCGTGTCGAACTGCTCCAGCCCCTCGAGAAAAAAGGGCCGCTTTTCCGGGAAGAAGAGCGCGAACCGCTGATTCACGGTCACCTGCCCGACATCGGCCTCGACCTGCGAGAAGTCGGGATTGGCGGTGCCCGTGAGGCTCAGGTTCTGCGTGATGCCCCAACGCAGGTTCAGGCCGAGCTGGGGATCGACCGTGCCGTAGCGGTACTTGGTCCCGTTCGAGTCGCCGTCCACGCGCGACGTGAACTCGGGGCTCACGTCCATGACGAGTCCGCGACGCAGGCCCGTCAGGTCCTTCAGGCTGCCGGATTGAATCAGGAAGCTTGCGCTCGCGCGGACCACCGGCGTCCAGGTGTCTTCATAGCCGGTGTGCTGCGTCGTGCGGACAACCTGCAGGCCCCAATCCTGCGTCGCGCCGCTCTGGTATCGCAAGCTCTTGAAGGGGATCCGCACCTCGATCTCATAGCCCCACGCCGTCACTCGGCCGTGCGACTGATAGACGTAGTCGGGGTTCAGGTCGATCACGCCGTCGAACCGGAAGCCGGCGTTCGCCCCGCCCGCCGCCCCGGCGAGCCCTTCGCTCCGCACGCCGTCCTCCTGAGCGCCGTACGGATTCACGGCGAAGAGCAGGGCGCGACGCCGGTCGTTGAACGTGTCGAGCAGGATCTGCACGTTGTCGTCGGCGTCGATGTTGTCGCGGTCGGCGAGTGTGGCGCGCACCACGTTGCCGTGCGCCTCGTAGGCGCGGATCCCGAAGTAGATCGCGTCCGGCGCGTACCAGACCAGGGCTTCCGTCGAGTCCGCCGCGGGGCGGCTGTCGATGGGGCGGTACTGCGTGAACCCGATCAGACGCGCGGCTCCCCTCCACACGGGCTCGTCGAGGACGCCGTCGATCGTGGCCGTTGCCTCGACGCGGGGGATGCGAACGTCCATTTGCTTCAGGCGGCCGTCGTAGACGGGACCGGCGTCGGAGGGGGGGGCTTGGAGCAGCGCGAGGAGCAGAAGCATGGAAGGGAAAATACACCCGGGGGGGTGAAAAACGAAAAACGGGGAACGTTAGCGGTTCGTCACCACGTTCCCCGTTTCCTACGCTTCGTCGGCGGCGACGCTACTCGTACCGGAGCGCCACGATCGGGTCCAGGCTGGCGGCCCGCCGCGCGGGCCAGATGCCGAAGAACAGGCCCACAATCGCGCTGAACACGAAGGAGAGGAACACGGCAAAGAGGCTAATGGAGGTGTTCCAGTGCTTCAGGGCCGAGAGCGCCACAGCACCGAGGGAGCCAAATATGACTCCGATCAACCCACCCAACACGCACAAGACAAGAGCCTCTATCAGGAACTGAAGCAGGATGTGGTTCTTGGTGGCGCCCAGCGCCTTGCGCACGCCGATTTCACGGGTACGCTCGGTGACCGAAACGAGCATGATGTTCATGATGCCGATCCCGCCTACGAGCAGACTCACAGCCGCGATGCCGGCCAGCAGGTAAGTGAACGTCTCGGTCGTCTCCTGGAACGTCGCCAGCACATCGGCCTGATTCCGGATCTGGAAGTCGTTGTCGGCGCCGGGCCGGATCTTGTGCTCGCGCCGCAGCACCCGTTCGATCTCGATCATCGCGAGCGTCATGTGTTTCAGGTCGGCGGCATCAACGGTGATCGACCGCAGCCGGTCGGTGCCCATGATGCGGTACCGCGCCGTCTGCAGCGGGATGAGGATCTGCTCGTCGGGATTGCCGAACCCGCCGCCTGATCCCTTCATCGAGAGCACGCCGATGATCTCAAAGGGAATGCCGCGAATCTGGATCTGCTGCCCGATCATGGCGATGGGATTGGCATTGAACATCTCGGGGATTGCCGAGCCGAGGACCGCGTACCCACGCCGCGCCTCGTCTTCTCCGGCCGTGAACATCCGGCCCGCCGTGATCGTGTAGTTCTTCACCTGCACGTAGTTCGGCGTCGTACCGACGACGCTGACGTTGATGTTCTGGCTGGCGCGCTTGACCTGAAGGTTGCGCGTCAGCTCGGGCACCACCGCCTTCACATAGCGTGCATCGCTCGCCAACGCCTTGTAGTCGTCCACCATCAGGCTGACGCGCTGGTCGAAGGCGATGCCGCCCCGGAACGCCTGACCGGGGTAGAGCGAAAGCAGCGTCGGTCCGAGGGCCTGGATGCGCGCCTGCACCGATTTCTGGGCGCCGCTGCCGAGCGCCACCATCGTGATCACCGCGCCCACGCCGATGATGATGCCCAGCATCGTCAGGAACGACCGGAGCTTGTTGGCTCGGATCGCCTGCAGCGCGACCTGAAAGATCTCCGTGAGCAGCATCGCTCAGGGCCTGGTCTGCGCCTGCGGGCGTTGCCCGGCGGTCGGTGTTTGCTGCTGCAGGCCGGGCAGGCCGCCGCCGGTCATGGTGCGCATCCGGTCCCGCATGTCGCGCTGGGCGTTGAGAAGCGACGCACTTGGCAGCACGAGCACGGTGTCCTGCTCGGTGAGGCCGCTCACGATTTCGATGAAATCGAGGTCGGTGAGTCCCGTGCGCACGTTGACCGCCGTCGGCTTCCCCTTGCGGAGCACGAAGACGATGTAGTTCGAGATGTCCCCCCCCCCCCCCCCCCCCCCTCCGCCCGCGCGGCGGAACTGGCCGCCTCCGGCCCCGCCGCCTCCGGCGCGCTGGAATTGACTGAAGAGTTGGCGCTGAATCGCCTGCTCTGCCGGTGTCAGCTCTTGACCGCTCATCCGTTTCTGGCGAATGGCCATGACCTGAGCCTCGGTGACGCCGGGGGGCAGCTGAATCGTGCGGCCGTCGGGGGTCGTCATCGTGTTGCCCGCCGGCTTCGTCGCGGTCGAATCGGGCCGCAGGTGCGTGCCGCCGAGTGAGGCACTGTCACGGTTGACGGTCGCACCCGCAGGGCCACCGGCCGGCGCGGCGGGCCGCGCGGCGGCAGCCAGATCCTGCTGCACTTGTGCGGGATCGAGACCCAGCACCTGCGCGGCCGACGCGACGTCGCGCTGCGTCCGCAGGGCGGCGTTGGGGATGGCGATCACGTTCTCGCGTCGCCCCACGTGAATCTCGACCTCGGTGTTCATGCCCGGCTTGAGGAGATGATTCGGATTCGCGATCCGCACCAGCACCGCGAACATCGTCACGTTCTGTTGCACCGTCGCCTGCGGCTCGATCTTCAAGACCGATCCCTCGAAGGGCCGGTTGGGATAGGCGTCCACCGTGATGGTAGCGGGGAGTCCGGGCTGCACCTTTCCGATGTCCGTCTCGTCCACCTGCGTGCGCACCTGCACGGTGTCGAGGTTGGCCATCCGGAAGAGCACTGTGCCGCCGCCCACGTCTGTGGTCGGCGATGAAATCACTGTGCCCAGCTCCACGTTCTTGGCGATGATCGTGCCGGCGAGCGGCGCGCGAAGGCGCGTGTCCGCCATGCGGTCACGCGCGTTCTCGAGGTCCGACTGCGCGCGGATCACCGCGGCGTTGGCGTTGGCGTAGTCCAGCTTGGCGCCGTCGTACTCGGTCTGAGTGATGGCCTGGGCCTTGAACAGCGTGTCCGAACGTCCCAGCTGGGCTTTCGCGTTCGCGAGCTGGGCCTCCGCCACGGCCAGATTCGCCTGCGCCTGCGCCAGGTTGTTGCGCGGGATGCGCGGGTCGATTGAGGCGAGCAGCTGCGCGGCCTTTACGTCGTCGCCCGTCTGGACGTTCATCTCGATGATCTCGCCCGACGCCTTGGATTTCACGTCCACGGTGAGGATGGGCTCGATAGCGCCCGAGGCCACGGCCGAGACCACCACGGTCCGGCGCTCCACGGGGACTGTTTCGAACAGCGGCGCGGATTCCGCCTTTTTGCAGGCGGCCACGCCGAGGAACAGCATGGCGGCTGCCCGGATGTATGGGTTCACGGCTGCCGTTCCGTCCTCTCGTCGCGCTCGATCTTACCGTCGAGCAAGTGAATCTGGCGGCGCGCATGCGCCGCGATGTCGTGTTCGTGCGTAACCAGCACGATGGTCTGGCCCGCGTCGTGGAGCTCCTGGAACAGTCCCATGATTTCGTTCCCCGTCGCGGAATCGAGGTTCCCGGTCGGCTCGTCGGCGAGCAGGATACTCGGCTCGTTCACCAGCGCCCGCGCGATTGCCACGCGTTGCCGCTGGCCGCCCGACAACTCGTTGGGGCGGTGGTCCATGCGGTCCCCCAGCCCCACGCGCTCGAGGGCGCGGGCGGCGCGCTGGCGCCGCTCCTTGGCGCCCAGTCCCGCGTAGATGAGCGGCAGCTCGACGTTGTGGAGCGCGTCGGCGCGTGGCAGCAGGTTGAACGTCTGGAAGACGAACCCGATCTCCTTGTTGCGGATGCGGGCCAGCTCGTCGTCCGTCAGATCGCTCACCTTCTGGCTGTTGAGCCAGTACTCTCCGGCGGTCGGCGTATCAAGGCAGCCGATGAGGTTCATCAGGGTGGACTTACCCGAGCCGGATGGCCCCATGCAGGCCACGTACTCGTTCTTCTTGATCTGGATGTCCACGCCGCGCAGGGCGTGCACGACTTCCGTCCCCATGACGTACTCACGAGTGAGCCTGTGCGTCAGGATGACGACGTCCGGCGAGGGCGTTTCGCCCGTGCGGAACGCGATCTGCTGGGTCGCGGTCATAGCTCGTGTCCCACCAGGGCTTCGAGGGTGGCGCGGGCGATGAGGTAGTCGAAGCGCGCCTGGACGTAGTCCTTCTCGGCAGTCGTCAGGGCGGCCTGTGACGTCAGCAGGTCCAGAATTGTGGCGGCGCCGACCCGGTAGCGTTCGTTCTGCACGCGCACGTCTTCGGTTCCCGCGGCGACATTAGCCCGCGCGATGTCGATCTTCTCGTAGGCGGTCGTCAGGACCGCGATCTGCTCGGCGAGCTGCGCGGTCACGCGACGCCGTGTGTCGGCGGCCGTGGCTTCCGCGTTGTCGCGCGTCACGCCGGCGGTCACCTGCGCCTGCTCCCGGGCGAACCCGTTGAACAGGGTCCAACTGAGCCCGAACGTCAGACTGTTCAAGTTGCGGTTACCGTCGAAACCCATCCACGGCTGCGACACGCCCTGACTGCTCGTGCGCCACGAGACGTTCAGCGTCGGGAAGTAGGGGGCGCGCGCGTCCCAGACGGACGCTCGGGCGGCGCGCGCGTCGGCGTCGGCCTTCTCCACCAGCGGAGTGTGCTCGACCGGTGACGAGCGCAGGGCGACCGTGTCGGGCAGCACCGGCAGGACCGAGTCGGGCACCGCGCGCACGGCTTGGTCGACGCCGATCTGACGGCCGAGCGTGGCCTGGGCCGCGGCGAGGTTGGCCTGTGCCTCGAGCAACGCGATCCGCGCGTTGCCGTAGTCCACCGTCGACCGCAACGAATCCGAGCGTGTCGCCGATCCGGCGCGGAGTTTCTCGACCGAAATCTGGAGCTGCTGCTGGGCACGCCGTACCTGGGATTGCGCGACTCGGACCAACTCCTCCGTCGCGAGCGCGTTGTAGAAAGCCTGTCTGGTGAGCAGGGTGACCTGAAAGCGTTGGTCGACGACGCTGGCCTCGGCGGCGTTGACCGTCGCCTGGGCGTTGGCGCGACGGGCCAGTCGGCGGAATCCCGCAAAGAGATCGAGGTTCGCAGTCAACGAGCTATTGAACGTGAAATCGCCTGGGCCGACCGGGAAACCGTTGACGATGGAGGAGTCGGTCTGCCGAATCGCGCTCGACGATAGGGTCAACGAGGGGAGAAACGCACCGTAAGCCGCGCGCCGTTGGGCGCCGGCGTTACGCTGCTCTCCGCGCGCCGCGACCATGGCGGGCTGCACCTGGAGCGCGCGCTGAATCGCTTCGGTCAACGTCACCTCGAGGTGCTGCGGCGCTTGGGCCTGCTGTCCCTCGGCCGGCACGGCCATGGCCAGTGCGAGAATGCCCGTCACCCAACGCATCAGTTCCGCCCTCCCTCGGGCTTGGCTTTGGTCGAATCCCCCTTACGATGATGCTCGGCCTCCTCCACGAGTCGCTGATGCTGGGTGCGCTGCTCGGGGGTCAGCTGCGCGTCGATCTCGGCGCGTACCACCGCCTTGATCGAGTCGAAGCGAGGCCGCACCTGGCCCCACAGCGCCTGGATTTCCGGGCGATGGCGCGCGAAGGCGGCCCGCACCGAGTCGGCCTGCGCGGGCGAGAGCTTCAGCTCCCGGGTCAAGTAGGCGACCATGGCGTCGGGACCCCGGCCCCGGGGTCGGGCATCGTGGTCGGTGCTCTCACTCAAGAACCAACCGGCGCCGCCGCCGGCGAGGAACACGACGGCGAGCAGGGCGACGGCGGAGAGCTTCGATCTAGTCGGCATCGGCGTCTGGTCCATATCAGCGCTGCTCCACGTACGAGGCGAACACGACGCTCGCGTCGGGTGGATCGGTTGCGGTCACGAGCGCGGTGAGCCCCGGCCCGCTGGCGGGTGCCATGGCCGTGTCGAACGTCTCTACCGGCTCGCGTGTCTGGAGGGCGCGGCCCAGCAGGAATCCGACGACCACGGCGGCGGCCGCGGCCAGGGCGATGCCGCGCCGCGACCACTGGGCGAGCACCTGCCAGGTCGGGACCGACGCGGCCGCCAGTGCGCCGTCGTAGCGCGCCATGACGCCCGCGACAAACGCCGCCTGGTCGCCTCGCGGCGGATCGAGAGCGCGCCGCAGCGCGGCCCCGAGCTCAGGATCGGGTCGGTGATCGAACGTCTTTTCGTCATTCATGTGCTACGCTCCCTTCCAATCGGCCAGCAGCGCGCGCAGACGGCGCCGCGCGTGAAACACCTCGGACCGCACCGTGCCTTCCGGGATGCCGAGCATCTCGGCGATCTCCGCGTGCGAATACCCTTCGACGTCGAACAGCACCACCGCCGTGCGCCGTCGCGGCGGCAACTCGGCCAGCGCCGCCCGCAGGCGCTCCCCCAACTCGCTCCGCACCGCTTCGGTGTCGGGTCGCGGGCCGCCGCCCACCAGTCCCGGATCGAGCTGCTCGACCCGCCGCACTTGGCGGCGGCGCCGGCGATCGGTCGCGGCGTTGGCGACGATTCGCATCAGCCAGGGACCGAAGGGCCGCCGGGCGTCGTACTGACCCAGCTTGACCAGGGCGGACAGAAACCCGTCTTGCGCCGCGTCGTCGGCCTCGTCGGGATCGCCCAGGACCGCTCGTGCGACCCGGCGGGCCTGAGGGGCGTACCGCTCGACGAGCACGCCGAATGCCGCCCTTTCGCCCGACAGCGTGCGGGCGACGAGGTCGGCCTCGCCTGCTATACGCGCGACCCCCTGCGGAGGTTGGGAGGGGGAATCAGGCGGCATCGGTGCGGCGGCGCGAGCGGCGCCGGGCCAGGGCGTACCCGGCGAATGACAACGACATGGCGAGCGCTCCCGACGCCAGCACCAAACTCGTCACCGTGGGGAACAGGAGGAGCAACGCGCCCACCACGGCGAGTGCGATCGCCGCGGCGCCGGCGACCATGCGGCGCGCGCCGCCCGCCACCTGCACGAGTGCGATGGCGGCCGCTGCCTGCAGCTCGCGGCGCGAGCGCTTGTGCGTGGCGGCCGCCGGGAGGGCCGGCGGGTCCGGCGCGCGAACCAGGCGCGCGGGAAGCCGGCGCCGCTCGACCAGGACGATCTCGCGACTCTGCGCCGCGTCGTGGCGGAATTGCGCGGCGAGCGCTTCGGTCAGCGAGTCGCACTCAGCGACGATGTCCAGCTCGTAATTCCCGAGGAGACTCGAGACGTTGAGGTTGGTCGAGCCGATTCGGCCCCACTCGCGATCGACGACGAGTGTCTTGGCGTGGATCATCGGTCCACGGTACTCGAAGACGCGCGCGCCCGCCCGCAGCAGGTCGCGGTAGCCGATCCGGCTGAACGTGCGCACGACCGGAATGTCGCTCGTGCCGGGGAGCAGCAGGCGCACATCGACCCCGCTCTTGGCGGCGTCCACGAGGCTGGCGTAGAGCGGCGGCGGGGCGACGAGATAGGCATCCGTGATCCACAGCCGCTCCTGGGCGGCCGCGGCGAGCATCTGCACGGCGCGATAGGCACGCGACTGGGCGGGCACACCGTCGATCACCCGCAGCGCCGATGTTCCGCACGACGCAGACGCGGGAGCGAGTGCACTCGCGGGAAGGGGCGCGCCAGTGGTCGCCCACACGCGGGCGAACGTCCCTTCGAGCACCGCCACCGCCGGCCCGCAGACCGACAACATCGTGTCGCGCCAGGGCATGCGCCCGCCCTCCGGGTCGCCCGCCCACTCGTCGCCGATGCAGAGTCCGCCCATCATCGCCTCACGGCCGTCGACGACGATGAGCTTGCGGTGGTCCCGGCTAAACAGCTGGAACAGCCCGCTGGTGAGCAAGGGCCCGAACGCGCGAACTTCGGCCCCCGCCCGCCGTAACTCACGCCAAAACCGCCGGCTCGTTCCGACGCTGCCGAAGGCGTCGTACAACACCCGCACTTGTACGCCGGCGCGCGCCCGATCCGCCAGGGCGGCCCCGAAGCGTCGCCCGGTGCGGTCATCGCGGATGATGTAGTTCTCGAAATGGACGGTGCGGCGCGCGCCGGCGATCAGGTCGAGCATCGCCTCGAGCGCGGCGACGCTGTCGGGAATGTGCCGCAGGGCGTTGCCGGGAATCAGGCGCGCAGCGCTCGCGCGGTCGAGCGCGAGCGCGAGGCGGTCCGTCACCCGCCACCCAGGCCCAACGCGGATTCCACGGGACGCAGCGCTTGAATACAGAATGTGATGTGCTCGTCGAGCGGCACGCCTAGCTCCTCGGCGCCTTGCCGCACCTCGTCGCGATTCACGCCCCGCGCGAACGCCTTGTCCTTGAGTTTTTTCTTGACCGAGGAGACCTCCAAGTCGGCGAAGCTCTTGGAGGGACGCACCAGCGCACACGCGACGAGAAAGCCGCATAGCTCGTCCACGGCGAAGAGCGTCTTGGCCATGGCGGTGTCGCGGGGGATGCCGGTGTAGTTCCCGTGTCCGAGAATCGCGCGGCACACCGCCTCCGCCACGCCTTTCTCGCGCAGTTGCCGTACACCCCACGCCGGGTGGCCCTCGGTGGGCGAGTGCTCGGGGTTGGGGTAGCGCTCGTAGTCGTAATCGTGCAGCAAGCCGGCCAGGCCCCACGACTCGACGTCCTCGCCCGCCTTAGTGGCGTAGGCGCGCATGGCCGCCTCGACCGCCAGCATGTGCTGCCGGAGTGAGGGGGATTGCGTGTGCTCCTGCATCAGGGCCAGGGCTTCGTCTCGCGTCACAGGTTACCCCGGGGCATGGCCCCGGGGTTAACCCACCCGGGGCTGGGTTCGATTGCTACGTTCCACCGTTCCGCCCACAGGGCCAGCATCAAGAGCGGCCACAGCTTGCGGGCGTGGTTGGCCTTGCCGGACCGGTGCTCGGCCAGGAGCGGCGTGTCGAGCAGGCGGTCGGCGAGGGAGGCGAGACCGGTATTGAGCCACCGCGCCACCGGCACCGACAGGCCGCGCTTGCGGCGGTCGATCACCGCATCGGGCACGAGCCCGCGCGCCGCTTCCTTTAATATCGCCTTGGTCGTGAAGCCCCGCACCTTGAGGGACGAGGGGGCGGGGAGGACCAGCTCCATGACCTCGCGGTCCAGGAACGGCGCGCGGGCCTCGACCGACGCGAGCATCGTCGCCCGGTCGACCTTCACCAGGAGATCGTCCGGCAGATAGGTCACGAAATCGAGCCACAGGACGCGGTTCAACGGGTCGTCGTGCGGGAAGCCGGTCAGCTTACACGCGAGCTCCGGTACGACGCCTGCCGACGGGCCGAGCGCGCCGAACCAGGCGAGATGGCGCTCGAGCCAGGGACGCTCAGCGGCCGACACGAACTGCTTGAGCAGGAACTCGAGCGTCACCTTCCCGGTCGAAGCAGGCCAGCGCTCCACCGCCCAGCGCAGGGCTCGACGCACGGGAGCGGGGAGGCGCAGCCAGGCGGCGGCGGCCTCGTGTCCAAGGTACGTCGGGTAGCCGCCGAACAGCTCGTCGGCCCCCTCGCCAGACAACACGACCTTTACGTCGGCGCGGGCGGACTCCGCGAGCAGGTACGTCGGAAGAATCGCGGGGTCGCCCAAGGGCTCGGCCATTGATTGCGCCACGACGTCGAGGGCGCGGCGCAGGCCGTCGTCGTCGGCGGTGACGACGTGGTGCACGGTCTTGATGTCGTGCGTGACAGCTTCGGCGTAGGCGCTCTCGTCATAGCCCGGCTCGACGAAGCGCACGGCATAGGTGTGGATGCGCTCGCCCGGCAGCACGCGCGCAGCGGCCGCCACGAGGAGCGACGAATCGAGGCCACCGCTCGTGAATACGCCGAGCGGTACGTCCGACATCAGCTCGCGCTCCACGGCCCGAAGCAACGTGCGCTGCACCTGGGCCGCGTCCTCGAGCCGAGATGGGGTGGAGGCGACCGTCGCGGGGCTCCAATAGGGCCGCTGTTCTACGCCCTCCGCGCCGGCGACGAGCAGGTGCCCGGGGGCGAGTTTGTGGATGCCCTCGAACATCGTGTGCGGACCCGGGACGTAGCCGAGCGCGCGATACAACTCGAGCGCCGTGCGGTTCACGCGGCGCGCCTGATCGGGGAACACGAGCAGCGCCTGGATCTCCGATGCGAACCGCAGCTCTCCCTCTCGCTGGGTCCAGAACATCGGCTTTTCTCCGGCGCGGTCCCGCGCCAGGAGCAGGCGGCCCAGGCGGTCGTCCCAAACCGCGAGTCCGAACATTCCATCGAGCCGCGCCACGGCGCCCTCCCCGTGGCGTTCGTAGAACGGGACGATCGTCTCGATGTCGCCGCGCGACCGAAACGGATAGCCCCACGCCGTCGCTTCGCGGCGCAGATCGGGGGCGTTGTAGATCTCGCCGTTGCAGACCATCCAGATCGCGCCGTCGGGACTTTGAAACGGTTGGTCGCCGGTGGTGAGGTCCATGATCGCGAGGCGCCGCGCACCGAGCCGTGCCCGGCCGTCGCCGACGATGCGCTCGCCGTCAGGTCCCCGATGGCGCAGCGATTCGGCCATGCGGGCGATGGCGTCGGGGTGGCGGAGGGCCGCCCCCCCCCCGGCGCGCAGCGCTACCGCACCGAAGATGCCGCACATGGTCCGTAGGCCGCGTACCGGCCCTCGACGGCCAGTAGGGTCAGGGTCGAGTCGAGCACCGCGCGCGTGGCGGCATCGCCGGTGCGCGTGACGAAAACGGTCGGCTCGGGACAGCGCGCCAGCACCTCGCGCCAATAGTCCGCGGGCTTCAAGGGCGAGCCCGGCACGGCGCGGAAGTGCTCCACGTAATCGGCGATGAAGTTGCTGGTCAGCTCGCGTCCTGTCGGTGTGGCCACGTCCACCATCTCACGTAGATAAAAGGGCAGGGAAGGCGGAAACGCGGAAATGCCGAGCACCCGCGTGCCCGCGACCTGCGTGTTACGGATGACCTGCGCGAGCGTCGCCGCCGAGCGGTCGTCGCCCACGGCGGCAAGCAGTGGCCCGGAAACGAGAGGGATCGTCATGACGACGAGTGCGTAGCCGGTGGCCCCGAGCATCGGTTGGGACCGCCGCACCGCCATCCAGACGAGGGCGGCAGAGGCGGCGAGCGCGATCCCCACCGCAAGCGCGGTGGAGGGAATCGCGGCACGCTCGGCGGAAGTCAGGGCCATGGGCGCGGGGAGCCAGAGCGTGAGCGACGCGAGTGCGAGACCGAGGAGCGCGGCGAGCGCGGCGTAGGCGCGGCACGCCACGCCAATTCCCTCGCGCGCGAACAGGCGCGCGGCGGTCAGGGCGAACGCCGGCATCAGGGGAAGCACGTACTGCGGCAGCTTCGACTGGTTCAGGGTGAAGAATGCGAGCGGCCCAAGCACCCAGCAGGCCAGGAGGATCGCCTCGGCGGCATTCGGGTTGTCTCGCCGCGCCAGCCAGGCCCAGCGCCAATGCTTCACCCGCGCCAACGCCGGCACGATCCACGGGAACGCGGCGACGGGCACGATGGGCAGGTAGTACCAGGCCGGCGCCGTCCGATGGAACTTGGGCGTCGTGACCCGCTCCAGCGTCTCGCGCACGAACACATAGTGCGGGAACTCCGGGATGCGCGCCGAGACTGCGATGAACCAGGGCAGGGCCACGAGCGCGAACGCGACTAGGCCCAGCAAAGGAAAGAGTTTGCGCAGGGGCCGGCCCGTGAGGAGGGCGTGCGGTACGGCGGCGGCGAGGGGCACCAGGATCGCCACGGGGCCTTTGGTCAAGGCACCGAGGCCGATCGCCGCCCAGGCGAGGATGGGTCGGTCGTCCCAGAACGCGAGGATCGCCGCCGTGGTGCAGAAGGCGAGCGCGCTGTCGAAGATCGTGGCGCGGGCGTACGCCATCACCAACGGCATCGTGGCGAGGGCGAGCCCCGCCAGCCAGCCGGCGTCCGATCCCCAACGCCGCCGGGCGAACGCGACGATGATGGCGATGGTGGCGAGCGTGAACAGGTAGGCCGGAAGGCGCGCCGCCGTCTCCGTAGGTCCGAGTACCTCCATGACCAGGGCCGCAGCGGCGAAATACACGACCGGTTTGTCGAGATACGGGAGCCCGTCGAGGTGCGGCAAGAGATAATCGTTCGACGACGCCATCTCGCGGGCTACTTCGGCGTTGCGCCCCTCGTCGGGGTCGAGCAGCCGGTACCCGTTCAGATTGACGCCGAGTGCCAGGGCCGCCGCCAGGACGAGGAGCGGCAGGCGGCCGTAGGCGCTAGGCGTTGGGGGCGCGGGGCTCAATTGGCTGCTGCGGCAGTTGAGAGACGGTGATCGGCACCGTTGCCTTCCGTTCTCCATCCACGGTGATCTCGAAGCGGTACTGGCCGGCGTGGGGGAACGGCACGTCGAAGACGAGGACTGCCGCGGCCTCGATTTCGGTGACGCCGGCGGGCGGCTCGGCGAAGTTCACCGTGCCCGAGCCGCCCAGCAGCTCTGTGTCCGATTCGTCCGCCAACCGGATCTGCACCCCGTGCTCACCAATTTCGGTGCGCTTGCCCTTGAGGCGAAGCACGAGGTGCAGGCGCGGGTGCATGGCGGGGAACTGCTGCACCCAGATGTGCTGGAAGATGCCGAGGACAGACATCTTCCCCGATTGATCGACCAGCGCGTAGTCTGCGACGACGGCGAAGTCGAGATGCACTATTTCTTCGCCACGGGCACGGTCACCTTGGTACGATCCCAGGTGAAGGTGATTGTCCCCGGCTCGAACGCGATCACGAACTGCTCGACCGGCGCCGACAGCGTTTCGACCTTCGCGTCTACTCGCGCCAAGTCCTGCTCCGGGTGGTACTCGGTGCCCCACTGCCCGGTCTGTTTGTTGATAATCAGTTTCCAGCCGGTGGGCGTGGGCAACGTCCACAACGTGTACTTGCCCGCGGGGACCGTGGTCCCGCCGATGACGAGATCCATGGACGTGTTGAACTGGGTCGCGGCATTCGCCCCCGTGCGCCATGGCGTATTCCATGGGACGACGTTGCCGAAGATGTCGCGGCCGCGCTTCAGCGGCCGGCTGTAGTCCACCCACAATTCCGCGCCGCTGAGCGAGGCGCGCGCCGTGTCGCGAACCGAGAGCTGCCCCAGCGGCCGCGTCGCAAACGCGGCCGTCAGTGCGGCCATGTTGGGGATCGACGGCACGCGCTCCACGTCTACCTGCACGGTGCTGCCCTTGCCCGTGAGCCACACCAACCGACCCTGGCGATCGAGCCGGAAGGTGAACGGGCCGAGTCCCGCCAGTTGTCCTTCGGTGAAGTTGAAGACGAGCGTATCGCCGCCGCGCTTCTTGACGTAGCCGCCGCTCGTCTGGTTGCTCGAGGTGACGGCGCTGAGCGCGATGCTGTCGCGCCCGGTGACGCGCGCCCAGCGACCAATCTGCTCGACCAGCCCGTAGATATGCAGTGCGTAGGGGAACGTGCCCCGAGGCACGGCGACGCGCGTGGTGACGGTGCTGTCACCGCGCGGGTTCGTGATGATCGCGCTGTCGCCCACGAACTCGAGCGTGCCCTTGGTTTCGGCGGGTCCAGGACCCCCGCCGATGTTATGCGAGATCACTTCGATGCGGCGAATCGACCCATCGGGGTTCAGGTCCGCCGTGTAGATGCGATGCACGCTGCGGGGCGAGCGATTCACGAAATCTCCGCGCAGCTGAGTCGCCGTGCGCTTGTACTGCTCGAGCGCCAGGGTATCGGACCCGATCCGGACCACGAAGGCCCCGCTGTCCTGCGCGGTGAAGAGACTGGCTGCGACGATCAACGCGAGCATGGTCGTACCCCCTTCACGAGACACGAATGGTTTTGACTTCGTCGTTGCCTTTGATGGCATTCACGACGTCCATCCCCTTGGTGACCTGACCGAACACCGTATGGACGCCGTCGAGGTGGCGCTGCGGTGAGTGACAAATAAAGAACTGGCTGCCGCCGGTGTCTTTGCCCGCGTGCGCCATCGAGAGCGTTCCGGCCACGTGCTTGTGCGTGTTCTTCTGCGTCTCGCACTTGATCGTGTAGCCGGGGCCGCCTGTGCCGACGGCGCCCTTGCCGGTCTTCGAGTAGGGGTCGCCCCCCTGGACCATGAAGTTGGGGATCACGCGATGGAATTTGGTCCCATCGTAGAAGTTCGAGTTCGCGAGCTTCTCGAAATTCGCCACCGTACCCGGAACCTCGTCGGCAAACAGCTCCACCTCGACGGTGCCCTTGGCGGTCTCGATTACAGCCTTCTTGTTCGGCATCTACTTTCCCGCGTTGAGGTTGTCGTCCACCTGCTGTACGGTTTTCATCCCGACGATCGCGCAGGCGATGTCGGTGCGGTCCAGCACGAACTTGAGCGCGAGCTGGGCGGCGCTGAGCCCTGATTTCTCGGCCAGCTCTTTCACGCGTTGGCCGAGCGCGGTGAGCTGCGCGACGTAGGGCCGCGGCATGCGGGCGCGGATGTCGCCGCGCTCCCAGGTGCTGTCGGGCGCGTACTTGCCCGCCAGGAATCCGTTCGCCAGCGGCTCCCGCACGATGACGCCGACGTTCGCGGTTTGCGCGGCCGGGAAGAATGCATCCTCAGCCTCCCGGCGCGCCAGGCTATACACGATTTGTACCGTATCGGGCATGGTCGCGTTGACCGCGGCAATGCCTTCTTCCGGCGGGTGCACCGACACGCCGTAGAACCGAATCAGCCCCTCGCGTTTGAGCTGCTCCAGGACCTCGTAGGTCCCCATCGTTGAAATGAGATTGATGGGCGGGTTGTGCAGCTGCAAGAGATCGATGTAGTCGGTGCGCAACCGCGCCAGGGAGCGCTCCACGGCGAAGCGCACGTACGACGCCGTAAAATTCACGTCGTGCGTGACGGGAAGCGTTGCTCCGCGCTCGATTTCCTCGAGCGGGCGTCCGACCGCCTGGGCGATCCGCTCGCGCAGCAATGGGTGTACGTCGCGATTGTAGAAGTTGCCGCCGACCTTGGTCGCCACAATCACGTTTTCGCGGATGCCTTGGAGCGCCTCGCCCATCATCTCTTCGGAGTGGCCGTGACCGTACACGTCTGCGGTATCGAAGAAGGTGCACCCCAGATCGTAGGCGCGCCGGACGGCGCGCTTCGATTCGGCGTCGTCGGTCGGGCCGTACGAGTTCCCGAAGGCGTTGCCGCCGATCGCCCACCCGCCGAAGCCGATCTCGCTGACCTGCAGGCCGGTGCGTCCGAGCGCGCGGGTGTTCACGCGAGCAGCTCGGTGAGGCGAGCGGGGGCGTCGACCGGCAGGGAGCAGGTCGTGCCCACGCAAACGGTCGCAGCCGGCGCGGCCGCGATCCTCCGGACCACGACTTTGCGCGGGCGATACGTCTGCAGGGCGATCAGATGCATAGCGCATGCCGGACCCTCGCCGGCGGGGCCCGCCACCTCGATGCGCGTGACCGGATGGACGGCCCAGTCGACCGCGCGGAGCAGCGTCGCGCCGTGCAGCGACAACTCCCCCGCGCTTCCCGCGAACGCGCCGAGCTGGCCGTCGAGCTGCGTGCGCCACTCCGGCTTGTCGGTGATGGCCCAGAGGCGCGCGAGGACCAAGGAGGCGACGCCGTTCGGTGACGGCGTCGGCGCGTCCTGGACCGGCTTGCCGCGTGTGGCGAGATAGGCGGTGCCGGCTCCGCGTTCCCCACCTTGGGCGACGTCGAAATACCCCCCGGCGGCGTCGTCCCAATGCGCGCCGGCGCAGTACGTCATGATGTCGGTGGCGCGCTCGCGCCCAGCGGCGGTGCCGGTCGCCTCGTAGGCATCGAGGAACGCGGCGGCCGCCTGCACGTTGTCATCGAGCATCCCCCGCGGCTCGGCGCGATCGAGGACGTGCGACATCCCACGCCCCACGACCCACGCCCCGTCCCAGATGCGCTCGAGGACCTTCAATGCCAGCGCATTACAGTCCTCCCTCTCCAATACCGCTCCGGCCTGAAGAAACGCGCCAGCCATCATCGCGTTCCAGTTGACGTAGGCGGCGCGGTCGACGAACGGTCCTTGGCGCTTGTCGCGGGCGGCCTTGAGTTTCCGCACCGCGTCCCCGAGCAGCGACCGCTCGTCATCGGCGGGGTCTTGCTTCCACCACAACACGTTCTTCTTGGGATTGTGGTGCATCTCGCCCTGCTCTTCCACGTCGAATGCTCGACGCATCACGTTAAACGCGGCTTCGTCGTTCAACGCCTCTCGCAGCTCGTCCAGCGTCCACGTCCAGTAGTCGCCGTCGTCCCCGAACGCGAGGTCGGCGTCCTGCGACGTGTAGAACGCGCCGCGATCCTTGTCCGACAGGACCTCCAAGACCCAATCGACGATTCCGGTCGCCACTTCGCGGAATAGGGGCGTGCCGAAGGCCTGACAGGCGGAGAGGTACGCGCGGAGCAGCTCGGAGTTGTCGTAGGACATCTTCTCGAAGTGCGGCACGATCCAGCGCTCGTCGGTCGCATAGCGGTGAAAGCCGCCGCCCAGGTGGTCGCGGATCCCGCCGCGCGCCATCGCGCTGAGCGTTTTCTCGACGACTTCACGCTGCCAATCGAGTTTGGTGTCGTGCCACCGGGTCAACAGGAACTCGCAGGCGGCGGGATGCGGGAACTTCGGCGCCGTGCCGAAGCCGCCGTAGCGGGTGTCGAACATCCGCGCGATCTGGTCGGCGCCGAGCTCGACGAGGGCGGCGCTCACGGCTCCCGGTTTCGCCTCGTTCAGCGATTCCATGACGTGCTGGCGGATGGCACGCGCATTGGTCGTGATTCGTTCGCGGTCCTCACGGTAGGCGCGGCCGACCTGGAGCAGCACCGAGCGGAACCCCGGCCGGCCGTAGTGGTTGCCCTCGGGCGGAAAATAGGTACCGCCGAAAAAGACCTCTCCCTCGGGCGTCAGGAACGCCGTGAGGGGCCAGCCCCCTTGCCCGGAGAGCGCTTGCACGGCGCGCTGGTAGCGCGCGTCCACGTCAGGGCGCTCATCGCGGTCCACTTTGACGCACACGAAATCGCGATTCAGGACCTCCGCGACGCTCGGGTCTTCGTACGATTCTCCATCCATGACATGGCACCAGTGGCACCATACCGCGCCGATGTCGAGCAGCATCGGCTTGTCCTCAGCGCGCGCGCGCGCGAACGCCGCGTCGCCCCAGGGGAGCCAGTGCACGGGCTGATGGGCGGCGGACTTGAGATAGGCCGAGGGTTCGGACGCGAGCGGGTTCGGCATCACCCGGAATCTAGCCGGGGCCTTACGATGTCTGCTGCGAAAGGACGCTAGGAGCGGAGCGCGCGCCGCAGGACCTCGATCCAGCCGCCGTCCTGGGGCCCATGAGGCGCTGCCAGGTACCAGTCCCAACCAAGCAACACGACGACCCCACGACCTTGACGGATGTACGCGACGGACGCGCCGGAATTCGAGCCCAGCGTGTAGATCGCCTTGCCCCCAGGGGGCAGCGAAGCCGGGTGGATGTAATAGGTGCCGTTGTTGTCCCAGATGATCGCCGGGCCGCCCGCGAAGGGCGTGCCGGATGCCGCTGGGCTCAAGCGCGTGAATGCGCTGTCGACGCCCGCTACAATAGCGTAATCGAACAGCGTATCGAGGAGGGCGAGGCCAGGGTCGTCTGGCACGACAATCAGGACGCCCCCGGTCGAGTCTACGAACCGCCGCAGCACGGCCTTGGCACCCGCGGTGAGGGTGGAGGCGACAGGTCCTGTCTCCTCGGGTACCACAAACACTCCGCTTCCGCTCAGCTCGGTCGCCAAGGTGGTCGAGTCGATGGCATTGACCTGCGTCACGATGAGCCCAAAGCTCTTGATCGTGAACTCCATCTGGCTGGCTTCAGACCCGATCGAGCTGAGGTCGTAATCAACGAAGGCGACGTCGGTGAGCAGTGCGACCGGACCGACGCCCGGGCCGCTCGAATCCCCGCACGCCGCTGCCGCGAACGCCCCTGTGACGGCGAGTATGCCAAACCGACTGATTGAACGCATGTGTCCCTCGAGAGAGCCTCCGCCAATCTCGAACGCCGAGGGTCGGGCGTCAATCAGCGTTTGGTCACGAAGCCAGCCCCCGAACCGTGACGACGATGCCCAACAAGCAGGCGGCGGCGAGGTACGCCATGACGAGGCGCGTGTCGCCGAGGATACAGCGGCTCTGCAGCAAGGCCCTGGCGCCGCGCCCGTGCGTAGGCCCAGAGACCGACACCGCCCAACGCCGCGACCACCACGGGTGGGCTCAGCACCCAGGAAAGCAGCGCAATGGTCGTGAAAATGCAGAAGCGCAGGGGGTCATACGCGGCGGAGCGCGGGGATTCCATGGGCATCCTCTGATCCATTATCCGGGCGGAACAGCGAGGGCAAGGGGTGCGGCTGGGGACGCCGCGCGCCGAGCCAGTTTCGTGCGGGCCAGCTCGGGCCAGGCTTGCACGGCGCAAAACGGTGCGCACTGATGCTGCACGTCGCTCCGCGTGCCGACGTGCACGCAGCATTGGAGCAGGCGCTCCTCCAGCATCGTGTTGACGTCCATGAACGGCTTGATCGTGATGCGCTTGATCCGTTCGGCAAAGAAGCGGCGCATCTTGTCGCGCTCGCCGAGCAGCGCCTCTTTGGTGAGGCGCAGGAGCGTCGAGAGGCCGAGGTCGCAGTTCTCGCTACGCCCCCAAGTACCTCACCGCCACCTGACTCATCAGCTCCGCCCCGATCACCAGCGACTCCTCTTCGATGTCGAATCCGGCGCTATGATGGGGCGCGGCTCTCCCGGTCTTGGGCCCCGATCCGACGAAGGCGAAGCAGCCCGGCACCTTCTGCAGGAAGTACGACATGTCCTCGCCACCCATCGTCCGCACTCCAGACGTCACGTTGTCCGTTCCGACGACTTGGGCGGCAACCTCGGCCATCAGGGCCGCCATACGCTCGTCGTTGACGAGCGGGCCGGAGAGCCGGCGGTAGCGCACCTCGGCACGCGCGCCGAAGGCGGCGGCGATCCCCTGGGCGGTCTCTTCGACGAGCGACGGTGCATCGTCCCAAAACTTTCCGCCGAACGTCCGCACGGTGCCCCGCAGGTCGGCGCGGCCGGGAATGACGTTGAACGCGTGACCGGCGTTGACCTGCGTGACCGACACGACGCCTTCCTCCAATGGATTGCGTCGCCGCGCCACGAGGCTTTGGATGGCCGTCACGACATGCGCTGCCGTGAGTACGGGATCGACCGTCTGGTGCGGGGCGGCGGCATGGCCGCCCCGCCCCAGAATCGTGATGTCGAACTCGTCCACCGATGCCATGATCGGGCCGGGCATCACGCCCACGGTGCCGACGCGGAGGTCGTTCCACAGATGGATCCCGAACGCGGCGTCGACCTTGGGGAGGTCGAGCACGCCGTCGGCGATCATCGCCTGCGCGCCGTGAGAGACCTCCTCCGCGGGCTGAAACGCCAGTTTCACCGTCCCGCCCAGCCGCACCGCCGCCAGCCGTCGCGCCACCTCGAGCCCGATCGCCACGTGTCCGTCATGGCCGCAGGCGTGCATCTTGCCCGCGTGCCTGGAGCGGTAGGGGACGTCGTTCGTTTCCTCGACGGGGAGTGCATCCATGTCTGCGCGCAACAGGACGCAGCGGTGGCCATCACTGGGCCCGCCGGGCCGTACCGCCACGACGCCGGTCTTGCCGACGCCCGACTTGACGTCGTAGCCGAGGCTCTTGAGCCGCTCCGCGGCGAGGGTCGCGGTACGCGTCTCCTCGAAGCCCAGCTCGGGGTGCTGGTGCAGGTCGCGCCGCGTCGCGACGAGCTGGATCCGGTCCACCGGTGGCAGGGTCAGTGTCACGGTGGGCTCCGTTTACCCCGGGGCATGGCCCCGGGGTTAACCCAACCGTTCATACTCCCGAGCTCGGACAAAGTCTGTTTACCACGCACTCCTCGCATTTTGGACGCCGCGCGATGCACACCTGCCGGCCGTGCTGGATGAGGGTGTGCGACCACCAGGTCCATTTGTCGCGGGGCAACAGCTCCATCAGGTCCCGCTCGATCTTCACGGGGTCGTCGTGCTTGGTGAGCTTCAGGAGCCGGCTGAGGCGCTGGACGTGGGTGTCCACCACGACCCCTTCATTCTTCTTGAACCAGGTGCCGAGAATCACGTTCGCCGTCTTGCGGCCGACACCCGGGAGCTCGGTCAGCGCTGCCATCGTATCGGGCACCTCGCCGCCGTGACGCTCCACCAGGGCCTGCGCCATGCCGATGATCGACTTGGTCTTGTTGCGGAAGAATCCCGTGGATTGGATCTCGCGCTCGAGGACCTGGGGATCGGCGGCGGCGTATTCCCGGGCCGTGCGGTACTTCGCGAACAACGCCGGGGTCACCATGTTCACGCGGGCATCGGTACACTGCGCCGAGAGAATCGTCGCGACCACAAGCTCGAGGGCGCTCGAGTGATGCAACGCGCAGGTCGCGTCGGGATACTCGCGCTCCAGGCGGGCGACGATCTTGCGCGCGCGCGCCCTTCGTTCGGCTAGTGGGTTTTTGGCTTTCGTTTTCATGCGAAGGCGGCATGCGCGAGAAACCCCTCGACGTCGCGCGTGTTCAAGACGTCCTCGGCTTCGAGCCAGCCCTTACGGGCGATGCCGACGCCCACCGCCACGTTCGTGAGGCCGGCAACCGAGTGTGCGTCGGCGCCGAGCGAGATGCGGACGCCCAGCTCACGGGCGCGTCGCACCATGCGCCAATCGAGATCGAGCCGGTGGGGATCGGCATTCACCTCGACGGCAACGCCGCGCTCGGCGGCTCGGTGCAGCACGCGCTCCAGGTCGATGGCGTACGGATCGCGGGCGAGGAGGAGCCGTCCCGTGGGGTGGCCCAAGATCGTCGTGTGGGGGTCGTCCAGCGCGCGGAGCACCCGCTCGGTCATCTGGGCTTCGGTCATCGCGAACCGCGTGTGAATCGACGCGATCACGAAGTCGAACTGGTCGAGGATGGCGGGACCATAGTCGAGCGACCCGTCGGCGAGGATGTCAGCCTCGACGCCTTTCAGGACCCGGAAGCCCGAGTAACGGCGATTCTCCGCGTCGATCTCGGCGTGCTGGCGGGTGACGTCTTCCGCGCGCAGTCCACCCGCATAGGCGGACGACTGGCTGTGGTCGGTGATCCCCATCCACTCGTAGCCCGCGCCGCGGCACGCGGCCGCCCACTCCGCGACGGTCGTCGTCCCGTCGGAGTAGTTGGTGTGGCAATGGAGGAAGCCCTTCAGGTCGCGCTGCTCGAGGAGCCGGGGCAAACGGCCGGCGGCGGCCGCCTCGATTTCTCCCATCCCCTCGCGCAGCTCGGGCGCGATCCACGGCAGGCCGGCGGACCGATAGACCGTTTCCTCGTCGGGACAGGCGCCGGGGGGGGCCGTGAAGCGCGCTTCCAGCTGTGCCACGTGGTCGGCGGATCCGGTGGCGCGCACCAGCGTGAGCCCGGCCTCGGCCTCGGTGGCGAGGTGGACCTGGGCGACCGCCCCGGAGGCGAATCGCAAGGTGATCGCGCCTTCCTTTCCCGCCAGCTCGATCACTCCGGGCGCGTCGTCCAGGCGCTTAATCAGCGCCTCGCGTATCCCCTCGCCCGCGTGCACCACGACGAAGTCGAGATCTCGGATGATCTCGAGCCTGCGTCGCACACTTCCGGCGATCTCGACCCGGCGCACGCCTTCGAGGGCGGCCAGCGCCTGGGCGATCCCCTGCGCTTCATCGAGCGCGTGATGAAGCAGGCGCAGGGCGCTCGCCTGGCGCAGCGCCGCGATTCCCTTGCGCACATTCTCGGCGGTTTTCCGCCCGAAGCGCGGCAGCGCCGCGAGCCGTCCGTCGGCAGCGGCATCCTCTAGCTCGACGAGTGATTCGATGTGCAGCCGCTCGTGAATCTGGCGCACTTTGGCGACGCCCAATCCGGATATGCCCAGCATCTCGACCAGTCCAGGCGGGATCTGTTCGCGCAGCTCGTCGAGGGTGGTCGATCGCCCGGTCGTCTCGAGCTCGCGTCGCGCCGCGTCCTGAGACGCGCGGACGCGCGCGGCGCTCTCCCCCTTGAGCTCGAGAAACGCGGCGACGTGCTCGAGGACGGATCGAACGGCGACCTTATCCATGGTAAGGACGAACGTAATCCGGGATGCGGGATGCGGGAAGCGGGATCCTAAAGGACATGGTGCGTTACGTGATGTCGACGAAGTGCTCCATTTCGGGGAGGAGCACGAGCAGCCGGCACGTGAGCAGCAGCAACTCTCCTGCATTCGCGAGCGAGTAGAGTCCGGCCTGCGCACCGCCGGCGAGCGTCGGGCTGAATCGCTCCGTCCCGTCCTCACGGGCCGCGGCAACCTCGATCTCGCTGCCGGCCGGATCGTCCCTGTCGGCATGGCCCTCGAGGCCGACCGCGCTGAACCCCGGCCGGCCCTCGCGCATGCCGAAGATGCCGAGCACCGCGATCGAGCCCGCCTCTGGTTTTTCGGTGACGAATAGACCGTCGAGGGGCTCCGCCACACCGTCCGCCGTTGGGGTCCCCCACACCTTGAGCTCCGGCAGCTGGAGATAGAGCGCCTGACGCGGCAGATGCGATGTGATCGATGTGGCATCCACTGCGCGTCGCAACGCGGCTTCGCCGATCCGGTACACCAACCCGCCCCCCGCCCAATGGCGGTAGGCGTGGTGCAGCATGAGCATGTGCGCCTCGAGGGCGTCAGGACCGGCGTCGTCCGAGGCAACCTCGCGCAAGAGGCGTCCCACCGGCTCGAGCAACACGAAGCGGTCGCGGTCGGCCGACGACAACCCATCGTGCTCCAGCAGCTGCGCGATCGCGGGAAACCGGTCGCGAGCAAGCTCGTCGAACGCAAGCGCAAACGGCGTAGGTCTCATTGCTTGGGGAGAAAGGCGTCGAGTGCTTGTACGAACTCCTCTGTGGCTTCTACGTGGGGACAGTGTCCGACGGGAAGCTCGACGAGGGTCGCGCCGAGAATCTGGGCCAGTTCGCGAGAGCCGGCGATCGGGATGGGATCGAAGGCTCCGTGCAGAATCAGGGCGTGGGGCCTGGGGCGTAGGGCGTGGAGGCGGTCTCGCAGATCAAAGTCCCCTAGGCTGTCCCAGACTGCCTGCTGCGTGCGGGCGTTGACCCTGAACGGTGTCAGGTTCTTGGCGTCCCGAAAATCGCGGAAGTAGCCGGCGACGGACAGCTCGAACGCGCGGCGCTGATAGGCGGCGGGATCCTTGTCGCGCAGCCCGCTGGCGCGCAGCTCCTCCCGGGCCCGCACGATCTCCGGTGCTGCCATGCGTCGCGCGAATTCCGCTTCGAACTGGCGCCGGTACGCGGCGGTCGGCGAGGCGGGAGAGACGAGCGCCAGGCGCTCCACCCGTTCGGGGTGCTCGAGCAGGTACAGGAGTGCGAGCAGTCCGCCCCACGAGTAGCCGCACAGGGTGAGCCGCTCGATCGCCAGCGAGACCCGGATGTCCTCCAGATCGGCGACGTGCTCGCGCCAGCCG
>Ga0210382_10000145_pt1 | contig 28405 bp, 18 predicted proteins | sample PLMedo_FD_155452 | JGI IMG/M metagenome (GOLD analysis project Ga0210382, IMG submission 155452) | Groundwater sediment microbial communities from an aquifer in East River, Colorado, USA - PLM0_60_coex redo | ecosystem: Environmental > Terrestrial > Soil > Riparian zone | place: USA: East... | reverse complement strand
GCACCAAGATAATGAATTCGCCCCGGAACATGGGTCATGGCGGGGGGTTCGTGACTGGGTGAACCCCGGTCGCGTCGCCGTCCTCGTGCTTGCCCTCCTCCTCCCTTGCGCCGCACCGGCCCAACGGATCCCCCTCAGCCAGCATGGCTCTGTGACCCAGCGCGTCGGGTCGACCGACATCGCCATCTCTTACAACCGGCCCGTGGCGCGCGGACGCGACCTGTTCGGGGGAATCGTGCGCTGGGGGCGCCTGTGGCATCCGGGCGCGGACTCCGCGACCACCATCTCATTCGGCGGCGCCGTGACGATCCAAGGCCACGACGTCCCTGCCGGCCGGTACACGCTCTGGACGATTCCCGCAGCGCCGCCCGACCCTTGGACGGTGATCTTGAGCCGCGGCGTGGACGTGTGGCACACGCAGTATCCGGGAGAGTCGCTCGACGCGCTGCGCATCACCGTCGCGCCCGAGCAGGGCGCGCACATGGAGGTCCTGGCCTACTATTTCCCGATCGTGGCGCCCGACTCCACCGTGTTGCGCCTGCATTGGGGCACTACGATCGTGCCGATCACGATCCGGACGAAGTAGCCAATCAAGCAGCGCTACTCCCACGATTGGGTGGGCACCACTTTGGGCACTGGCTGCGCCCGGATATAGGTCACGATCTTCCAGATCGCGCCGGCGGAGAGGATCCCACCATAGGCCGGCATGCCGCGCGGCCGGCCGTAGTAAATCGACTGAAACAGGGCGCCATCTTCTCCGCCGTAGCGCCAGCGCCCGTCTACGAGACTCGGCCCCACCCACCCGGTCCCCCCGCCGCCGTGACAGCCGTCGCAGTTCATCGCGCCGAAGATCTGCTCGCCCTCTCTCACGGATCCTGAGTCCGCAAACGGATTCTCGAGCTCGCCCGTCGGCGGAAGACTGCCGCCCGCAGATACATGGTCGGCGTAGCGCACCGACGCGGGAGGGCCGCTGTCGGACCTGCCGCACGCCGCGGCCACAACCAACGCGGCTACAGCCCGAAGATCCAGACCATCCCCCCCTGGCTCGTGTGGCGCGCGAGGTCGGCCGCGAAATCGGCGGGCGGCCGCAGGTCGGCGGGATCGTCGGAGCGCACGTCGCCCGACAACAGGAACCAGTCGCCGCCGATGCCGGAGTACACCGCGACGTACTGCTTGCCGTCGGGTCCGCGGTAGCTGATCGGCGCGCTCACGACGCCCGAGCCCACCTTGAACTTCCACAGCTCGCGGCCGCTCGTCGCGTCGGCAGCTTTGAACCAGCCGTCCAGCGTGCCGTAGAACACGAGGTCGCTGGCGGTCACCACGGCGCCGCTCCAGACCGGAAACTGTTCCCTGATCTCCCACATCTTCCGGCCGCGGGCGGCGTCCCACGCGATGAACGCGCCCATGTGCCCGCCCGGCCCCGCCGTGTACGGTGTGCTCGCACCGATGTACGGCGTTCCTGCAATGCGCGTGACGGGCGCGGCCTGAAAGCTCATGCAGAGATTGTTCGTGGCCGTGTAGAAGAGCCCGGTGTGCGGCGAGTAGGCCGAGGGCGACGCGGGGCTCTTGCCGCCCTCGAGGCTCGGACAGATGTTCGTGATGCTGCCGCGCGAGGCGCCCGTGACCTTCGTGGAATCGAGGACGGGTAGGCCGCTCGTCCGGTCGATGGCTTTCGCCCACGTGACGTGCGCGAACGGCTCGGCGACAAGTACTTCGCCGGTGGCGCGGTCGAGCGTGTACGCGAACCCGTTCTTGTCGAAATGGACGAGCACCTTGCGCCGCCGGCCGCGGATCGTGAGATCGGCAAGGATCATCTCGGCGTTCGAGTCGTAGTCCCAGCTGTCGTGCGGGGTGAACTGGTAGGCCCAGACGAGGGCACCGTCTCCTGGCCGCCGGGCCAGCACGCTGTTCGTCCACTTGTTCTCGCCGGGCCGCTGCTCGGTGTTGTAAGGAGATGGATTGCCCACGCCGAAGTAGATGAGGTCGAGCTCGGCATCGTAGGAGATCCAGCCCCACACCGGCGCCCCCCCGCGCTTCCAGGAGTCGCCTGTCCAGCTGGTGAGCCCAACGTTCGCGCCACCGTGGAAAGTCCCCGGCTGCACCAGCATCAGACTGTCCGGTCCCATATTGTGTGCGGTCCAGATGATTCGCCCGGTCGCGAGATCGAGACCCTTCACCCAGCCGTAGATCCCGAACTCGCCGCCCGAGGGGCCCACGATGACGCGGTTCCCCACTACGAACGGCGCCATCGGCGTCGTCTCGCCCTGCCCGAGGTCGGCGATCTTCGTCTTCCATAATTCTCGGCCCGTCGCCGCGTCCACGGCGACCGTATGCCCGTCGAGCAGGTTGTACACGATCTTGCCGTCTGCGTACACCGCGCCGCGGTTGATCGCGTCACAACACGCGATCCCCACAGCCGAGGGATTCACGTCGGGGCGGTACTTGAACCTGAGCGGGTAGCCTTCCTGGGTGAGATCGAACGCGTACAGCACATTGGGGAAGGGCGTCACGACGTACATCGTGTTGTTGACGACGAGCGGCTGTCCCTCGTGCCCGCCGAGGACGCCCGTGGAGAAACTCCATACTGGACGAAGGCGCTGGACATTCGAGGGCGTAATGGACCTGAGCCCGCTGTAGCGTGTGGCGGCGTAGTCTCTCCCCGGCATTCGCCACTGGCCGTCATCCCGTGCGGGGGCGGGGGTCCCCTGCATCACGGCGAGCAAAACTAGGCCGGTTAGTCCCGCTCTCATGCCCATAATGATACAGACCCTCAGGACCGGAAGAACAGCAATGTGACGGCCACGAAGATTGGCAACAAGATTCCGCCGCTGTATGCCATGTACCCGAAGAACGACGGCATCTTGATGCCGTTCTCTTCGGCAATGGCCTTGACCATGAAGTTGGGCGCGTTGCCGATGTAGGTGTTCGCTCCCATGAACACCGACCCGACGGAAATCGCGGCGAGGATGCGCGCCGTCTCGAGGTCGAGCGTGAGCGCGCCGATGAACGGCCCGTGCGCGGGGACGCCCTGGAGTCCCGCCGCGCTGGCGGCGAACGCGAGGTACGTCGGGGCGTTGTCGAGCACGCTCGAGAGCGCGCCCGCGGCCCAGAAGAACTCCCAGGGCTGCGACACGCCGAACCCCGCGCCGAGCACCGTGCGCGCCCCCTGGCTCCAGGCGTTCAGGATCTCGAGCACCGGCGCCATCGTCACGAAGATCCCGGCGAACAATACGGCGACCTCGATGAGTGGCCCGAATGTGAACGCGTTGCGCTCACGATCCTCGCGCGACGTGGCGATGTAGGCCGCGACCGCGAGGACCACGATGATCGCTTCCTGCGTGCCCGCCACCCAGGGAAGGCCCCCGGCCGCGGCACGGCCCGCACTGACGATCGTGAGGAGCACGCCGGCGAGCCCCGCCATGGCCGCGACGCCGCGCACGCGCAGCGGCTCGTGGACCATCAGGCGCTCGAGCTGCGAGCCGGTGCGTTCTCGCTCCTCGCGGTCCAGCGCCCACTGATCCCACACGTTGAAGATCGCGAGCAGGATCGCGGTGACGGTGAGCCACTGCGGCCAGAGCCGTAGCGTCCACTCGAAGGGCACGCCTTTCAGGAACCCGAGCAGCAGGGGGGGGTCGCCGATCGGGGTGAGCAGTCCGCCGCAATTGGATACGATAAAGATGAAGAACACGACGATGTGCACGGTCCGCCGCCGGCTCTTGTTGGCTCGCAGCAGCGGCCGGATCAGCAGGACCGATGCCCCCGTCGTCCCCACGATGCTCGCGAGCACCGCCCCGATCCCGAGCACGCCCGTGTTCACGAGCGGCGTGCCCGCCAGCGACCCCTCGACGGTGATGCCGCCGGTGATCACGAACAGCGCTCCGATCACCACGATGAACGCGAGGTACTCGTGCGCCTTCTCTGCGAGCACCACCCGGCCGGGTTCGCCGAGCGCGACGCCCAGCTGGAGCAGGACCGGGAGCGCGACGAGAGCCGCGACGATGGCTTTGTTGCGGTTCGAGTGCCACCAATGGGGGACGGCGAGCGGGGCCACCGCAATCGTCAGGAGCAGCGCTAGGAAGGGAAGGACGCTGGCCAGTGGCAGCTGGGCGCCGAGCATGGGGCCGGAGACTAGGCCACACCCGCTGAGCGGTCAAGGCCGGCGCGGACTATGTTAGTTTGATCCTTATGGCAGAGCCTCCCGACCCCCCCCGGCGATCCGACCGCCGCCGCTTTCCGAATCGCCGCAAAGGCGCCGACCGCCGCGCCGACGCGGACCGCCGCGAGGATGATCGCCCGGCCGAGACCGAGCGCCGCGGCGGCAGCGACCGGCGCGGCATCGGCGAGCGCCGCACCGGCGGCGACCGGCGCAATTGGACCGATCGCCGCAAAGGGGGCGGTGGCGGCACGCCCAAGAAGTCGTGAGGTTAGTGCAATGAACGTTCTTCTGTTCGCCGCCCTCTGGCTCGTCCCCCCCCTCCCCCTAGACACCGCCACGTTCGCCGGCGGCTGCTTCTGGTCCATGGAGCATCCCTTCGACCAGCTCGACGGCGTCGCATCGGTGACGGTGGGGTTCATGGGTGGGCGCCCTGCCAATCCGTCGTACGAGGATGTCACGACCGGGCGCACCGGGCATCTCGAATCGGTGCAGGTGGTGTACGATCCCAGCAAGGTGGGGTACGGGAAGCTGCTCGACGCCTTCTGGCACAACATCGATCCCTTCCAGGCGAACGGGCAGGCGTGCGATCACGGGCCGCAGTACCAATCCGCGGTCTTCTACCGCGACTCGGTGCAGCAGCGGCTCGCCGCGGGCTCCAAGCGAGAGCTCGAAGGCCGGTTCAAGCGGTCCATCGTCACGCAACTCCGCGCGGCGGGAGCGTTCTACCCGGCCGAGGAGTATCACCAGCACTACGCGAAAAAGAATCCGGTCCGATACGGGTTGTACCGCACGGGGTGCGGGCGCGATCGACGTCTCGAGCAGATCTGGGGAGTCACCATGAATGACCCGAAGATTGCACCGAAGCCGAGCGACGCCGAGTTGCGGCAGGCGCTGACCCCGTTGCAGTACGAGGTGACCCAGCACGAGGCGACGGAGCGGCCGTTCAAGAACGAGTTCTGGGACAACCACCGGGCCGGGATTTACGTGGACGTCGTCTCGGGCGAGCCCCTTTTCAGCTCGCTCGACAAGTTCGAGTCGGGTACGGGGTGGCCCAGCTTCACGCGGCCGCTCGAATCCGAGAACATCCATCAGAAGACGGACCGGTCGCTCTTGATGGAGCGCACCGAGGTTCGCTCCGCCCACGCCGATTCGCACCTCGGTCACCTGTTCGACGACGGCCCCGCCCCCACCGGCCTCCGCTACTGCATCAACTCGGCCGCGCTGCGGTTCATCCCCGTCGAGCGCCTGGCGGACGAGGGGTACGGCAAGTACCTGCGGATCTTTCAGACGGCCAAACGAGACTGACGGACGCGACGAAGGTCCGCTGGGACGATCTCCCTAAGGAACAGCTCAACGAGCTGCTCGCCCGCCGCCTCATTACAGGCGAGCGAGCGATGCTCGCCCACGTGTACCTGAAGAAGGGATGCGTGGTGCCCAAGCACCACCACGAGAACGAGCAGTTCACCTACATTCTCGAGGGGGCGCTCGAGTTCTTCATCGGCGAGGACGGCGCCGAGCAGGTGATCGTCCGGTCCGGCGAGGTGCTGCACCTTCCCTCGAACGTCCCGCACCAGGCGCGAGCGCTGGAGGACACGCTCGACCTGGACGTTTTCTGCCCGCCGCGCCAGGACTGGCTCGACAAGACCGACGCCTACCTGCGGAAGTAGGCTACGGCAGGACCATCATTTCCACCCCCGACGCATAGATCGCCGAGCGATAGATCTTGTGCTCGCGCGCCTGGTAGTCCTCGGGGCGGGCCTGGAAGATGTTCGGCACGAAGGTTTGGGGATTCCGGTCGTACAGCGGGAACCAGGTGCTCTGCACCTGCACCATGATTCGGTGGCCCCGTTTGAACGTGTATGACTGCTGGTGCAGGTCCACGGTGAACGGCGTGACCCGATTCGCCGGAATCGCTTCGGGACGCTGCCAGCTCTTCCGGTAGCGTCCCCGCATGATCTCACCCGTCACCATCAGCTGATAGCCGCCCATCTCGGGCCGCCCCGGCACCGTGTCGGGGTACACGTCGATCAGCTTGACCACCCAGTCGGCGTCCGTCCCGTTGGTCGCGGCGTACAGATTCGCCGACACGTCTCCGGCCACCGTGATGTCTTCCTTGAGCGGGGCGGTCTGCCACGTGAGCACATCGGGCCGCCCGTCCACGAACCGCTGATCCTCGGTCTCCCAGCGCCGCCAGCGGGAGCCGCGTCCGTAGGTGAGCTCGATCGGCCGCGGGCGATAGGGAACGGGGTTCGCCGGGTCCGACACGAACGTATCGAAGCCCTTCTGCGGAGTCGGCGCTTCGGGCGTGAGCCTGCCGTCGGCTTGGAAGTGGAACGTGCGGCGATAGGCGTTCGCGGGCGGCCACTTGTCGAAGGTGCGCCAGGTGTTCGTGCCGGCGTCGAACAGCCACGCCTCGGGGAACCGTCCGTCGCCCTCGCCTCTGAGGTAGTAGGCGAACCAGCGTGACTGCAGCTCGCGGTAGTCGATACCGGTGGGCCGGCCGAACCGAATGTTCCCGAGTGCCGTCCCGGAATCACCGGACCACTGGCCGTGATACCACGGGCCCATGACGAGGTGGACGAGCCCGGTCGAGTCGGTCCGCTGGAGGGCCTCGTAGTGAGCGAGCGGCCCGTACTCGTCCTCCTGGTCCCACCACCCGCCCACGACGAGCGTGGGCACGGTCGCGTGCGTCATGTAGCGCGGCAGCGCGCGAGCCTGCCACACCGAATCGTACGCCGGGTGCTCCGAGAACCGGCGCCAGCTGGGCCAGCGCTCCGCACGCACCGCCCGCGCGAGGGCGCCGAGGGTCGGGAACGAGCGATACCAGTCATACACGTCGTAGCGCGACGGCGAGGGATCTTCGCTCATGTCGGACGACGACTCCATGCTCCACGCGTACTCCGTCCCGTAGCTCAGGCGGAACGCCCCCTGATGGAAGAAGTCGTCGCCCATCCAGGTGTCGCCCATCGGCGCCTGCGGCGAGATCGCCTTGAGCGCCGGATGCGCACCAATGCCGGTCACCGCCGTGAGCCATCCGGGATACGACACGCCCATCGTGCCGACGCGCCCGTTGTTGTTGGGCAGGTTCTTCACGAGCCAGTCGATCGTGTCGTACGCATCGGTGCTTTCGTCCGTCCCCTGGGAGCCCGAGCGCGGCGGCCGGTTCATGTCAAACTTCCCCTCGGACCCGAACCGTCCGCGGATGTCGCCGAACACGATGATGTAGCCGTCCAAGCCCAGCTCCTTGGATCTACGCGCGACGCCGATCGCGCCATTCGCATTGTAAGGCGTGCGCTCGAGCAGGATGGGGAGCGGAGCCGGGGCGACGCGCGGAGTGAAGATGACCACCCGGAGCTTGACGCTGTCGCGCATCGGGATCATCGCCTCGCTGCGGATGTATGCGGAGTCGCCGGCCGTTGGCGTCTGGGCGGCGGCCGGACGACAGATCAAGACAAGCACGGCGAGCGGGACGACGAGGGCGCGCATGCGGGCTCCGGTGCGTGGTAAGGGGTTAGGGGGTGCGGTTCTCGGGGAAGGATGTGCCTGGATCGGGGGCTTGCACAACTCCTCATCTCGGGCTCATTGAGGCGCCGGGCGGGGGAGCCGCCACGCGGCCATTCGTCACAACTCGCTGCTCACGAATGACTTAACATCTCTGGCCCTGGAGTTGCCTCGACGGTACGGTATCTCGGGCGAGGGACCATGGCGAGCGGCTGGCAGGATTCTTGGACGTTCCGAATCGTGGATCAGGACACGGGGGCGGCAGTCCCCGGCGTCCCGGTCAGCGTGCTCGAGGAGGGCGGCCGTGCCGGCGGGTATTGGGTGAGCGATGAGGATGGTCTCGTCCGGATCCCGAAGCACGACCGCGCGCGACTCCGCCTGCGCGTCGGGCTGCGGAATGAAGAGACAATCGAGCTCGACGCCCGCTCGCTGCCCGACGATCCGATCTCCCTCACCGCTCCGCGTGACCTGCCCCTTGCCGGGGGCGTGGCTACCGCACAGGCCGCCCCACCTGCTCCCGCTGCTGCGCCGCCGCAGCCGGGGCGCCTGGTGCGCTTCGCGCGCATCGCCGTGTTCCCGCAGGACCGAGACATCACCCGCGCCCCTGACGTCGCGCCGCTCGCGGCACCGCCGTCGCCCTCAGTGGACCCTATGAGCGTGCGCTACGGCGTGCTGGTCGAGCTCGAGCTGATCTGGCAGTCGTTCGGCGCCCAGGCGGGCGATACGCTCTACAGCGTCTCCCTCGGCCCGGGCGAAGAGGTGAAGCTCGCGGTATCGGACGGGCGGTGGCGCAAGAAGCCCGAAGCGCGCGAGCGGTCGCTGCAGATCGTCGCCAAGATGGTCGGCGCCCGCCAGCTCGGCGACGGGCTGGACGCGGTGCCGCTCGAACCGTGCGTTTCGTCCGACCTGCCGGGCGCCGCGGTCGAAACCGTGCGGCTCCTCGCCGAGCGGACCGCGCGAATGTGCGAGTCCCTGCGCCGCCGCCCGCTCGGCGTGACGGAACTCGCAGCGGATGGCGACAAGCCCTCGGGCACGTCGGTCCGTACCCTGCGCAACATGCGCTCCGAGGGCGTGCTCACCTATCACTTTGTCGAACCGGTCGAGCGCTACCGCGTGATCGTGCGGACGCCGCGCCTGCGGCCCGCGCTGCTCGTGCCGTTCCGGCTGCCGAACATCGCCACCCGGGAGGTGGTGAAGCGCTTCGGGCACGCGCTGCGTCGCAGCCTGCTCGACCGCGCGCTCGGCCCCGATATCGACCAGGTGCTCGGCACAGACGCACCGCCGGCCGTGGTGGAGCAGCGTCTCTATGCGCACATCGCCGCCCATCTCCCCTATTACTCCGCGACGATCATCGCCGCCGGCGACCCGGCGGAGCGGTTCTTCGCGCTTGCCAAGCTGCGTGACCCGCGCGGCCGCCCCCTGACCGACGTGATCGAGAACGTGGTGGTGGGCCGCGTGGGGAATTACGTCGCCTTCCCGCTCCGCTCGGCCGACTTCACGACGCCCGAGTGGCGCAGCGCCCTGGCGGCCGTCTCCGCGCCCGCCTCGAGCGCGTCGCAGCTGGCCCGCGCGTCCCAGGAGATCTCGGTTACCTTGCCGGTTCCAGGCGTGTGGCTGCGCTCGGAGCTGTTCCCGGCGCAGGTCGCTACCGAGAAGGACGCAGCGGCCGAAGCGAAGCCGGAGGCGGGACGAGTGGAGCGGCGCAGGCGGGGGTAGCGCTCAAGAAGGTCGCGCGCGCGCGGGATAGGCGCCCAGGACCCGGAGGTCCTTCGCCGAGGCCTTGAGTTCCGCCAGCGCGTCGGCGACCCCGCTCCGCGAGTCACCCATGACGTCCAGGTAAAACACGTACTCCCACGGGCGCCCGGGAATCGGGCGCGACTCGATCTTCGAGAGATTCACCTGCCGCCCTGCGAAGACGCCCAGCGCCTTGTGCAACGAGCCGGGGACATCGGGGAGCGTGAGCACGAGCGACGTTTTCGAGGCTTCGCCCGCGGGAGCGGGCTCGCGGGCGACGATCAGAAACCGGGTGTAGTTCTCCGGGTGATCCTCCAGCTGCTCGAGCAACACCTCGGCGCCATAGAGCTGGGCCGCGAGCGCCGAGCCGATCGCTCCTTCGGCGACCGGGTGGTCAGTCATGAGATTGCGTACGCTGCCTGCCGTGTCGTAGGCGGGGATGGGCGCTAGGCCCGAATGGTCGGCGAAGAAATGCCGGCATTGCGCCAGGGCGACGGGGTGCGAGGCGACCCGGTGCACGGCGGCCAGCGTGGTCCCGGGCCGGACCACGAGGCAATGCCGCACGCGGATCTGCGTTTCCCCCACGACGTGCAACGCATGCGCGCCCAGGGCATCGTACGCTTCGTAGACCGAGCCCGCGAGCGAGTTTTCGATCGGCACGACGCCGCGGCTCGCCTGGCCTGCCTCGACCGCACGGAACAGCTCCTCGAACGTGGGACAGGGGACGAGCCTGAGCCCCTCGCCGAGGGCCTCGAGCGCCGCGGCGTGGCTGAACGATCCTGCTTCTCCCTGAATCGCAACCGCTAGCGTTTCGCCCATTGGTCCCCCCCCCCCGAGATGGGTCTTGCAACGTCGCTGTTTGGCGCGGAAAATACAGACCCCGTCCAACGTCGAAGGCTCCTATGTCTCGGTCAGCCATCGCTACCGTCATCGTCCTTGGCCTCACTGTCGCACCTGCCGCTCACGCCCAGCGCGCGCGAAGGCCGGCCGCGGCGGCCCCTCAGCAACCTGACGTCTCCGCCACGTACACCCAGCTCAAGTACCGCTACATCGGCCCGGTCGGCAATCGCGTAGCCGCCGTCGCCGGCGTCGCCGGTGATGCGAGCGTGTATTACGCCGGCGCTGCGTCGGGCGGCATCTGGAAAACGACCGACGGCGGCATCCACTGGCAGCCGATCTTCGACGACCAGCCGGTCCAATCGATCGGCGCGCTCGCCGTCGCACCGTCCGACCCGAATGTCGTGTGGGCAGGCACCGGAGAGGCGTGGATCCGCAGTCACATCTCGCTCGGGAACGGGATGTACAAGTCCACCGACGCCGGGAAGACGTGGCAGCACACGGGGCTCGACAACACAGGCCGCATCGCCCGCGTCGTCGTGCACCGCACGAATCCCGACATCGTGTACGCCGCCGCCCTGGGCCACGCCTACGGACCGCAGCAGGAGCGGGGCGTGTATCGCACGACCGACGGCGGGAAGACGTGGGACCGGGTGCTGTTCGTGGATGAGAATACCGGCGCGGCCGACGTCGTCATGGACCCGACCAATCCGCGCATTCTGTTCGCCGCGATGTGGCAGATCGTGATCCATACCTGGGGCCGGGAGAGCGGTGGGCCTGGCAGCGGCATCTACATGTCGCGCGACGGCGGCGCCACGTGGAAGAAGCTCACGGGCAGCGGCCTGCCCGCGAAGCCGTTCGGCAAGGTGGGCCTCGCGATCGCGCCCAGCAACGCAAGCCGGATCTACGCGCTCATCGAGACGGGCGACGGCGTCCCGGTGCACGACCAGGACACGGACCGGGGCGAGCTGTGGCGCTCGGACGACGGCGGCGACGCGTGGCGCGTCGTCTCCTACGACCGCCAGCTCTCGTGCCGCCAGCCGTACTACACGCGCGTGACGGTGGCGCCCGACCGCGACAACGAAGCGTACTTCCTGTGCGCGTCGTTCTCCAAGACGCTCGACGGGGGCGCCACCACGGCGGACGTGCCGTTCGGCCAGTCGCCGGGGGGCGACAACCACGACATGTGGATCGACCCGACCGACGGCAATCGCATGGTCGTGGGGAACGACGGCCAGGTGGCGATCTCGACGAACCGCGGCCGCACCTGGTACCGCCAGCAGCTCCCGATCGCGCAGATGTACCACGCGACTGTGGACAACCAGATCCCTTACTACGTCATGGGCAATCGGCAGGACGGGCCGTCGTCGCGCGGCCCCTCGAACTCCAAGTTCGGCGGGTTCGGGGGCGGCGGAGGTGGGGGTGGCGTCATCCCGCGTGGCGAGTGGCATTCGGTGGGAGGCGGGGAGAGCGGTTGGGCGACGCCCGATCCGACCGACCCGAACATCATCTGGTCCTCGGCCTCAGGGTCGGGCAGCGTGGGTGGGATCGTGGTGCGGTACGACGAGCGTACGCGCCAGGCGCAGCACCTCGAGATCTGGCCGCAGAGCACCATCGGCTGGCCGGCGGCCGATCTGAAGTACCGGTTCGTGTGGACGATGCCGCTCACGATTTCGCCGCACGACCACAACAAGGTGTACGCCGGCAGCCAGTTCGTGCACGTCACGGCCGACGGCGGCAAGAGCTGGCAGGTGATCAGTCCCGACCTGACGCTGAACGACAAGAGCAAGCAGCTGATCTCGGGAGGGCTGACGCCGGACAACATCGGCGTCGAGTATGGCGGCGTGGTGTTCGCCATCGCGGAGTCGCCGCTCAAGGCGGGCCTGATCTGGGCGGGGACGAACGACGGCCGCGTCCAGGTGACGCGCGACGGCGGCAAGAGCTGGGTCAACGTCACCGCCAACATCCCCGGTATGCCGTCCTGGGGCACTGTGTCGAACATCGAGCCGTCGCGCTACGACACCGCGACGGCGTACATCACCGTGGACGCGCACCAGGCGAACAACCGCGATCCCTTCGTCTACAAGACGGCGGACTACGGCCGGAGCTGGACGCGGATCGTCAACGGGCTGCCGGTAGGCCCGGTGAGCTACGCGCACGTGATCCGCGAGGATCCGGTGCGCCGCGGGCTGCTCTACCTCGGCACCGAGAGCGCGCTCTACGTCTCGTTCGACGACGGCGCGATCTGGCAGCCGCTCCAGGCGAACCTCCCGCACGCACCGGTCTACTGGCTGGTGGTGCAGGAGCACTTCAACGACCTCGTCGTGTCCACGTATGGACGCGGCTTTTGGATCCTCGACGACCTGACGCCGTTGCAGCAGCTGACGGCAGATGTGCGCGCCGGCGACGCGTCCCTGTTCAAGCCGCGGGCGGCGTATCGCCTCCGTCAAAACACCACACCGAACGCGATGACGGACGATCCCACGGCGGGACAGAATCCGCCCTACGGAGCATCGATCAACTATTGGCTCAAAGCGGCGCAGGCGGACAGCGCGACGATCGCGATCGCGGACGCCGGCGGCCAGACGATTCGGACGTTCAAGGGGCCGGCCAAAGCCGGGATCAATCGCGCGTGGTGGGATCTGCGCAACGAGGATACGAAGGAAGCGCGGCTCCGCACACCGGCCCCGTACGCTCCCGAGGTGCGGTTCGGCACCGACGGCACCCGTGCGGCGCCGGCAATCGGCCGCATGTCGCTCCTGATGCCGCCCGGCACCTACACGGTGAAGGTTCGCGTGGGTGGCCAGGACCTCAGCCAGCCGCTTGTCCTGCGCAAGGATCCCAACTCCGGCGGCAGCGAGGAGGAAATCGGGACACAGGTGCAGCTCCTGGCGGGTCTCCAGGGTGATCTCAACGCGGCCGTCGACATGGTAAACCAGATGGAGTCCGTCCGCGGTCAGTTGCTCGGGCTGCGGTCGGTGGTGCCGGCCGAGATACGGGCCGCCGCGGACTCACTCGAGCGCAAGTTCGCCACGCTGGAAGGCGAGCTGCACGACCTGCGGGTCACTGGGCGGGGCCAGGACAACATCCGCTGGCCCACCCGGCTCGCGGGACAGATCACCTACCTCGCGCAGGGCGTGGCGAGCTCCGACTTCGCGCCCACGTCGCAGCAGAACGAGGTGCGCGGGCTGCTCGCGGGGCAGGTGAAGACGGTGCGGACGCGCCTTGACGAACTCGTGAGCCAGGATTTGGCGCAGTTCAACGCCCGGCTCAAGGAGCGGAGCGTGGGAGCGGTGGTGGCCGGGGCGCAGTAACCCCGCGCACTGTTCGCTTCTGGGACCGGCGAATCCCAGAAGCGAACGGCGAGGCCTGAGGCACGGGCTCGCGTCCGGCGCGAAGGCGCTCTGCGGCTTGAGCTTAGGGTTGGGCCGCCGGTGGTACGGTCCCTGCCTCTGCATTGGTCGTGGACATCCCTCGTCCCCCGGTCGACAGGCGCCGGCAGCGGCTGGTGCAGGGCGGCGTCGCCATCGGCGCGCTCGTCCTCATCACCATTCTGCTCACCAGCCTCAAGCCCGCGGCCCCCACAGTCGAGAGCCCCTGGGTCGACTCGGTGCGCCAGGGGACGATGGTGCGGGAAGTACGCGGCCCCGGCACGCTGGTGCCGGAGCACATCCGCTGGATCTCGGCGCTCACCCCCGCGCGGGTCGAGCGCATCTTCGTGCAGCCCGGCACCCCGGTGACGGCGGGCGTCGTGCTGCTCGAGCTCTCGAACCCCGACGTGCAGATCCAGGCGCTCGACGCCGAGCGGCAGCTCAGCGCGGCGGAAGCAGCGCTCGTGGATCTGCGCATGACCCTCGCTCAGCAGCGCCTCACCCAGACCGGGCTCGTCGCCCAGACGCGCACGCAGTACCTGCAGGCACAGCGCGACGCGGCGGTCGCCGAGACGCTGGCGATCAACGGCGGTCTGTCCCGCAACGACCTGACGCTGGCCCGCGACCGAGTGGCCGAGCTCGAGACGCGCTACGACATCGAGCGCCAGCGGCTCGAGCTGTTTTCGGCCGCGGTGGATTCGCAGCTCGCGGTCCAGCGTGCTCAAGTCGCGCGTCTGCGCGCCATCACGACCTTCCAGGTTGGCCGCGTGAACGCGCTCGCCGTCCGCGCCGGCGAGCCGGGCGTGCTGCAGGAGCTGCCGCTGCAATTGGGGCAGTGGGTGGTGCCGGGAACGATTCTCGCGAAAGTCGTGCAGCCGGGGAAACTGAAGGCGGTGCTCCGCATCCCGGAGACGCAAGCGTCGGGTTTGGCGGTGGGCCAACCCGCTTCCATCGACACGCGCACTGGGATCGTCCCGGGGCGCGTGGTGCGGATCGATCCCGCGGCGCAGCAGGGCACGGTGACCGTGGAGGTCGCGCTGGACGGCGCGCTGCCCGCGGGCGCCCGTCCCGACATCAGCGTGGACGGCACGATCACGATCGAGAAGCTCGACAACGTGCTCTACGTCGGGCGTCCGGCGTACGGCCAGCCGGGCGGCACGATCGGAATGTTCAAGCTCGTCGAGGGCGGTCACTACGCCGTGCGGGTTCCGGTGGGCCTCGGCCGCAGCTCGGTCAGCACCATCGAGGTGGTGCAGGGACTCAAGGCGGGCGACCAGGTGATTCTGTCGGACATGTCGCGGTATGACGGGGTGGATCGGGTGCGAGTGAAATAGGGCCTGGGGGCTAGGGCCTGGGGCCTAGGGGAGTTCCCCAGGCCCCAGGCCCCAGTCCCTAGGCCCGCTCAACAGGGAGAACCAATGTCGGGCAACGGTGCACCACTCATTCAGCTCCAAGGCGTCAAGAAGGTCTTCTTCACCGACGAGGTCGAGACGCATGCCCTCGCGGACGTCCACCTTGAGATCCGTCAGGGCGAGTACGTCTGCATCGCGGGGCCGTCGGGATGCGGTAAGACGACGCTGCTCTCGATCCTCGGCCTGCTCGACACGCCGAGCGAAGGCGCGTACCTGCTGGAGGAGCGGCCGGTGGCGAATCTCTCGCCGGCCGATCGCGCCCGCATTCGCAACCGGCGCGTCGGCTTCATCTTCCAGGCCTTCAATTTGATCGGCGATCTCACCGTGGCGGAGAACGTCGAACTGCCCCTGACCTACCGCGGCATGTCCGGCGCCGATCGGACGCGGCGGCTGCGGGCGGCACTCGACAAGGTGGGCATGGGTCACCGCGCGAAGCACTACCCGGCGCAGCTCTCCGGGGGCCAACAGCAACGCGTCGCGGTGGCCCGCGCCGTGGTGGGCGACCCCGCGATCCTGCTCGCCGACGAGCCGACGGGAAACCTCGACTCGACCAACGGCGAGGCGGTGATGGAGCTGTTGCGGGAGCTGCACCGCGGCGGTGCGACGGTGTGCATGGTGACGCACGACCCGCGCTACGCCCTGCACGCGGACCGCACGATCCACCTGTTCGATGGGCGGGTGGTGGAGGAACAAGGGGCTCGGGACTCGGGGCTCGGGCCTCGGAACTATCCGAACCCCGAGGCCCGAGCCCCGAGCCTCTAGCCCCGATGTTACAAGACCTCCGCTACGCCGTACGCGCCCTGCGCCGCACACCCATGTTCACGCTCATCGTGGTGCTGACGCTCGCCCTCGGCATCGGCCCGAACACCGCGATCTTCAGCCTCATCTACGGCGTGCTGCTCAAGCCGCTGCCGTACCCCGAGTCCCATCGTCTGGTCGGATTGTCGGAGACGTACCAGGGGCACCGAGGCGAGTTAGCCGTCCACTACCGCGAGTTCCGTTATCTCCAGGACCACAGTCCCGTCTTCGAGAACGTCGCTGTCTCCACGGACGTCGGGTTCAGCGTGTTCAGCGGCGACATCGCCGAACGGGTGGATGGCCTGCGAGTCTCGAAGGACTTCTTCGCGACCCTGGGCACGCGGCCGGAGCTCGGCCGCGATTTCCTCGTCGAGGAAGATCAGGAGGGCGGCGCCAGCGTCGCCATCCTGAGCCATGGCTACTGGGCGCGGCGCTTCGGGGGCGACGTGGGAGTCCTGGGAAGGACGATCGCGCTCGACGGTCAGCCGACCGCGATCGTCGGCGTGATGCCGGCCTCCTTCCGGTGGCTTTCGCCCGTGGACATGTGGTCCACAATGGGACAGGTCGCGCGCACCATCGGCGGCGGCGAAAACCTCCACTTCATCGGTCGTCTGAAGGCGGGGATCTCGTTCGACCAGGCGCAGGCGGGGATGCAGCCCGTCGTCGCCGGCTTCCGGCGGGAATTCAAGCCGCGGCTCTCGGCCGAAGTCGGGGAGGAGCTGTTTCCGCTCCGGGAGCTCATCGTCGCGGACATCGAGACACCCGTGCGCATTCTGTTCGGGGCGATCGGTCTGGTGCTGCTCATCGCGTGCGCCAACGTGGCCAACCTGGTGCTCGGGCGGACCACGACACGCGGCCGCGAGCTGGCCGTGCGCGTCGCGCTCGGTGCCACGCGCGGCCGCCTGGTGCGGCAGATGCTGACCGAGAGCGTGCTGCTCGCCCTCGCGGGCGGCGCGGTGGGCCTGGTCCTCGCGGGTTGGGCACTGGGAGCGCTGATGTCGCTGATTCCGGAGAGCCTCACACCCCCATCGGAGATCCAGCTGGATCGCTGGGCGCTCCTGTTCACCGGGGTCGCGTCGCTGCTCGTGGGTGTCGCATTCGGCATGGTGCCCGCGTGGCAGGCGGCGACAGCCGGACTCCACGAGGGGCTGAAGGAAGGCACCGGCCGGGCCACGACCAGCCGGCATGCGGGTCGGCTGCGCGGCGCGCTCGTGGTGAGCGAAATCGCGCTCTCGCTCGTGCTGCTGGTCGGTGCGGGCCTGGTGCTGCGAACCGTCGCGAACCTGGTGCGCACGGATCCGGGCTTCGATCGGCGTGGCGTGGTCGCGGCGGAGATCTGGCTGACGGGCTCGCGGTACGATTCGACGGCCGCCATCGCGGGCTTCTACGATCGGCTCCGAGAGCGGCTCGAAGCCTTCCCCGGCATCCGGTCGGCCGCCGTGGTTGAGGCGGGCATTCCCTTGACTCGAGGTGGGAACCTGGCGGTGGCGGTGGACGGCGAGTACCCGCGCGAGACGATCAACTACCGGACGGTGACGCCGCGGTACTTCGAGACCATGGCCATCCCGCTCAAGCGTGGGCGGGTCTTCGTGGCCGGCGACGTCCAGGGTGCCGAGCCGGTCGCGCTCGTGAGCGAGTCGTTCGCGCAACGCTTCCTGGGTGGCGACGGGCTCGGCCGCATCGTGACGGTCGGCGGGCGGTCCGCCTCCGCACGCCGGGTCGTCGGCGTCGTCGGGGACACGAAACAGTTTATCGGCTTTCCCGCGACGCCGACCGCGTTCATCCCCTCGGCCCAGACGCCCGCCGGCCTCACGCGGGTCTTCAGCAGCTGGTTCCCGATTCACGTCGTGGTGCGGACCGATGGCGACCCGACGGCGCTGAAGGAGCTCGTGGCCCGCACGATACGCGCCACGGATTCGCAGGTCCCGCTGGGACGGGTGCGCACCATGGACGAGATCCTGTCGGCGTCGCTCGGCGTCCAGCGCTTCGTGATGCTGCTGCTCGTCGCGTTCGCCGGACTCGCCGTCGCCCTCGCGGCGGTCGGCATCTACGGCGTGATGAGCTACCTCGTCGCGCAGTCGACGCGCGAGATTGGCGTGCGCATGGCCCTCGGCGCCTTGCCGCGTCAGGTCCTGGGTGTCGTCATCGGGCGCGGTATGCTGCTGGCCGGCATCGGCGCGGCTGTCGGCATCGCCGGTGCGCTGGCGCTGACACGGCTGCTCGCCCAACAGCTGTACGGCGTGAAGCCGACCGATGCGCTCACGTTCGCCGCGGTGACGGCACTGCTGCTGGTGGTGGCGCTGGCGGCATGCCTCGTCCCTGCCCGCCGCGCGACGAGGGTCGATCCGGTGGTGGCGTTGCGAACTGAATAGGGGCTGGGGGCTAGGGCCTGGGGCCTGGGGCCGCCACCCCCAGCCCCTAGGCCCCAGGCCCTAGCCCCGATCCAAGGGAGCCGAGGCATGGATTCGATCGCCCAAGACCTGCGGTACGCGCTACGCACGCTGCGGAAGAGCCCCGGGTTCACGACAGCCGCGGTCCTCACGCTCGCACTCGGCATCGGCGCGAACACGGCGATCTTCAGCGTCCTGAACGGAGTCCTGCTCAAGCCGCTGCCGTACGGCGACGCGGACCGCCTCCTCATCGCGTGGGAGCAGAACCAGCGAGGCGATTTTCGGTTGCCGTCCTATCCGACGTTTCTGGACTGGCGCGGGGAGAGTGGCTCGGTCGCGGACCTGGCCTTCATGCGCGGCGCGAGCGGCGCTTTGCGCACAGAAGAAGGGGCGACGCGGGTAGGCGGCGCATTCGTGTCGGCCGGGTTCTTCGGCATGGTCGATGGGCGCCCGTGGCTTGGGCGCACGTTCTCGAGCGAGGAGGAGAGGCCCGCCGGGAGCCACGTGGCGGTGCTCACCTACGACCTCTGGCGTCGAGGTTTCGCCGAAGACCGGGCTGTGGTGGGGCGATCGATGACCCTGGACGACGGGACCTACACGATCATCGGGGTCCTGCCGCCGGGGTTTCGGTACCCAGAGTGGGCCGACTTCTACGTGCCGCTCGCTGCCCGGCTCCACAGCGATAGCGCACTCTCGCAACGCGGTGTGCACGCCGATAGCCGGCTGCTCGTCCTGCTGAAGCCCAAAGCCACACCTGACGAGGCACGCACCGTGCTGGCGGGAATCTCGACACGACTCGCCGCCGCGTACCCCAAGGACAACGGCGGGTGGACGTCTGTTGCGATGCTGCCGCTCCGCGAGGAAGTGCTGGGGTTCGGCGCCGTGCGGCCCGTGCTCCGCCTGCTGGCGACGGCGGTTGCGCTCGTGCTGCTCGTCGCTTGCGCGAACGTGGCCAACATGTCCCTCGTCCGCGCGGCGACGCGGACGCGCGAGCTCGCGATTCGGGCCACGTTGGGCGCCGGTCGGGGTCGAGTGATTCGGCAGCTGCTGACGGAGACCGGCGTCCTCGCGCTGGCGGGCGGGGCGCTGGGCTTGCTGCTCGCGGCCTGGGGCATTGGTCTAGTGCGCGCCGCCGCCCCGGATGGCCTGCCGCGCGTCGCCGAGATACGAATCGATGGGTGGGTGCTGGCCTTCACCATGGTGGTGTCGCTCGTCACCGTCGTCGTCGTCGGAGTGGCGCCGGCGTTGCGGGCGACGCCCCCCGACCTCGCCGCATCGCTCAAGGAGGGGACGAGTGCTGCGGGAAGGAGCCGGGCGCGGTCCCGCCTGCGTTCGTCACTGGTAGCGCTCGAGGTCGCCCTGGCGCTGGTCCTGCTCGTCGGATCGGGTTTGCTGCTCGTCAGTTTCTGGCGCCTCAGCCGCGTGGAACTGGGCTTCAACCCCGCCCGGATCGTCAGCCTCGACGTCTTCCCGCCCGGTCGAAAGTATGACGCCCCGGAAAATGCCGCCGAGCTGTACCGGCGTGTGGCGGAGGCGATCGCGTCGCTCCCCGGCGTCGAGCGCGTGGCGTTGTCCAACTTCGTCCCGCTTGCGGGTGCGTATTTCCCGAGTCACATCAAAGTGCCGGGACGCATGCCGCCGCCCGAGGGGGACGAATTCGTTCTCTTCCGGACGATCTCGGCGGACTATTTCCGTACGATGGAGATCCCCGTCCGTCGGGGCCGCCCGTTCACGGCCGCGGAAGTCACGTCGGCCACGCGCGTGGCGATCGTGAATGAAACGCTCGCGCGACGCTACTGGCCTGACCAGGACCCGGTCGGCAGGCCCGTGACGCTCTTCAAGTCGGCCCAGAGCCGCGCCGATTTCGGGCAGTCCTTCACGGCCGAGGTGGTCGGCATTGTGGGTGACGTCCGGCACACGGGCCTGAACGAGAGCCCCGCCGCCGAGGTCTACGTGCCCTATACCGTGAACCCGTGGGGCCACGTCGCCGTAATCGCGCGCACCCGCGTCGATCCGGCAACCCTCCTGGTCTCGCTGCGGCGCGCCGTGTCGGCCGTGGACCCTGACATTCCGGTCGTCGGCGCCACCGAGAGCGGCGGCATGGTGACGATGAAGCGCCTGCTCGCCGACCAGCTCGCCCGGCGGCGGTTCACGGTGATCCTCCTGGTGGCGTTTGCGGTCGCAGCCCTGCTCCTCGCCGCGTTGGGCATCTACGGTGTCATCTCGTACGTCGTCACGCTCCGCACGCACGAGATCGGGATTCGGACCGCGCTGGGCGCCACGTCGAAAGACGTCCGCGTACTGGTCGTTGTCGAGGCGCTCAGGGTCGTCGCCGTGGGGCTCGTCGCGGGATTGGCAGGTGCGTTCGGCCTCACGCGACTGCTGCGCAGTCTCCTGTACGGCGTGGGGCCCACAGATCCCGGGACATTCCTGACCGTCACGCTCCTCCTCGCGGCAGTCGCCTTCGTGGCGTCGTACCTCCCCGCCAGGCGGGCCTCGCGCGTCGATCCCATGGTCGCCTTGAGGACGGAATGATGGACACTCTGCTGCAGGATGTTCGTTACGCGCTGCGTTCGCTGCGCCGGCGCCCCGGCTTCGCCGCCGTCGTCACGATCACGCTCGCGATCGGGATCGGCGCCAACACGGCGATTTTCAGCGTCGTCGACGGCATCCTCCTCCGCCCGCTCCCGTACCGCGAGCCGGAGCGGCTGGTGATGCTCTGGACCATGCTGCCGAATTTCGGGCGCGAGGTCTCGTCGCTGCCGGACTTCCGCGACTGGCGCGCTCAGAACACCTCGTTCGGCGACGTGGCGGCGTCCGTCACCTCCGATGTCGCCGTCACCGGCGAGGGCGAGCCGGAGCGGGTGCCGACCGCGTCTGTGACCGCGAATTTCTTCCGCACCCTGGGCGTCGCGCCGGGGCATGGGCGCGCCTTCTCCCTGGAAGAGGAGGCGCCCGACAGCCGTGTGGTCGTCGTGAGTCACGCCTTCTGGCAGGAACGCCTTGGCGGGCGCTCGAGTGTCGTCGGAGCATCGCTCCGGCTGAACGGGATGCCTTACTCCATCGTCGGCATCGCACCGGAGGGCTTCCGTTTCGGGGAGGACGTACGCCTCTGGGTGCCGCTCAATACGGCGAACCCGAACGCTGGGCGCCGGGGCGACTTTCTCACCGTGGTCGCCCGCACGAAGCCGGGAGTCACAATCGAGCGGGCGCAGGCGGAGATGAGCGGGATCATGCACCGGCTCGGGGACGAGTACCCGAACACGAACATCGGCGTCGACGCGCAGGTCGTATCCCTCCACGAGCAGGTCGTCGGGGACATTCGTCCGGCGCTCCTGGTCTTCATGGGCGCCGTCGGGCTCGTCCTGCTCATCGCGTGCGCCAACGTCGCCAACCTCACGTTGGCCCGCGCCGCCGCGCGCGAACGGGAGATGGCGGTGCGCGCGGCACTGGGCGCCGGCCGCAGACGCTTGATTCGGCAAATGCTGACCGAAAGCGTGTTGCTCTCGCTCGTCGGCGGTGCCCTGGGACTCCTGCTCGCCGTCTGGGGAGTGGCAGCACTACGACACGCCCAGCCGGGCAACGTCCCGCGCGTCGAGGCGATCGCGGTGGACGGGCGCGTCCTGGCGTTCACGCTCCTCCTGTCACTCGCGGTGGGTATCCTGTTCGGCCTCGCACCTGCGCTCCGGCTCGCCGCCTCCTCCCTCGGCAGCGGACTCCGCGAAGGGGCGCGCGCCATTGCGGGTGGCACAGGACTCCGGGAGACGCGTGGCGTGCTCGTCCTCGTCGAGGTAGCCCTTGCGGTGCTCCTTTTGGCCGGGGCCGGGCTCCTGATTCGCAGCTTCGACAAGCTCCAGCGCGTGGACGTGGGAGTGCGGCCCGAGGGCGTGTTGACGGCGTTCCTCGTGCCGCCCGCGGTGAAGTACCCCGAGATGCCTCACGTCACGGCGTTCTACGACCGGCTCACCGAGAAGTTGCGCCAAGCGCCGGGAGTACGCGACGTCGCGCTGATCAATAATCCGCCGGTGAGCGGCGGAGCCGCGTACAGCACCTTCGCGGTCGAAGGTCGACCCACTCCCGCCCCTGGCGATCCGGTGCCCGACGCGCAGCCGTACCGCGCCACGCCGGAGCTCTTCCGCGCGCTGTCGATCCCGGTGATCCGCGGACGCGTCTTCACCGCAGACGACCGAGAGGGCGCCGTGCGCGTCGCCGTCATCAACCAGACCATGGTGCGGAAACACTTCCCCGGAGCGGATCCCCTCGGGCGGCGGCTCTCCGTGAACGGTCAGGACTGGTACACGATCGTCGGCATCGTGGGCGACACGCGGCAGGAAGGGGTGAGCCGCGAGCCGTATGCGCAGATTTACTTCCCCTACGCTCAGGGGCCGCGGCGGGGGATGTACGTCGTCATCCGCACCGCGGGCGACCCTCTGGCCGCGGTCGGTACGCTGCGCGACGCGGTGAAGTCGCTCGACTCGGAGATCCCGCTCGCCCAGATCGCGTCGGCACAGCAGCTCATCGATCGCTCGATCGCCCAGCCGCGCGTGAACACAGTGGTGCTCGGCGTCTTTGCCGCGGTCGCGCTGGTCCTCGCCGCCATCGGCATTTACGGCGTGCTCTCCTACGCGGTCATGCAGCGCACGCGCGAGATCGGCGTGCGCATGGCGCTGGGCGCGCGCCCGGGCGATGTGCTTCGCCTCGTCGTGCGCCAGGGGATGCTCCCGATCGCCGTGGGACTCGGCGTGGGGTTGGCCGGGGCCCTCGGCGCCACGCGCCTCATGCGTCGTCTCCTCTTCGGCGTCGATGCCGGCGATCCCGTGACGCTCGTGGCGATCGCCGTCGTGCTCACTGGCGTCGCGCTGCTGGCGAGCGTCATTCCAGCGCGGCGGGCGGCGCGGGTAGACCCAATGGTGGCGTTGCGAACGGACTAGGGGCTGGGGCCTGGGGCCTGGGGGCGAGGGCCTAGGGCAATCATGGTAGGCCCCAAGCCCTAGGCCCCAGGCCCGTTAAAGGGGAGCACATGGATACGCTACTTCAAGACCTGCGCTACGCGCTGCGCCAGTTCGCGCGCAACCGCGGCTTCACGATCGTCGCCGTCCTCACGCTGACCCTCGGCATCGGGGCCAACACCGCCATCTTCAGCGTCATCCGGGGCGTGTTGCTGCGCCCGCTGCCGTTTCCGGAGCCGGACCGCTTGGTCCTCGCCGTCGAAATGGTCGGCCGGGGGCGCTCGGGGGTTACGGCGCCGGACTTTACAGACTGGCGTGCCCAAAGCCGCGGGCTCGACATCGCAGCGCTCGCGACCTACGACGCCAATCTCACGGGGATCGACGAGCCCGAGCGGGTGACCGCCGCGCGCGTCACGGCAAATTACTTCGCAACGCTCCGCATTCGGCCCCTCCTGGGTCGCGTCTTCACGCCGGACGAAGAGCCCGTGGGCGGCGCGCACATCACGGTGCTGAGCCACGGATTCTGGGGTCGGCGCTTCGGTGCCGACTCTTCCGTCGTGGGGCGTTCGCTCACGCTCGACGACGTGCCCTACACGATCGTCGGCGTGATGGGCCCCGAGGCCGAGGCCCTCGAGAACGGCGAGGACCTGTGGGTGCCGCTGGCGTTGACGCGGCAGGAGATCGCAGCCACGGGCGCTCGCTTCCTGACGCCGGTGGCCCGCGTGCGCCCCGGCGTGACCCCCGAGCAGGCGGCCGCGGAGCTGCAAGCCATCGCGCGCCGCATCGGCGAGGTCCGGCCGTGGTCCAACAAGGACGTCGGCGCGGCGCTGGTGCCGATGTCGGAGATCGTGGTCGGCGACAGCCGGCAGTCGCTGCTGTTGCTCTTCGGCGCGGTGGGCTTGGTGCTGCTCATCGCGTGCGCCAACGTGGCGAACTTGCTGCTGGCGCGCGCCACGGCCCGAGGCCGCGAGAGCGCCATTCGCACTGCGCTCGGCGCGCGGCCGGCGCTCCTCGTCCGGCAGCTGCTCACGGAGAGCGTCCTCTTGGCGCTGCTGGGCGCCGGCGGCGGCCTGCTGCTCTCAGCGTGGGGGACGGATCTCCTCGTGCAGGCGTTGCCCGCCGGAACCCCGCGCCTTGACCAGGTCCGCCTCGACAGCGCGGTGCTGGGCTTTACCCTCGCGATCGCGACGCTCACCGGCATCGTCTTCGGCCTCGCGCCAGCCCTGCGCGCGGCGCGACCTGACCTGGTCCAAGGCCTCACCGACGCCGCGCGCGGCTCCGGGGGCGCCCGGCGTCACCGGTTGGGGGCGGCCCTCGTGGTGGCCGAGATCGCGGTCGCCCTCGTCCTGCTCGTGTCCGCCGGCTTGCTGCTGCGCAGTTTCGCCGCAGTGAACCGTGTGGATCCAGGTTTCAACCCCGAGAACCTGACGGCGGTGCGGATCGCGCTGCCGGAGAGCCGCTACGGGCAGCCCGGGCGGACCGTCCTCTTCTACGAGGGGCTCGTCGCCCGGGCTCGCGACGTGCCGGGCGTACGCGAGGCCGCCGTCTCCTCGAGCGTCCCGTTCGGGAGCGCCGGATTCAATCTGTCCGTAACCATCGAGGGGCGGCCCGCGCCGACGCGGCCCGAGGACTCCCCCATGGTGTTCCCGCGGGCGGTCAGCGCCAGCTACTTCCGGACGCTGGGCATCCGACTGCTCGAGGGGCGCGGCTTCGAGTCAAGCGATCGCGCCGGCGCGGTGCGGGTGGGCATCATCAACGAGACCGCCGCCCGCCGATTATTCCCGGGCGAGAACCCGCTCGGCCGCCGCATCACGCCCGACGACAACGGGGTCGGGCCGATGCAGATCGTCGGGGTCGTCTCGGACATGCGGGGCTTCGGGCTCGCCAGCGACCCGCGGCCCGAGCTCTTTCATCCGATGGAGCAGGCGTCGTCCGATCACTGGGATTGGACGGGGCGTGCCATGAGCCTGGTCGTGCGGGCCGATGCCGAGGGCGCCGTGCTCAACCCGAGCCTGCGGGCGGTGATCGCGTCGCTCGATCCCTCCCTCCCTATCTACAGTATCTACACGGCCCGCACCCTGATCGAACGCTCGGTGACGCCACGCCGGCTGTTCATGCTGCTCATCGGCGGGTTCTCTGCGGTGGCGTTGCTCCTCGCCGCCATCGGCATCTACGGCGTGATGACCTTCACCGTGAGCCAACGCACGCGCGAGCTGGGGATCCGCGTCGCGCTCGGTGCCGTGCGACAGGACGTCTTCCGGCTCGTCGTCGGTCGAGCAATGACGCTCACCGGTCTCGGCCTCGCGGTCGGCCTGCTCGGAGCGGCCGCCGCTACACGGCTGCTGCGCCAGTCGCTGTTCGGCGTTCGGCCGACGGACCCGGTCACGTACGCCGCGATCGCGGCCTTGGTGTGCGCGGTCGCGCTCGCCGCAAGCTGGCTCCCCGCGCGGCGCGCGGCCCGCGTTGATCCGATGATCGCCCTGAGGACCGAGTGATCGGCCTCAAGAACGTCGAGAAGTCGATCCCCGCGGGCGGCGGGCGGCTGTACCTGTTGCGTGGGATCACGCTCGACATCGCGCCCGGAGAGTTCGTCTCGATCATGGGGCCGTCGGGGGCGGGGAAGTCCACTCTCCTCGCCCTGCTCGGCATGCTCGACGGGGAGTGGACGGGGGAGTACCGGTTTCTCGATCACGCCGTCCACGGAATGAAACCCAAGGACCGCGTCGGGCTCAACCGCCAGCACATCGGGTTCGTGTTCCAGCAGTACCATCTGATTGATGATCTCACCGTCGCCGAAAACCTCGACATCCCCCTGTCCTACCGGAACGTCAAGAAAAGCGAACGGGAAGGGCTCGTCGCCGATGCGCTCGATCGTTTCGGGATGGTGGCGAAGAAGGACCTCTACCCGCCGCAGCTCTCGGGCGGCCAACAACAGCTGGTCGGCGTAGCGCGGGCGCTGATCCACAAGCCGGCGCTCCTGCTGGCCGATGAACCCACCGGAAATCTGCACTCGGATCAGGGCAAGGGAATCATGGACCTCTTCAAGGAGCTGAACGGGGCGGGCATGACGATCGTGCAGGTGACCCACTCGGAGAGCAACGCGCGATACGGAAAGCGGGTGGTCCAGCTGAGAGATGGATGGATTGTTGATTGACAGGGGCTGGGGCCTAGGGGCTGGGGCCTAGGAATCATTGCGCCGCGGTGCGGAGCAATTTCACGCTTGATGGTGCCCCAGACCCTAGCCCCCAGGCCCCAAGCCCTAGCCCCGAGCCCCGAATCCCGAGCACCTTTCCCCCATGCCCGCCCCCCGCCTCCTCGTCGCCGACGACCAACCTGACGTCCTCGAGGCTCTCCGGTTGCTCCTCAAGGGCGAAGGGTTCGAGGTCGAGACGACGACCTCGCCGCGCGGCATACTCGCGGCCCTCGAGGCGCGGGAATTCGACGCACTCCTCGTCGACATGAACTACACGCGCGACACGACCTCGGGCGCCGAGGGGCTCGATCTCGTCTCGCGCGTCCGTGCGCTGGACGGTGCTCCCCCGATCGTGGTGATGACGGCGTACGGCTCGATCGACGGTGCGGTGGAGGCGATGCGCCGGGGTGCCCGCGACTACGTCGAGAAGCCGTGGGACAACCGCCGGCTCCTCACGACGCTGCGCACCCAGGTCGAGCTGGGACGCGCCCTCCGAAAAACCCAGCGCCTCGAGATCGAAAACCGCGCGCTGCAGAGATCCGGCCTCCCGGAATTGATCGCCGAATCGCCCGCCATGCAGCCGGCGCTGCGCCTGATGGAGCGGGTGGGTCCCTCCGACGCCAACGTGCTGATCCTGGGCGAGCACGGCACCGGCAAGGAGGTCGTGGCCCGCTGGCTGCACGCGGCCTCTACCCGGGCCGACCGCCCGATGATCGCCGTCAACCTGGGCGGCATCCCCGACGGGTTGTTCGAGAGCGAGCTGTTCGGGCACGTCCGCGGGGCGTTCACCGACGCCAAGGCCGACCGCGTCGGCCGCTTCGAGCTGGCGGACGGCGGCACCGTGTTCCTCGACGAGGTCGCGAACCTCCCGCTCGCGCAGCAGGCCAAGCTGCTGCGCGTACTCGAGACGGGCGAGTTCGAGCGGGTCGGCGCGTCGCGGGCGCGGCGTGTGGATGTGCGTGTCATCTCCGCGACGAACGCCGATCTGCCGGCCGAGGTGAGGGCGGGCCGCTTCCGCGAAGATCTCTTGTTCCGCCTGAATACGGTCGAGGTCCGGCTCCCCCCGCTGCGCGAGCGGCCCGCCGACATCCCTCTCCTCGCCGCCCACTTCCTGCGCCGCTACGCGGAGCGCTACCGCAAGAGCGCAGCGGCCTTCGCTCCCGACGCGATGGAAGCGCTGCTGGGGCACGGCTGGCCGGGGAACGTGCGGGAGCTCGACCACACCGTCGAGCGCGCCGTGCTCATGGCCGAAGGCGCCCGCATCGCTGCGGCCGACCTTGCGCTCTCGTCCGGCGCGAACGGCGTCGTGCAGCTCGACCAGATGAGTCTGGAGGAAGTGGAGCGAGTCCTGATCACAAAGGCACTGGCCCGTGCCGCCGGCAACGTGAGCGAGGCGGCGCGCGCCCTCGGCCTGTCGCGCAGCGCGCTGTACCGCCGCCTCAAGCAGCATGGACTCTGAACTCCGCCGGGGGGGGGGAGGGGGGCACCGCGTCGCGCCACCGCGCCATGAGCGCCGCGCCTTCTTCCTGGCACTTGCCGGCGGGCTGCCCGCGCTCGTCATCGCCGTCGTGTTGCTGTGGCGCGGCGATTTCGCGCCCCGCACCCAGTGGACCTTCACCGTCATCGCGGTCGGCGCCTGGTTGGTGGGCGCCGGAATGCTGCGCGAGCGCGTCGTGCGACCGCTGCAGACCGTTTCGAACATGCTCGCCGCCCTGCGCGAGGGCGACTACTCGCTGCGGGCGCGCGGCGCGAACCCGGACGACGCACTGGGCCTCCTTCTCCTCGAGCTGAATGACCTCGGTGAGGATCTCCGGGCTCAGCGACTGGGGGCGCTCGAGGCGACCGCATTGCTGCGGCGCGTCATCGAGGAGATCGACGTCGCCCTGTTCGCGTTCGACGGCTCCCGCGCCCTACGCCTCGTGAACCGCAGTGGCGCGGCGCTCCTGGGACGGCCTTCGCAGCAGCTGCTGGGCAAGGATGCCGCCGAGCTTGGGTTGGGCGACTGCCTCGCGGGCGACGCCCCGCGCGTCGTGACGCTCGGGTTTCCGGGCCGCCAGGGGGGGG
>Ga0210382_10000144_pt1 | contig 28495 bp, 25 predicted proteins | sample PLMedo_FD_155452 | JGI IMG/M metagenome (GOLD analysis project Ga0210382, IMG submission 155452) | Groundwater sediment microbial communities from an aquifer in East River, Colorado, USA - PLM0_60_coex redo | ecosystem: Environmental > Terrestrial > Soil > Riparian zone | place: USA: East... | reverse complement strand
TGCGGCGGCGCGCGCAGCGACGGCGCACTCGCTGATCCTCGACGGCGAGGCGATCGCCTTGCGCCACGACGGCAAGCCGCATCCCTTCCAGGTGACGATGCGGCGCTTTGGCCGCAAGCTGGACGTGGAGGAGGTGCGCGGCGAGCTGCCGTTGTCGGTGTTCTTCTTCGACTGCCTGTTGCGCGACGGCGAGCCGCTCGTCGACAAGGGAGGCATCGATCGGCGCAAGGCCCTTGAGGCTGCGGTGCCGCAGAGAAACCTCACCCCTTGCATCGTGACCGCCGACAAGGCGCAGGCGGCGGCGTTCTATGCCGACGCCCTCTCACGCGGCCACGAGGGCGTCATGGCGAAGGCGCTCGATGCGCTCTACGAAGCGGGCCGCCGCGGCGCGGGCTGGCTCAAGGTGAAGCGCGCGCACACGCTCGACCTGGTGGTGCTCGCCGCGGAATGGGGGCACGGGCGCCGGCGCGGCTGGCTGTCGAACCTGCATCTGGGCGCGCGCGACCCGGCCGGCGGCGGCTTCGTCATGCTGGGCAAGACCTTCAAGGGGCTCACCGACGAGCTGCTCGAATGGCAGACGAAAGAGATCCTCGCCCGCGAGACTGGGCGCGACGACTGGACGGTGCGGGTGCGGCCGGAGCTGGTGGTGGAAATCGCTTTCAACGATGTCCAGGCGAGCCCTCAGTATCCGGGCGGCCTCGCGCTGCGCTTTGCGCGCGTCAAGGGCTACCGGCCGGACAAGAGCCCTGCCGACGCGGATACGATCGAGACCGTGCGCCGCATCTACGAGGAGAGCCTGTCCTGAGGTCGCTCGACGACTGGCTGCGCTATATCGAGGCGCAGCATCCGGCCGCCATCGCGCTTGGCCTGGAGCGGGTGAGCGAAGTTCTCGGCCGCCTCTCCGCCGCGCTGGCGTGCCCGGTCATCACGGTGGGCGGCACCAACGGCAAGGGCTCGACCTGCGCCATGCTGGAATCGATCCTGCGTGCCGCCGGCTATCGCACCGGCCTGTACACGTCGCCGCATCTCGTGCGCTACAACGAGCGCGTGCGCATTGCAGGTCTTGAAGTGGAAGACAGTCCCTTGTGCGAGGCGTTCGCGGCAGTCGAGAAGGTCCGGGGTCAAACCGCGCTGACGTATTTCGAGTTCGGGACGCTCGCCGCCTTGTGGCTGTTCGCCCGCGAGAACCTCGACGCGGCGGTGCTCGAGGTGGGGCTGGGCGGAAGGCTCGACGCAGTGAATGCGCTCGACGCCGACTGCGCGGTGCTGACGAGCGTCGGCATCGACCACGTTGAATATCTCGGCGCCGACCGAGAATCGATCGGGCGCGAAAAGGCGGGCATCTTCCGCACCGGGCGACCCGCCGTGATCGCCGCACTGGATCCGCCGCGCTCGGTCGTGCAGGCAGCGGGAGAAAAGCTGTTTCTCGGAAAGGACTTCGGCTACGCCGCGGAGGCCAATCAATGGGCCTATTGGGGCCCGGGTGGACGCTGCGCGGGGCTGGCGTTTCCGGCGCTGCGCGGCAAAGTGCAGCTGCGCAATGCCGCCGCCGCCCTGTGCGCGCTGGACGCCTTGGCGCTGCCCATCACGATGCAGGAGATCCGGCGCGGCCTTGCCGAGGTGGTGCTGCCGGGGCGCTTCCAGGTCCTTCCCGGGCGCCCGCAGGTGATCCTCGACGTAGCGCACAATCCGCAGGCCGCAAAGGCCCTGGAGGAGAATCTCGCCGCCTCCGGGTTCGCGCCGCAGACGATCGCGGTCTGCGGCATGCTGCGCGACAAGGACATCGCCGGCGTGCTGCGCGCGGTGGCGCCGCGCATCACGCGCTGGCACTTCGCTTCGTTGTCCGGCCCGCGGGCGGCGACCGCGGAAGAACTGAAGAACGCCTTCCTGCAGACGGGGGCAAGCGCGCCGTTCGAGCTGCACGACTCTCCGCAAAAAGCGTTTGCGGCGGCGAAAGAGCGCGCGGGTGAAAATGATAAAATCGTCGTCTTTGGCTCATTCCTCACCGTCGGCGAAATCATTGCATGGCTGAAGCTCAGGACGTCGATACTCTGAAGCGCCGCGGCCGCAGGCGGCTGGTCGGCGCCGTGGCGCTCGTGCTGCTCGGCGTGATCGTGCTGCCGATGGTGTTCGATCCGGAGCCGCGCGAGACCGCGCCGCCGGTCAGCGTGAGGATCCCGGGCGAGAACGAGACCGCTTTCGCCCCCAAGCCCAAGCCGGCCCCCGTGAAGAAGCAGGCGAGTGACAGGGAATTCGTCGTGCAGGTCGGCGCCTTTGCGAACGCGGACGGCGTGATCGCAAAGCTTGCCGCCGCCAAGATTCCCTACTACACCGAAGCCGTGAAAGGCAACCTCATCCGCGTGCGCGCCGGCCCGTTCCCGACGCAAGACGCGGCGGAGAAAGCGCTCGAGCAGCTGAAGGGGCTCGGCCTGCAACCCGGCGCAGTGACCACCAGGCCCGGATGACCTGGCTCGATTACGTCGTCATCGCGGTGATCGTGTTCTCGATGGCCTGGGGGGCCTGGCGCGGCCTGGTGCATGAAGTGCTCTCGCTTGCCGGCTGGATCATGGCCTTCATCGCCGGCAATCTTTTCACCGCGCCTTTGTCGGAGATGTTTCCCGCGGCAATGCGGCCGGAGCTTCGCGTGGTGGTTGCTTTCGTGCTTATCTTTGTCGGCACGCTGGTGCTCGCGGCGCTCGCATCGGCGCTGGTCACGAAGTTCATCAAGGTGTCGGTGCTGCACAGCCTGAACCGCTGGCTTGGAGCACTGTTCGGGCTCCTGCGCGGCCTGCTGATCGTCATCGTGCTGGCCATGGTGGCGGGCCTCACATCGCTGCCGCGCAAGCCGGACTGGACGGACTCCGCCAGCGGTTATTCGCTCGCTCAGACGGTGACCCAGCTGAAACCGTGGCTGCCCCCGGCGCTCGCGCAGCGCATGCGATATCATTGACCCTTAACCACACCGGGGACGGCTAGATCCGATGTGCGGGATTCTCGGCATCGTCGCGCGCTCGCCCGTCAACCAGCCGCTGTACGACGGGCTGCTCCTGCTGCAGCACCGCGGCCAGGACGCCGCGGGCATCGTCACGAGCGAGCGCAATTCCTTCCACATGCACAAGGCGCCGGGCATGGTGCGCGACGTGTTCCGCACGCGCAACATGCGCTCGCTGCCCGGCAACATGGGCATCGCGCATTGCCGCTACCCGACCGCCGGCTCGGCGTTCAGCTCGGCGGAGGCGCAGCCCTTCTACGTCAACTCGCCGTTCGGCATCGTCCTCGGGCACAACGGCAACCTGACCAATTCCGATCAGCTGAAAGAGGAGATGTTCCGCACCGACCTGCGGCACATCAACACCGGCTCGGACTCGGAAGTCCTGGTCAACGTGCTCGCGCACGAGCTGGAAAGGGCGTCGGACAAGCTGCGGCTGGAGCCGCAGACCATTTTTACGGCGATCGCGAATGTGCACCGGCGCGTCAAGGGCGCCTACGCCGTCGTGGCGATGATTGCCGGCAACGGCGTGCTCGCATTCCGCGATCCGTACGGCATCCGGCCGGCGGTGATCGGCTACAACGACACGCTGACGGGGACCGAATACATGGTCGCGTCGGAGTCGGTCGCAGTGGACGCGCTCGGCTTCCGCGTGCTGCGCGATATCGGCCCCGGCGAAGCGGTGTTCATCGACGAGCACGGCAACTTCCATAGCCAGCAGTGCGCGCCGAACGCGAGCCTGAATCCCTGCATCTTCGAGTACGTCTACCTCGCGCGTCCCGACTCCCTGATCGACGGCGCCTCGGTCTACGAGACGCGGCTCAACATGGGCGAGAAGCTGGCCGAGAAGATCCGCCGCCAGGTCCGGCAGCTCAACGTCGACGTGGTGATCCCGATTCCCGATTCCAGCCGCCCCTCGGCGCTGCAGCTCGCGGCCGGCCTGGGCGTGCCCTACCGCGAGGGCTTCGTCAAGAACCGCTACATCGGCCGCACCTTCATCATGCCCGGGCAGGCGGTGCGCAAGCGCTCGGTGCGCCAGAAGCTGAACCCGATGTCGATGGAGTTCGCTGGCAAAAACGTGCTGCTGGTGGACGACTCGATCGTGCGCGGCACGACCAGCCGCGAGATCGTGCAGATGGCGCGCGAATCGGGCGCGCGCAAGGTGTTCTTCGCCTCGGCGGCGCCGCCGGTGCGCTTCCCCAACGTCTACGGCATCGACATGCCGACCCGCGCCGAGCTGATCGCCGCGCATCGCAGCGAGGAGGAGGTGGCGGGAGAGATCGGCGCCGATGCGCTCATCTACCAGGACCTCGACGCGCTGAAGGACGCGGTGCGCCGCGCCAATCCGAGGCTGAAGAACTTCGAGACCTCGTGCTTCGACGGGCACTACATCACGGGGGATATCACCAGCGACTACCTGCGCGACATCGAGATCCGGCGCGATGCCACGCGCGACTCGGGGGACGACGCAGAAAGCGCGCAGCTCGATTTGAACCTCGCGGCCTGATATACTGGCCTTCTCGCGCCGATTTGAGCCCACAGCTTGCGGGCGCGTAATAAATGCCGCTAAAGCGTGCCGAGAAAAGCCCGGTCCGCTTAGTTCGCAAATGAGGCCGGGTTTTTTTATGGACAAAAAGGCGGATCTGGCAACGCTGGGCGTGCGCGCCGGGCAGGTGCGCACCGAGTTCAACGAGCACGCCGAGGCGCTGTTCCTCACCTCGAGCTTCGTCTTCGACAACGCCGAGCAGGCGGCTGCGCGCTTCACCGGCAGCGAGGGCGGCTTCGTCTACTCGCGCTTCACCAACCCGACCGTGGCGATGTTCCAGGACCGCCTCGCCGCGCTGGAGGGCGCCGAGGCCTGCATCGCCACCGCCTCCGGCATGTCGGCGATCCTCGCCACCGCCATGGCGCTGCTGAAGAGCGGCGACCATATCGTCTGCTCAAGCGCGGTGTTCGGCGCGACGGTGCAGCTGTTCGGCACCATCCTCGCCCGGTTCGGCGTCGACACCTCCTTCGTTTCTCCGACCCGGGTGGAGGAATGGCGTCGCGCGCTGCGGCCGAGCACCAAAATGCTGTTCCTCGAAACCCCGTCGAATCCGCTCACCGAGATTTCGGATATCGCGGCGCTCGCAGCGGTTGCCAGGGGTGCGGGCGCCCTGCTGGTCGTGGACAACGTGTTCTGCACGCCGGCGCTGCAGCGCCCGCTCGAGCTCGGCGCCGACCTCGTGATCCACTCCGCGACCAAGCACCTCGACGGGCAAGGCAGAGTACTAGGCGGCGCGGTGCTGGGCCCTGCCAAGCTGGTCATGGAGCAGGTGTTTCCGTTCCTGCGCACGGCGGGCCCGTCGCTCTCGCCGTTCAACGCCTGGGTGATCCTGAAGGGGCTCGAGACGCTCGACCTGCGCATGCGCGCACAGTCGGCCGCCGCCATGGAGATGGCTCGCTGGCTGGAGGGGCATCGCGCCGTGGCGCGTGTCTATTACCCCGGGCTGGCGTCCCACCCGCAGCACGCGCTCGCGCAGCGCCAGCAGCGTGCGGGAGGCGCCGTGGTTTCGTTCGAAGTGAAGGGCGGACGAAGCGCGGCGTGGAAGCTGATCGATGCGACCCGCCTGATCTCGATTACCGCCAACCTGGGCGACGTGAAGACCACCATCACGCACCCGGCCACCACCACGCATGGCCGGATCTCGGCCGAGGCGCGCGCCGCCGCCGGGGTCACCGAAGGACTGGTGCGCATTGCAGTCGGCCTCGAGGCGGTCGCCGACCTGCAGGCCGACCTGGAGCGCGGGCTCGCCTAGCCGATCAAAACCATGTGCATAAGGCCCTAGCCTTACTACCGCAGCGGTGGGTGACGGTCGCGCAAGGCGCCCTCCTGGCCGCGATCTATTTCGGGGCTGCCAGATTCGCCCTGCTGCTGGCGATCCCGCCGGGGTATGCAACGGCGCTGTGGCCGCCTTCCGGAATCGCGCTGGCGGCGCTTCTCGTCCTCGGCCCCCGCCTGTGGCCCGGCGTGTGGATCGGCAGCGCGCTCGCCAATCTGAGCATCGACGCTTCGATTCCGTCCGCGATGATCATCGCCACCGGCAGCACGCTGCAGGCGCTCGTCCTGTCGGCGCTCCTCCGGCGGCACGTCGGCATCCCGTATCGTTTCCGCCATGTTGAGCAGGTGATGAAATTCGTTGCGCTGTCCGCGCTCGGCGCGACCATCGCGCCCACCGTGGCGCTGATCCCGCTCTCGCTCTTGTACCCCTTGCCGGGCGCGGACCTGTTCGCCAACTGGTCGACCTGGTGGCAGGGCGACACCTCGGGCATCCTGATCTTCACGCCGCTGATCCTGAGCTGGAGCGTGCGCGGCACGGTGCAATGGACGCCGCGCAGAGTGCTCGAGGGCCTGCTGCTCGCGGCCCTGCTTCTCGCCGCCACGCACGTGGCGTTCAGCGGCGACTCCGGCCGCACCTTTGTCATCATCCCGCTCATCGTGTGGGCGGCGTTCCGCTTCGGCCAGCGCGAGGTGACCTCCGCAATCGCCGTGGTGTGCGCGCTGGCGCTCTGGTACACCCTGAGCGACGAGAGCGGGCCGTTCGCCGCCGCGCCGCGCAACGAGTCGCTGCTGCTGCTGCTGGCGTTCATCAGCACGGTGGTGTTCACCGGCCTGGTGCTGTGCGCGGTGCTCAGCGAGCTCAATCACGCGATGGGCGGGCTGCAGTCGCGAGTGCTCGAACGCACGCGCATGCTTGGCGAGAGCGAGCGGCGCTTCCGGCTGATGGTGGAAAGCGTGATCGACTATGCCATCTTCATGCTCGACAGCGACGGGCGCGTGGCGAGCTGGAATGCAGGCGCGCAGCGCATCCTCGGCTACAGCGCCGACGAGATCGTCGGCCAGAGCCTGTCGCGGTTCTACTCGCGCGAGGAGCTCGAGCGCGCCAAGCCCCAGATCGAGTTGGAGGTGGCGAAGGCCGAAGGGCGTTTCGAGCAGGAGGGCTGGCGCGTGCGCAAGGACGGCTCGACGTTCTGGGCCAACGTGGTGGTCACCGCGGTGCGCGACGACACCGGCAAGCTCCTCGGCTTCGCCAAGGTGACGCGCGACCTTACCGAGCGCAACCGCGTCGAGGCCGAGCTGATCCGCGCCAAGGTGGTGGCGGAGAAGGCGAGCGAGGCAAAGTCGCAGTTCCTCGCCAACATGTCGCACGAGCTGCGCACGCCGCTCAACAGCCTGCTGATCCTCGCGCGCCTGCTCGCCGACAACGCGGGCGGCAACCTCACCGCCAACGAGGTGCAGTTCGCGCAGACCATCCACGCGTCGGGCATGGACCTGCTCTCGCTGATCAACGACCTGCTCGACCTGGCGAAGATCGAGTCGGGCGCCCTCACCACCGTCAATATCGCGCCCGGGCGGCTCGACGAGCTGCGCGAGGACCTCGAGCGCAGCTTCCGGCAGGTGGCGCAGGGCAAGGGCCTGCAATTCTCCATTTCCCTCGACCCCGCGTTGCCGCCGCTGGTCAGTACCGACATGGGGCGCCTCAAGCAGGTGCTGAAGAACCTGCTCGCCAATGCGTTCAAGTTCACCAAGCAGGGCGGCGTCTCGCTCGCCATCGCGCCGGCGCAGTCCGGCTGGACGCCGGGGCACGGGCGGCTCGACGCGGCGCGCTCGGTGATCGCTTTCTCCGTCGCCGATACCGGCATCGGCATCCCACCAGACAAGCAGAGGAGCATCTTCGAGGCATTTCAGCAGGCCGACGGCACGACGAGCCGGCAATACGGCGGCACCGGCCTCGGGCTGTCGATCAGCCGTGAGCTGACCCGCCTGCTCGGCGGGGAGATCCGCCTGTCGAGCGACCCGGGAAAGGGCAGTACCTTTACGCTGTACCTGCCGCTCGCCGACGAACTTGCTTAGAAGCGGACCAGCCGCGGCTCGCCGGCGGCGATTTCCAGGTAGCCGCCGCGCCCGTACCAGTCGGGCAGCACCCAGCGCTCGCAGCGCCGCGCGTCGACCTGCACGGCGTGGCGGCCCGGCCGATGGGTGTGCCCATGCACCAGGCGGCGAACGCCGTGGCGCCGCAGCGCCTCGCGCACGGCGTCGCCATTCACGTCCATGATCGCGGCGGGCTTCGCCTGGATGACCGCCTTGCTTTTCTCGCGCAATGCCAGGATCGCGCTGCGCCGCTCGGCGACCGGCAGCGCCAGGAACTGCTGCTGCCAGGCGCTCGAGCGCGCCGTCGCGCGCCATGACTGGTAGTCGACGTCGTCCGTGCACAGGGTATCCCCGTGCATCAGAAGAGTCTTGACTCCATTGATCTCTTCGAGGGTTGGATCCGCCAGAAGCTGCGCCCCGGTTTCGCTGCAGAAGCGCTCCCCGATCAGGAAGTCGCGGTTGCCGTGCATGACGCACAGCCGCGCGCCGCGCCGGGTCAGGTCGCGCAACAAGCCGGCGATGACGGCATTGAAGGGCTCGGCAAGGCCGTCATCGCCGATCCAGTACTCGAACAGGTCGCCGAGCAGGTACAGCGCGTCGGCGGAGCGCGCTTCGCCTTCGAGGAAGGCGATCAGGCGCTCGTTGGCTTCGGGACGATCCTCGCTGAGGTGGAGATCGGAGGCGAGCAGCGCGCGCACTACTTCCCGCTCACCACCGTCATCGACTCGATGACGACCGGCGAGCGCGGCACATCGCGCGGGAAGGGGCCGCCGGGACCGGTCGGCGTCTTCGCGATCTTGGTGACCACGTCCATTCCGGAAACGACCTTGCCGAACACGGCGTAGCCATTGCCGTCGCTGCGCGGATCGCCCCAGTTGAGGAAGCTGTTGTCGCCGACGTTGATGAAGAACTGCGCAGTCGCCGAGTTGGGATCCGCGGTGCGCGCCATGGCCACGCTGCCGGGCTCGTTCTTCAGCCCGCCTTTCACGCCGGCCTGCGCCTCGTTGGCGACGGGCGGGCGCGTCTTCTTCTGCTTGAAGCCGCCATCGAAGCCGCCGCCCTGGATCATGAAGCCGTCGATCACGCGGTGGAACACGGTGCCGTTGTAGTGGCCGTCGCGCACGTACAGCAGAAAATTTTCCACGGTTTTCGGCGCTTTCTCCGGGTACAGCTCGAGCCGGATCGTGCCGACGTTCGTGCGCACGTCCACCTGCGGCTCGGCGGCGAGCGCGGCCGGGACCACCGCGGCGGTCGACAGCGCGAAGAGATATTTGAGTGTCATCCTGCCCCTTCGTACAGAATTTTCCAGCGTCCTTCCTCCTTGATCCAGTACTGACGCTTTCGCATGGCGTTCGACAGCGTGCTCGATTTGTAATCCTGCTCGAAGCTCACCACCACGAAGTCGCCCTCGCGCGGATAGCGGAACATCGCCACGCGCGACAGCTCGACCTTGATCCAGCCCTTGGCGGCGTTCACCGCGCGCTTGTGCGCGGCCCAGGCGGCGTAGCCCTGGCCGCCGCCCGCGCCGAAGCGCTGCGAGTAATGCCCGAGGTAGCGCTCGGTGTCGCGGCTCTGCCAGTCCGCGCGCCACTGCTCGAGCGCAGCGTTGAGAGAGCGGCGCTCGGCGTCCACCGACGCGGCATCGCTCCATTCGATTGTGTCGGCGATGATGACCGGCGTCGTCCCGACCTGCAGGTAGCGTCCGACCGATTCGAGGTCGGGGTTGGCGAGGACCAGGCAGCCGTCGCTCGCGCGCGGCGGGCGGCTGTAGAGGTCGGCGGGCACGCCGTGCAGCCAGATGCCGTGCCCGTTGCGTCCCCGCCGGCGGTCCCATTCGTTGGGGTAGTTGATGGGGAACGCGCCCGCGCCGTAGAAGTCGGTGAGCTTGCTGCGCGGCAGGTTTCCGGTGACATGGTAGACGCCGATGGGCGTCTTCTGGTCGCCCTCGCGGGTTTTCTCGACGCCGTTCTTGCCGAGCGTGACGTAGAAGTCCGCCACCAGCCGCGGCCGGCCCTGGTTGTTGCCGAACACGTAGAGCCGCGAGCGGCGCGAGTCGACCACCACGACGTGCTTCTGCCCGGGATGAAGCTGCAGCACGTAGCGCGGCAGCCGGTCGTCGGACGGGCGCGAGCGCATCGCCCGCAGGCGCGCCAGCGCCTCTTCGCGCAAGCCCTCTATGCGGTCCTGCGGCACCGTCTTGACGACGTTGCCGAAGGTCAGCAGCGGCCGCGCTCGCGCCAGCAGCAGGTCGCCGCGCACCAGGTAAGCGAGGCGGAAATTGGGATAGTCGCGGAGCAGCGCGTCGACGCGCGTCATCGCCTCGTCGACACGGTTCGCCTCGATCGCTTCGAACACCGCCGACAGGCGGTCTTCAGGAGTGGCGGCCCATGCCGCGACGGCAGAGCCCAGCGCCGCCATGAAAAGCAGAACTCTCCTCACTTGCCCGCCTTTTCTTCGCGGATCTGCCAGCGGCCATCGGCCTTCACCAGCTCCAGGGTCTTGGTGTTCGAGCTGGTGAGCTTGTCGGAGCGGTAATCCTGGCGGAACGTGACGCTCGCCTCGCTGCTGCCGCGCAGGGTCACTTTGGGCGAGTCGACCTTGACCTCGATCGACTTGGGTGCGGCGATGCGCTCGCGCCGCGTCTTCTCCCACGCCGGACGCGCCTCGCCGCCGGGGGTCTTGAAGTCCCCGGCGTAATAGGACAGATAGGCATTGGCGTCTTTCTTCGACCAGGCTTCGGCCCAGCCGTTGACGGCCTTCAGGACTTCTGCACTGGAATCCGCAGCGGGCTTTCCTGGCGCCTTTTCAGCCACTACGACCGGCGGTTTTGCCGGTTCCTTCGGCCTGGGCGGCTCCTTGGCCACGGCCACCACCGCCGGCTCGCGCACCAGCTCGCGCACCAGCGAGAGCTTGTTTTTCGCCCCGCTGTTCGACGAATCGAGCTGCAGCGCCTTGTCGTAAGCCTGGCTCGCCAGCTTGGCGTAAACGTCGCCCAGGTTCTCGTAGGCGGTGGCGTAGCTCGGATGCGTGCGGATCGACTGCTCGAGCGCGGCGCGGGCTTTCTCGTATTGCCCCTGCGAGGCGTAGATCACCGCGAGGTTGTTGTACGGCTCCGGCAGCTCCGGGTAGTCCTGCGTGAGCTTGGTGAAGATTTCGATCGCTTCCTTGCTATTGCCCTGCTCGGTGACGATGATGCCCTTGAGAAAGCGGGCCTGCGGATCGCGCGGCTTCGCCTTCAGCACCTTGTTTACGCGCTCGAGCGCCTGCGAGTGCTGCCCGGCTTTAAGGAATTTGGAGGCGTCCTGCAGATCGTCGCCGCGCGCCGGAAGCGCGCTGCAGAGCGCCGCGGCACAAAGCGCGGTCAAGCCCCGGCGCAGGCTGGCGTACGGGGCGGCTGGTTTATGCATTGTGTTAGTATTTTCAAGGCCCTACGAAAGCGTTGCATTCTAGACTAACCCCCGCGCCTTCACAACTTTCACGCCGGCGCGAGCCATGCTGAAGATCTACAACTCCCTGGGCAGGACCAAGCAGGAATTCGTTCCGCTGCGGCCGGGCGAGGTGCGCATGTACGTCTGCGGCATGACGGTGTACGACTACCTGCACCTTGGCCATGCGCGCATGCTGGTGGTCTTCGATGTCGTGCAGCGCTGGCTGCGCGCGAGCGGCTATCGCGTCACCTACGTGCGCAACATCACCGACGTCGACGACAAGATCATCCGCCGCGCGCGCGAGAGCGGAGAAACGCTCGAGCAGCTCACCGCGCGCTTTATCGGCTACATGGACGAGGACGCAGCCGCGCTCGGCATCGAGAAGCCCGAGCATGAGCCGCGCGCGACGCAGTATGTTCCGCAGATGGTGCGCATGATCGATCGATTAGAGGACAAGAACCTCGCATACCAATCGGCGTCGGGTGACGTGAACTACGCGGTGCGCCGCTTCCCGGGGTACGGCAAGCTGTCGGGGAAATCGCTCGACGAGCTGCGCGCCGGCGAACGCGTGGAAGTCGACGCGTCAAAGGAGGACCCGCTCGACTTCGTGCTGTGGAAGCGCTCCAAGCCCGACGAGCCGAAGTGGCCTTCGCGCTGGGGCGAAGGGCGGCCGGGCTGGCACATCGAATGCTCCGCCATGGGCTGCGCGCTGCTCGGCGAGCATTTCGACATCCACGGCGGCGGCGAGGACCTGCAGTTCCCGCACCACGAGAACGAGATCGCGCAGTCCGAGGGCGCGAACGGCGTCAAGTTCGTCAATTACTGGATGCACAACGGTTTCCTGCGCGTCGACGAGGAGAAGATGTCGAAGTCGCTGGGCAACTTCTTCACCGTGCGCGAGGTGCTGCAGCGCTTCGATCCCGAGGTGGTGCGCTTCTTCATCCTGCGCGCGCATTACCGCAGCCCGCTCAACTATTCGGACGTGCATCTCGAAGATGCCAAGCAGGCGCTGACCCGCCTGTACACCGCATTGAAAGATTCCGGCAGTTCTGCCGTCGACTGGAACGCACCGCACGCTCGGCGATTCAGGGAGGCGATGGACGACGACTTCGGCACGCCCGAGGCGGTGGCGGTGCTGTTCGAGCTCGCGCACGAGATCGGCCGCGGCCGCAGGGAGCTGGCGCCGCAGCTGAGGGCGCTGGGCGGCGTCCTGGGGCTGCTGCAGCGCGACGCCGGCGAGTTCCTGCGCGGCGGACCGGCGGAGGACTGGATTGCCGGGCGCATCGCCGCGCGCGAGGCGGCGAGGAAGCGTAAGGATTTCGCGGCCGCGGACGACATACGGCGCGAACTGCTGGAAAAAGGCATCGTCCTGGAGGATAGTCCGGGGGGAACGACATGGCGGCGGACGTAAAGGAACTCGTGCATCCCCTGGTAGTGCGCGTCACGCACTGGATCAACGTCGTCGCCGTGCTGCTGATGATCGCCAGCGGCTGGCGCATCTACAACGCCGATCCGCTGTTCGCTTTCTCCTTTCCCGACGAGCTGACGCTGGGCGGCTGGCTGGCCGGCGCGCTGCAGTGGCACTTCGCGGCGATGTGGCTGCTGGTGCTGAACGGCCTGGTATACGTCTGCTACGGCATCATCTCCGGGCATTTCAGGAGCAAGCTGTTGCCGATCTCGCCCCGCGCGGTGCTGCGCGATGTGCGCGATGCGCTGCGCGGCCGGCTCGCGCATGACGATCTGTCGGTCTACAACGCCGCGCAGCGCGCGGCGTATCTCGCGCTGATCGTCGCGCTTATCGTCATGGTTCTTTCCGGCCTGGCGATCTGGAAGCCGGTGCAGCTGTACTGGCTGGCAAGGCTGATGGGCGACTACGAGGGCGCCCGCGTGGTGCACTTCTTCGCCATGGTGGCGGTGGTGCTGATCGTGATCGTGCACGTGATCATGGTGGTCCTCGTGCCGCGCACCTTTCCCAGCATGTTCACGGGCCGCATCCGGAGGGTGTCATGAGTAACAACATGGGCGGGAGTTTTCTCGCGCATCGTACGCCGCAGGTGGCGAGCCTCGAGCGGCGGCTGTTCCTGAAGCGCGGGCTGTCGCTCGGCGCGCTGGCGTTGCTGGCGGGCTGCGAGCTGACCGACGCCGAGAGCGTGCAGAAGGTTCTCTGGGCGATGTCGGGCTGGAACGACCGCGTGCAGGACTGGCTCTTCGACCCGAGTCGCCTGGCACCCGAATTCCCCGAGAGCAGGATCACCAGGCCGTTCCCGTTCAACGGTTACTACAGCGAGAGCGAAGTGCGCGTCATCGACGGCACCGATTACAAGCTCGAGCTCGGCGGCATGATCCGCGATGCGAAGCCCTGGGGGCTTGCCGAGCTCTACGCGCTGCCGCAGGTGTCGCAGGTCACGCGGCACATCTGTGTCGAGGGATGGAGCGCGATCGGCAAGTGGAGCGGAGTGCGCTTTTCCGATTTCCTGCGGCGCGTGGGCGCCGATACCACGGCGAAGTACGTCGGCTTCCAGTGCGCCGACGATTACTCGACCAGCATCGACATGGCGACCGCTCTGCACCCGCAGACGCTGCTCGCCCTGCGCTTCGCCGACCAGATCCTGCCGCCGAAGTATGGCTTCCCCATGAAGCTGCGCATGCCCACCAAGCTGGGCTTCAAGAACCCCAAGCACATCGCCGCGATCTTCGTCACCAACGAATACCCGGGCGGCTATTGGGAGGACAAGGGCTACAACTGGTTCAGCGGCTCCTGAGCCGCCGGCCGGCTCAATGCGCCCGGCCGGCGAGAAACTCGCCCATTTTCGCCAGCAGCGCATCGGGCTGCTCCAGCATCGGGCAGTGGCCCGAGCCCGGAATCTCCTCGTAGTACGCGCCCGGAATGCGCCCCGCCAGGGCGCGCGCCAGCGTCGGCGGCGTGGTCTGATCCAGCGCGCCGCACAGCACCAGGGTCGGGTTCTGGATTTTTTCGGCGCTCGAGCTGAGATCGAGCGCAGCCAGCGCGAGGCAGGCGCGCGCAAAGCATTGCGGGTCGACGGTGACCAGAGCCGCTTTGCGGGCGGCGATGATCTTCGGATGTTTCCGGGCGAACTCGGGCGGAAACATGCGCCCGATCGCGGTATCGAGGACCGCCTGCATGCCCGCCTCCGCGACCCGTTGCGCCATGGCGCTGAACGGGGTGCGCGCCGCCTCGGGGAACACGGCCAGCGCATCGGCCACCACCAGGCGGCGAAACCGCGCGCCGTGCCTGATCGCCAGCTCGAGCGCCACGAAGGCGCCGAAGCCATTGCCAAAGACATCGGTGTCGCGCGGCAGCTCGAGTGCGCCCATCACGCGGGCGACATGATCGGCATGCGCGCCTACTGAATCGAGCTGGACCGGAGTCGAGCGGCCGAACCCGGGCAGGTTGATGCGCGTTACGCGGCGGCTCTTGGCGAGCTTGGACATCATTCCGTCGAACACCGTGAGCTCGGTGAGCAGCGAGTGCAGAAGCAGCAGCTGCGGGGCGCCCTTGCCATGCTGGTCGTACTCGACCCGCGCCTGCTGGAGCTCGAGCAGCGGCATCACGGCGCGAGACGCACCGGGCTTCGAAACATGGTCTCCTCCCGTAGCTGCCGCAAGATTAGCATGCTTAAAATGACACCAACGTGATGCCATTCGAGCTGGCCGAGCCGCGATCGCTGCGCGAGGCGATCGCAGCGCTCGATGCGAAGGACCCTTCGGTGCGGCCGATCTCGGGCGGCACCGCCCTCATGCTGATGATGAAGGCGGGCGTGCTGCGCCCGTCGCGCCTGGTGAGCCTGGGCAAGCTCGGCCTCGCGGGTATCCAGACCGGACCGGGGGGCGAGCTGCGCGTTGGCGCGATGACTTCTCTCCGGACGATTGAAAAATCCGAAGTCGTGCGAAAGGGGTGGCCGGTGATCGCGCGCACGCTGCGCACGCTGTCCAACGTCCGGGTCCGCAATGTGGCGACCGTGGGCGGCCATCTCGCGCACGCCGATCCCCACATGGACCTGCCGCCGGTACTGAGCGCGCTCGGCGCCCGCGTCACGATTGCTGGACCTGCGGGCGAGCGCAGCGTTTCGGTCGAAGAAATCAGCACCGGATACTTGGAAACCTCGATCCGCCTCGACGAGCTGATCACGCTGCTCGAAGTCCCGCCGCTCGCCGGCAGGAGCGCGGCCTATCTCAAATGCACCACGCGCTCGGCCGACGACTGGCCCGCGGTGGGAGTAGCGGTTTCTCTGGATTTCCAGGGGGATTCGATTCGCGAGGCGAGCGTGGTGATCAGCGCCGCAACCGACAAGCCGACCAGGCTCGTTGCGGTAGAAAGAATTCTTCTGGGCAGGAAGATCGATGAAAACCTGCTGGACGAGGCAGCGACGCAGGAGCTGAGCATCGAGGGCGATCTGCACGGCTCGGCGGCCTACAAGAAACAGCTGATTCGCGTCTATCTCAGGCGCGCCATTCATGAAGCGCGCGCTCAGTCCCGCTGAAACGCCGCAGGTCGGGCGCTCGCTGCCGCGCCTGGAGTCCTGGCTGAAGGTCACCGGGCGGGCCGAGTACGTCCATAACCTGCGCCTGCCCGGCATGCTGTACGGCAGGATTTTCCGCAGCAGCGTCGCGCACGGCAGGATCAGGCGCCTCGACGTGAGCGCGGCCCGGGCCGTGGGCGGCGTGCATCGCGTGGTGACCGCGGCCGATCTGAAGGAAATCGTGCCCGATCCGTATTACGGCCCGGCGTTCCACGACCAGCCGGTGCTCGCCGTGGACAAGGTCCGCTATGTCGGCGAGCCGGTCGCGGTGGTGCTCGCCGCCGACCCGCACGTGGCGGAGGAAGCGGCGCACCTGATCGTCGCCGAATACGAAGAGCTGCCCGCCGTCTACGACGAGGTCGAGGCGATGACCTCCAAAGCCATCGTCCACGACGCGCTCAAGCCCGCAGGCACGTTCCCGGACTTGAAGCATCTGAAAGGAAGAAGCAACACGAATGTAGCGCTCGATTTCCACCTGCGGCGCGGCGACGCCGCGCAGGCGCTCGCCGCGGCGGATCGCGTGTTCGAGCACCGCTTCCGCACCCAGCAGGTGATGCACACGCCGCTCGAGCCGCTCGTCTCGGTCGCCGAGTCGACCGACAGCTCGCTCACCATCCATACCGCATCGCAGAGCCCTTCGTTCGTGCGCATCGAGATCGCGCGGCTGCTGGGCTGGCCGGAGAACAGGATCCGCGTGCGTGTGCCGTTTCTCGGCGGCGGCTTCGGCGCCAAGCTCTACATCAAGCTGGAGGCGCTGGTGGCGGTGCTCTCTCTGCTGACGCGCCGGCCGGTCAAGATCTCGCTCACGATGGAAGAGCAATTCTTCACCATCACCAAGCATGCGAGCACCTTCCGCATCAAGAGCGGCGTTGCGCGCGACGGCCGCGTCTCCGCGCGCGAGTGCGAGGTGTGGTGGAACGGCGGCGCCTACGCCGACATCGGCCCGCGCGTGACGCAGAAGTCCGGCTTCACCGCGGCGGGCCCTTACGACATCGAGCACGTCGCGATCGATTCGTACGCGCTGTACACGAATCTGCCGCCTGCCGGCGCGCTGCGCGGCTTCGGCATCCCGCAGCTGGTGTGGGCCTACGAGTGCCACACCGACATGATGGCGCGCGAGCTGGGAATCGATCCGATCGAGTTTCGCCGCAGGAACCTGCTGCGCGACGGGCGGCCGCAGGCGACCGGCACGCTGATGCGCGACGCGGCGATCGAGAAGGTCCTCGACCGCCTCGCCGTTCTGCTTGAATGGAATCGTCCTTTTGATCGAGGGACGGGGGTGTTGCGCCGCGGCCGCGGCATTGCCATCGGCTTCAAGGCCTGCGTCTCACCGACCACGTCGCTTGCCGCGGTGAACGTCAATGGCGACGGCAGCTGCATCGTCTATTGCAGCACCGTCGACATGGGGCAGGGCTCCGACACCGCGATGGCGCAGATCGCCGGCGAAGTGCTCAAGCTGCCCGCCGAATCGGTGCGCGTGGTGCATTCCGACACCGACGTCACGCCTTACGACATGGCGACGCTCGGCTCGCGCTCGCTGTTTCACATGGGCAACGCGGTAAAGCTTGCGGCCGAGGACGCTTTGAAAAAACTAAATCAGTTGAAAAGCGAATTACAAATGCCGCCCGATGCCGTGATCGCTGAAATCTTCAAGAAGAAATACGGCATGCAGGCGGGCAACGTCGTCGGCACGGGAAGCTTCATCCCGAGCTACGCGCCGCCCGACCACGCCACCGGCCTGACGAGCAACGCGACGCCGTTCTGGATGGTCGGCGGCAGCGGCGTGGAGATCGAGGTGGACACCGAGACGGGCCGGGTGCGGGTGACGCGGCTGGTCAACGTCGCCGACGTCGGCACGCCGATCAACCCGAAGATCGTCGAGACGCAGCTTTCCGGCGCGGCGATCATGCAGCTCGGCTTCACGCTGTTCGAGAAAATGCTGTTCGACGACCACGGCCAGCTGCGCAATGCGTCGCTCGCGGAGTACAAGATTCCAGGCTTCCTGGACGTGCCTGAAGAGATCATCAATGAAGCCGTGACTGCCGAGCAGCGCTCCGGGCCCTTCGGCGCCAAGGGCGTCGGCGAAACCGGGACCTTCGGCGTGTCGCCGGCCATCGCCAATGCGATTCATGACGCGGTAGGCGTGCGGCTGACTTCGCTGCCGCTGAACCCGGAAGCCGTTTTCATGAAACTTCAGGAACAGAAATGAGACGTGAAATCCGCTTCCGGCTGAACGGCGAGGCGGTGGAGGCGCAGGTGGCGCCGCACGAGACGCTGGTCGAAGTCCTGCAGGACGCATTCGGCCTGTTCGGCGCGCGCGAGAGCTGCGGGCAAGGGCTCTGCGGCTGCTGCACGGTGCTCGTCAACGGCCGCGCCGTGTCCGGCTGCCTGTATCTCGCCTCGTTCGCCGAGGGCGGCGAGGTATCGACCATCGAGGCTGGCGGCCGGCTCGACGCGGTGCAGGAAGCGTTCATCGAATGCGGCAGCCTGCAGTGCGGCTTCTGCACGCCGGGGTTCGTCCTGATGACGCGCCAGCTGCTCGAGGAGCACCCCGAGCCGGACGACGACACTATCCGGCATTATCTTTCCGGCAACCTGTGCCGCTGCGCGGCCTACCCGCAGATCATCGAGGCCGTGAAGCTCGCGGCGCGGAAAATGAGGCAGACATGAGACCACTCATCTGGTTGGTATTTCTATTATTCGTTGCGCCTTCCGCGGCGCAGGAGTACCCCTCGAAACCCATCCGCATTCTGGTGCCCTTCGCGCCGGGCGGCGCGGTGGACACCAGCACGCGCATCCTGACGCAGAAGATGAGCGAGCGGCTCGGCTGGAATTTCGTGGTGGAGAACCGTCCGGGCGGCAACGGCTTCATCGCCACCACGGCGGTGCAGAAGTCGGCGCCGGACGGGTACACGCTTCTCATGGCGCACACCGGCGAGTTCGCGGTGAACCCGGCGCTGTTCGACAACGTGCCCTACGAGCTCGAGCGCGACTTCGTGCCGATCACGATGGTGAGCGACGCGCCGATGCTCTATCTTGCGAACAGCGCGGCGCCTTTCAACAATTTCCAGGAGCTGGTCGCCGCCGCGAAAGCCAATCCGGGCTCGATCAGCTTCTCTTCCGCCGGCAACGGCAGCATCAATCACCTCGCAGGCGAATGGCTCGCTCTCGCCGCCGGGATCAAGCTGCTGCACGTTCCGTACAAGGGCGGGGCGCCCGCGGCCGCCGCGGTAGCCGCCGGCGACGTTCAGTTCGGCGTCATGGCGGCGCCGGGCGCCATCCCGCACATCAAGTCGGGACGCGGCAAGGTGATCGGCATCACCACGGCGAAGAAATCTCCGCTCGATCCTTCGTGGGCCACGCCGCGCGACGCCGGAATCCCGGATCTCGACGCCTCGATCTGGGTAGGGCTGTTCTCGCCGAAGGGCACGCCGCAGGCGATTATCGACCGCGTCAACGCTGAAGTACGTCAGACACTCAACCTGCCTGAAGTGCAGAAGCGCTTCGTCGAGAGCGCCGGCGCCGAGGCAGTCGGCATGTCGCCGGCCGAGTTCCTCGCGCGCATCAAGGCAGACGCGGAGCGCTACAAGCGCGTGGTGCAGAAGGCCGGCGTCAAGCCCGGGTGAGAAATTCGGGGACGGAGCCCTAACTCCAGCGACGCGCAGCTTTCGGAGTTAGGGCTCCGTCCCCGAATTTTCAGCCTTCGAAGAACTCCTTCACTTTGTCGAGCCAGGACTTGGCGCGCGGGTTGTGGCGCGCGCTGTCCTGCTGGCTGATCGACTCGAACTCGCGCAGCAGCTGGCGCTGGCGCTCGGTGAGGCTGACCGGCGTTTCCACCACCACGTGGCAGAACAGGTCGCCCGGCAGGTGGCTGCGCACGCCCTTGATGCCCTTGCCCTTCAGGCGGAAGATCTTGCCGGTCTGCGTCTCGGCCGGTACGCGGATGTGCGCCGTGCCGTCCAGCGTCGGGATGCCGATGTCGCCGCCGAGCGCCGCGGTGCTGAAAGAAATCGGCATCTCGCAGTGCAGGTCGTCGTGGTCGCGCTGGAACACCGGGTGCGGCTTGATGTGCACCTGGACATAGAGGTCGCCGGGCGGGCCGCCGTTGACACCGGGCTCGCCTTCGCCGGACAGGCGCACGCGGTCGCCCTCGTCGACGCCGGCCGGGATCCTCACCGAAAGCGTCTTCTGCAGCTTGACGCGTCCCGTGCCGCCGCAGGCGGCGCAGGGATTCGGGATGATGCTGCCGCTGCCGTGGCAGCGCGGGCAGGTCTGCGCGATGGAGAACGGGCCCTGCGACACCCGCACCTGCCCGGCGCCGCGGCAGGACGGGCAGGTGGTCGGCTGCGAGCCGGGCCGTGCGCCGCTGCCCTTGCAGCTGTCGCACAGCGCCATGCCGGGGATGCGGATCTTGGTCTCGAAGCCGTGCGCCGCCTGCTCGAGCGAGATCTCGAGGTTGTAGCGCAGGTCGGCGCCGCGGAACACGGTGCTGCGTCCGCCGCCAGGGCGTCCGCCGCCGAAGATCTCGCCGAAGATGTCGCTGAAGATGTCGCCGAAGCCGCCCATGCCCGCGGCTCCGGCAGCGCCCATGCCGACCTGTGGATCGACACCCGCGTGGCCGAACTGGTCGTAGGCCGAGCGCTTCGGCGCGTCGCACAGCACCTCGTAGGCCTCTTTCGCTTCCTTGAAGTGCTCCTCCGCCTTGGGATTGTCCGGGTTGCGGTCCGGATGCCATTTCATGGCGAGGCGCCGGTAGGCCTTCTTGGATGTCCTCCTCGGAGGCGTCCCGGTTCAGTCCGAGCACTTCGTAGTAGTCGCGCTTCGCCATGCTCCCGTCCACACGAAAACGGGCCGCGCCTTGTGCGCGGCCCGCTGCTCCCTAGCTCCTGCCGCCCGGGCTCAGCCGGTCTTCTTGTCCTTCACCTCGGTGAACTCGGCGTCGACGACGTTGCTCTCGTCCTTCTTGCCGGCGTCCCCCGGGGCGGCGCCCTGCGCCTGCTGGCCGCCCGCCTGCGCCTGGGTTTCGGCATACATCTTTTCGCCCAGCTTCTGCGCCGCCTGCGCGAGCGCCTGCGCCTTGGCGTCGATCGCCGCCTTGTCTTCCGACTTGAGCGAGCCTTCGGCGTCCTTCAGCGCGGACTCGATTCTCTCCTTTTCGCCCGCCTCCAGCTTGTCGCCGTAGTCCTTGAGCGACTTGCGGACCGAGTGCACCAGCGCTTCGAGCTGGTTGCGCGCGTTGACCAGCTCCAGCGTCTTGCGGTCTTCCTCGGCGTGCGCCTCGGCGTCCTTCACCATGCGCTGGATCTCGGCCTCGTTCAACCCCGAGCTCGCCTGGATCTTGATCTTGTTCTCCTTGCCGGTGGCCTTGTCCTTGGCCGTGACGTGAAGAATGCCGTTCGCGTCGATGTCGAACGTGACCTCGATCTGCGGCAGACCGCGCGGCGCGGGCGGGATGTCGGTGAGGTTGAACTGGCCGAGCGACTTGTTGCCGCCCGCCATGTCGCGCTCGCCCTGCAGGACGTGGATCGTCACCGCGCCCTGGTTGTCCTCCGCGGTCGAGAACACCTGCGTCGCCTTGGTCGGGATGGTGGTGTTCTTGTTGATGAGCTTGGTCATCACGCCGCCGAGCGTCTCGATGCCGAGCGAAAGCGGCGTCACGTCGAGCAGCAGCACGTCCTTGACGTCGCCCTTGAGCACGCCGGCCTGGATCGCCGCGCCGATGGCGACCGCCTCGTCGGGGTTGACGTCCTTCCTCGGCTCCTTGCCGAAGAACTCGCGTACTTTGTCAATCACCTTGGGCATGCGCGTCTGGCCACCGACCAGGATCACGTCGTTGATCTCGTCGAGCTTGACGCCCGCGTCCTTGACCGCGATGCGGCAGGGCTCGATGGTCTTCGCGATGAGCTCATCGACCAGCGACTCGAACTTGGCGCGGGTGATCTTCATCGTCAGGTGCTTCGGCCCGCTCTGGTCCGCCGTGATGTAGGGCAGGTTGAGCTCGGTCTGCTGCGAGGACGACAGCTCGATCTTCGCCTTCTCGGCGGCTTCCTTGAGCCGCTGCAGCGCGAGCACGTCCTTCGACACGTCGACGCCCTGGTCCTTCTTGAATTCGGTCACCACGTAGTCGATCAGGCGCTGGTCGAAGTCCTCGCCGCCGAGGAAGGTGTCGCCGTTGGTGGAGAGCACCTCGAACTGCATCTCGCCCTCGACGTCCGCGATCTCGATGATCGAGATGTCGAACGTGCCGCCGCCCAGGTCGTAGACGGCGATCTTCATGTCCTTCCTGCCGGCCTTGTCGAGGCCGAAGGCGAGCGCGGCCGCGGTCGGCTCGTTGATGATGCGCTTGACGTCGAGCCCCGCGATGCGGCCCGCGTCCTTGGTGGCCTGGCGCTGCGAGTCGTTGAAGTACGCCGGGACGGTGATCACCGCCTCGGTGACTTCCTCGCCGAGATAGTCCTCGGCGGTCTTCTTCATCTTGCGCAGGATCTCCGCCGACACCTGCTGCGGCGCGATCTTCCTGCCGCGCACTTCGACCCACGCGTCGCCATTGTCGGCGCGCACGATCTTGTAGGGCGAGAGCTTGACCGCCTTCTGCGTTTCCGGGTCGTCGTATTTGCGGCCGATGAGGCGCTTGACCGCGTAGATGGTGTTCTTGGCGTTGGTGACCGCCTGGCGCTTGGCGGGCGCGCCGACCAGGATTTCGCCGTCCTCGGTGTAAGCGACAATCGAAGGCGTGGTGCGCGCGCCTTCCGAGTTCTCGATCACCTTGGGCTTGCCGCCCTCCATGATCGCGACGCACGAATTGGTGGTGCCGAGGTCGATGCCGATGATTTTTGCCATGGGGATAGCCTTAATCTAAATCTATGTCAGATATGGGGTTTCGGTCGTCGTTTTCAAGCTCCTTGGCGACCGTGACGAGCGCCGGCCGCAGCACGCGATCATGCAGCGTGTAGCCTTTCTGCATGAGCGAGACCACGGTATTGGGTTCGCAGCCGCGGGCCTCGACCGCCGCCACCGCATGGTGGCGATGGGGGTCGAAACGCTCGCCCTTCGCCGGACTGATTTCCCGGACGTTGGCGCGCTCGAGCGCCGCCCCGAGCTGCTTCAGGGTCAGCTCGACCCCGTTGCGCAGTGCCTCGCGGCTGGTGTTTTCGCTGCCGAGCGCGGCCTGCAGGCTGTCGACGACCGGCAGCAGCTGCTCGGCAAAGCGCTCCAGCGCGTACTTCTGCGCCGCCGATGCCTCTGTCTGGGCGCGCTTGCGGGCGTTTTCTGCGTCCGCCACCGCGCGCAGCATGGCGTCGCGCTGCTGCTCCAGCTTGGCCTGTGCCTCGGCCAGCAGCTCCTCGAGCGGCTTGTCTTTGCCTTGGGACGGGTCCGACTGCATGCTCTGCTCTTGCATGTCCTCGAAATTGGGGATGGGCGGCGAGGCTTTCAAGCCGGGCCTGGCGATCCTTGCAAAACTATTAAGTTACTGAATTAATGAAAAAACCAATCAAGTACCTGTGGCTCGTGCTGGGCGGGGTCGTGGCCCTCGTGGCGGCGGGGATCGTTGTCTTCGCGCTCACCTTCGACCCCAACCGCTACAAGGACGACATCGAGCGCATCGCCAAGGAGCGGACCGGGCGCACGCTGAAGCTGCAGGGCGAGCTCAAGCTCGCCGTCTTTCCGACCCTGGGCGCGGGCGTCGGCGGGGTGACGCTGTCCGAGCGGGGCAGCGGCAGGGAGTTCCTCCGACTCGAGTCGGCGCATGCGTCGGTGAAACTCCTGCCGCTGCTGCGCGGGCAAGTGATCGTCGACGCGGTGCGCGTCTCGGGGCTCAGGGCGCAGCTCGTCAGGAACAAGGACGGGAGCTACAACTTCAGCGACCTGCTGGAAGGCGGCGAGGCAAAGCCCGCCGCCAAGCCGGCGCCGGAGAAAAAGGGCAAATCCGCGCCGGTGAAGTTCGACATCGCCGGCATTACCGTGGACCGCGCCTCGATCCTTTACCGCGACATGAGCTCCGGGCAGGAAATCTCGCTCACGGACGTAAAGCTGCATACCGGCCGCATCGCGGAGAATGTCCAGGACAAGATCGAGCTTGCGGCAGCGGCCAAACGCAAGCAGCCGCTGCTCGAAGCAAAGGTCGCGCTGAACGCGACCTATTCGCTGAAGCCCGACGCCATCGGACTGGACTTCACCGCCAAGCTCGACGACTCCAACGTCAAGGGGAAACTGAGCATGGCGCGCGCCGCCCAGCCCTCCTACAGCTTCGACCTCACGATCGACCGCATCAACCTCGACCGCTATCTCGCCTCTTCGGAGAAGAAGAAACCGGCAGCGGGCAAGCAGGAGCCGCCGAAAAAGGAAGAAGCTGCGCAGGACGCTCCGGTGGACCTGTCGGGGCTGAAGGGCCTCAACGCGAGAGGCCAGCTGCAAGTCGGGGCGCTGCAAGTGCAAGGGCTAAAGCTCTCGAACCTCAAAGCCCAGCTCAAGGCGGCCGATGGCCGCGCCGAGATCAACCCGCATTCGGCCAGCCTGTACGAGGGCGAGCTGACCGGCACCCTGACGGTGGACGGAAATGCGAACCGCATCGCGCTCAAGGAAACGCTGACCAACGTCTCGGTCGGCCCGCTGCTCAGGGATGCCGCGCAGCAGGACCGGCTGGAAGGGCGCGGCAACGTGGCGCTCGACGTCACCGCGGCCGGAGCGACGGTGAGCACGATGAAGCGATCGCTCGCCGGCGCCGCGAAAGTGCGCCTGCGCGACGGCGCGGTCAAGGGCATCGACATTGCGGAGCTGCTGCGCAGGGCGCGCGCCGCAATGGGCAAGCAGTCGGGGCAAGCGGCCGACAGCAAGGAAAGGACCGACTTCTCGGAGCTTTCCGCGAGCTTCTCGATCAAGAACGGCGTCGCGCACAACGACGATCTCGACCTCAAGTCGCCGCTGCTGCGCATCGGCGGCGCCGGCGACATCGACATCGGCAGATCGACCATCAGCTACGTGGTCAAGGCTTCCGTCGTAGCCACCAGCAAAGGCCAGGGCGGCAAGGAGCTCGACCAGCTGGCCGGTCTGACCGTGCCGGTGAAGCTGAGCGGCCCCTTCGACGCGATGAAGTACGAAGTCGACTACCGCGCGGTGGCCGGCGACCTGGCGAAGACCAAGGTCGGCGACCAGGTCAGGGACCGGCTGAAGGGCCTGATCAGGCGCTAGCTCTTCACCAAGCGTACCCGCGAATTTCATGGCAGAAACTCATCAGGCCATGAGCAACGCAAATTTGTGTCGCACGTCCCACGGGGATCAAATATCGCGGAGCGGGAGGGGCCGGCTCGGCACTAGCGCTGCGAGGACTTGCCGCACGGACATCACCAGAGGAGGAAGGCTATGAAATCAGGGAGTAGAGAAGCGGGCAGCAGGCGCGCTCTCGTCGGCGTCGCCTTGTTCGCTGCCGTGGGTGTCGTCGTCACCCTCCCGGCGCAGGCCAAGGGAAAGCGCTCAGACATAACCCGCTGCGATCGCCACGAGGTGGCCGACGTCATCACTCGCCAGCTGCAGAACGCCGCGGATTTTCCCGCGACGAAGGCGATCCTGCCGGCCAATAACCCAAGCGCGAACTACTACCACATGGTCCTGCGCGAGCCCTTGGAGACACCCGCGCAGCGGTTCTACTACGGGAGCCAGCTTCCCCAGTTCGGAGATCTTCGATTGCCGAAGGGGCGCGGTCCGCACCCGGTCGCCATTGTGATCCACGGCGGCGCCTGGGGCTCCGCCGTTTCTCTGCACTACACGGCTTCGCTCTCGTCCGCCCTCACCTGTGCGGGGGTGGCTACCTGGAACATCGAGTATCGCCGCATAGGCGGCGGAGGCGGCTGGCCGCAGACGTTCCAGGATGTCGGCGCTGCAGCTGACTTCCTGCGCGATCTCGCAACGCGGTTCCCGCTCGATCTGAGCCGGGTAGTCGCGACAGGCCACTCGGCAGGTGGGCACCTCTCACCCTGGCTCGCCGCGCGCCATCGCCTGCGCCCAGGCGACGAATTGTACGTGCCCAATCCTCTGCCTCTGCGGGGGGTGGTGCCCCTCGCCGGCCCGGCCGACCTTGCCAGATTCATAGTCGCGGTCCCACGCTTCGACAGCGCGGTGAGGCAGCTCTTCGGGGGTGGATCGGATGCTGATATCGCCCGTCATATGAAGGAGGGCTCGCCTGCGGAGCTCCTCCCGCTCGGCGTCCCGCAGATCTTCATCAACGGCGACAAGGACCCGTCCGTGCCAATCGAGGTCGTGCAGGAGTACGCGGCGAAGGCGAGGGCAGCTGGCGATTCGGTCCAGGTGATCTCCGTCGCTGGTGGCCACTTCGAGTCCCCGGATCCGGCGCTGCAGCCGGCGGGACGGTTGATCCTCGAATCTGTGCTGTCGCTGCTCGGCGTCTCGTCACTCGACGATGACGACGATGACGATTGAGCTCGAGGCTATCTAAGCGGCCGGCGAGGCGCGGCTAGCCGAGCGCGATCCGCTCGAGCGCCGCGATCCACTCGGGCGACTCGTTCAGGCAGGGGACGAGGTGAAACTCGCGGCCGCCGGCCGCGAGGAAGGCCTTGCGCGCGGTGATGCCGATTTCCTCCAGTGTCTCAAGGCAGTCGGAAACGAACCCGGGGCAGACGACGTCTACCCGCTTCGCTCCGGCCTTGGCCATCGCGACCAGCGTCGGCTGCGTATAAGGCTGCAGCCACTCGGCGAAGCCGAAGCGCGATTGGAACGTCACGCGCCACGCGCCTGCGTTCAGGCGCAGCCGGTCTGCCAGCAGCGTTGCCGTGGTCCGGCACTGCGCTGCGTACGCTTCGGCGCCGCGCCTGGGGAGTCCGTGAAAGCTCATGACCAGCATCGGACCGTCGCCATGCCGCTGCCAATGCCTGCGGACGTTGGCAGCGAGCGCCTCGATGTACGCCGGATGGTCGTGGAAGTGTTTGACAAAAGATGCATTCCTCGGAAGAAGAGCCAGCACGCTGCCGGTCGCGCTGTCGGAGTATTGCGGATACAGCGGAACCACCCGGTCGAATTGCCTCGCCGGGTCGATGGCTGGCTCGCCATAGCGCATCGCGAATTCGACTCGAAGCCCGGTTTTTTCCGAAAGCAGCTTGGCCTGCCGGGCGGTATGGACGGAAAGCGGCGAGCCTTCGGCAGTCCAGATCAGGGCGTATTTCTCGGCCGACCGCGCCGGGCGCAGGTTGAGCACGATGCCGTGCAGGATCGGCAGCCAGCACCAGCGCGGCAGCGCGACGACGCTGGGATCCGACAGGAACTCGGCGAGGTAGCGGCGCACCGCGGCAGGCGTAGGCGCCGACGGCGTGCCGAGGTTGACTAGAAGAATGCCGCTCAGTGTTGCGACAGCGCGCTGGAGAGAAGCTTCGCCGTCACGTCGACGATCGGGATGACGCGGTCGTAGGCCATGCGCGTCGGGCCGATCACGCCCACCGTGCCGACGACCGCGCCGTCGACCTTGTAGGGCGCGGTCACCACGCTGACGTCGTCGGGGGCGGTAACGCCCGACTCGCCGCCGATGAAGATCTGCACGCCCTGGCCGCGCAGCGACACGTCGAGGATCTGGAACAGCGAGGTCTTGCGCTCGAACAGCTCGAACAGCTGCCTGAGCCGCGACATGTCCTGCGACAGCTCCTGCACCGAGAGCAGGTTGCGCTCGCCCGAGATCACGTACTGCTCGCTGCCCTCGGTGAGCGCGCGGTTGCCGGCATCGAGCGCGGCGCTCATCAGCTTGATCAGGTCCTGCCCGATCTCGCGCAGCTCGCCCTGCAGCCGCGCGCGCACGTCCTCGAAGCTCTGGCCGGAATAGTTCTGGTTGACGTAGTTGGCGGCTTCGACGAGCTCGGAGGCCGAGTAGTCGCGCTCGGTGAAGAGAATCCGGTTCTGCACGTCGCCGTCGGTCGTGACAACGATCAGCAGGATGCGCTTCTCCGACAGCCTGAGGAACTCGATGTGCTTGAAGGTGCCGGCGTGGCGGCGCGGAGTCATCACCACGCCGGCGAACTGGGTCAGCTGTGAAAGCAGGTGCGAAGCCGCGTGGATCACGCGCTGCGGGTTGTCGGGATGCAGCTCGCCCTCGAGGCGATCCAGCTCGCGCGTCTCGAGCGGCTTCACCACCAGCAGCGTATCGACGAAGAAGCGGTATCCCGCCGGGGTCGGCACGCGGCCGGCCGAGGTGTGCGGGCTGGCGATGAATCCCATGTCCTCCAGGTCCGACATCACGTTGCGGATCGTCGCCGGCGACAGGTCGAGCCCGGAGTGCTTCGACAGCGTGCGCGAGCCGACCGGCTGGCCCTCGGCGATATAGCGCTCGATCAGGGTCTTGAGCAGGACTTGCGCGCGCTTGTCGAGCATGAAAATCATTGTACACTCGAGCGCATGCCGCCCGCCGCAGTCAGGCCGAGCTTCGGCCGCGTCGCCCTGATCGGCAAGCTGCGCAGTGCCGAGATCGCGGAGTCGCTGCGGGAGCTGCGCGGGATGCTCGAGCAGCGCGGCTGCGAAGTGCTGATCGAGCGCGAGACCGCGTCCGACCTCGGCTTGCGCGGCGTCGACTATGCGGCGATCGGCGCCGAGGCCAAGCTCGCGATCGTCGTCGGCGGCGACGGCACGATGC
>Ga0210382_10000143_pt1 | contig 28549 bp, 25 predicted proteins | sample PLMedo_FD_155452 | JGI IMG/M metagenome (GOLD analysis project Ga0210382, IMG submission 155452) | Groundwater sediment microbial communities from an aquifer in East River, Colorado, USA - PLM0_60_coex redo | ecosystem: Environmental > Terrestrial > Soil > Riparian zone | place: USA: East... | reverse complement strand
GCGCGCGATCCGCGTCCATTCCTCCTCGCGCACGGATTGCAAATGACCCGCCAGAGCGCGCAAATTTTCCTCCGATTTCCTCAAGTGCTCTTCGGCTCGTTTGCGTTCGGCTATCTCCCGAATCAATACCGCATTCTTGTTGTAGAGCTCTACAAAAACCGACAATTTGGATTTCAGGATTTCCGGCACCAGCGGCTTGACGATGTAGTCGACGGCCCCCGCCTCGTACCCGCGAAATACCGAGTGCACGTCTTCGTAGGCGCCCGTCAGGAAGATGATCGGGGTGTGTCGCGATCGTTCGCGTTCCCTGATCAATCTGGCGGTCTCGAACCCATCCACCCCCGGCATGCGCGCATCCAGGAGGATGGCCGCGAAGTCCTCTTTCAAGACACACCGCAGGGCTTCCTCGCCCGAATTTGCAAGAACGACCTTTTGCGTCACGCTTTGCAGGAGTTCTTGCAGGGCTAGCAGGCTCCTCGAGTCATCATCGACGATCAAGATGCTCGCTTGCGATAAACTCGTGTCCACCGCTCCTCTCAGGCCGCCGCCTAGGGCGTGCTGTTCTGGCTGGCGCCACACCCGAGCCCGGGCCCGCGGCCGCCCTTTGCTGCGCGCCCCGGGCGTCAGATCACGCGGATCTCGGGCAGGGGGAAGCCGTTGAAGCTGCTCGCGTAGGCCGTGGTGTAGGCGCCGGCGTTCCTGAGGTAAATATAGTCCCCCTCCTGCAGATCGGAGGGGAGCGGTTCGTCGCGCATCACCACGTCGATCGAATCGCAGGTGGGTCCCGCAACGTTCCAGGGAATGTCCGGTCCGGAGCGGTCGGTGCGGATCTTGTACTTGAGCCCTTCGGCCGTCTCGATGATGCCGCCGAAAAGCCCGGCGTCCAGATGCATCCAATGCTTGTTCGCGCGGGTCGCCGTCCCCATGATGCGGCAGACGAAATAGCCGGCGTCGGAGACCAGGAATCGGCCCGGCTCGGCGATCACCCTTACCGCGGCAGGGAACGCGTCCAGCGCCCGGTTGACGACCTCGCCGATCACCTCGATCGCGGGAATCGGCTTGACGTGCCTCACCGGGAAGCCCCCGCCGATGTTCAGAAGCCGCGGATTGAGGCCCGCCTTCAGCATCTGGTCGAAAACCGCGCGCGATTTTTCGATGCCGACGCGCCAGTTTTCAGGATTGCGGCACTGCGAACCCACGTGGAATGCCACGCCCGCGAGGTCGACCTTGAGCCTCGCCGCCGTCACGACGATGTCTCGCACCTCGGAGGGGTGGGCGCCGAACTTGCCGGCAAGGGGCCAATCGCTGCCGATATTAGGCGTGTCGACCCGCAGGTACAGCTTGGCGTCAGTCTTGATCGACTGGATTTTCTTCAGCTCCTCGACCGAGTCGATCACGTACCAGTGGACACCCCTCGAGGCGGCATGCGCGATCTGGTCGCGCGATTTCACCGGATTGGAGTAGAAGACATCGGCCGCGGGAACGCCCAGGGCGAGCAGGAGGTCCAGCTCGGCCACGGAAGCGATCTCGAATCCCGCGCCTTGCTCGAGCATGAGCTCGAGGATGCGGGGATCGGGGTTGGCCTTGACTGCGTAGTGCGGTAGCACGCGCGGCATCGCCGCGGTGAAGCGCCGCGTCTTCTCGCGGACGATGTTGGAATCGATCAGGAGAAACGGCTTATGGTAGCCGTCTTTGACTGCCGCCCGGACTTTCTCGAAATCCAGGCTCGACTCGGGGTGCGAGTCGAAGAGGTGGGTTGCTTCGAACGCCTGCTGTCGAACGGATCGAATGGTCTTTTTAGCTACGCCGGCACGCATCTGCATCGTTTGGATCTCCAGGACGAACCTAGGTTACGGGAATGTCGAGTGCGAAAAAATCCTGCGAGCCGCAGCGCTCTCTCTTGCATGTCATGATGACCTCCTTTACGAGTGGTTTGCAGTTCAAAATCCGATCTCCAAAAGCATCGGGCCCGGGTTTGACCGTCCGCTTTGCAGACAACCGAACCGGAGCCCGTATGCGACCGATTATAGGGCCTGTGTTTCCGAAATCAAGCGGAATTTTGGGCATTCTGCGCGCCTCCCGCGCGCCGGCGTTTCGCTTTTGCCGCCATTGGCCAACACAAGGTATGGTAGGCTGGGTGAAATCCAAACGCAATAGGCAGTATCCGGCGGAGGCTTTGGACCGGGCGACGGGGGTTCCCGCGAGCCCGCCGGCGCTGTTCAGATCTTGGGCAGTGTTACGCCCTTCTGTCCCTGGTATTTCCCGCCGCGGTCCTTGTAGGAGGTCTCGCAGACCTCGTCCGATTCGATGAAGATGACCTGGGCCACGCCCTCGTTCGCGTAGATCTTGGCGGGCAGCGGTGTGGTGTTGGAGAACTCCAGCGTGACGTTCCCCTCCCATTCGGGCTCGAGCGGCGTGACGTTGACGATGATCCCGCAGCGGGCGTAGGTCGATTTCCCCAGGCAGATGGTAAGCACGTTCCGGGGGATGCGGAAGTACTCGACGGTTCGCGCCAGGGCGAAGGAGTTGGGCGGAATGATGCAGGAGTCGCCTTTGACGTCCACGAAGGACTTGTCGTCGAAATTCTTGGGGTCGACGATGGTCGAGTTGAGATTCGTGAACAGCTTGAATTCATTCGAGCAACGGATGTCGTAGCCGTAGCTCGACGTGCCGTAGGAAATGATGCGCTGACCCTTGACCTCTTTCACCTGCCCCGGCTCGAACGGCTCGATCATGCGGCGCTCGGCCGCCATTCGGCGGATCCACTTGTCCGACTTGATGCTCATCGGCGATGAGCTCCTCAGGTGTTCTTGGACACGACGATGTTCGGAAACTTCGAGGTCATGTCCCTGGCGGCCTCAGCGATCTTGACCGCAAGCCTGCGCCCGATCGCCCTGTAGATCTCCGCCGCCCGGCCCTCCGGGTCGGCTACCACCGTCGGCTTGCCCGAGTCCGCCTGCTCGCGGATTGCGATGTCGAGCGGCAGTGCCCCGAGCAGCTCGGTGCCGTACTCCTTGCACATGCGCTCGGCCCCGCCCTGCCCGAAGATGTGTTCCTCGTGACCGCATTGGGAGCAGACGTGGGTGCTCATATTCTCCACGATCCCGAGGATGGGAATGCCGACTTTCTCGAACATCTTGAGTCCCTTGCGGGCGTCGATGAGCGCGATGTCCTGAGGCGTGGTGACGATCACCACCCCGGTGACCGGCACTTTCTGGGCGAGGGTGAGCTGGATGTCTCCGGTTCCAGGCGGCATGTCGACGATGAGGTAATCGACGTCCTTCCAGCGGGTGTCCTTGAGGAGCTGCTCGAGGGCCTGCGTCACCATCGGGCCGCGCCAAACCATGGGGGTATCGATGTCGATGAGAAAGCCGATCGAGATCGCCTGGATGCCGTGACCCATCATCGGCTCGAGCGTCTTGCCGTCCCTGGACTCGGGCCGACCGGTGATGCCGAGCATCATCGGCTGCGAGGGTCCATAGATATCGGCATCGAGCATCCCGACGCTCGCTCCTTCGGCCGCGAGCGCAAGCGCCAGGTTCACGGCCGTGGTCGATTTCCCCACCCCGCCCTTGCCGGAAGCGATCGCGACAATGTTCTTCACCTCGGGAATCAGCTTGACCCCGCGCTGCACCGTGTGGGATACGATTTTGCTCGTGACACTGACGTTCACGGCGCTCACACCCGGGACGCCGCGGAGCTTTCCCGCGATGAGTTTGCGGATCGGATCGAGCTGAGTTTTGGCGGGATAGCCCAACTCGATCTCGAGCGAGACGTTGCCGCCTTCCACTTTGATGTTTCTCGCCGACTTGGTCGCGAGGAAATCCTTGCCGGTATTCGGGTCAAGGACTTCCTTGAGCGCACCGTGAACTTGTTCCTGAGTGACTGACATGGTGGTTCGCGCGATTCGCTCGCGCGGAAGGCTACCGGCTCCGGCAATGGGTTGATATTCTAGCAACTTTCCGGTGCCCGCCGGGCCCTGCCGCGGTAGAATGGAGCCCCAAGGGAACACTGACCGCACACGTGCGGAGTAGCCCGGCAGGCAGACTGCGGCGGACAAAGATGGCGGAGCATACCAATCGAACATTCATCTGCAGCGTGCTCTTTCTCGACATCGTCGAGTACTCGCAGCGCTCGGTCGCCGAGCAAATAGCGCTGAAGGAACGCTTCAACGCCGTCCTGACCGAGGCGATCACCGGCGTTGCCACCGACGACCGCATCATCCTCGACACCGGGGACGGCGCGGCCGTGAGCTTCCTCGGAGACCCCGAAGACACCCTGTTCGCGGGAATGAGCCTGCGCGATGCCGTTGCCGGTCAAGACGTCACCAGCGGCCCGCAGTTGCAGATTCGCGTCGGCGTCAACCTCGGACCGGTGAGGCTCGTCAAGGACATCAACGGCCAGCCCAACATCATCGGCGACGGGATCAACGTCGCGCAGCGCGTCATGAGCTTTGCCGAGCCGGGCCAGATCCTCGTCTCGCGCTCGTATTACGACGTGATGGCGCGCCTCTCCGAGGACTACGCGAAATTGTTTCACTACGAGGGAGCCAAGACCGACAAGCACGTACGCGAGCACGAGGTCTACGCGATCAGCTCGGCGCCGAGCAATCTCCGGCGAACGGTTCCCGTGCCTGCACCGAGACCGACTCTGCGTCTTCCGAGCCTGCGCATCCCCAAATTCCTGAAGCTGCGGCCCAGGACCTGGCCGGATACCCTGGCGGTCAACGGCAAGTTGCTGGTCGCCGCGCCGCTTGCGTTCACGCTGATCGTCGGGACCGGAGTCATCGCGCGCAGCCACCGGAACTCGGACGGCGAGGTGAAAACGGTGGTATCGGTGGCGCCGCCCGCGGCAGCGCCCCAAGCCGGGCCGGCCAAAGTCGAGGCGACGGAACCCGCGCTTCCGCAGGCGCGCGAGCCGAAAGCGCCCCTGCAAGCCAGGGAACCGATCCCGCCACGCAGCGCGCGGGACGCAGTCGCGACCCCCAAAGCCGCGGCGCCGGTGCAAACGGCAAGAGTGAACGAGACCGAGGCGACGCTCAAAGCGAAGGAGATCGCGCCGCCGTCAAGGCAGAGCGAACCGGAGTTCGTCGCAACGGTCCCCGCCCCGCCACGCGAGGCCACGCTCAATATCGTTGCCCTCCCCTGGGCGGAGGTTTTCGTGGACGGGACGAGACAAGGGGTCAGCCCGCCGCTGCGAGCTATCCCCCTCAGGCCCGGCAAACATCGGGTAGAGTTGAGGAATGGGTCGTTTCCGGCCCACGTCCAGACAGTCGAACTGAAGCCGGGCACGGAGCTCAGCATCACGCACCGATTCCGCCGCTAAAGGGGCTATGGCCGTTTATCGCTCTCCCGCGTCATTGCTCGTTTGCCTGGTGATGGCCGGATGCGGGACGTTCTCGAGCAAGGGCGAGACGGAACTTGAATTCGGCGTAAGAGCCTACGAGGACGGCGAACACGCTTACGCCACGAGGCTGCTGCAGTTGAGCCTCGACACCGGCCTGCGCGGCACGTCCAACCGGGCGAAAGCCCACAAATATCTTGCTTTTATCCATTGCGCCTCCGGCCGGATTCAGCAGTGCCGCGACGAATTCAGAATGGTGCTGGAGGTCGATTCCTCATTCGACCTCCGGGACGACGAGACCGGGCATCCGATCTGGGGTCCAGCATTCCGCAGCGTGAAACCGAAGAAATAGCCGGACGATGACCGAACCCTGGCTGCTGGGCCGCTACGAGATCGTCGCCGAGCTGGGCAAAGGCGCGATGGGTGTGGTCTATCGCGCGAACGATCCCATGCTCAACCGCATCTTGGCGATCAAGACCATCAACACGGAGGAGGCCGGGCACGAGGGCATGGCGGAGTACGAGGCGCGCTTCTATACCGAGGCAAAGGCGGCGGGTAGTCTCAACCATCCGAACATCATCATCATCTACGACATCGGAAAGAGCGGGCACCTGGTGTACATGGCCATGGAGTACATCGAGGGCCGCGAACTGCGCGAGCTGCTCGGCCAAGGACAATCGCTGCCGGTCGTGCAGGCGGTCGACATCGCCGCCCAGGTCGGAGAGGGTCTTGCCTACGCCCACCAGCACCAGGTCGTGCATCGCGACATCAAGCCCGCCAACATCATGATCACGCCGGAAGGGCGCGCGAAAATCGCCGACTTCGGCATCGCCCGCATGCGCTCGAGCGAAACGCGCACCCAGACCGGCGTGATCATGGGCTCGCCCAAGTACATTTCACCCGAACAGGTCGTTGGAAAACGCGCCGATCATCGCTCGGACATCTTTTCGCTCGGGGTCATCCTCTACGAGTGCCTGACCGGGGCCACCCCCTTCAACGGAGAAGGCCTGAGCGCCTTGATGTATCAGATCACCAACCACGATCCGGCGCCACCCAGCTCGGCCAATCAGCAGGTTCCGGTGATGCTCGACTACATCATCGCCAAGGTGCTCGCCAAGGCACCGGAAGCGCGCTACCAGAGCGCGGCCGATTTTGCGAACGACCTGCGCGAGTGCAGGTCGCAGATGGAAACGGGCCAGCAAGGCGCGAGCCCCGCCCTCTTGACCACCCGGCCGCCGATTCCGGTGGCGCCGCAGGGTGCGACAGCCCCGATTGCGCAGAGCGCGGGAGGGAAATCAGGCGAAGAGGACGCGTCGGGGCCCTCGCCGACCAAGGGCATCTCGCGCGCGTTCGACTCGCAGGAAGCGACCCAGCGTCTGATGCGTCAGATCGGCGCGGACGGGACGACCGAGTTCGTTTCGACCAAATCCATTTCGGCGACGTCGATATCGCGCGACCGGGCCCTGCGCCCCGGAGAGCGGCCTTGGGGACAGCGCGAAAACGTGATCATGGCCGCCACCGTCGGGGCAGCGGTCGTCATCGCGACGGTGATCGCTCTGGTCTGAGTCCCGCAGCGCAGCGCGCCCGACACCGGCGCGAGGCGATAGAATGACGGCTTTTGAAAGTCAGCATGCCCCGCCGGCTGTTCGTCACGACCGCCCTTCCCTACGCGAACGGCCCGTTCCACATCGGCCACATCATGGAATACATTCAGGCAGACATCTGGGTGCGGTTCCAGCGCATGCAGGGGCACGAAGCGCACTTCATCGGCGCCGACGACGCTCACGGCGCGCCGATCATGCTCGCAGCGGAAAAGGCGGGGAAGTCGCCCGAGCAATTCATTGCGGAAATCGCCAAGGGGCGCAAGCAATACCTCGACGGCTTCCACATCGAATTCGACAACTGGCACTCGACTCACTCGAAAGAAAATACCGAGCTCTCGCAAGACATCTACCGCAAGCTCGACAAGGCGGGGCTCGTCTACCAGGAACCGATAGCGCAGTTCTTCGATCCCGTGAAAGGAATGTTCCTCGCCGACCGCTACATCAAGGGCGAGTGTCCGAACTGCGGCGCGAAGGATCAGTACGGAGACGCGTGCGAAAATTGCGGCACCGTCTATTCGCCCACGAAGTTGAAGAATCCGTATTCGACGCTTTCGGGCGCGAAGCCGGTGCTGAAGTCTTCGGAGCACCACTTCTTCAAGCTCTCCGATCCGAAGTGCAAGGAGTTCCTGCGCGAATGGATCAACAAGCCCGGCCGGCTTCAGCCACAAGTGGCGAACAAAGCGAAAGAGTGGCTCGAGGGCAAAGGCGATAAAACGCTCGCCGACTGGGACATCTCGCGTGACCCGCCGTATTTCGGAATCCGGATTCCCGACATCAAGGAAGAGAAATACCTCTACGTCTGGCTCGATGCGCCAATCGGATATCTTGCCTCCCTGAAAAACTACTTCGACTCGGGAAAGGCAAAGGCAAAAGGCGAAACCCGCAGCTTCGCCGAGTTCCTTGCCGCAGACGGCACCGAGATGATCCATTTCATCGGCAAGGACATCATCTACTTCCACACCCTGTTCTGGCCGGCCATGCTCAAGTACTCCGGCTACAAGATCCCGGACCACGTCTACGTCCACGGCTTCATCACCGTTTCGGGCGACAAGATGTCGAAATCGCGCGGCACGGGCATCGATCCGCTGCGCTATCTCAAGCTCGGAATGAATCCGGAATGGCTGCGGTATTACATTGCGGCGAAGCTCAACGCTAATGTCGAAGATATCGACTTCAATCCCGACGACTTTTTGGCGCGCATCAACAGCGATCTGATCGGCAAATACGTAAACATTGCCAGCCGTGCCGCGGCTTTCATCACAAAACACTTCGATGGCCGATTGAAATACATCGGCGGCACGGAGCCCCTGATTCAAGGAGCGCGCGCATCGGCGCATCTCATAGAGGAAAACTACGAGGCGCGCGAGTTCGGCAAGGCGATACGGGACGCAATGGCTATTGCCGACCGCATTAATCAAGGTTTCGACGCGAAACAGCCCTGGGTACTCGTGAAGGACTCTGCGAAGCGGGACGAACTACACGACATATGCTCCCGCGCTCTTCAAGGATTTAAGCTCCTCTCCGTAGTACTCGCACCTGTCTTGCCGAAGCTCGCAGAAGATGCCGCAAAAGGGCTCTTTGGGCTCGACCGCACGTTTCTGTGGTCCGACGCGGACGTATTGCCTACCAGCATCAGACCCTACGAACATCTCATGACCCGCGTCGAAGAAAAACAACTTGACGCGCTGTTTGATGTCAGCAAGGAAGCAACCATGACTGCACCCTCGTCCCAGCCCTCTCCCGCAGCAGCGGGAGAGGGAGTCATCTCCATCGACGACTTCAACAAGGTCGATCTGCGCATCGCGAAAATCGTCAAAGCCGAGCACGTCGACGGCGCGGACAAGCTCTTGAAGCTCACGCTCGACACCGGCAACGGGACGCGCACGGTTTTCGCCGGCATCAAGTCGGCGTACGATCCAGCGAAGCTCGAAGGCCGTCTCACGGTGATGGTCGCGAATCTCGCCCCGCGCAAGATGAAGTTCGGCGTTTCCGAAGGGATGGTGCTCGCCGCTTCCGGGGACGGGCCGGGCGTGTTCCTTCTTTCCCCTGACAGCGGCGCGCAGCCCGGGATGAAGGTGAAGTAGGAATGGGCGTCCTGTCGTCGCCGCTCGCGGGCTCGCTGCTCGTCGCAGGGGTGTGGCTCGTCGTGGCGGTCGCAGGACTGATTCCGGCCGGAAACGCTGCCTTCGCCAGACGGTTCGCCTTTCCGCTGGGCGCGGTGGCCGGCGTCGCGCTCGCGGCATTGGGACTCCAGGCGGTGTGGCTGCCCCCCCAGACCCTGACGCTGCCGCTCGGGCTGCCCGATCTTCCTTTCCATTTGCGCATCGACCCTCTCGCGGGATTTTTCCTGATGCTTCTCGGCTCGGTCTCGGCCGGCATTTCCGTGTACTCCGCCGGCTACTTCCGCGAAGAGCCTTCGGGACGTCTCGCGCTGATCAGCCTGCAGTACCACGTGTTCCTCGCGAGCATGGCCTTCGTCCTCCTCGCCGACGACGCGTATCTCTTCATGGTGGCCTGGGAAACGATGGCCCTGTCCTCGTATTTTCTGGTCATCACCGACCACCAGCTGCCGGCGATCCGTCGCGCGGGGTTCCTGTATCTTCTGATCGCGCATCTTGGAGCGATCGCGATCTTGCTTTGCTTCGGCGTCCTGCACGGAGGCCGCGGTGACTACACATTCGACGCGCTGCGCGCCGCCCAGCTGCAGCCCGCGTGGGCGAGCGTGGCCTTCCTGCTCGCGTTTTTCGGCTTCGGCGCCAAAGCGGGGATGATTCCCCTTCACGCGTGGCTGCCGGAGGCACACCCGGCCGCTCCCTCGCCGGTATCGGCGCTGATGAGCGGCATCATGATCAAAACGGCGATCTACGGCATGGTGCGGGTGATCTTCGACCTGATCGGTAACGTCCGCTGGGAATGGGGCATGGTGGTGCTCGTGGTCGGCGCGGGCACGACGCTCTTCGGCGTGCTCTACGCCCTGGTGCAGCACGACTTGAAGCGCCTGCTCGCCTATCACTCGGTCGAGAACATCGGCATCATCCTGCTCGGACTCGGCATGTCGATGGTCTTCATCGGTTTCGGCCACCCGGCAGCGGGCGTGCTCGGCCTGATCGCCGCGCTCTACCACACGCTCAACCACGCCGTGTTCAAGGGGCTCCTGTTTCTCGGCGCAGGCTCGATCCTGCACTCCACGGGCATGCGCAATCTCAACGACATGGGCGGCCTGATCCGCAGCATGCCGAAGACCGCGTTCTATTTCCTGATCGGCGCGCTCGCCATCTCGGCGCTGCCGCCCTTGAACGGATTCGTCTCGGAGTGGCTGACCTTCCAGGCTGCCCTGCAGGCGACGATCCTTCAGCACGGCGTCGTGCGCAGCCTCTTGCCGCTTTTCGCCGCGACGCTCGCCCTCGCAGGCGCGCTCACCGCGATGTGCTTCGTCAATGTCTACGGAATCGCCTTTCTCGGCAAGCCGCGCGAGTCGGCCCATCGATCGCCTCTGCCGCACGCCGGCGACGCCGGCCCGATGGAACGCTACGGAATGGCCTGGCTCGCCGCCGGCTGTTTCGTGCTCGGGCTCTTCCCGACTTCCTTTCTCCTGATGCTGAACCGAGTCGGCGTCTCGCTTACCGGGCATGGCTTGTCAGAGGATGCGCTCCTCGGTTCGGGCTGGCTCTGGCTCGTGCCCACGGCGATGGGGCAGGCAAGCTATTCGCCGGTGATTTTTTTCGTCGTCATCGTAGCCGTGACCCTGCTCGCGTTCCTGCTGGTGCGCCGCTTCTACCACGGCCGCCTGCGCTACTCCGACCCCTGGGACTGCGGTTATCCCGAGCAGACCTCGCGCATGCAGGACACTGCGGATGCCTTCGGCCAGCCGATCCGCCACGTGTTCGGGCCGATCTACCGCATGGACCGCCAGCTGCCCGGTCCCGAGGACACCGAGCCCAGATATTCGCTGAAGGTCGAGGACCGCCACTGGTACTGGCTCTACCTGCCGGTGGCCCGTGCGGCCGAATTCGTCTCCTCGAAGATCGCGCTCTTGCAGCAGGGCCGGATCAGCATCTACCTGCTCTACAGCTTCATCACCCTGATCGCGCTCTTGGTGTTCGTGCGATGAACAACGCACCGGGCATCGCTTTCCAGATCCTGCAGTCGGTGTTCGTCGTGCTCGCCGCGCCCCTGCTGACGGGCTGGGTGAACCAGTGCCGCGCCTGGCTGCAGAACCGCTCGGCGCCTTCCATTCTGCTGCCCTACTACACCCTGGCGAAGCTGTTCCACAAGGACGCGGTGTTCGCGCACGACGCATCGCCGATTTTCCGCTGGACCCCGTACATCCTGTTCGGCTGCATGTGGCTCGCCGCGGGCATCGTTCCGGTGCTCGCGACGGGCCTCCCCTTCGCGCCCGCCGCGGACATCATCGCGCTGGTGGGCGTGTTCGCCCTCGCGCGCATGTTCTCGGCGCTCGCGGCGATGGACATCGGCACCTCGTTCGGCGGCCTGGGCGCGCGGCGCGAGATGCTGATCGGCTTTCTCGCCGAGCCCGCGATGCTGATGACGCTGTTCACCGCGGCGTTCATCTCCGGCTCCACCCAACTCACCACCATCGTCGATACCCTCGCGCACCGCGAGTTCGCCCTCTACCCGAGCCTCGCCTTCGCGGCGGTGGCCTTTCTCATGGTGCTCCTGGCGGAAAACGCCCGCATCCCGATCGACAACCCGACCACGCATCTCGAGCTCACCATGGTGCACGAGGCGCTGATCCTCGAGTACTCGGCGCGGCATCTCGCGCTGATCGAGTGGGCAGTCGCGATCAAGCTCTTCGCCTACATGACCATCGGCATTGCCCTGTTCGCGCCCTGGGGCATCGCCGACGCCGGCGACTGGTCGGCGCTGCCGTACGCGTTTGCAGCGCTCGCGGGGAAGCTCGCGCTCGCCGGCGCGGGCCTCGCGGTGATCGAGACGCTGCTCGCGAAGCTGCGCCTGTTTCTCGCGCCGGAGTTCCTGTCCACCGCGTTCCTGCTCGCCGTGCTCGGCATGCTGACGCATTTCCTGGTGAAAGGCTGACGTGGGAATCCCACTCCTTGCCCAGGTGGTGAACGTGCTCGCCGCGTTCCTCCTGCTGATCGCGTTCGCGATGCTGTCGCAGCGGCGCGTGCTGACGCTCATCAAGCTCCTCGCCTGGCAGGGTGCCGCGCTCGCCATCTCCACGGCGATCGTCGCCTGGTCGACCGGGCAAACGCACCTCTATTACTCGGCCCTGATCACCGTGCTGCTCAAGGTGATCCTCATCCCCTGGGTGCTGCACCGCCTGATCGACCGGCTGTTCGTGCGCTGGGACATCGAGACCCTGATCAACATTCCGACGACCATGCTGATCGGGATCGGGCTGGTGATATTCGCCTTCGCCCTGGCCGCCCCGATCTCGCAAATGGCGACCACGCTCACGCGCTCAACGCTCGGCATCGCGCTCGCGAGCGTGCTGCTTTCCTTTCTCATGATGATCGTGCGCCAGAAAGCGGTGCCGCAGGTCATCGGCTTTCTGGCCATGGAAAACGGCCTTTTCTTCGCCGCCACCAGCGCCACCTACGGCATGCCGCTCGTGGTGGAGCTGGGGGTGGCGCTCGACGTGCTGGTCGGCACCTTCATATTCGGAATATTTTTCTTCCATATCCGCGAGCGCTTCGACAGCCTCGACATCCGGCATATGGAAAAGCTCAAGGAGGACTGAGTGGAGATCGCGCTCGTCCTCGGCCTTCCGCTTCTCGGCGCGCTGCTGCTCGCCCTCACCGGCCACCGGGGCTGGGCGCCCGAGCTGAACGCGGCAATGAGCTTCGCGACCTTCTTCGCCACTGCGCTCCTCACGGCCAGAGTCATCGCCGGCGGGACCATGGTCTGGCTGGACGAGCAATTCATCGCCGATCCGTCCAACGTGCTTCTCGTGGCGCTGGCGGGCCTGCTCAAGGAACAGTTCTTCGTCGATCCGTTCAACGTGTTCCTGGTCGCGCTCACCGCATTCGTCGGGTTCACCACGGCGTTGTTCTCGCGACCCTACATGCGCACCGAGCAAGATCACGGCCGGGTCAACGCGGCGCGGCTGCGACTCTATCACAGCATGTACCAGCTGTTTACCTTCACGATGCTCTTGTGCCTGCTGTCGAACAACGTCGGCGTGATGTGGGTGGCGATGGAGGGCGCGACGCTGTCGACCGTGCTGCTCGTTAGCCTGTACCGCACCCCGGCGAGCCTCGAGGCGGCGTGGAAGTACTTCATTCTGTGCTCGGTCGGCCTCGCGCAGGCCCTCTTCGGCACCATCCTCCTCTACTTCGCAGCGGAGAAAGTGCTCGGTCCGGGAGGCACTGCGCTCCTGTGGACGCATCTTCACCAGGTGCGCGGCCAGCTCGAGCCGACGGTGCTTTCGCTTGCGTTCGTTTTCCTGCTGGTCGGCTACGGCACCAAGGTGGGCCTCGTGCCGCTGCACAACTGGCTGCCCGACGCGCACGCCGAAGGCCCGACGCCGATCTCGGCGGTGCTCTCGGGGTTGCTCCTCAACGTTGCGCTCTACGCGGTGGTCAGAAGCAAAGTTCTCGTTGACGGAGCGCTCGGGCGCAATTTCTCGGGCGGACTGATGATGGGCTTCGGGCTGCTCTCGGTCGTCGTTGCGGCGTTTTTCCTTTCCAGGCAGCGCGACATCAAGCGCATGTTCGCCTATTCGTCGGTCGAGCACATGGGCATCATGACCTTCGCCTTCGGCATGGGCGGCGCGGTGGCGGCGTTCGCGGGCCTCTTGCACATGACCGTGCACTCGCTCACCAAGAGCGCGATCTTCTTCACCGTCGGTCACGCCTCGCAGGCCGCCGGGACGCAGAACATGGACTCGATCCGCGGATTGATCCAGACGAGCCCGACCATAGGCTGGGGCCTCGTGATCGGCAGCCTCGCCATTCTCGGCATGCCTCCTTTCGGCGTGTTCACGAGCGAGTTCATGGTGCTCACGACCGCGATGCACGAGCACTCCTGGGCTACGCCTTTCCTGCTGGTCGCGCTGGTCGTCGCTTTTGCGTCCATCTTCGGCAAGGTGCAGCCGATGGTGTTCGGCGAAACCGCGGCGCAGCGGCTGCCGCGCGGCCCCGCGCTCGTGCCCGTGTTCGTGCACCTCGCGATCGTGCTCGCATTGGGCCTCTACATTCCGCCCTATCTCGTCGGCTGGTATCGCCAGGCGGCGGCGCTGATCGGTTGATCATGAGCAAAGCATTCAAGGAGCTGGGACTCGACGCAACGCCGCTCGCGGCCGCGATGCCCGTGTTCTGCGCCTCGATCCCGGCGGGGGAGCTGCGCGGCATCTGCGAGCAGGCCCGCGCGCGCAAGGCGCGACTCGTCGCACTGTGGGGCAGCGACGAGACCACGCGCCGCGCCGGTTACGCGCTGCACCTCGCGCTCGGCTTCCCCTCGGGTCTGCTCTGGGTGAGCGTCCCCCTTTCGCGCGAGGACCCGCGCTATCCCGGAATCGCCGACATCTACCCGGGCGCGAACCGCATGCAGCGCGCCACTGCCGATCTGCTCGGGATCATCCCTTCAGCGGACGCCGACCGGCGCAAGTGGCTGCGGCACGGAGCCTGGCCCGAAGGCGCGTTTCCCCTCCGCAAGAACGTCGAGGCCGCGGCCCGCTTCGCTCAAGGGCCGGATCGCTATCCGTTCATCCCGGTCGAGGGCGAAGGCGTGCACGAGATCCCGGTCGGTCCGGTCCACGCCGGCACGATCGAGCCGGGGCACTTCCGCTTCTCGATCGTCGGGGAAAAGATCCTGCGGCTGGAGGAGCGGCTCGGCTACAAGCACAAAGGCATCGAGAAACGCTTCGAGCAGATGACGCTCGAAGAGGGCGCGAAGCTCGCGGGCCGGGTCTCCGGCGACTCCACGGTCGCCTACGCCTGGGCTTACGCCATGGCGGTCGAAGGCGCAACCGGGACCGAGCCGCCGCCCCGGGCGCTTGCGCTGCGCGGCATCCTGCTCGAGCTCGAGCGCATCGCCAACCACCTCGGCGACCTCGGTTACCTCGGCAACGACGTCTCGCTATCGTTCGGCTTTTTCCAGTTCTGGCGGCTGAAGGAGGACCTGCTGCGCACCCACGCGCAACTCTTCGGCCACCGCTACCTGATGGACGCCATCGTTCCCGGAGGCGTCGCGAAGGATCTGCCGCCCGCCGCGGGCGAGTCCCTCGCCGAGCGCCTGACGAGAATCGAGAGCGAGGTCGCGACCCTGAAATCGATCTACGACGAGCACGCGGGCGCGCAGGACCGCTTCATCATGACCGGGCAGGTGACGCCCGAGCTCGCCGAGCGGATGGGCCTCACCGGGCTTGCGGCCCGAGCGAGCGGCATCGCGCGCGATCTGCGCGTCGATTACCCGATCCCGCCCTATCAGCAGTTCGATCCGCGTGCGGCTTCGCACACGCGCGGCGACGTCGCGGCGCGCGTCACGGTGCGCTTCGACGAGATTTTCGAATCGATGCGCCTCGTGCAGGCGCTCGTGCAGCAGCTGCCTCCCGGAGAGTTCCGCGCGCCGGTAGGCGCCGCCGCCGCGGGCGCGCGCGGCCTGGGCTGGATCGAAGGCTGGCGCGGGGAGGTGCTGATCGCGCTGGAGACCTCCGGGGTGAACCGCATCCACCGTCTGCATCCGCACGATCCCTCCTGGCAGAACTGGCCGCTCCTCGAGCACGCGGTGCACGGCGACATCGTCCCGGACTTCCCGCTCATCAACAAATCGTTCAACCTGAGTTACAGCGGAGTGGATTTGTGAAATGTACCAACTGCTGAAACAGATCGCGAAGACCGGCATCGTTACCGAGCCTGCCCCGCTTCCGGACGCCGCGCTGCGAGCGCTAGAGCAGCGGCTGGGCAATCAGATCCTCGAGCACTTCGGCCGCTCGCTGGCGATCCGGCACGTGGATGCGGGCTCGTGCAACGGCTGCGAGCTCGAGATCCACGCGATGAACAGCCCCTACTACAATCTCGAGGGTCTGGGCATCAAGTTCGTCGCGAGCCCGCGGCACGCCGACCTGCTGCTGGTGACCGGCCCGGTGTCGCGCAATATGGAGACCGCGCTCAGGCGCACCTGGGAGGCCGTTCCCGACCCGAAGCTGGTGGTCGCGATCGGCGACTGTGGTTGCACCGGGGGGATCTTCGGTGAGAGCTACGCGAGCTGCGGCCGGGTCTCGAACGTGATCCCGGTGGATGTCGCCGTTCCCGGCTGCCCGCCGACCCCGGTCGCGATCCTGCAGGGAATTCTCACCGCGATAACCCCGGGCCGCTGAAGCAGAAGCAGTGGAACTCTCTCTCGCGTTCATCGGCTGGTTCTTCGCGCTCACCTCGGCCGGCGCGCTCGTCTTCGGAGGCCTGCTCGTCCTGATGCTCGTGCGCGCGGGAGATCTCGAGCAGCGCTACCTGAGCTACAGCATCTGGAACGATCTCGTGCTCGCGGCGATCTGGGTGCTGGGTCTCGCCGGAGGAATCGGAGTGATCCGCCTGCAACCGTGGGGAAGATACCTGCTGGAGCTCTTCTGCTGGGCGCTGATCGTGCTGCTGCCGCTCTCCGCGGCTTCCCGGTTTTACGCCCTCAGACAACCCGACCCGGGGCAGCCCCCAGTCAATTGGCTGGGCGCGATCGGAGGCATCACGCTCATCCTGATTCCGGTCATCGCGATCTGCGCCGCGACCATCGTGACCCTGCGCAGCCCCGAGGCGATGAAAGCGTTTTCCTGACCGGCTCAGGGTTTCAGGTAAGCGTAGCCTTCCTTTTGCTGCAGATGCGTGATCTGCACCACGCCCGAGGGCACGAACTCGACGCCGAGGATGAACTGGTCCTTACTCAGCTTGCGGTTGCGCAGCGTGATCTCGCAAACCTGGAACTTCACGCCCTTTCCCATCAGATCCTGTACGCGCGCGTCGAAGGGGCCGAAGCGGTCCTTGGCCCCCTCCATCAGGAAATCGACGCCGTCGGCGTGGGTCACCGCGATGAGCCTCGCCTTGGGATCGACTTCGAGATGGTTGTTGATGTTGCGCAAGCCCTTGGTCGCCTGCTCCAAGCCGCCGTCGAAGTGGTAGACGGCCTTTTCCTGCGCCCGGGCGGCGGACGCCGCAAGGGACAGCGCGAGGATGGCGAACAGTTTCGCTGCGAATCTCACGGCATGCTCCTTTGACAATCGTCGACGCCGCTCACTTTACGCGAACCCGCCGGGATTAGAAAATCAGCGGATGGCGAAACACCTGGTGATCTCGGGCCGCGTCCAAGGCGTGGGATTCCGCTACTCGATGAGCGAGGAAGCCGAGCGCCTCGGCGTCACCGGCTGGGTGAGGAACCGCCGCGACGGGACGGTCGAGGCGGCGCTGGACGGCGCGGCCGATGCAGTGGATGCAATCCTCGCCTGGGCGCGCCGCGGGCCGCGCGGTGCGAACGTGACCGAGGTCGAGGTATCGGAAATTCCCGGGACCTTCGAGCGCTTCGAGCTGCGCCCGACCGAGTAGGAGCGGAGCGGGAAAAAATCGGGCGCCGCGCCTCACCTGCCTGGTCGTTCGCACGCCGTGAGGTCTCGCTGGCAGCCTTCCTGGCAGGCCTGCGCAGCGGGGGCTTCGGTCGTGGTGCGCCGACATTTCTGCATGCAGGCGGTGAAGGCGCCTTTGCAGCTGGGCTCCGCGTCCTCGCCCGAGACCGACCTATAGGCGTAATAGCCCGCCGCGACTGCGATCGCGAGGACGACGAGCAAGCCCAACGAGCTCAAGCCGCGCTGCGAAGCTCGCATCACCCCGCCTTGAGCTGACTCTTTTTACCGGCGCGAAGCCCCTCCAGGATCGCGAGCGCGCGCTCCATGGAGAATTCGCGCGTCTCGCGATGAAAGGCCTTCTCGTTGTCCGGCATCATGTAGCCGTGCAGCACGCCCGGGAATACGTGCAGTTCCAGGTTCTTCATGCGCGCGGCAGCGCCGCGATAGGCGGCCAGCACCTCGGCGGGCGCCTGGTGGTCCGCGTCGCCCCAGATGATGCAGACGGGTCGCGCTAAGCCCTCGAGCTCACCGATGTAGTCGAGCATCTGCGAGCCGTGGCAGGAGATGCCCGCGTCGTAGCCCAGGCGCGTCGGTCCGAGGATGGCATAAGGGCCGCCGTAGCATAGGCCCATCACCGCGGCGCGCCCGTTCCACAGCGGCTCCTTGCGAAGCCCGGCGAGCGTATCGGCGAGATCGGCTTCTCCCGTCCTGATCTTTTCAAGGCGCGGCTGCGAGCGTTGCTTCGTGCGGTCGTCGTCGCGCGCGAGCGGCCCCGGGATCGAGCGCCAGAATAGATCGGGCGCCGCCGCGATGGCGCCGCGCGCGGCGAACTCGTCGGCGAGCGCGCGGACGTCCGCGTTCACGCCATGCACCGCGGAAGCGATGACGATCGCCGGAACCTTTGCGCCGGCGCGGGGTGCGACCCGATAGCAATCGAACTCGCCGCTCTCGCTCGAACGAACCCTCACGTTCCTGCCCTGCATGTTCACTCTCCTGGGTGCCGATGACCGAATACCGTAACTCAGCGCGACCGACCTTGTCCAATGACGCGGCGCCGCAATCCCCATGCTCCCGTCACGATTGCTCCGCGGCGGCGAACTGACTACCATCACGCCTTTGCGAAGCGCAGTGCGGATTTCACAATGCGAAAATCGCGGGTTTCGCGTCACCGGTGAAATGGAGGAGTTGATTCATGGGCAGCAAATACAAGATTCTGATCATGGGCGCCTCGTACGGTTCGCTGTTGGGGACCAAGCTCGCGCTCGCGGGGCACGCAGTGCATTTGATCTGCCTGCCCGCCGAGGCCGAACTGATCAACAAGGAAGGCGCGATCGTGCGCATGCAGGTCAAGGGTCGTGATGGGCTCGTCGAGATCAACTCGAAGAAGCTTCCGGGCAAGATGTCCGCGGGCGGCACGGCCGGAGTCGATCCTTCGGACTACCATCTGGTCGCGCTCGCCATGCAGGAGCCGCAGTATCGCTCGTCGGGCGTGCGCGAGCTCCTCGCCGCGGTGGCCAAAGCCAAGGTTCCCTGCATGTCGATCATGAACATGCCGCCGCTGACCTATCTCAAGCGCATTCCAGGCATCGACGCCGACGCCTGCAGAAGCTGCTATACCGATCCAAGCGTCTGGGACGCCTTCGACCCGAGGCTCATGACGTTGTGCAGCCCGGACCCGCAGGCGTTCCGCCCACCGGAGGAAAAGGTCAACGTGCTGCAGGTGCGCTTGCCAACAAACTTCAAGTCGGCGCGCTTCGATTCGGAGGCCCACACCGCCATCCTCCGCCGACTCGAGTCGGACATCGAAGCGGTCCGCTTCGACGGGATCGAGCTGCCCGTCAAGCTCAAGGTGCACGACTCGGTCTTCGTGCCTCTGGCGAAGTGGGCGATGTTGCTCGCCGGCAACTACCGCTGCGTGCTGAAGGACAGCGTGCGGCCCATCAAGGAAGCCGTGCACGGCGACCTCGAAGCCTCGCGGGCTGTATACAACTGGGTCGTGAAGCTGTGCGTGACTCTGGGTGCGAACGAGAAAGACCTGGTGCCTTTCGAGAAATACGCCAACGCGGCGCTCTCGCTCGGCAGCCCGTCCTCCGCGGCGCGGGCGCTCGCTGCAGGCGCCCCCAACATCGAGCGGGTCGACCGTCTGGTGCAGACCATCGCGGCGCAGAAAGGCATGCGCTTGGATGCGGTCGATCAGAGCGTCGCTCTGGTCGACGGCTGGCTGGAGAGAAACCGGAAGAAGGCGGCCTGATTCGGCGTCGCGGGCACGAGGAAGGCTCGGAAATCTCCGGGCGTTTCTCTTTGGGGTGCGGATTAATGCGGCACTACGTCACGCGAATTGCGGGGTAGTCCCGGAATCCGGTACGAATTGCTACCCCGCCCGGGCTTGCGCGAGGCGATAATACGGCGAAGTTTCTGCCTAAGATAGCGTGACCAAAAGGGGAGGCCACTACCATCGAGGGTGCAGCGATGTCACCACACACAACCCACGCAACCGCGCCGGATTCTACGCAGCGCCTGGACCCTGGCTCTCGCGGACCGCAGACAGGGGTCGGCTTCAAACATATCTGCGCCGCCCTTTTCGCCGTCGCACTGGCCTGTCTGGCCGGCGGCTGCTCAAAGTCGGGCGGCCCGGAAGGCTCCCCGCAGGGGAGTGGGGTCGATCTTTCGAGCGTACCGCCTTCTGCCTATGCACTGCCGAGCGCGGCTGACGCCGCGCGCTTCCTGAACCAGGCCTCTTTCGGTGCGACCGAAGCCGAGGTCAACAAAGTCAAGACCTACGGCTACAGCGCCTGGCTGGAGGACCAGTTCCACATGCCGGGCGCCATGCACGAGGCGTACATCAACGCCGTGAGCGCGAGTCTTCCCGCAGGGCAGAGTCTCGACGACAGCCACGTCATGAACACGTTCTGGAGGGAGGCCGCGACGGGCCAGGACCAATTGCGCCGGCGCGTCGCGTTCGCGCTGTCGCAGATCTTCGTGGTCTCGCTTCAGGACACGACCGTCTCCGAGTTCAAGCGCGGCGTCGCTTCCTACCTCGACATGCTCGGCCGGAACACCTTCGGCAGCTACCGCCAGCTGCTCGATGACATCACGCTCCATCCGATGATGGGCCTCTATCTGTCGCACCTGCGCAACCAAAAGGAGAATCCGGCGCGCAACCGGGTGCCCGACCAGAACTATGCGCGCGAGGTCATGCAGCTCTTTTCGATCGGGCTCTACGAATTGAACCCGGACGGCACGCTGAAGCTCGTCGCTGGGCAGCCGGTGGAGACTTACGACAACGACGACATCGTCGGCCTGTCGCGTGTGTTCACGGGGTTCAGCTGGGCGGGCCCGGACAAGTCCGACACGCGCTTCAACGGCGGCGGCACGCAGGATCCGAACCGCGAAGTGCTCTTCATGCAGAGCTACCCGCGCTTCCACTCGATTTCGGAAAAGCGCTTTCTTACGGCAGTGATCCCTGCAGGCGCGACCGCCGACCCGGACGGCGACCTGCGCGTCGCGCTCGACACGATAGCGAGCCATCCGAACGTCGCCCCGTTCATATCGCGCCAGCTCATCCAGCGCCTGGTGACCAGCAACCCCACACCGGCTTACGTCGCGCGCGTCGCCCAGGCGTTCGACGCGGGGCGCTTCACCTCAGGGCTGTGGAGCGCCGGCACCGGCCAGCGAGGCGACTTGCGCGCCACCGTCGCGGCGATCCTGCTGGACCCGGAAGCGCGGACGGCGGTGCGGCTCGCCGACCCGACTTTCGGCAAGGTTCGCGAGCCCATTCTCAGAGTCGGGCACTGGATGCGCGCCTTCAACGCGCGCTCCGCCTCGGGCAATTTCCTGCTCGGCGTGACCGACGATCCGATCACCTCCCTCAGCCAGTCGGCGATGCGCTCACCCTCGGTGTTCAATTTCTACCGGCCCGGGTACGCACCGCCCAACACCCCGATCGCGACGGCAGGCCTGGTCGCACCCGAGCTGCAGATCGTCCTTGAGACCTCGGTGGTCGGTTATTCGAATTTCATGCGGGGGGCGGTCCAGAACGGCCTCGGGTCGGGCAGCCCGCGCGACATCCAGCCGGACTACACCACCGAGCTCGCGCTCGCCGACAACGCCGATGCCTTGATCGATCGAGTCGAACTGCTGCTCACTGCCGGCACGATGAGCGCGGACACGAGGACCTTGATCCGCAATGCGGTCAACTCGATCGCGATACCGGCCACCAACCAGACGACTGCCCGGCAGAACCGTGTGCGCCTAGCGGTGCTTTTCGCCCTGTCCTCGCCGGACTACCTCGTACAGAAATGACCCGGAGCCCAGCCATGACCATGCGCGCCTCCCGCCGCCAGTTCCTCAAGACCGCCTCGCTCATGTCTATCGCGGGGGCGGCCAGTCCCTTTGCGCTCAATCTCGCCACTATAGGAGCGGCCTCGGCCCAATCCGCCCCAGGCTACAGGGCGATCGTGTGCCTGTTCCTCTTCGGCGGAAACGACCACACCAACACCCTCATTCCCTACGACCAGCCGTCCTACGATGAGTACTTCGCCTCGCGGGACACGATCGCGATCGCGCGCGACCAGCTCACCGCCAACGCCACCGGCACGGTCGCCTCGCAAGGGGGGCGCGAGTTCGCTTTTCATCCGCAACTCACCGCGTTCAAGAGCTTCTGGGACCAAGGCAAGCTCGCAGTAGTCGCCAATGTCGGGCCGCTCGTGGTTCCGACCACCAAGGCGCAATACAACGCCCGCTCCGTCCCCCTTCCGCCCAAACTTTTTTCGCACAACGACCAGCAATCGGCCTGGCAGGCGGACGAAGCGCGCGGAGAAGGCGCGAACGTCGGCTGGGGTGGCCGGCTCGGCGACCTGCTCGCGAGCCAGAACGCGGCCAGCGTCTTCACCTGCATCTCGGCCTCCGGCAACGCGGTATTCCTTTCGGGTACGAACGTGATCCAGTACCAAGTCAGCTCGAGCGGCGCGGTGTCGATTGCGGGAATCACCGGCACGCTGTACGGCTCCGCCAGCGCAACCACTGCCTATCGCAGTCTGCTGACGCGCGCGAGCGCGAACCTCATCGAGAACGAAATCGGCGTCATCACCAACCGCTCGATCACCGCGAACGAGCAGTTGCGCACGGCGTTGCCTGCGGCTTCGAGCCTGGTCCCGGCGATTCCTGCGAACAACAACCTCGCGTCCCAGCTGAACGTGGTGGCCCGGATCATCGCCGCGAGGGGCGCGCTCGGAAGCGGCCGCCAGGTATTCTTCGTCAGCCTCGGCGGCTTCGACCATCACGACTTCCTCGTCACCCAGCACACCGATCGGATGACGCAATTGAACGCCGCGGTCGACGTGTTCTACACTTGGCTCGGGCGGCTGGGCGTCCAGAACGACGTGACGCTTTTCACCGCCTCGGACTTCGGCCGCACGCTCACCTCCAACGGCGACGGATCCGATCATGGCTGGGGCTCGCATCACTTCGTGGTAGGCGGGTCGGTCCTGGGCCACGAGGTATACGGTACCTTCAGCCCGACGACCTTCGGCACCAGCGTCGATGTCGGGCAGGGCAGCATGATCCCGGGCGTCGCGGTGGACCAGTATGCCGCGACTTTCGCGCGCTGGCTGGGCGTCAGCGACACCGGTGCCGCTGGTATTGCCGAACGTGGGGAACTACCCCTCGCGCTACCTCGCGTTCCTCTAGGGATCGTCAGCCCACCGCCGCCGGGAACCGACGCAAAAAAGGCCTGGAAAATCTCCAGGCCTTTTTTTGTTTGGAACGCCTGCGCAGCTGACGTTACAACTCGATGACAGGCCTCTCGATGTATACAGACCTGTATCGAATACGATAGACTTCACCGGTTCCTTCATAGTAACTATGTAGACAGTGGTGTATACTTTTTAGGTGGCCGTGGACACTCGTCGTACCGGCAAGCCCCCCTCCCGCTCGGCCAGCGCGCGAGAGCGCATCGACCAGACCGCCTATGAGCTCTTTTCCCGGCACGGTATCCGGGCGGTGGGAGTCGATACCATCAGCGCGCGCTCGGGCGTGGCGAAGATGACCTTGTATCGCCACTATCCCTCCAAGGACGACCTCGCCCTTGCTTTCCTTCGCCGTCGCGAGGAGTTGTGGACGCGGTCCTGGCTGCAACAAGAGGTGGAACGCCGCGCGCACACACCGGCCGAGCGGCTGCTCGCCGTTTTCGATGTTTTCGAAAAATGGTTCCGGCGGCGCGACTTCGAGGGCTGCTCGTTCATCAAGGTGCTGCTCGAGCACGGCGACCGAGGGCACCCGATTCGAAAGGCTGCGCAAACCCACATCGAAACGATCCGCGCGTTCCTGAAACAGTTGGCTGCGGATGCGGGCGTGCGTGACGCCGACGCATTCGCACGACAATTGCAAATGGTGATGATGGGCTCCATCGTCGCCACCCACGCGGGTGACCGGGACGCGGCGCGGCGGGCAAAGGAGGTGGGATTGCTGCTTCTCGCGCGCGCTGGCATCAGGACCGGCAAGGGGATTCAAGCATGACGACATACGCGAACGATCAACAGACTCGCGCCGCGCTACTCGACAACCAGCGCCGGGTGCTCGAGCGGATCGCGAATGGCGCACCGCTGCGAGAGATTCTTGAAACGCTGGTCAGGCTGGTCGAGGAGCAGGCGCACGGAATGCGCTGCGCCGTGCTGCTTGTGGATACCCGGCAGCAGCGGCTGAGGTTCGCCGCGGCGCCGAGCATCCCCGAGGATTACAAGGCGGGAATCGACCCGTTCCTGCGCATTGCGCCCGAAATGGGCTCGTGCGGGACCGCTGCGTTCCTGCGCGAGCCCGTATACACGCAAGACACCGCGACCGACCCTCTATGGAAGGACTGCCGCGACGTCGCGGTCCGCAACGGACTGCGCGCGATCTGGTCGACCCCCATTCTCTCGGACGACAACGCCGTGCTGGGAACGTTTGCAATGTATTACGGGGAGCCGCGGCTGCCCTCGCCCGAGCATATCCAGCTCATCGACATGGCGACTCAGATGGCGCGCGTGGCGATCGAGGCAAAGGGCAAGGAGGAGGAGATTCAAGCGTTGTCGCAGCAAAAGGAAGATCACCTTCGGCTTGTCATCGGAACGATTCCCACGATGGCCTGGAGCATTCTGCCTGACGGCGCCGTTGATTTCGTCAATCAGCGTTGGCTGGATTACACGGGCTTCTCTCTCGAGAAGGCACTCGAAGAGGTGAATCGCACCGTGCATCCAGAAGATCTTCCAAGCGTCATGGAAAAATGGCTTGTCGACATGGCTGCCGGGGAACCGTGCGAGTATGAACTGCGCTTGCGCCGCGCTGACGGGGAGTATCGCTGGTTCCTGATCCGCACCGTGCCGCTGCGCGACGAGCGGGGAAACATCGTCAAATGGTACGGAACGGCTACCGATATCGAGGACCGAAAGCGGGCCGAGGATGCGCTGCGCGAGAGCGAGGAAAAGTTCCGCCAGCTCGCCGAGAACGCCCGGGAGGTCTTCTGGATGACCACGCCCGCCATGGACGAGCTGCTCTACGTGAGTCCCGCTTACGCGAACATCTGGGGACGATCCCTGGAAAGCCTGCGTCGGCAGCCGCGATCCTTCATGGATGCGATTCACCCTGAGGATCGCGAACGTGCGGTCGCCGTCCTTGCAGCGCAGCGGGTACAGGGATTCGAGCTCGAATACCGCGTCGTTAGACCCGACGGGTCGGTACGCTGGATTCGTGACCGTGGATTTCCGGTGAAAGATCGGTCTGGAAAAGTCTACCGTGTCGCCGGCGTTGCAGAGGACATCACCGAGCGCAGGCAGGCGGGGGACGCCGTGCGGCGGTCGGCGGCGGAGCTCCAGGCGCTGTCGCGGCGGCTGGTCGAGCTGCAGGAGTCCGAGCGCCGGCAGCTTTCCCGCGAGCTCCACGACCGGGTCGGCCAGAACCTGACTGCCCTGAAAATCAACCTCGATATCCTCCAGACGGCGCTCGCTTCGCAAGGAAACGGCGAAGTCCGCGCACGAGTGGAAGATTCGGCGGCGCTTCTCGAGTCGACGATGGACACGATCGAGAACGTCATGTCCGAGCTGCGACCGCCCATGCTCGACGACCACGGGCTCGCGGCGGCGCTGGACTGGCACGCGAGAAACTTCTCCAGGCGAACGGGGATCGCGGTCGCGGTGCGCGCCCGCGAGCCGGCCCTGCGACCGGCACTTCAAGTCGAAATTGCGCTCTTTCGCATCGCCCAGGAGGCACTCAACAACGTCGCAAAACACGCCCGCGCTCACCGCGTCGAAATTGCGCTCGATCATGCGAACGGCGAATGCGTGATGTCCGTGCAGGACGACGGAATCGGCTTCGATGGCGTGGAAGATGCCTCGGACAAGGCGAAACCCGGACTCGGCATGGTGACGATGAGAGAACGTGCGCAGGCAGTGGGCGGGCGTTTCGAGGTTCAGGCGCTGTCCGGCCGCGGGACGCAGCTCACCGTGCGGGTTCCGTGGCTCACATGACGATCAGGGTTCTGATCGCCGACGATCACGGCGTCGTGGCCGAAGGTTTGCGCAGTCTGATCGAGGCGCAGGCCGACATGAAAGTCATCGCCCTGGTCGAGGATGGCCGCGAGGCCGTGCGTCGGGCAATGGAGAGCAGCCCGGACGTGGTCGTCATGGACATTGCGATGCCCGTTCTGAACGGCACCGAGGCGACGCGGATCATCCGGGAGCGGCGCCCTCAGACCCGCGTCATCATGCTCTCGGCGTACACGGACCCGGTTCACGTGTACCGTGCGCTGCAGGCCGGCGCCGCAGGCTACATCGCGAAAAAATCAGTCGCCAAGGAAGTCGTCGATGCGATTCGGAAGGCGCACGAAGGCAGGCACCATCTCAGCGGACAACTGACTGAAAGCCTGATCGACCATGTCGTCCACAAAGCCGCCTCGGACGAACCCCTTCAGCGTCTCAGCTCCCGCGAGCGACAAGTCCTGCAAATGCTCGCCGAAGGACACTCCATCGCCAAAATCGCGGGAACGCTTTCCCTTTCACCGAAGACCGTGGAGACCTACCGCGCCCGAATGATGGAGAAGCTCCACATTCGCGACCTCGCGAGTCTCGTCAGATTCGCGATCCAGCAGGGCGTCACTCCCCTCGAATAGCCGCAACGCGGGCGCCGTCAGGGAATATCTGACGCAATCTGTCGGCGGTACGCGACAGCATCCGGGGGTCTTCACCACTAGAATTCAGGCTGAGCGCCGGCGCTCCATTCGCCGGTCTCGCCAAGGGGGTTCCTAAACCGACTTCTCAAGGATTCCCTACAGACGAGGAATCGAATTTCAGCAAGGATAGCCAACGCCACGTGGGGAAGAACTGCCGCAACCGGGCACGAAAGAATGGCGATAAAAGTGTTTCTTGCGAATAGCCGCGTCATCCTGTTGGACAGTCTGCAGGTGCTGCTGGAAATACAGCAAGACATCAGGATCGTCGGCAAGGCGACGAACGGGCACGACGCCGTCAGGAGAATCCAAAAACTGCGGCCGGATGTCGCAATCCTCGACATCGGCCTGGTCGGACTGAACGGAATGGAGGCGAGTCTCAAGATCGGCGAGCTTTCCAACTCAACGGCAATCGTGATGCTCTCCGCGATGACGTCTCCGGAAATTATTTTTCGCGCTCTTCGGGCCGGTGCGAGAGCATATCTCTCCAAGGAAGCATCGGGATTGGAACTCGTCAATGCGGTTCGAGCCGTGCGGGAAGGCAAGCGCTATTTGAGCCCAAAGATCACCACGACGCTCATCGGCGATTACATCAGCGAGCACCGCTCTCCGAGTCCTCTCGAGAGCCTGACCAGTCGGGAGCGGCATATTCTCCAGCTAGTGGTCGAGGGCAGCCCGAGCGCAGAGGTCGCCGACATGCTCGCCCTGTCTCCAAAAACCGTGGACACGTACCGAAGCCGGATCAAGCAGAAGCTCGGCATCCACGATTTACCGGCGCTGGTGAAGTTCGCCATTCAGCACGGTATCACTTCGCTCGAATAGAGAGTCCCTGATGCGGCGTCAGGAAAAACCTGACGCCGATCGTTGAGTTGGCCTGACATCACTGGATACCCTCATCCTTTAGTCTTCCGGGATCCACACAAGCGGTATATGACAGAGCGACTCAGAATTCTGCTGCTGGAAGACGTGCCCGACGACGCCGAGCTCGCGCTGCTCGAGCTGGGGCGCGCCGATTTTCACGCCGACCAGCGGGTCGTGGACAGCGAGAAGTCGTTCGTCGCTGCGCTGCGCGAATTCGCGCCGGACGTGATCCTGTCCGATTTTTCGATGCCGGGCTTCGACGGCATGGCCGCGCTCAACCTGGCGCGCAAGATATGCCCGGACACGCCCTTCATCTTCGTTTCGGGAACGATCGGGGAGGAATTTGCCGTCCGCGCGCTGAAGAGCGGCGCCACCGACTATGTGATGAAGACGAATCTCGTGCGCCTGCCGGCTGCCGTGGAGCGGGCACTGCGAGAGGGGAAGGAGCGAGCCACCCGCCGCAAGACGGAAGGAGAGCTCGAGGCGCTTCGCGAGCGGCTGCGGAGCATCGTCTCCACGCTGCCGGACGTCGTATGGTCCGCTGCGGTTCCTTCGCGCGAGATCTTGTACGTCAGCCCCGCCACGTCGACGGTTTTCGGCCGGACGCAGAAGGAGGTTTACGAGAGCCGCACGCTCTGGGGTGAGCCTATCCATCCCGAAGACCGGCCGCGGATGATCGCCCTATGGCAAAACGCGGCGGTAGACCACACGTTTGATGCGGAATACCGAATCGTGAAGCCGGGCGGCGAGATACGCTGGATCCAGGGACGCGGATGCTTCGCCGGCGACGCGGCAGGCAATGTAGTCCGGATTGATGGAATTTCCCGGGACGTCACCGAGCGGCGCGAGCGTGAACGCAAGCTCGCTCAGCTCAGCCGCGTCCACGCAGTGCTGAGCGGAATCAACTCGGCCATCCTGCGCGTGCACAGCCGGGACGAGCTGTTTCGCGATGCGTGCCGCATCGCCGTGGGAGCCGGACAGTTCCGCATGGCCTGGGTGGGCGTCGTCGACCGC
>Ga0210382_10000142_pt1 | contig 28594 bp, 26 predicted proteins | sample PLMedo_FD_155452 | JGI IMG/M metagenome (GOLD analysis project Ga0210382, IMG submission 155452) | Groundwater sediment microbial communities from an aquifer in East River, Colorado, USA - PLM0_60_coex redo | ecosystem: Environmental > Terrestrial > Soil > Riparian zone | place: USA: East... | reverse complement strand
GATCTCGCCGGCACGCTGCAGGTCGACACCGTCGGCAAGCGGCCCTTCATGCGCGGCGAGCTGCTGTCGCAGCTGCTGAACCTGGCCGACCTCGGCCCGCTGGTCGGAACCAGGCAGCCGAAGCAGGGCGGCGTGCTCCCCGATGCGGCCTTCGACGCGGCGCGCTGGAACAGCGTCGACGCGGACGTCACGCTGAAGGCCGGCACCCTCAAGCGCCCCGAGGAACTGCCGCTGGAGAACCTGTCCACCCGCATCCAGATGCGCGACGCGGTGCTCACGCTCGATCCGCTGGAGTTCGGCACCGCCGGCGGCAAGCTCGCCGGCCCGATCCGTCTCGACGGCCGCGAGGCGCCGATCCGCGCCGACGCCCGGATCCGCATCCAGGATCTGCAGCTGTCGAAGCTGTTTCCAACCGTCGAGGTCAGCCGCGCGTCGGTCGGCGCAGTCAGCGGGCTGATCGAGCTCGCGGGCGTGGGCGACTCGGTGGCGAAGATGATCGGCTCGGCGAACGGCAAGGTCGGGGTCTACGTCGACAGCGGCCAGGTCAGCAAGCTGGTGATGGAGGTGGTGGCGCTCGATTTCTGGAACCTGGCGAAAGTCGTGCTGCGCGGCGACGAGCCGGTCGAGATCCGCTGCGCGATCGCCGATTTCGACGTCAAGGACGGCCTGATGCGGGCGAATGCCCTGGTGCTCGATACCTCCGTGATGAGCATCACCGGGGAGGGCACGATCAGTCTGCGGGACGAGACGATCAACCTGAAGATCGTGCCGCACCCGAAGGCGGCGAGCCTCGCCTCGCTGCGCAGCCCGCTTTACATTGCCGGAACGTTCTCGCAGCCGAAGGTCTCGCGCGACGTCCGCAGGCTCGCCGAGAAGGGCGCCGGCGCCCTGGCGCTGGGGATTCTCAACCCCCTGCTCGCGGTGCTGCCGCTGATCCACGAAGGCAAGGGGCAGGACAGCAACTGCGGCAAGCTGATCGCACAGGCTACTTCTTCAGGCCGATCCTCTCCATCAGGCGAGCCAGAGCAGCATCCTCCTGCGCGATCAGCGCGCTGAAGGCCTCGGCCGGCATGAACGCGGGCCGCACGAGCAGGTTCTCGCTGCCCCTCTGGAACTCACCCGATTCGATCGCCTGGCGAATGGCGGACTCCAGGATTGAAACCGCGGAGCGTGGAGTGCCGCGCGGCACGGCGATGCCGCGCCAGGCCTCGACCGAGACGTCGAATCCCTGCTCCCTGGCGGTCGGAACGTCGGGCAGGGCAGGATCGCGGTTCGGGATCAGCGCGGCGAGCAGCCGCACCTGCCCCTGCTTGACCGGGCCCGAGAGCGCGGCTGGCAACTGTACCAGCGCATCGACGTGGCCGCCGATCAGGCTGGGCACGACTTGCGCGGCGCCAAACGGCACTTCATTCACTTCGGCCCCCGCCGCGAAAAACAGCGCGGCGAGCGAGATATGCGTGTGGCTGCCGATGCCCGAGTGACCGACGCTGATGATTTTGGGCTTTGCTTTGGCCTCGACGATGAGGTCATTCAGGGATTTCCATCTCGAGTCGGCGCGCACTGCGATCACGGGCGACTCGACCAGCACGCGCGCCACGGCATCGAACGCCTGGTAGTCGAACGGCAGCAAGCCGGAGTGGTAGGTGGTCGAGATCGAGTTGGAATTCCACACCAGCGAATAGCCGTCGGCCTTCTGGCTCGCCACGTGCCGGTAGCCGATAGCCCCGCCCGCGCCTTGGCGGTTGACGACCAGCACGCGCTGGCCGAGCGCCTTCGACATGCCCTCGGCGAGCATGCGCGCAGTGACATCCGCCGAAGTGCCCGCGGGGAACAGGACGGTTATCTCAAGCGGTCCCTTGTGAGGAAATTCCTGCGCATGGAGGGTGGAGGAGAGCAGCCCAAGCAAAAACAGACAGGCCTTCATGCAAGGAGCTCCTTGACCTCGACCCTTCTGCCTTCCTTCGCTGAACGAATTCCTGCGAGGATCACTGCCAGCGAAGCGGTGCTGCGCTCGCCGTCCATCTCGGGCTCGGCGTCGCCGCGCGCGGCGGCGGCGAATTCCTCGAGCTCCTCGACTATGGGGTCGTTCTTCCGGCAGTTCACCGGTTCTGCTTTCGCTGCCCCTCGCTTGAGGAAACGCAATCCTTGATGAAAATCGTAATACGCGCTCGCTTCCTTGCCGTAGAGGTTCAGCAGGTAGTACTCGGAGGCCGAGGCGTAGCTCGCGTTGAGCGTCGAGAGCGCGCCGTTCTCGTGCTCGAGGACCAGGCTCGCGACATCCGGGTTGTCGCCGGGGAGCACGAGCCGCACGAAGCGGCCGCTCACCGCCTTGACCGGCCCGAGGAGATACTCGAGCACGTCGGTGTAGTGGATGCCGATCTGCAGCATCACGCCGCCCGGCATGCCTTCGGCGGTGTAGCGCCACGAGCCCAGATCGATCTTGCCGAGGCGATCGCGGCTGATGTTCGCTTCCGCATTCACCAGCTTTCCGAAACGCCCTTCCTCAATTTCCCGCCTCACCCACCTGAAATGCGATTCGCGCCGACGCTGATAGCCTAGCGCCAGCACCACCTTCGCCCGGCGGCACGCGTCGGTGATCGCGCGCGCATCGGCAATCGTGTTGGCGATCGGCTTGTCGAGGAACACGTGCTTTCCCGCCGCGGCCGCGGCGAGCGTGGTTTCGCGGTGAACCCCGTTCGGCGTGGTGTTGATGATGGCCTGGATTGAGCGGTCGTTCAGAATCGCCTCGTACGAAGCTGCCGCGCGACAGCCGTACTTCGCGGCGAACTTTTCCCGCTTCTCCACTGAACGGCTGTAGCAGGCCGCAATCGTCAGCTTCTTCGAGCGCTGGATCGCGTCGGCGAGCACGTCCGACCACCAGCCCATGCCGAGGCAGGCGACCTTCACTGCGCGGATGCGCCGATCGATTCCACGGCTTCGCGCGCGAGGCGCTCGTCGAGCTCCCAGCTGCCGCCGGCGACGCCGACGCCGCCGATGCATTCGCCGCCGACGATGATCGGGCAGCCGCCCTCCATCGCCGTCCAGCGCTCCGGCCCGGCGGCGAGCGCGAGCCCCAGCGCATGGGCGACATCGAGCGACTGGCCCTGGGCTCCTTTCGCACCGGTTACACGCTTGTTCGAGGCGGCGCAAACCGCCTTCGTCGTCGCCGAATGCACGGTGTGGAAACGGCCGCCGTCCATGCGTTCGAGCAGCAGCAGGTGGCCGCCCGCGTCGGCGATGGCCACCGTCACGGCGATGCCCGCCTCCTGCGCGCGGGCGATCGCAACGGCCATCATCTTCCTCGCCCCGGCCGCCGTGAGCCGCTTGCTGTCCGCGAAGTCCATTTGCTCCTCCTTCGTTATATATTAGTGCATGCCTCTTTCGCACATCGAGCACTTCCTGGTCGCTGCGGACGATATCGACGCGACGCGCGACTGGTACGCGCGAGTCCTCGGCATGAAGTCCGGCCCGCACCCGGACTTCGGCTTCCCGGTGCACTGGATGTACCTCGGCGAGACCGACATCGTGCACATCGGGCCGAGCGCGAAAGCGGCAAAGGAGATCCAGAAGAAATACCTCGGCCGCACCTCGCAGGACGCGGGCACGGGCACCGGCGCTCTCGATCACATCGCCTTTCGCGCAACCGGCCTGCGCTCGATGCTGGAGCACCTGAGAAGGGAGAAGATCCCCTTCAGCCAGCGCCGGGCGAACGGCCAGGCGCTGTTCCAGCTGTTTCTCTACGATCCGAACGGCATCAAGATCGAGCTCAACTTCGCCGCCGAGGAAGCCGAGGGCATCGAGCCTGAATTGATGGCCTCGGAGCTAATCACTCAACAGTAAGCAGCAGCGCCGCCAACCCCGCAACGCCGACGGGAACCGCGTAGCGCTCGATGACCCCGGCGTGCCCGCGGGCGAAAACGGTCACCGCGATGTCGGTGCGCTCCATCACGCCCTGCGCGATCGACGGATTGATCCAGCGCAGCCACGCGGGGTGGCGGCCCACTCCCATCATGATGGCGTCGACTGCTTCGCGCTCGGCGACGGCCGCAATGCGCTCGGCCGGTCTGCCCACCTCGGTCAGGGCGCGAAAGGGTAGTCCGCATACCGAGAGCTCCTCGATGGCGCGCGCCATCGCGTTGCGGCTGCGCTCGGCACGCAGCCCATCGCGCGCGGCGCGGCTGCTGAAGCGCGGGATGCGGCCGTGGAAGCTCGGCTGAACATTCAGGAGCAGGATTTCGACATTTGACGGGAAACTCTTCGTCAACTGCAATATTGGCGCGAGCGCCGCCATGGACCCGTCGACTGGAACAAGAATTTTCATAGCGATGCCTCCTGAACGGGCCTGCGGTTGCGCAGCCACGCGATGCCGAGCACGCTGGCGATCACGGCGATGTACAGGGCGGATTTGAAGACCGGGCGCACGGCGAGCGCTTCCTCGACGAAAGGCTCGCCGGTGATCATGTTGGCAGCGGTCCACGCCAGCACCGCGCCGCCGAGGTATAGCAGGCCCGGGAAGCGCTCGATCCAGTGCAGGATCAGCATCGATCCCCAGACCACGATCGGGATGCTGATCACCAGGCCGAGCACGACGAGCAGCATGCTGCCGTGCGCCGCGCCCGCGACCGCCAGCACGTTGTCGAGCCCCATCACGGCGTCGGCGACGACGATGGTGCGCATCGCGCCCCAGAAGCTCATCGCCGGCGCCACCTCGTGCTCTGCGCCGCCGTCATCGGTCAGCAGGCGATAGGCGATCCAGATCAGCAGCGCGCCGCCGGCCAGCATCAGGCCGGGAATCTGCAGCAGCCAGAGCACGCCGACGGTGAGGCTCGCCCGCACCACCACGGCGCCGACCGTCCCCCAGGCGATCGCCCGGCGCTGCAAGGTCTTTGGCAGATTGCGGGCAGCGAGCGCGATGACGATTGCGTTGTCGCCGGCAAGCACCAGGTCGATCACCACGATCGCCGCCAGCGCGGAGAGGAATTCGGGGGTAGGGAACATGGCGCCGATTCTGGTTCCTGCCCGCGCGAAAGAAAAATGACGATGCGTGATGCGATCGATTACGAATCGCAATGGACCATTGCCCGGCGTGGGGCTATGATGTGTCTTCCCGCAGGGGAGTAGCTTCTCAGCGGGCCGGCCGTCAACACGGGATTCGTCCCCGGTCGTCCCGGCAGCTCAGGCTGCAAGCGAGACCTCGGTAACCGTCAAGGAGCCGAGATGCCTCGCGCCAAGCTGCGCCGCTACTTTCGTCACGGACTGTTCCCCCAACTGATGGTGTTCGAGGCGGTGGCGCGCCTCGGCAGCGTGACGCGCGCCGCCGAAGAGCTGCATCTCGCGCAGCCGACCGCATCGATGCAGTTAAAGAAATTGGCCGAGGCGCTCGAGCTGGTCCTGTTCGAACAGCGCGGCCGCCGGCTCGAGCTCACAGCCGCCGGGAAGGAGCTGCACACCGCCTGCGCCGAGCTGTTGGAATTTTTCGCCCGCATGGAGGAGCGCCTTGCTACGCTGCGCGAGCCAGCAAGCGAATTCCTAAGCCTTGCCGCCGAGCCCGAGGCGCGCCAGGTCGCGGCGCGGCTCATCGCGGCGTTCTGCTCGAGACATCCGGGCATCCAGGTGAGCCTGCATCTGGCCGACCGCGTGCAGCTCTTATCCCGCCTCGCCGCGGGCGAGGACGACGTCTATCTGTTCGCGCTCGAGATCGAGGGGCTGCCGCTCGAGCGGCGCTGGAGCGTGGCCCACGCGAAGGGACGAGCACTCGCTCTCGCGGCCGCCGCGTTCGTGCGCGAGTCGCTGCTTCACGACGCGTACAATTCCGGCGCACAGGAGGAGGAAGACAGATGGAACTCTCGCGCGAATACAACGCGGCGGTAGACCTGGTCGGCCGCAACCTGGCCGCCGGGCGAGGCGGGAAGATCGCCTACATCGACGACGCCGGCAGCTGCACCTACGCGCAGCTCGCCGAGCGGGTTGATCGTGCCGCTAACGCACTGCATTCACTGAATATCCGCAGGGAAGAACGCATTGCGATCGCGATGCTCGACTCGGCCGACTGGGTCGCGCTGTTCCTCGGCGCGATCAAGGCCGGCATCGTGCCGGTGGCGATGAACACGCTCCTGACGCCCGCCGATTACGAATACCAGTTGCGCGACAGCGGGGCGCGGGCGCTCTTTGTCTCGGATCCGCTGCTGAAGAGCTTCGAGCCAATCGTCAAGCATTGCCCGGATTTGAAGCATGTCGTCTCACGGATTTCAGAGTTCCTGGAGTCGGGCAAGGGAAAGGCAGAGGCAGCACCAACTAGCCGCGACGACATGTGCTTCTGGCTCTATTCGTCGGGCTCGACCGGGGCGCCGAAGGGCACCGTGCACCTGCATTCGCACCTCATCGCCACTGCCGAGCTCTACGCCAAGCCGATCCTGGGGATCCGCGAATCCGACGTCGTGTTCTCGGCGGCGAAGCTGTTCTTCGCCTACGGCCTGGGGAACGCGCTCACCTTTCCGCTCGCGGTCGGCGCGACGGCGATTCTCATGGCCGAGCGGCCCACGCCGGACGCAGTTTTCAAACGGCTGGTGGAGAAGCAACCGACGATCTTTTACGCGGTACCGACTCTTTTTGCCGCACTTCTCGCGAGCCCTTTATTTCCAAGGAAGGAACAACTAACGCTGCGCGTCTGCACCTCGGCTGGCGAGGCGTTGCCAGCGGATATCGGCAAGCGCTGGACCGAGCGCACCGGCGTCGAGATCCTCGACGGCATCGGCTCGACCGAGATGCTGCACATCTTTCTCTCCAACCGGCCGGGCGAAGTGCGCTACGGCAGCACCGGCAAGCCGGTGCCGGGATACGAGGTGCGGCTGATCGACGACCAGGGCAACGTGATCGCTCGGCCGGGAGAGTTGGGCGAGCTGCAGATCAACGGGCCGACCAGCGCGCTCATGTACTGGAACCAGCGCGAGCGCACGAAAAACACCTTCCAGGGCCCGTGGACGCGCAGCGGCGACAAGTACACCGTGGACGAGCAGGGCTACTACACCTACGGCGGCCGCTCCGACGACATGCTGAAGGTGAGCGGCATCTACGTCTCTCCGGTCGAGGTCGAGGCCGCGCTCATTACCCACGAGGCCGTGCTGGAAGCCGCGGTGGTGGGTGCCGGGGACGAAAACAAGCTGGTAAAGCCCAAGGCTTTTATCGTGCTGAAGGCGGGTCATGCGCCGAGCGACTTGCTGAAGGCCGCGCTGCAGGAGCACGTGAAGGCAAAGCTCGCGCCTCACAAATATCCGCGCTGGATCGAGTTCCTGAACGAATTGCCGAAAACGGCGACAGGCAAGATCCAACGCTTCAAATTGCGGTCTTAGCTGCTATCCTTGCACTAGGTTGAACATGGCTACCAGACCCGAGCAAACGACCAGCGAGCTGAAGGTCGATCCTGCCTCGCTGTACCAGGAGGAGATCTTCACCGACCGGCGCGTCGGCACCATCCGGCGCCTGACCCCGATCAGGAAGGACGGCGCGCGCGACACCGCGCGCGCCGTGCTCTACGTCGGCGAGACGCAGGTGCTCACGCCGGCGGGCGCGCTGCCGATCGGCTTCGAGATCGGCGCCGGCTCGCTCGAGGAAGCGGCGGAGAAGTTCGGCCCGCTCGCGAAGGAAGCGATCGAGCGCACCGTGAAGGAGCTGCAGGAGCTGCGTCGCCAGGCTGCCTCGTCGATCGTCGTCCCCGGCGCTCCCGGCGCCGGCAAGATCCAGATCCCCTGATCTAGGCGGCGAGCCGCGCGCGCCGGTAATCGAACTCGATCGGCGGGATCTCGCCGCGAAAGATCGCCTGCACGCGTTCCTCGGGCAGCGGGCGGCTGAACTGCGCGTTGCGCATGCGGATGCGGTGCCGGAGCTGCTCGGCGATCAGCTTTTCCATCAGGCGCCAATCGGCGTCGGCGAGCCCTTCCTGGGCGATGCCGGCGATGCCGCCGAGCATGTGCTCGAATTCGTCGTCGTACACCTTGGCGCAGGCCTCGGCGATCTTGCCGTCGACGCCGGGTCTGCCTTTCAGCTTCATCCCTTCGGAGAACAGGGTGCAGTAGCCGCCTTCGCTCAGCTTGCAGGCGCGCATGCCTAGCGCGCCGTGCTCGTCCTGGTGCCGGTAGCGCAGCGCGGTGAGGGCATCGTCCTCAGGCCAGGAGTCGAGCCCCTTGGGATGCATCTTCGGCGTTCCCGCCGGGCGGATCGAGTCGTAGAGGTCGGCAAAGTGGCAGTAGTGGCTGAACTCCGCCTTCAGCCCCTCGACGACATCGAGGATCTCGTGACGGTCGATCGAGACATCGATCTCCAGCGCCTTGTCGGCGAGATTGCGCAGCTGGCCGAGAAACACGCCGCCGCGGTCGTACTTGCCGACGCCGGATCCCCAGAACTCCTTGAAGCATTGCCGCTGCAGCCAGAGCAGATCGGTCCGCAGGCTGCGGCCCGGCGAGGTCCAGTAGGTGCGGACCACTTCGGCCTCGCCCGCCCAGAGCGGCGCGGCGACGCCGATGAGGCGCTGGATATTGGCGGTGGTCATGGAGTTAACATTGAGAAAATGGATTCGAAAATCATAGCCGAAGTCGGCGCCTGGGTGCGCGAGGCGCAGCGCATCGTCGCGCTCACCGGGGCGGGCATCTCCACCGACTCCGGCATCCCGGACTTCCGCGGCCCGCAGGGCGTCTGGACCAGGAATCCGCTCGCCGAGAAGATGTCGAACATCCATTGCTACCTCGCCGATGCGCAGGTGCGCAAGGCGTCCTGGCAGAACCGCCTCGGCAGCCCGGCATGGAGCGCGCAGCCCAACCCGGGGCATCTTTCTCTGGTGGACCTAGAGCGCGCGGGCAAGCTACACGCGCTGATCACGCAGAACATCGACGAGCTGCACCAGATCGCCGGCAATTCGCCCGAGCGCGTGATCGAAGTCCACGGCTCGATGCGCCGGTTCATGTGCTGGGACTGCGGCATGCGCGGGCCGATGCAGGCGGTCCTGGAGCGCGTGCGCGCGGGCGAGGAAGACCCGCATTGCAGGACCTGCGGCGGCATCCTGAAGAGCGACACCATCAGCTTCGGCCAGCAGCTCGTGCCTGAAGTGATAGACCGCGCGATGCAGGCCGCCGGGCAGGGCGACCTGTTCCTCGCCGTCGGCTCCAGCCTCCAGGTCTACCCGATCGCCGGCACCGTCGAGGTGGCGCGCGCCGCGGGCTCGAGGATCATCATCGTCAATGCCCAGCCGACCCCGTTCGACGACATGGCCGACGCGGTGCTGCCCGGGTCGATCAGCGAAGTGCTGCCGCGGATCTGCGCTCGTCCGTTATCCTGGAAATCCGCTCGATGAAAACTCTCCTCGCCCTCCTGCTTCTCGCTCTCCCCGTTCTGCCTGCCGCGGCGCAGACGTGGCCGGCGAAGCCGGTGAAGATCATCGTGCCGTTCGCGCCCGGCGGCAGCGCCGACACGCTCGGGCGCCTTGTCGCGGCGCACCTGACTGAGCGGCTGAAAGTGAACTTCATCGTCGAGAACCGCCCCGGGGCGGGCGGCGTCATCGGCTCGGACCTCGCGGCGAAAGCCGATCCGGATGGCTATACGCTGGTGGTTTCCGGCATCGCCTCGCACGTCATCGCGCCCATGCTGCCGCAGGGGACGCCCTACGACCCGCTGCGCGACTTCACTCACGTCGCGCTGTTCGGCGGGCCGCCCGCTGTTTTCGCAGTCAACCCGTCCGTTCCGGCGAAGGACCTCAGGGAATTCGTCTCCCTCGCCAGGCAGAAGCCCGGCACGCTGTCGTATGGCTCCCCCGGCAATGGAACCCAGGGGCAGCTCGTTGCTGAGCTCTTCAAGCAGCTGGCGGGAATCGACCTGCTGCACGTGCCTTACAAGGGCGCCTCGGGAGCGGTGACCGATCTCCTGGCCGGGCAGATCACGGCGGTATCCACCACGCTTTCGACGGCCGCCGGACAGATTCGCGCCGGCCGCGCGCGCGCGCTGGCGATCAGCGCGGCCCAGCGCCTGCCGGACTATCCGGACGTGCCGACTTTCGCCGAGATGGGGTACCCCGACCTCGTCGCCACCGTGTGGTTCTCGCTTTCGGGACCGGCGGGCCTGCCGCCCGAGGTCGTGAGCCGGCTCAACGAAGACGTGCGCCGGGCGCTGGAGCTTCCCGAGACCCGGGAGCGCGTGAAGCACGACGGCATCCTGCCGAACCGGCTCGATGCGAAGGCGTTCACCGCCTTCGTCGCCGACGAGCTGCGCCGCTGGGGCCCGATCGTGCGGGCCTCCGGAGCGAAAAATGATTGAAGGCGTGACCTACACGCCGGCCGACTCGGCAAGGAATTTCCTCGACAAAGGGCTGTGGATCGACCTCACGGTCGGCGAAGCCCTGAGGCGCACCGCCGCGCGCGTGCCCGAGCGCATCGCCTTTGCCTCTGAAGAGAGCGAGCTCAGCTTCCGGCAGCTCGACGAGCGCTCCGAGCGGCTGGGCGCGGCGCTGCTCGACCTGGGAGCGCGGCCGGGCGAGCGCGCGATGTTCCAGATGGGCACGGTGCTCGAAACGGTCGTCGCGCTCTCGGCCTGCTACAAGGCCGGCATCATCCCGGTGTGCTCGGTGCCGCAGTACCGCGAGGTCGAGATCGGCCAGCTCGCGCGGCTCTCCGGCGCCACGCTTTATTTCGTGCAGGCGGATTTCGGCTCGTTCGACCTCGTCGGGTTCGCGCGTGGCATGCAGGAGAAGCTGCCGTCCTTGAGGCATCTGATCGTGGCTCGCGGAAGAACCGACGATCAAGAACGCTTGATTCAATCCATCAGTCTCGAGGCGGCGAGGCGGCGGCTCTCACAGGTGAAGCTCACCCCGGAGGACTGCTTCGTGTTCCAGCTCTCCGGCGGCTCGACCGGCGTGCCGAAGATCATCCCACGCTTTCACGGCGAATACCTCGCGCACTGCGACTCGTGGAACAGGATGCACGGCATGGACGAAGGCTCGGTCGCGATCTGGAGCCTGCCGATCGTGCACAACGCCGGCCAGATCTTCGGCTACATGGGCGCGATCCACTGGGGACGAAGCACGGTGCTCACCGCCCGCGTCGACATCCCGCATATCCTCGACATGATTGCGAAGTACCGCGTCACCAACGCGATGAGCATCGGGCCGATCGCGCCGCAGCTGCTCGCGTACCAGGACCTCGCGAAGCACGACCTTTCATCGCTGCGCTACTTCGTGGCGTTCAGCCGCGCCGATGCCATCGAGGCGCATCTCGGCGTCAAAGCCGCGAATCTCTACGGCATCACCGAGGGCCTGGTGCTGATCTCCCATCCCGACGACCCGCCGCGCGCGCGGCATACGACGCAGGGACGCCCGGGCTATACCGCGGAAGAGGTAAGAATCCTGAAAGCGGGAACTGAAGAGGAGGCCAGGGAAGGCGAGGTCGGCGAGCTCTGCTTTCGCGGCCCTTCCAGCCTGCGCGGCTATTACAACGCCCCCGGGCAGACGCGCGAAGCGCTGACCGCGGGGGGCTTTATGCGCACCGGCGACCTGGCGAAAGCGCACCGCATCGAGGGCAGGCTGTACTACTCGTTCGAGGGCCGGCTGAAGGACAACATCAACCGCGGCGGGGAGAAGTTCGGCACCGAGGAGGTGGAGAACTTCATCCGCCAGCACCCGGCGGTGGCCGACGTCGCGGTAGTGGCGATGCCTGACGAGATGCTGATCGAGCGCGCCTGTGCTTATCTCGTTCCGCGCCCGGGAGAAAAGGCACCTGATGTGCGCACGCTTGGCGCATTTCTTGAAGCTTTAGGCTTGGCAAAATTCAAATTTCCGGAACGCATCGAGATCGTCAGCGCCTTTCCGGTGACGCGCGTGGGCAAGCTCGACAAGGCGCAGCTGCGCAAAGCGATTGCCGAAAAGATGGCGCGCGAGAAAAATGCTGCGGCTTGAGCCACGCCTGCGGGCGATCGTCGAGCAGGAGTACCCGCGCTTCTCGGATGCGGAATACGCCAGGCGGCATCGAGCGCTCGCGGCGGTGATGGGTAAACAGGATCTGGATCATTTGTTGGTGGTGACCGACCACCGCACGGGCAACGCGCCGCAATGGGTCACCGGCTGGCCGGGGACCGTCGAGGCCTACGTCGTGTTCCGGCCCGGCGAGAAGATGACCATGCACGTCGAGTGGTACAACCATTTCCCGCTGGCGAGGAAGCTCGCGCGCGACGCCGAGGTGCGCTGGGGGGAGCACCGCGGCATGCAGAAGACCATTGAAGAGCTCAAGCGCCGGGGCGCCAAGAGGGTCGGGCTGATGGGACCGCTGCTCACCCGCAAGCAAAAGGAGCTGGAAAAATATTTCTCCGTCGTCGAGCTCGACGCCGAATATGTCCGGCTGCGCAGCATCAAGTCGCAGGAGGAGATCGACTGGCTGCGCATCGGCGCAGCTTTCAGCGACGCCGGTTTCGAGAGTCTTCTGCACGGCACCAAGCCGGGGATGACCGAGCGCGAGCTCGGCAACCTGGTCGAGCGCGCCTATGTGGGCGAGGGCGGCACTACCTTCATTCATTTCATCGGCGTCACCTCGATGGCGCAGCCGCAGCTCTTCGTGCCGCCGCAGTTTCATTCTGCGCGCAAAGTGCGGCGCGGCGACGTGGTGTTCTGCGAGCTGTCGGGCGTGTGGTGGGATTACGCCGGGCAGGTGCTGCGCAGCTTCACGGTCGAGGCGGACCCGACCCCGCTTTACCGCGACCTGCACGCTGCCGCCGAGGCGGCGTTCGATGCGGTGAGCGCCGCGGTGCGCCACGGCACGACGATGCAGGCGATCGTCGACGCCGCAGGCGTCATCGAGGATCGCGGCTTCACGGTGTGCGATGACCTGATGCACGGCTTCGGCGGCGGCTACTTCCAGCCCATCGTCGGCACGAAGAGCCGCCCGGCGGGCCCGCTGCCCGACATGACGCTGGAGGAGAACATGACGGTCGTCGTGCAGCCGAACGTGATCAGCCGCGAGCAGCCGGCCGGCGTGCAGGTCGGCGAGCTGATCCGCGTGACACGCGACGGCTTCGAGCGCCTGCACGCGGCGCCACGCGGCTTCTTCCGGACATGAAGCCGGTCCTGGTTGTCGGCGCCGGTCCCGTCGGCCTCGCCACGGCGCTCTCGCTCGCGCACCAGGGCGTGCCGGTGCAGGTGATCGAGGCCGAGCCGGCGCTGACGCTGGATCAGCGCGCCGGGTCGTTCCATCCGCCGACGCTCGAGATGCTCGCGCCCTTCGGCGTCACCGAGGCGATGCACCAGATCGGCATCAAGGTGCCGCGCTGGCAGATCCGCGACCGCAGGAAAGGCGTGATCGTCGAGTGGGATCTCGGCCTGATCGCCGACCTCACGCCCTACCCGTACCGCTTTCATCTCGAGCAGCACCGCCTGACGCCAATCCTCTACGAGAAGCTGAAGGCGTTCCCGCATGCGCAGGTGCGTTTCTCGACCGGCTTCGTCGATGCCAGGCAGAGCGGCGACACCGTGACCGTAAGCACGACCTCCGGGGAGCTGAAGACGCCCTGGCTCGTCGGCTGCGACGGCGGCCGCAGCACCGTGCGCAAGCACCTTGGCACGCCGTTCGACGGCTTCACCTGGCCCGAGCGCTTCGTCGTCATCAGCACGCTCGCCGACTTCGCGCAGCACGGCTTCACCTCGAACGCCTATGTCGCCGACCCGCGCGAGTGGGCGGCGGTGTTCCACATGCCGGGCCTCTGGCGCCTGGCATTCCCGGTGCATCCCGAAGAGAACGAGGCCGACGTGCTCGCGGACGAGGCGGTCGAGGCGCGCATGCAGCGCTTCGTCGCGCGCGCCGAGCCCTACGACATCCCGTACGCGAGCATCTATCGCGTGCACCAGCGCGTGGCAAAGGACTGGCGCGTCGGGCGCATCCTCCTCGCCGGCGACGCCGCGCATCTCAACAATCCGCTCGGCGCCTTCGGCCTCAACGGCGGCCTGCACGACGCGATCCTGCTCGCCGGGTACCTCGGCCGCATCTGGCGCGGTGAAGCCGACGCGAGCCTGCTCGATCTCTACGTCCGCCAGCGCCGCACGGCCAACGTGGAATTCGTGCAGACGCAGTCGATCGGCAACAAGAAGATGCTCGAGGAAAGCGACCCGGCGGCGCGCGAAGAGACCTTCGCCGAGCTGCGCCGCATCGCTGCCGACCGCGAGGCGGCGCGCGATTTCCTGATCAAGTCGTCGATGATCTGGAGCGTGCGCCGCGCGGGTGAAGTAGCCTAGCGAGCTTCTCCTGCTCCTCCGGGTTCATGCCGTAGGAGTGATCGGCATCCGGGAACTTGCCTGACCGGACCTCTTCCGCGTAGCGCTTGAGGGCATCGACTGCGACGTCGGAGATCTGCGCGTAGCGCTTGGTGAACTTGGGCTTGAACTGGTCGAACACGCCCAGCAGGTCGAACGCGAGCAAGAGCTGGCCGCAGCTCGCCGGCCCGGCGCCGATGCTGAAGGTGAAGATGTCCACCGCGTCGTCGACCGCTTTGGCGACGGGCGCGGGAACGGCCTCGATCTCGAAGCCGACCGCCCCGGCTTCTTCGATCGCGATGCCGTCTTCAATGACGCGCATCGCTTCTTCCGCGGTGCGGGCCTGAAGCTTGAAGCCGCCGTACCGGTGGACGAAATGCGGGCACATGCCGACGTGGCTCATCACCGGCACGCCGGCATCGGCGATCGCGCGGATGACCGGCGCCTTCTCCTTGCCGCCCTGCATCTTCACCACGTCGGCGCCGCCTTCCTTCATCAGGCGCAAGGCGTTCACCACGCCGATGTCCGGCGTGGCGTAGCTGCCGTAGGTCATCGACACCATGATGAGGCAGTTGGGCGCGCCGCGGCGCACGGCCTGCGCGTGGGCGATCATCATGTCGATCGTCACCGGCAGAGTGTTGGGAAAGCCGTAGCTCACCATCCCGAGGCTGTCACCGACCGCGGCGATGTCGATGCCGGCGCGCTCCGCCCACACCGCCGAGGGGTAATCCGGGATCGACGCCATCACCACTTTCTCGCCCGCCTTCTTGCGCTGGGCAAGGTCGGGCACGGTGAGTTTCTTGCGTTCTTCAGGCACGGAATGCGGTCTTGTCGGTACCTTCGTAGAGTGCCTTCACTTGACGTCCGACGGCGTCGGCATGCGCTGCGAGCGCGCCCTTGTCGAGGTCGACCCGCGGGCGCGGCTCATGATCGAAATGGCCGTTGCGGTCGACCCCGCGCACCAAAGTCGCGGAGTCTCGTACTTTGATCTGGCGCACATGCGTCGGGATGTAGCGGATGGCAAAACCGATGCGTCGATCGTCCGAGCGGTTCGGCTGCGAGCCGTGCACCAGCTTGATGTGGTGCAGCGACATTTCGCCGGGGTCGAGCAAGCAGGGCACGGCGTGCGCTTCGTCTACCTCGACGGCGATTTCCTGGCCGCGCGAGAGCAGGTTGTCCTTGTGGAAAGTGTCGACGTGGGGCAGCTGATCCTTGACGTGCGTGCCCGGTATCACTTTCATGCATCCGCTGATCAGGTCGCTTTTCGTGAACGCGACCCATGCCGTGACGACGTCGTGCGGCTCGAGCCCCCAGTAGGTCGAGTCCTGGTGCCAGGAGATGAAACCTGGATTGGCCGCTTCCTTGATGAAGAAGTTGGTGGTCCAGCACAGGATGTCCGGCCCGATCAGGTCCTCGACCGCATCGACGATCCTCGGGTGGTGCACCAGCTCGTCCGCCCAGGTGAAGAGCAGGTGCGTCTTGTGCCGCCAGTTGCCTTGCAGCGGCTTGCCGGCGAGCGCTTCGTGCGCTTCGAGCGCCTTGCGGTATCTCTGCGCATCGGCCGCGGACATGACGCGCACCGGAAAATAGAAACCATCGCGCTTGAACGCGGCGACGGCGTCGTTCGACAGCAGCTTGGGCATGGTCCCATGATATGTTAATACGTAAACATTTCCACTTGGAGGAGGGGAAAGCCATGGCTGCATCCAGAAGGAAGTTCCTGAAGGCGGCTGCGGTCGCAGGCGCCGGCGGCGCAATGGCCGGTGCGCCCGCGATTGTGCGCGCGCAGCAAGTAACGACCTGGCGCGCGCAGACGCTGTGGAGCGCCGCTGAGCTGACGCACAAGTGCTTCGAGGATTTCTGCGAGCGCGTCAAGGCTGCCTCGAACGGCAGGCTGGTGATCCAGCCGTTCGCCGCGGGATCGGTCACCGGCGTCTTCGAAACCCTGGACGCGGTCACGGCGGGTGTGCTGCAGGCACAGGCCTCGTGGCCCGGCTACTGGACCGGCAAGGATGCCGGCCTCGCGGTGATCAGCGACTTCGTGTTCGGCTACCAGCATCCCTGGCAGGCGGAGGCCTGGTTCTATCACCGCGGCGGGCTCGGCATGCTGCGCCAGGCGTATGCGAAGTACAACGTCTATCCGGTGGGAGTGAGCTGGTGGGGCGTCGAGTCCATCGTGTCGAAAAAACAGATCGTGCGGATGGAAGACTTCAAGGGCGTGAAGTTCCGCTCGCCGCAAGGCATGACCGCGGAGATCCTGACCAAGCTCGGCGCGTCGATCGTGGTGCTGCCCGGCGGCGAGGTGTACTCGGCGCTCGACAAGGGCGTGGTCGACGCCGCCGACTGGGCGACCGTGTCGATGAACCAGCGCATGGGCTTTCACGAGATCGCCAAGTATCCGACCAAGCTGTTCCACTCAATGCCGATCCAGGAGTTCACGGTCAACATGGACGCGTGGAAGAAGCTGCCCGACGATCTCAAGGCGCTGCTGCATACCGCGGTGCGCGAATGGACCTGGGACCAGGTGCAGCGGATCGCGGTGGACGACCTGCGGGTGGTGAGAGAGCTCGCCGCCAAAGGCATCAAGGCGGCGCAGTGGCCGGAGTCCGAGATGGTCAAGATCCGCGCCCTTGCGCAAAGGACCTGGGAGGAGTGGTCGAAGAAAACGCCGCTCGCCAAGCAGGCCTATGACTCGCAGCTCGCCTGGCTGAAGGAGCTCGGGGTCGTTGCGGGCTGAGCCGGTGCCGCTCGCCGATCGCTTCTGCGACACCGTAGATCGCATCAACAGCCGGGTGGGGCGCTTCTTTGCGCTCTCCATCCTCGTGGTCGTCAGCGCCGTGCTGTACGAGGTGTTCGCGCGCGGCATGTTCGGCCAGGCGACGCTGTGGGCCAACGAGACCACCATCTACCTCTCGGCCGTCGCTTATGTCATCGGCGGCGGCTATGCGCTCGCGCACCGGCGCCACGTGCGCATCGACGTGATCTATGAGCGCCTGTCGCCGCGCACCCGCGCCAAGCTCGACCTCTTCACGTTCGTTTTCTTCTTCATCTATGTCGCCGCGCTGATCTGGGTCGGCAGCACGCTCGCCTGGGGATCCTTCCTCGAAGGCGAGGGCACCGGCACGCCGTGGAACCCGCGCATCTGGCCGGTCAAGTTCGCGATCCCGATCGCGGGCGTCCTGCTCCTGCTGCAGGGAATTTCGAACCTCCTGCGAGACCTGGGCATCGCGCGAGCCGCGAGCCGCGCGTCGTGAGCATCGAGCTCATCAGCTTCCTGTTCGTCGCGGTATTCGTAGCCATCCTGCTCACCGGATTGCCGCTCGCCTTCGCCACCGGAGCGGTGGCGGTGTTCTTCGCCGTGGTGCTATTCGGCTGGCCGGGCCTGACCCTGATCGTGGGCCGCGTGTACACGCTGATGGGCAACTACGTGCTCGTCTCGGTGCCGCTGTTCATCTTCATGGCCTGCGTGCTCGAGCGCGCCGGCATCGCCGAAGCGATCTTCCGTGGCGCGCACGTCTGGTCGGGACGCATGCCGGGCGGCCTTGCGGTGGCGGTGATCATCTCCTGCGCGCTGATGGCGGCGATGGTGGGCGTGATCGGCGCGGAGATCGTCACCATGGGCGTGGTCGCGCTCCCCGCGATGCTGGCGCGCGGCTACAAGAAGGAGCTGGCGCTCGGCTGCATCTGCGCAGGCGGCGGCCTCGCGACGCTGATCCCGCCGAGCGTGGTGTTCATCATGTACGGCCTCACCGCCGGCGTGTCGATCGGCCAGCTGTACATGGCGGGCGTCATCCCGGGGTTGATGCTCGCCGGCCTTTACATCCTGTATATCGTGGTGCGCTGCCGCTTCCGGCCCGACTTCGCGCCGCCGGCGAGCGCAGCCGAGCTGGCCATCCCGCTGCGTGCCAAAGTTGCATTACTTAAAGAATTAATTCTTCCCGGCCTGGTCGCGTTCAGCGTGCTCGGCTCGCTGTACCTCGGCTGGGCGACGCCCACCGAGGCCGCTGGTGTTGGCGTGCTGGGCGCGGTGATCGCAATGTGGTGGAACGGCAAGTTCGGCTGGGACAAGCTGCGCAGGGCGGCCGAGGACACGGCCAAGGTAACGGTGATGCTCTACTGGCTGTTCTTCGGCTCGTCTGCGCTCATTGGCGTCTACACGCTCGCCGGCGGCACCAAGCTGATCCAGGACGCGCTCACCGCGCTGCCCGTCGGCCCGCTCGGCGTGGTGATCCTGGTCCAGATCGTGTGGATCATCCTCGGCTGCTTCATCGACTGGATCGGCATCCTGCTCCTGACGGCGCCGATCTTCGTCCCGGTGGTGCTCGCGCTCGGCTTCGACCCGGTATGGATGGGCGTGCTCTTCTGCATGAATATGCAGATCTCGTATATCTCGCCGCCTTTCGGCCCGGCCGCGTTCTACCTGAAGGGCGTCACGCCGCCCGGCATCACCCTCGGCGATATCTTCGGCTCGATCTGGCCTTACATGGCCCTGCAGGTCATCGCGCTCGGGCTGGTCGTCACATTCCCGCAAATTGCACTGTGGCTGCCGCGCACGATGCAGTAGTGGATGTGATGCGGGTCGCCGTAGTGCCGGTCCCGCGGCGCGAGGCGGCGCGCGAGGCGACCTGCGAAATCCTGGTCGCCGGCGGCGGCACCGGCGGGGTCGCCGCGGCGCTGGCCGCAGCACGGCGCGGACGCAGCGTAGTACTCATCGAGGAAACCGACTGGCTCGGCGGCCAGATGACCTCGCAGGGCGTCTCGGCGCTCGACGAGCACGAGCGCATCGAGAATTTCGGCGGTACCCGCAGCTATTACGCATTCCGCAACGCGATCCGCCGCCACTACGGCACGCTGAATCCGGGAAACTGCTGGGTGTCGCGGCTGGCGTTCGAGCCGCGGGTCGCGGCCGCCGTGCTCGAGAAGATGCTGCCCCCTTCCGTTTCGGTCCATAGACGAACCAAGGCCGTGAGCGCCACGACGGATGGAGATCGCATTACGACGCTGCAGTGCATGGAGCTTGATAGCGGGCAACTGGTCCGCTTTCATCCGCAACTGGTCATCGACGCGACCGAGCTCGGCGATCTCCTGCCGCTCAGCGGCGCCGAGCACGTGGTCGGCGCGGAGACGGTGGCTCAGACCGGTGAGCCGCAAGCGCAGCCCGAGGAGCCCAAGCCGCATTGCGTGCAGAGCTTCACCTATACCTTTGCCTGCGAACGCCGCTCCAAGGGCGAGAAACACCTCATTGCGAAGCCGGAAAAATACGAGCACTACCGGGATTCCCAGCCCTACAGCCTGAGCATCGAAGTGCACGGCGGCGAGATCTACGGCGAGGTGAGCGGCTGGCTTGAATACCGGCTCTACGAGCAGATGCCGGGCACCAAAGGCGGGTTGTGGACGTACCGCCGTTTGCTTTGCGATCCACACGAAATCACCATGTTCAACTGGCCGGGGAACGACTACCGCGATCGAAGCATCATCGGCTGCACCCCGAGCGAGGCGGTGAGCGCCTTGCGGGACGCCAAGCGCGTCAGCCTGGGATTCCTGTACTGGTTGCAGACCGAGATGGGTGCTCCCGAGATCCGCCTGCGGCCCGATGTCATGGGCACCGCGGACGGGCTCTCAAAGCATCCGTACATCCGCGAGTCGCGGCGCATCCGGGCGAAGAAGACCATCGTCGAGCAGGAGGTGTCCGCGCATCACCAGAAAGCCCCGCGCGCGGTGCATTTTGCAGACTCTGTCGGCGTGGGCTGGTATCCGATCGACATCCATCGCTCGGGCCCGGAAGACGTGGGCGCAAGCTGCCGCACCAAGCCGTTCCAGATTCCGCTGGGTGCCCTGATCCCTGTGCGCATGGAGAATCTGATTGCCGGTGCGAAGAATATCGGCACGACGCACATCACCAATGGCTGCTACCGGCTGCATCCGGTCGAGTGGAACATCGGCGAGGCAGCGGGGGCACTGGCGGCCTTTGCCCTGGACCAGCATGTCACGCCTGCGGCGGTGCGGGAGCGGCCTGAGCTGCTCGAGCGCTTCCAGGCCAGCCTGCTCGGCGAAGGCGTGCCGCTTGCCTGGCCGGATTGGGGGTAATCTAATGTCCGCAAAGGAACTCTGATATGACTCCCGAGCAGGTTCTCGCCATTCCTCCCAAAGTGCTGACTCGGCCGCAGCGCGAGTCGTACTTCAGCGAGGGTTATCTTTACCTGGAGCGCGCGATCAGCGACGAATGGATCGCGCGGCTGCGCGCCGCGACCGAGGAGCTGGTCGAGCGCAGCCGCAAGGTGATGCAATCGGACGCGATTTTCGACCTGGAGCCCAAGCATCGCCCGGACGCGCCGCGGCTGCGCCGCGTTTCGAACCCCGTGGAGCAGCACCCGGTGTTCTGGGATTACTGCCTGAAGTCAGTCCTGCCGGACATCGTCGCCGACCTGGTCGGCCCCGACGTGAAGTTCCATCACTCCAAGCTGAATTTCAAATGGGCACAAGGCGGCGAGGAGGTGAAGTGGCACTACGACATCAGCTTCTGGCCGCACACCAACTACTCGCCGCTGACGGTGGGGACCTACCTGTACGACTGCGGCATGGAGCAGGGACCACTGGCGGTACTGCCTAAAAGCCACCTGCTCGATCCGATGCTTTCGCAATATGACGGCAAGGGCAATTGGACTGGCTGCCTGTCGGCAGCGGATGTCGCCAGGCTCGACACCTCCAAGACCGTATACCTCACCGGCCCGGCCGGCTCGCTGACCATCCACAACTGCCGCACGCTGCATTCCTCGCCGAAGAACGAGTCGGATCTCGGGCGCCCGCTGCTGCTGAACACGATGACTTCGGCCGACGCGTTTCCTTATACCGTCAATCCGATCAAGCCCAGGCACGACCAGTTCATGCTGCGCGGCAAGCGTGCCCTCTTCGCGCACCATGATCCGCAGCCCTGCCTGGTACCGCCGGACTGGTCGAAGGGCTACACCTCGATCTTCGCGCTGCAGCAGGAAGAGGAAGGCGAGTTGATCGCGCGCTAGATCATCGCCGAGCCGCCGTCGACCACCATGGTCTGGCCGGTCATGAAGGCGGCGTCGTCGCTGGCGAGGAAGCTCACCGCGCCAACCAGGTCCTCGGGCTTTTCGTCACGCTGGATGGCACGCGTCATCTTCGTGATTTCTCCCTGCTTGAGATGCAGCGGGCGCTTGAGCACGCCTTCGGAGAGCGTAAAGCCCGGCGCGAGCGCATTCACCGTGATGCCGTCCTTGCCGAGCTCGCGTGCGAGCCCGCGCGTCATGGCGATCACCGCGCCTTTGCTCGCGATGTAATGCAGGAACAGCGGCACGCCCTTGAGCGGCGCGCCCGAGGCCAGGTTGATGATGCGGCCGCCGCCCGCGGCTCGCATATGGGGCACGCAAGCGCGGCAGCAGAGGAACACGCCGAGCGTGTTGACCTCCATCACCCTGCGCCACTCGCCGGCGTCGATTTCCTCGAACGGACGCAGCTCGAGCGTGCTGAAGATCGCGGCGTTGTTCACCAGGATGTCGATGCGGCCGAACGCTTTCACGGTTTCGGCCGCCATCTGCTCGACATTGCCTTCAACCGAAACATCTACTTTCAAGCCCAGCGTCTTCGCGCCGGTCGCCCTGGCGATCTCGGCAGACGCGACGTCGTGATTGCGCAGATCGGCGATGACGACGGCCGCGCCGTCTTTCGCGAGGCGCGTCGCCAGCGCCTTGCCGATGCCGCTGCCCGCGCCGGTGACAATGGCTACTTTTCCTTCGAGCTTCACGGTTTCCAAACCACCTGATCGTAGGGCACGGGCTTCGATAGCAGGCCGATGTCCTGCGCGAAACGATTCATCGACTCGACTGCGCTTTTGCTGATCGTCGGATCATAGAAGGGAACATCGCGCCGGATCAGCTCGGCGATCAGCCCGGCCTCGGTCGGCGGGAAGACTTTCCTGCCGACCGCGGTAGCCCGGTCCGGGTCTTCCTTCAGCGCCTTTTGCGCAGCGACGACCGCGCGTACCGCCGCCGCAGCGGCCTTCGGATCTTGTTTCTCGGTGGTCACCAGCGCAGGAAAGGTGTAGCCCCGGATTTCCTCGCTGCCGTCGCGTCGGGCGTCGAGCACGAGCGTGCCGATGCCGTTGCGCACCGCGACCTCGGCGCCCATGCCGTTCGCCCAGAAGCCGTCGATCTTGCCTTCCTCGAGCGCCTGGGCAGCCATCAGCCCGAAGGACGCCTTTTCTCCGGCAGCGCCCGGCACCGGTCCGATGCTCACGTCGCGCGCCGGGTCGATGCCCGCGCGTTGCAGCATGCGCTTCAGGCCGTCCACCGGCCCGGGCGCGGCGCCGATGCGCAGGCCTTTTACTGCGGTTAAATCTCCACGCCGGGGGTTAAGGTCTTTTCTCAATATCAAAAACCAGTACATGTGTTGCGCGAGCGCGCAAAGAAGCCTCCCGCCCTTCCAGTCTTTGAATGCATAGAGGGCGGCATGAGCGGCGCCGCCGACGAAATCCAGCCGGCCCTCGCGCAGCTCTTCGTAGGTCCTGGTGACCGGGTAGAGCAGCTCGAGCTTCGCCGCGAAGCCTTCCTTCTCGAAGAATCCCATCTCGACCGCGGCGATGGCGGGGAAATAGGACGGTGAGATCAGGTCGGGAATGGCGACGCGCAGGCTCATTGGATGCCGGCGGCGCGCACCGCCTCCTTCCACAGCTCGAGGTCCTGCCGGATCGCGGCCGCGAATTCAGCCGGCGTGCTGCAGACCGCGTCGACGCCGATCCGGTCGAGCCGGCCGACGAAGCCGCCGTCCTTGCACCCGAGCGCGATCTCGCGCGCCAGACGCTCGACGATCTCCTGCGCTGTGCCGGCGGGCGCCGCCACGCCGTTCCAGGTCTCGGTGCGGAAGCCGGGATAACCCTGCTCGGCGACCGTCGGCACATCGGGAAGCTGCGACGCACGCTTGCCGCCCGACACGGCGAGCACGCGGATGCGGCCGCTTGCCAGGTGGGGAATCAGCTCGTTGAGGTTGCCGAAGTAGACCGGCACCTGCCCGGAGAGCACGTCCACCATCGCAGGCCCGCCGCCCTTGTATAGCACCGCCTCCATCCTGAGGCCGGCGCGAGCCAGGAACAGCGCCATCGTGAGGTGGCCTACGGTCCCGGCGCCGGGCGAGGCGAAATTCAGCTGCCCGGGACGGGCTTTCACGTAATCGACGAACTCGGCCAGCGACTTCGGCGGCAGCCTGTCGTTCACGCCGAGGCCGAAGGCGCTCGCGCCGACGATCGATACGGGAGCGAAATCCTTGACGGGGTCGTACGCGACCTTCTGCACGTGGGGGACGATGGCAAGCTGCGGCGAGGCCGCCATGAAAAGCGTGTAGCCGTCGGGCGCCGAGCGCGCGACGAATTCCGCGGCGATCGCGCCGCTCGCGCCGGGCTTGTTCTCGGCGATCACCGGCTGCCCGAGCCGCTGCGCGAGCCAGTCGACCGTGATGCGCGCGATGCTGTCGGTGACGCCGCCGGGCGGAAACGGCACGATCACTCGCACCGGCTTCTGCGGCCATTGCTGCGCCAGGGCCTGGGTAGCGAAGACAACGGCGATGAAAATCAGCGCGCGCACCGGCTCAGTATAATCGCCGCACCAAAATGCAACGGCGCAACATCCTGGTGGTCGGCGCGGGACCGGTCGGCTCTGTCGCTGCGCTGGCCTGCGCGCGCTTCGGTCACCGCGTGACCCTGCTCGAGGCGCAGGAGAGAATCGACGACAGCCCGCGCGCCTCGACCACGCAGCCGCCGACGCTCGAGATCCTCGCCGAGCTCGGCCTCATCGACGAGTACATCGCGCAGGGCCTCGTGGCACGCACGTTCCAGTTCTGGGACCGGCCGACGCGCCGGCTGATCGCCGAGTTCGACTTCGGCCGGCTGCGCGACGAGACCGCCTATCCCCTGGTGGTGCAGACCGAGCAGCACAAGCTCGCCAACATGGCTATCGGGCGCCTGCGGCGCATGCCGAACGCTGAGGTTTTGCTTGGCTCTGCCGTTTCCGGAATTTCCCAAGACGAAAGGCAGGTCACGGTAACAGCCGGTGAAAGGCAATTCGCTGCCGATTACGTCATCGCCGCGGACGGCGGACGCAGCACGGTGCGCAAGTGCCTCGGCATCGAATTCGAGGGCTATACCTGGCCCGAGCGGTTCCTCGTCATCACCACGCAATTCGATTTCCAGGCGGCGCTGGGCTGCTGCTTTCGCACCTACATGGCCGATCCCGACGAGTGGACCAATCTCTTCAAGGTGGCCGGAGACGACCTCCAGGGCCGCTGGCGCGCGGTGTACAACACCCGGCCCGACGAGACCGATGAGGAGGCTTTGTCAGAGGATTCAGTTCGTGCCCGCCTTGCGCGTTGCTACGCTCCGAATGCGGACTGGCTGCATCTGAACCTGTACAGCGTGCATCAGCGGGTGGCGAAGAACTTCCGCAAGGGCAGGGTGTTCCTCTGCGGCGATGCCGCGCACGTCAACAACCCGATCGGCGGGCTCGGGCTCAACTGCGGCATCCACGAGGCCTGGGATCTGGCGAATTTGCTCGGCGGCGATGAATCGAAGCTGGATGCGTATGAACGAAGGCGAAGGCCTCTGAACATCAAATACGTGCAGGAGCAGACCGTCGCGAACAAGAAGCAGCTCGAGGAGCGCGACCCCGCGCAGCGGGAGAAGCGCTTCGAGGAGCTGCGCCGCACCGCGGAGGACCCGGCGCGGCACAAGGCGTTCCTGATGCGCGCCTCGTTGCTGGAGAGCGCTCGCGATGCGATTCGGGCTTAACTTTTTCCCTTCCTTCCGCCCGCAGGACAGCTCCACGGCGGACTACTACCAGCAGTGCCTGCGCATCGCCGAGCGCGCCGACGTGCTCGGCTACAGCTCGATCAAGACGGTCGAGCACTCGTTCTACGACTACGGCGGGCATTCGCCGAATCCCTGCGTGTTCCTGTCGGCGGTGGCGGCGCGCACCAGGCGCATCCGCCTCATCACCGGCGCGGTGATCCCGGCGTTTCACCACCCGGCGCACCTCGGCGGCGACCTCGCGATGCTCGACAACATGAGCCAGGGTCGCCTCGACGCCGGCTTCGGCCGCGCTTTCCTGCCGAAGGAGTTCGAGGTCTACGGCGTGCCGATGTCGGAGAGCCGCGAGCGTTTCGAGGAAGCCATCGGCATGATTCTGCGTTTATGGGCCGAGGAGAGAGTCAGCGCAAAGGGAAAATACTGGAATCTCGAGGACGTCCACCTGATGCCCCGCGTCGTGCAGAAGCCGCATCCGCCGGTCTGGATCGCCGCCATCTCGACCGAGGAGTCGTTCGTCTACGCGGCGCGCAACGGCTTCAACCTGATGATCGTGCCGTATGCCGGGAAGCCGGGCCAGCTGCAGGAGCTTGTCAAGCTATACCGCAGGGTATGGGCCGAGTCGGGCCACCAGCCGGGCGCCGAGCAGGTGCAGGTGGCGCAGTTCGCCTACGTCGCCGAAAAGCGCGCCGAAGCACAGAGCGGGTTCGAGCGCATCTGCAAGCGCTACCTGGAGACCTTCGCCGACGCGGTGCAGTCCTGGCGGGGAAAGTCGTCGGACCAGTATCCGGGCTATGACAAGATGGTCGCCAGCATCCTCGCCACCACGCCGGACAAGATCGTCGCCGGCGGCGGCGCCTTCGTCGGCACGCCGGAGGACGTGGCGGCTCAGATCCGCGGCTGTGTCGACGCCTTCGGCGCGATCGAGCCGTCGATGCAGATCAACTTCGGCGGCTCGACCGACCAGGAGGCCTTTCGTACCTTGGAGCTTTTCGCCTCCGACGTGATGTCAAAATTCAAGTCCGTTGGTTAAAAGACGCCCGTAACATCACTGGGCCTTCTCCACCTGGATATTGCCTACCACGACAGGGCCACCGTTCGCATAGACCTGGGTTGGCCCGCTCATGATCGTGAGCGTGTCCGGCGAGCAGTCGTCCACGTCGACCTGGAAGTCCTGATCCGGCACCCCATTGACCGTGGCCTTGCCGATGATCAGAGCGTGCGTGTCCGCTCCGCACGGGCCGGCACCGATCACGAGCGTGGTGAAGGAGGTCGCCGCGATGTCGGCGCCGGTCACGAGGTCAATGTAGCGCACGTCGCCCGTCGGGCTCGGATCCCCGCTGTTGAACTGCACGGTCCCGCCAAAGGTGGCTCCGGGGACAGGTCCGATCCCGAGCAGAGGGACCGTGATGTTCCCGGCCGAGTCGATGAAGCCCCAGAGACTCACTGTGCCCGGGGTGGGGGACATGTCGGCGATCTTTGCGACGAAGGCGTCGGAGGCGAAGGGGGGGGGCGTTCTTGCGCCGTCGTTCAGGGTCGCATTCAGCACCGTGCAGGGGGCCGTGCAGCCGGCGGTGAAATCAGCCGAATTCGTTCGGCCCGTCACATAGGCTGCGCCCGCGGCGTCCACCGCGATGCCCAGGCCGTAGTTGTCGCCGAAGCCCCCGCCGAGGTACGTGGAGTAGAGCAGCGCGGAGCCTGCGGCATTGAGTTTGCTCACGAAGGCGTCGGTGAAGCCGGCTTTCGCGGACTGCAAGGGACTCGCGGTGGGGAAGTTGGTGGAAGTAGTCCACCCCGTCACATACGCGCTGCCGGCGGCGTCCACCGCGATGCCACGGCCTGCGTCCCTGCTGCTGCCGCCGAGGTACGTGGAGTAGAGCAGCGCTGAGCCGGCGGCATTGAGTTTGCTCACGAAGGCGTCGGTGAGGCCGCCGCCGGACGCGGCCTGCAAGGGATTCGCGGTGGGGAAGTTGGTGGAACTAGTGGACCCCGACACGTACGCGCTGCCGGCGGCGTCCACCGCGATGCCGGCGCCACCGTCCCCGCCGCTGCCGCCGAGGTACGTGGAGTAGAGCAGCGCGCAGCCGGCGGCATCGAGTTTGCTCACAAAGGCGTCGGTGCCGCCGCCGGACGCGGCCTGCAAGGGATTCGCGGTGGGGAAGTCGGTGGAAGTAGTCTGCCCCGTCACATACGCGCTGCCGGCGGCGTCCACCGCGATGCCTACGCCGAGCTCGCTGCCGCTCCCGCCGAGGTACGTGGAGTAGACGAGCGCAGAGCCGGCGGCATTGAGTTTGCTCACAAAGGCGTCGCCGCCGCCGCCATTCGCGGCCTGCAAGGGATTCGCGGTGGGGAAGTCGGTGGAATTAGTGGCCCCCGTTACGTGCGCGCTGCCGGCGGCGTCCACCGCGATGCCGTAGCCCGCGTCACCGCCGCTCCCGCCGAGGTACGTGGAGTAGAGCAGCGCGGAGCCGGCGGCATCGAGTTTGCTCACAAAGGCGTCGGTGCCGCCGCCATTCGCGGCCTGCAAGGGATTCACAGTGGGGAAGTCGGTGGAAGTAGTGCCCCCCGTCACATACGCGCTGCCGTCGGCGTCCACCGCGATGCCGTAGCCGTAGTCCTCGCCGCTCCCGCCGAGGTACGTGGAGTAGAGCAGCGCGGAGCCGGCGGCATTGAGCTTGCTCACAAAGGCGTCGCCGCCGCCGCCATACGCGGCCTGCAAGGGACTCGCGGTGGGGAAGTCGGTGGAACCAGCGAGTCCCGTCACGTACGCGCTGCCGGCGGCGTCCACCGCGATGCCGTAGCCGTCGTCAGAGATGCTCCCGCCGAGGTACGTGGAGTAGACGAGCGTGGGGTCAATGACTAGTGGTCTGCTCTGGTCATACGCGGCCAGCTGAAAGCCGACGCGATGCGCGTCCTTGAGCACGTAGCGGCCCTCGATCTTTGTCCTGACGCCGTTAATCTCCTGATAAATGACCGGCTTCTGCTGGCGTAGGGCACCCCCGCCCGCGTGCAGCACGAGCTCGCCCTCAGCGTTGATCTCCAGGCGCTCCCCGCCCTGGAAGCCGAGCACGATCCTTTCCGGGTCCGCCCCAGGTGAAACGACGAAGTCGTATTCCAGTTGGCGCTGGTTGCCGTAGTAGACGAGATCGATACCGGGATAGACCTCGCGGTAGTGGACCTTGGCATAAGTCGGGACGTTGGTCCGCCACTTCGCCGGATCCTTGCCGATCAAATAGTTTGCTTTTCCTGGCAGTTCTTCCCGCCCGCTCGCGGGCGGCTTGGGCGCGGCACCGACGAGGCTCATGCGCACCACGACCGGTGTCCCTCGCGGCTGCGTGCCACGCCGCTCCGGCGTGCTGCGCAAGTCGCGTTTTGCGTCCGGGTTCGGCTGTGTCAGTACGAGCACGGCCTCGCCCGCCGTGAGATAGAGACTGTAGCCGGGACCGCGCGCGAGGAAGCGTACGTCCTGGTGCGTCTGTCCCTGATTCGCCTCGAAGTGCAGGGGC
>Ga0210382_10000141_pt1 | contig 28625 bp, 30 predicted proteins | sample PLMedo_FD_155452 | JGI IMG/M metagenome (GOLD analysis project Ga0210382, IMG submission 155452) | Groundwater sediment microbial communities from an aquifer in East River, Colorado, USA - PLM0_60_coex redo | ecosystem: Environmental > Terrestrial > Soil > Riparian zone | place: USA: East... | reverse complement strand
ACCAACGAGCTGTTTCAGACCGAGCGCGATGAAATCCCGAGCTGCCAGTTTGCGGAAGTCCCCAACACCGTCACCGACACCGCGGGCAAGACGGCTGTCGACGCCGTCAGTCCGATCGAGAAGTTCGCCTTCTTCATGCGTTTCCTCGCGCCGCCGGCGCGTTCGCGCGATGCGCCGGGAGGGGCCGAATCGATCGCGAGGGGCCGGAAGCTGTTCGCCGCCATCGGGTGCGCGCTCTGCCATACGCCCACGTTCAATACGGGCAACTCCGCCGTCGCCGCGCTGCGCAATCAGCCGGTGAATCTCTTCTCCGACCTGCTGGTCCACGACATGGGCCCGGGGCTGGCCGACGGGGTCACCCAGGGTCAGGCGGGCCCCAGGGAGTTTCGCACCGCGCCCCTGTGGGGCCTGGGACAGCGGCTGTTCTTCCTGCACGACGGGCGGACGCCGGACCTGCGCGAGGCGATCCGGGCGCATCGCAGCGGGAGTTTCTTCACCCGCAACGCCTCCGAAGCGAACGCGGTCGTCAAGAACTTCAACGGGCTTGCGGACGTCCAGAAGCAGGACGTTCTCAACTTTCTGCGTTCGCTGTAGCGGAAGGCGCGCGGCGCCTTCAATCGAAGGCGACGATCTCCACCCAGTTCGCGCCTTTGCCCGCCGGGACCTTCTGCAGGAGCCTGAGCGCGCCGCTCGCCGGGTCGATCGCGTAGACCGAGATCGTCTCGGACTTTTCTCCGGAGGCGACGAGGTACCTTCCCCCGGGGTCGATCGCGAATCCGCGCGGCTGCTTCTCAGTCGGCGTGCTCGAGAGGTAGCTGAGTTTCCCGCTTGCCGCATCGACGCCGAACGCGGCGAGCGTGTTCGAAGTGCGCTCCGAGGCGTACAAAAATTTTCCGTTCGGGACGAGGTGCAGGTCCGCGGCCCAGATGTCGTTGTCGGTGTTGCGCGGGTGCGGGCGCGGCGAGCCGGGCTGGAGCTTCGAATCCGGCGGCAGCGCCGAGGCCGAGCCGACTTCGGTGAGCAATCCCGTCTTCGCGTCGAGCGACAGCGTCGTCACCGTGGCGACGAGCTCCGACAGGAGGTATACGAACCTGTTGTCGGGCGAGAAGACGAAATGGCGCGGGCCGGTCCCGGGTTTCATCTGCGCGACCGCGGGCGTGTTCGAGGCGAGGCGCCCGGACTTCTCGTCGAAGACGAACTGGAAGATCTGGTCGGTGCCGAGGTTCGGGACGTAGACGAAGCGGTTCGTCGCGTCGACGAGGATCGAGTGGGCGTTGCGGCCCACCGGGACCACTTGCAGCGGCTCGGTGAAGACGCGCCCGTCGCCGCCGACCGCGTTGACGCTCACCAGGTGGCCGCCGTAGGAGGCGCCGAAGAGGAAGCGCCCGTTGCGGTCGAGCGAGACGTACGGGAAGCTCTCGGCCAAAGGCGCGGTGGACAGGGGCTTCAAGGCTCCGGTCCCCGGGTCGATGGCATAGACGTGCACCGTATAGGGCTTCGAGCGCGAGGCCGCGTAGAGCAGGCGCCGGTTCGGGCTCACCGCCATCGGCATCACCACTTTCGCGGCTTGCGTGCGCGCAAGGGCTCTCAGCGTCCCGTCCGGCTGCATCGCGTAGGCGCCGATCTCGCCGTCCTCGGCGTTGGAGACGTAGACGAAAGTGGCGGCGAGACCCGAGCTGCTTGCCAGTGCCGACATGAAGAGGATCCCCCTGGTGACGTTCGAGAATAGTTTCATGGTTTTTCTCCCTTCATTTCATCTCACCCCGTTTTCGGCCAGCCATTTCAGGATCACGTCGGCGACCTGGAGGTTGTTCCTGTCCATCATCATCATGTGGCTGTTGCCCTTGATGCCGATGTCGGGAAGGACGGCGAGCGCCGCGCGTCCGCCCACGGCCTTGATCGCGTTGACCACGTCGCGACAGCCGTTGCGCCGCGCGTCGCCGTTGACGGTCTGCTTGGCGCCGACGCTGTTGTCTCCCCACAGGGAGAGCACCGGTACCTTGGCGAAATACGAGGCCGCGTCCTTGTCGGTGAAGCCGTCGCAACCGCCTTCCACGGTGACGAGCGCGCGCACGAGCTTCGGGCGCTGGCGCACCAGGTCGAGGCCGTACACGCCCGATTGCGAATGGACGATGACGGTCGAAGCCCCGATGCGGTCGAGCAGCGCGGCGAGCGCGTTCACGGTGTTCGCGCCGATTCCCGCGAGCGAAGTCTCCGCGTTCGGCACGAGCTGCATCGTGTACTGCTCCATCGCCTCGACCGGAAACTGCAGGCCGGGAAAAGGCACCGGGTACGAAGGGCCGAGCCGGAAATTGAGCCACGCGCGCTCGTGCGTGGCGAGGAGCAGGGTGGGGAGCGAGGCGGGACTCGCGCTGCCCGAGTCGCGCGCCTGGTTGAACGGCGTCGGGTCGAATCCCGAGCGGCCGCGTCCCGCGTGATCGACGACGTAGACGGGCGCACCTCTGCGCACGAAGTACGTCGCCCAGCCTTCGCGCCCGTCGGGCGTGGTCTCGTAGCTCATGCCGGTGTGATTCGACCCGTGCACCATCACGAAGGGCGCGCCGTGCTTCCCGGCCGGGATGCGGTAGTGCACGTACATCTGGTTGACGGTGATGCGCCCCGGCGCCGAGGGCCCGGTGACGAGCGACGCGCCCGGAAAATTCGATGTGACGGTCCTGCCGTTGACGAAGAAGGCGCCTTCATCCTCGAGGGTCAGGGGTCCGCCCAGGGTCGCCGAGTGCGCCGGCACAACGCCCGAGGCGAGCATCGCGATCGCGACGGCGAAGTTCGAGAATGGTTTCATCGTTGACTCCCTTCGGCGCTCATGCGAACGAAGCGGTTCGCGGCCTGATCCGCTCGCGCGTCATCTCCGACGGCTTCGTGATGCCGAGCAGCGCCATGTCGCGCTCGATTTCTTCGGAGAGCAGCCTGATGCCGTGGCGCACGCCGGCTTCCCCGCCGATCGCCGCCGCGTAGAGGAACGGCCGGCCGACGAACACGAACTGCGCGCCGAGCGCGAGCGCCTTGAGGACGTCCGTGCCGCGGCGGATTCCGCCGTCCATCATCACCGTCATGCCGCCCGCCTGCGCCACCACCGCGGGGAGCGCGCGCAAAGGCGCCAGGGCGCCGTCCAGCTGCCGCCCGCCGTGGTTCGACACGATGACGCCGTCCACTCCGCTCTCGCGGGCGATGCGTGCGTCCTCCGGCGCGAGCAGGCCTTTCAAGACCAGGCGCCCCTTCCACAGCCTGCGCATGAGCTCCAGGTGGGTCCACGCGAGCCGGTCGCGCTCCCCGTCCCCGCGGGATGCGCGGGTGATGAGCGGGATGCGCGCGCCCATGTTCTCGAAGTGCGGCATGCCGTCCAGGAGGAGCGTCCGCAGGAACATCCCGAGGAGCCAGCGCGGGCGGAGCGCGCTCTCCCATGCGAGGCGCAGCGTCGGCCGCAGCGGCCGGCTGAAGCCGCTCCTCGCGTTGTTCTCGCGGTTCGCGCTCACCGGGACATCCACCGTGAGGACGAGCGTATCGAACCCCGCTCGCGCGACGCGCTCGAGAAGGCGCGTGATCGGCCCGGTCTCGCCCGGCAGGTAGGCCTGGAACCACGCAGTGCGACCGGCCGCGCGCACGTCCTCCAGGCGCGTGAGCGACGCGCCGCTCATGATCATCGGAATGTCGGCCCCGGCCGCAGCGCGCGCGAGCACCACGTCGCCCCGGAACGCCGCCATGGAGGTGCCGCCCATGGGCGCGATGCCGAAGGGCGCGCCGTAGCCGCGGCCGAAGAGCACCGTCTTCGCCGTGCGCCCGGATACGTCCACCAGCACGCGAGGGCTGAGCTCGATCTCGTCGAACTGGGCGCGATTCGCCGAGCGCGATGCGTTCGTCTCCGCGCCGCCCGAAACGTAGCCGAACATGGGCCTCGGCAGGTAGCGGCGCGCCGGCTCCTCGAAATCGTCGAGCGCGAGGACGCGCGCGAGCGCGCGCGGCAGCGCGCGGTCGACGCGCCACTCGGCATCGGAGCGAGTGTCCGTCGCGGAGACGGGTTGGCTTGTTCCGCTTGTGTCTGTCATGGGCTCGCCGGGCGAGGGAAACCTGGCGATTGTAGAGGGGTTCGCCCCCGAGCGGTGCATCGACCGGGAGAATATGATTTTCAGGCCTTGCAATCCGGCGCGAACGCAAGGAAACTGCCGTGCACGCCACCGCAGCGCTATCGCGCCGCGCACGCGGCGCAGCGCCTAGAACAGATCCTACTTCTGCCCCATCTCCATCCTGTACACCTGCCGTGCCGCTTCTTCCTTGAGCGCGTCGTCCACTTCCCGCATGACGCCGCCCACATCGACCGGTTTTTCGATCCGCTCGTAGCGCCCGGTCAGCTCGATCGCAGGATACAGCTTGCCGCCCTTGTAGAGCGACCAGATCTCCTTGCCGTACTCGGTGTCCAGGAGCTCGGGCGCAAAACGGCCGAAGTAGCGGGTGAGGTTGCCGATGTCCCGCGCGAGCATGCCGTTCGCGTGGGCGTTGCCCGCTGCGTCGACCGCCTGTGGCAGGTCGATGATCACCGGCTCCATTACGGAACCTCGGCTCCCGACGAGCACGTTGTATTCAGACAGATCGCCGTGGACGACCCCGGCGCAGAGCATGCGAACGACTTCCCGGATCAGCGTGCCGTGGAACTCGCGCGCCTGCTCCGGTGTGAGCACCACGTCGTTCAGCCGCGGCGCGGGCTCGCCCTCGCTGTCGGTCACCAGTTCCATCAGCAGCACGCCGTCGACGAAGTCGTACGCCTGAGGGACGCGCACGCCGGCGGCGGCGAGGCGGTACAAGGCGTCCACCTCGGTGCTTTGCCACGCTTCCTCCTTCGCCTTTCGCCCATAGCGGCTGCCTTTTTCCATGGCGCGTGCGCGGCGGCTGTTTTTCACCTTGCGGCCTTCGGTGTAATCCACGCTCTGGCGGAAGCTGCGCAGGTTGGCTTCCTTGTAGACCTTCGCGCAGCGGATGTCTTCTCCGCAGCGGACCACGAAGATCATGGCTTCCTTGCCGCTCATGAGCTGGCGCATGACCGCATCGACGAGGCCGGCCTCGACGAGCGGTTCGAGTCTCTTCGGTATTTTCATAAGCGGGCTCTTGCCCTCCTCACGGATGTCATGGCGGCAACGGTGGACTTTTTCGACGCGGATGTCTGTACGCGAGGGCGCAATCTACAGGAAACCGGTCGAATATTCCCGTATCTCGCGTTGCGGGCGGTCGAAAACATGTATCTGGCGGCCTTCGATCAGAGGTTAGAATCCCGTCCGACTCTCGACTGGAACCACCCATGCGCGTCGTCGTGATCGGCGGTTACGGCAATTTCGGCGCCCGCGTCTGCCGCGCGCTCGCCGGGTCGCCCGCGATGGAGGTCGTCGCCGCGGGCCGCCACCCGGATGCGGGGCGAGGCGGCCTCGCGGATCTGAACTTGCAGCACGCACGGCTGGATCACTCGGCACACGATTTCCCCGCGGCGCTCGCGCGCCTCGCCCCCGGTCTCGTGATCCATTGCGCCGGGCCGTTCCAGTCGCAGGACTACCGGGTCGCGCTCGCCGCGATGGAGGCGGGCGCGCACTACCTCGATCTCGCCGACGGCCGGCAGTTCGTGACGCGCTTTCCGTACTACGTCCATCCGGCCGCGCGCGAGGCGCAGCGCGTCGCCATCTCGGGCGCGAGCAGCGTGCCCGCCCTTTCCTCGGCGGTGATCGACAGCCTGAGCGCGCGCCTTTCGCAGATCGAGGAGATCCAGATCGCGATCGCGCCGGGGCAGCGCGCGCCGCTGGGCGAAGCGACGATCGCCGCGGTGCTCGGCTGCGCCGGGCGGCGGTTCAAGTGGAGAAGCGGCGGCGCGTGGCGCGACGCGTGGGGCTGGCAGGAGCTGAAACGCACGCGCTTCTACGGCCTGGGCGCGCGCTGGGCGGCCGCCTGCGACGTTCCGGACCTGGAGCTCTTTCCGAAGCGCTATCCCGGACTGCGCACGATGGAGTTCCGCGCTTCGCTCGAAATCGGCGCGCAGCAATTCGCGCTGTGGCTCGCCGCGCTGCTGCGCAGGCGCGGCATGGCCCTGCCGATCGAGCGCTGGGCGAAGCCGCTCGCCCGGATCGCCTCGTGGATGGACGCCTTCGGAGGCGATCTCGGCGGCATGCTGGTGAGTCTCGAAGGCAAGCGCCCCGACGGAAGCCGCGCGCGGATCGAATGGCACCTGACGGCCGACGCGCAGCACGGCCCCGAGATTCCCTGCATGGCCGCCGTCCTGCTCGCGCGCAAGCTCGCGCAAGGCGGCGTCGCGCAGCCGGGTGCGTACTCCTGCATGGGATTCCTCACGCTTCCGGAATTCGAGACGGAGTTCGCGCGCTGGCGCATCACCACGGTGGTGAAGGAGGGCGCCGCTTGAGCGCGGTTGCGTTCTGAAATAGTGCGCAGCAGAATCGAGATGCGGCGGTTCTTGACGAACTATAACGCGGCGCGTTATAGTCTTTTATGATCCTGAGCTTCCGCTCCAAGGAAGCGCAGAAAATCTGGCGTGGAGAACCGTCGCGGCGCCTTCCGATGTCGATTCAGGACGTGGCGCGCCGAAAGCTTCGGATGCTCAATAATGCGCGGCGTCTGGACGACTTGCGAGTGCCGCCGGCCAACCGGCTGGAGGCCTTGAAGGGCGACCGAAAGGGACAGCACAGCATCAGGATCAACGACCAATGGCGCATATGTTTTGGCTGGACCGGCGCCGGAGTGACCGACGTCGAGATTGTTGACTATCACTGAGGCCGCATGGCGAAGAAGCTGCGTAACATTCATCCGGGCGAGGTGCTGCTCGAGGAATTTCTGAATCCGATGGGAATCAGCCAGAACGCGCTTGCCCGCGCGATCGGGGTGCCGCCACGCCGGATCAACGAGATCATCCTGGGCAAGCGCGCGGTCACGGCCGACACGGCATTGCGGCTGGCAACCTTCTTCGGCACGTCTGAAGGATTCTGGCTGGGACTGCAGGCTGACTACGACCTCGAAGAGACACGTCACGGCATCGCGAAGGAGCTCCTGCGCGTGGAACAGGCTCGCGCCGAGTACCGTGTTCAGCGCCGCTGATGCGTGAGCATCGTCGCGTTCCGGAAGACGGCGCAGCCGCGAAGGCGGATCGTTCGAGCATGACCCTCAAGCGGCAGGACCTGGACGACATCTCCGCGCGGACCTTGGATCACTACGACCAGCGCGCCGGGGACTTCTGGAAGGGCACGCGCGATCACGACGTCAGCCAGAACATCGCGGCGCTGCTCAGATACATCGAGGGCGAGCCGCCGTTCGCGATTCTCGACCTGGGCTGCGGGCCGGGGCGGGACCTGAAGGCGTTAGCCGGGCTCGGCCACCTCGCAATCGGGCTGGAGGGCTCGGAGCGCTTCGCGGCCATGGCGCGCGAGCACAGCGGCTGCGAGGTGTGGCGGCAGGATTTGTTCGCTCTAAAACTCCCCGATGCGCGCTTCGACGGCGTGTTCGCCAATGCGGTGCTGTTTCACGTGCCGAGCCAGGAGCTGCCGCGCGTCCTGCGCGAGCTGCACGCGACGCTCAAGCCGCGCGGCGTGCTGTTCAGCTCGAACCCGCACGGCGACAACGAGGAGGGCTGGAGCCGCGGGCGCTACGGCGCGTATCACGACCTGGAAAGCTGGCGGCGTTTCATGACCGCTGCGGGATTCGCCGAGCTCACGCACTACTACCGGCCCGAAGGTCTGCCGCGCGAGCAGCAGCCCTGGCTCGCGAGCGCGTGGCGCGCTCTGCGTTGAGCTACGCTCCCCGCTGCCCGATCAGGCCGAGAAATTCTTCCCGCGTCGCAGCGGAATCGCGGAAGGTGCCCACGACCGATGAAGTGATCATGACGGAGTTCTGCTTCTCCACGCCGCGCATCATCATGCACAGGTGGCGGGCTTCGATCATCACGCCGACGCCCGCCGCGTCGATCGAATCCATGATCGCCTGGGAGATCTGCTCGGTCAGCCGCTCCTGCAGCTGCAGGCGCCGCGCGTACATGTCGACCAGGCGCGCGAGCTTGCTGACGCCGAACACCCGGCCGTTCGGGATGTACCCGATGTGGCAGCGTCCGAAGAACGGCAGCATGTGGTGCTCGCACAGGCTGTAGACCTCGATATTCTTCACGATGACCATGCTGTTGGTCTCTTGCGTGAAGATCGCGCCGTTGATCAGCTTGGCCGTGTCGGCGCGGCTGCCGGAAGTCAGGAAGGCGAGGGCGGCGGCGACCCGCTGCGGGGTCTTGAGCAATCCTTCGCGCTGGGGATCCTCGCCGATTTCCGCCAGCAGCTCGCGCACCAGGCCTTCGATCTTTGCGGCGTTCAGGGGCATTGCGCGATTATAGGCGCGCTTCGGCGCGATAGAATGCCGGCATGTGCGGGCGTTTCGTCTCTCCCGAGGAAGCCGCGGTCGAGCGCGCCTGGCACATCGGCCGCCGCAACTGGAAGACGCCCTTCGGCAAGCCGCGCTACAACGTCGCGCCGACGATGCGCGTCATCATGCTCAGGCGCGACGCCGCCGACCCCGGGATCGAGCTTGCGCACGCGCGCTGGGGATTCGTGCCGTACTGGTGGAAGGAAGCGAAGCCCCCGCGCGGCAGCTTCAACGCGAAGTCCGAGACCGCCGCCGCGAACGCCATGTGGCGCGAGGCGTTTTCGCGCGCGCGGTGCCTGCTGCCGGCGCTCGGCTGGTACGAATGGCGCGAGGAGATGCGCGTCGACAGGGTGACGGGCGAGGTCGTGAAGGTCAATCAGCCCTACTACATCGCGCGCAAGGACCGCCGTCCGTTCTGCTTCGCGGGGCTCATGTCCAGATGGAGGGACCCGGGCGATCCCGAACCGACCCTGACGTGCGCCGTCCTGACGCGTCCGGGCGCGGGGCGCGCGGGCGAGATCCACGAGCGCATGCCGGTCGTGCTGCCCGATGAAGTGCACGCGCAATGGCTCGATCCGGCGCAGACCGATCCGGCCCGGGCGGCCGCGCTGATCGAAGAGCACGCGCAAATCGATTTCGATCTCGTCCGCGTGGGGCGCGGCATCAACCGCACCGAGGAAGACAGCGAGAAGCTGATCGAGCCGCTGGAGGCGTAATCGGCGAGCATGGTTGTCGGCTCGGCGATCATCGCGCCTTCAGCTCGCGAACATCTTCCGGTGGTGGCGGTACCAGTCGCTCTGGAAGACTTCCGCGGGATCGTGTTTGAGCTTGAGCTTCAGGAACTCGGCGAACTGCGGGTAGCAGGTCTCGACCTGCTTGCGCGTCGCGTACTTGTGGTAGGTCGGGTAGTAGCTGCCGCCGTATTTGATGCCCAGATCGATCAGGCGCCGGAACGCGTTGGAGGCGCGGCGGATGCCCCCGGGCGTGTGCTGCACGTGCAGGTTGAAGCTCACGCAGGCGTAGGGCTTCTTCGCCCAGGCGAGGAAGCTTTCGCGGTCCGCTTCGATCAAGCGGACGCTGCCGTAGATGATTTCCGTCTCGTTGCGGCGCGCGTCCGCGGCCACGTCGACCATGAAGCGCTCGAGCGCGTTGCGCTCGCAATAGATCTCGGTGATCGCCTCGGTCGCCTTCGTCTTGAGCCTGCGGTCGATCTCGCGATGGTAGTAGTCGGAGTAGATGCTCATCTGGTGCTCGTCCGACCAGTACACCTGCCCGTTGGTCGCGAGGTAATAGTTGGCGTAGCGCTTGAAGGCGGCGGCCTTGTCGGTGTGCGCGAGAAGGAGGAGGTTGGTCCAATCCCGTTCCGCGAGCTCCTTCTGCGCGCCGGGGATCGGCGTCGAGTCGGGTACCGGCCTGTAGCAGGAGAAGACGCCGCGGCGAAGGAAGCCGTCGGAACTCTCGTCGATCGAGTACTGGAAATCGCCGTAGAGAAAGCCGTCGCGGATGCGGCCGGCGAAGGCCGCAGGCAGCTCTGCGATGTCGCGCACCTGGACCACGCGCTCGAGCTTGCGACGCGGCACGAGGCGCAGCGTCACCGAATAGATGAACCCGAACAGGCCGTAGCCGCCGATCGCGAGGCGGAAGAGCTCCGGGTTCTCGGTGCGGCTGCAGTTCCTGAGATCGCCGCCCGAGTCGAGCAGCTTGAACGATTCGACATCGCCCACGAAAGGCGGAAGCGTGAGGCCGCGTCCGTGCACGTTCGCCGAGAGGCAGCCGCCCATGGTGAGTCGGTCGGCGCCGGTCTGCTTTTGCGCGAAGCCCCACTGCTTCGCGCGCCCGCGCTGCGCCTCGGTGAGCTCGGCGAGGAGCTTCGGCCATTGCATGCCGGACTCGACTTCGATCTGCCCGCGCTCAATGTCGAAGCCAAGCACGCGGTCGAGCTTGCGGATGTCGATCAGCACGCCGTCGGTGGCGAAGGCCTGAGCGCCCATCGCGTGGCGGCCGCCCGCGATGCACACCGCACGGTTTTCGCCCTTGGCGCCAGCGATCGCCGCGCGCGCGGCAGCCAGCGTCTCCGGTTCCACGACGCGATCGACGCGCGTCGGATTGAGCTGCGAGTGCAGATCGTTGACGAGGACGCCGGAGCCTTGCGCCCATGCGCCGGCGCAAGGCCAGGCGGCCGTCAAGCCGGCAATCTTCAGGAACTCGCGGCGGTCGATCATGTCGCCTCCTTTGTTTGCAGGGCAAACTGCATCTGACAAGTCAGAACGGCAGCGACCCCGGGACAGGCACGATCTCGCCCTCCTCGAGCAGCCCGTGGGCTCCGACGCCGAGCAGGCGCACTGGTCGGCGCGCGGCGTCGGTGCGCTCGAGCAGCGCCAGGGCGCGCGCGCCGATCTCGGCCGCACCGCAGGTGGGTGCGGCCGCGGTGTGGCTGCGTGTGACGGTGGTGAAGTCCGCGTAGCGCACCTTGATGGTCACGGTGCGCGCGCGCAGGTTCCTCTTTGCCAGCCCTTCGGCGGTGCGGCGCGCGATGCGCTCGATCTCGCCGCGGATTTGCTCCGGGTCCGTGAGGTCCTTCTCGTAGGTGTTCTCCTCGGAGAGCGATTTCCTCTGCCGGTCGGGCTCGACCGGCCGCGGGTCTTCTCCGCGCGAGAGGGATTTCAACCAGCCGGCGAGGCTTCCCACCGCGCGATGCAGCAGCTCGTCCTCCGCCGCGCGCACGTCGAGCAGCCGTTCGATGCCGATTGCGCGCAGCTTTTTTGCGGTGACGGGGCCCACGCCCGAGAGCGCTTCGACCGGCAGCTCGCGAAGGAACTCCTCGACTCTCTCGGGCGCGATCACGGTGAGCCCGTCGGGTTTCTTCCAGCCCGAGGCGATCTTGGCGAGGAACTTGTTGGGCGCGACGCCTGCGGAGGCGCTGAGATTCAGTTGCCCGCGAATGAGCGCTTTCAGCTTCTTCGCGACATTGCTCGCGAGCGGTTCGCCCCAGAGATTGTCGGTGACGTCGAGGTAGGCCTCGTCGAGCGACAGCGGCTCGACGAGCGGGGTGCAGGAGCGCAGGATCGCCATCACCTGCTGCGAGACCGCGCGGTAGCGCGCAAAGTCGGGCCGCACGATGACGAGTTCGGGGCACAGACGCAGTGCGCGGGCCATCGGGATGGCCGAGCGCACGCCGAAGGCGCGCGCCTCATAGCTCGCGGCGGCCACCACGCCGCGCGACTCCGCCGGGCCGCCGACCGCCACCGGCCGGCCGCGCAGCTCAGGGTAGTCGCGCTGCTCCACCGACGCATAGAACGCGTCCATGTCTACGTGGATGATGCGGTGCATCGGTTCGGGCATGGGAAAAGTGTAGCGCGCCACGCCGGGGGGCAGGAGCCTTTGCAGCGGGACAGGCCGGGGCGTTCCAAGTAGCATTGCGAAAGAGGCACGGTCCAAGGGGAATAATCGCGGCCCGCGGCCTGTTTTAGCAGTGCATCGCACAATCACCAAGGAGGAGACATGAAACGCGTATTTCTTGCAGCTCTTGCCTGCGGACTGGCGGTGGCCGCTTCCGCTGCCTGGTCGCAGGCGCCGGCACGCCCGCAGATCGCGACGACGAAGGTCGACGGCACGGAAGGTGTATACATCTTCCGCAACGGCAATCACCAGGCGATGTTCGTCGTCACCCGGGACGGCGTGATCGCCACCGACCCGGTCGCCTACGGGCGTCCGACCGGTGGGGCGACCTATGTCGCCGAGATCAGGAAGGTCACCGACAAGCCGATCAAGTACCTCGTCTACAGCCATCACCATTACGACCACGTCGCCGGCGGCCAGGCGTTCAAGGATGCCGGTGCGAAAATCGTCTCCCACAAGAAGGCGAAGGAGCGCCTCGCAGTCCTCGGAGATCCGGCCACGCCGCTGCCCGACGAGACGTTCGACGAGAAGAGGACGATCACGCTCGGCGGCACCGCGCTCGAGCTGAGCTATCTCGGTCTCAACCACTCCGACAGCTCGCTCGTCATGCGGCTGCCGAAGGAGAAGATCCTCTTCGTGGTGGACTTCCTCCCGGTCGGATCGGTGCCGGGCCGCGGCATGATCGACTTCTATCCGCTCGAGGCGGAGCAATCGATCAAGCAGGTGCTGGCGATGGATTGGGAACGCCTCATCCCCGGCCATCCCGGGCCGGGCGACCGGCTGGGGACCAAACAGGACGTGCAGGACCAGCTCACTTTCCTGCAGGACGCCTCCGCGGCGGTGAAGGTCGCCGCGCGCGAAGGGAAATGCTGGGAGCCAGCGGAGAAGGAGGTCAAGCTGCCGAAGTACGAAAAATGGCCCGGCTACGAGAACAACCTGCAATTCGTGACGCGGCGCTACTGCGGCTTGTGGGGGCGCGGCACCTGAGCCGTTTTCTTTCCAGGAATTACGGCCGAGGCGCACTTCTCGGCCGTTTTTGTTTCCGCTGTTGGCTCCAACTCATCTTTTCGCGCTCTCCTTGCCAATGCTCGCGCCACCCGCCATACTTGCGGGATCGAATTCCACTTGGGTCAGTCCTCGGCATCCCCTCCGGGGTACGTCGATTCTGGTTTCCCCACCGACAATTTGATGCCCCGCACACTCCGGCGCGGGGCGACTTCATCCATAGAGAGCATCTATGCCTATCGGTACCGTGAAATGGTTCAACCCGAGCAAGGGTTTCGGCTTCATCCAGCCCGACGACAAATCCAAGGACGTGTTCGTGCACATCTCGGCGGTGGAACGCGCCGGCCTCGGCACTCTCAACGAGAATCAAAAGATCTCCTACGAGCTCGAACAGGGGCAGAACGGCAAAACGTCCGCAGTCGATTTGAAAGCCGTTTGACCCCTCCCGGCCTTCCTTGAGCGATCCGTAAATGTGTTACCGTGATCGCTGCAAGGAAGGAGCTTCATGCCCATGCACCGCGAGGAGCGCGGGAGATATTTGATCGAGGCGAGCGCGTTTCACCTCCCCGCCGGGAACAAGTGGCAGCCCCGGCTCACGATGACGCGGCTGGCGTTCGCGAACGCGCTGTCGAAAAGCCAGGCGTTTCCCGGGCTGACGCCGCTGTTCGAAACCGCGAAAGGCGCCGTTCGCTACGCGACCGATCTCGGTCGAAGCATGGCCGACGAAGGATCGCCGCGGCTGAGGGTGTAGGTGTAGCGGCGCGCCGTCCGGCGCGGCAGGTCAATCGACCACGGCAACGACCTGGATCTCCACGAGCTGCTCGGGCTCGCCCAGTTCCAGCACCGCGAGGTTGGTCGTGGTCGGCTTGTGGTTGTGAGGCGCGAAGTAGGAATTGACCACGGCGCTCGCCTTGCCGATGTCGCCCATGCGCGGGCGAGCTCGAAAGATGAATACGTGCACCACGTCCTTGGGCGAGGCGCCCGCCGCCTTCAGCGTTTCCATGATGCCGTCCATCGTCTGGCGCACCTGGCCTTCCAGATCGTTCGTCAGGTACTTGAGGATCTGCTCGCGCTTGTGCGGATGGTCGTGGTACACGGGCAGTGCAGTGCCGCCGGCGAGCCAGAGGATCTTGCCGCTCTTGATCTTGATCGCCGGCGAGAACGGCATGAACACGCTCTTGTCGTAGTTCGGGTGGTGGATGATTTCCAGATGGTTGCCGCTTTGCGCCCGCGTCGGCGCGGAGGCGAAAGCGAGCGCGCCGAATGCAAGGGCGGCAAGCGCGGCGGAACTGCGAAGGGGTTTCCTGGCGTTCATGGTGATTCCTCCTTGGGGTTGAATGTCGCCTGCCGGCGGGGCCGGCGAGTCTTGCAGAAAAAAAACGCCCCGGAGATCCGGGGCGCTCTTTTCCGCGCATCAGAATGCACCTTTCCGTCCGTCTCGGCAAGCCGGGAGGGGTCGCGGCGGATCGGCAGACCCTCGGTACAATGCGCGGATGCTCAGCCTCGTGTTCGGGACGATCGCTTTTTTCGTTGCGAGCTATTTCGTCAGACGTTACCTGAACGAGATCGGCATTCCGAAGACTTTGGTGCGCGGCTTGGTCGTATTCGTGCTCGCCTTGGCAGCGGCTTACGGTGTCGCATTCATCGTCGACTGGGCAGCCGGCCTGCCGGGATAGGCGAAACGAAGCCACCGACGGAATATTTCAACGTGCAGCAGGTACTGGCGACGCCATGAAGATCACTGCGATCGAGAGCTTTGTCCTCACCGTTCCCACGCCCAAGCCGATGGCGCTCAACTACGCGCAGCAGAAGCTCGTCGTCGCGGAGATCGCAACCGACGAGGGCGTGAACGGCCTCGGCTACAGCCTGGTCTTCGGCGGAGGAGGCGCGGAGGCCGTGCACGCGTATCTCGAGACGCGCCTCAAGCCCGCTCTCATCGGCGAAGACCCGCTTTTCGTCGAGCGTCTGTGGGAAAAGATGTTCCGCACGGACATGGGGATGAAGAAGCAGGGCGTCGTCGCTTACGCGCTCTCGGCGCTCGACATCGGCCTGTGGGACATCGCGGGGAAGGCCGCGGGCCTGCCGCTCTACAAGCTGTGGGGCGCGGTGACCGACCGCATTTCCGCCTACGGCAGCGGCGGCTGGTCGAAATACAGCGAAAAGGAATTGATCGCCGAAGCGGAACGATACGCCGCGCAGGGCTGCAGGTACTACAAGATGAAGATCCACCACTCCGATCCGCGCGAGAACGCGAAACGCGTCGGTGCGGTGCGCCGCGCGCTGGGCGATGGGGTGCGCATGATGGTGGACGTGAACCAGCGTCTGGACGTGCTGGCGAACATTCGGCAGGCGCAGGCGCTCGAAGAGTTCGACCTCGTGTGGTACGAGGAGCCGGTGCTCGCCGACGACATTGCGGCGTGCGCCGAAGTCGCGCGCTCGATCAAGATTCCCGTTGCGACCGGCGAGAACAACTACACGCGCTTCGAGTTCCGCGATCTCGTCGAGCGCCACGCAGCGAGGATTCTCATGCCGGACGTGTGCCGCGCCAACGGCTTCTCCGAGACGCTGCGCATCGGCCGCCATGCGGCCGCGCACCAGGTCGCGGTCGCGCCGCACGTCGTGCACGAGCTCTCGCTCCATGTCGTCGGCGCGCTCTCGAACGGTTTCCTCGTTGAATTCATCGACTGGACGCCGCCCGATCTGTTCGAAGAGATGCCGGAATGCAGGGACGGGTGCTTCCGCGTTCCCGGGCGGCCCGGGCACGGCATGGCGCTCGCCCGCGGAGCGAAGGAAAAGTATCGGAGTGCTTGAGGTCCTCCGGGGTGCCAAACGTCGCCCGGATGTCAGGAATATCAACTAATTACGAATTTTCGACGGGTCAAGGCACCGGCGGCCCCTCAGCCTTTCCGGGACTGAGACCTTGCCGGCCAACGGGGCACCCCGGACCCGACCGGAGGCACCCGAACCTGACACACAGCTTGCGGCCGCCCCCGGACGCCTCATTCTCCATGGCGCGGGCATGCATGTTGCTCCAGGTAGGTGCGCTTCCAATTCTAAGGAAAATAAACATGAGATTGCTTGCCTCCCTCCTCGCGTCGTTCGCGGTCGCGCTGCTCACGGCGGCATCCGCACAGGCCGAACTTACCCTGGCCGTCAACGAAGGCGTCACGTACTACGTCACGCCCTCGGAGATCCGCGAGAAATACAAGGATCTGGCAGACCTGCTCGGAAGGCAGCTCAAGACGACCATCAAGGTCGTCCCCGTCGACCAGTACCCGGTCCTCAGGAAAGGGCTGGACGAGCAGCAGTACGATCTCGCGTTCGTCCACCCGGCTCATCATTCGCTCGTGTCCTTGCGCGACGGTAAATATCAGCTGGTGGCGCTGACCAAGGGGTACACCGAATACAAGGCGCGCTTCTTCGTAAGCAAGGGTGCGAAGATGAAGCAGCCGGCGGACATGAAGGGCATGCGCTTCGGAATGCCCGATCCGGATTCGATCACTGCGGTGATCACGCGCGCAACGATGCGCGACCTCGGCATCGACTCGAGCAAGGCGGAGATTCGCACCACCCGGTATCAGGACGCGGTGCCCTTCTTCGTTGAGAACGGATTCAGCGACGTGGGCGTATCGGCTTCCGGCGCTGTAATCAAGCAGTGGCAGGAAAAGGGCGGCGCGGTGCTGTACGAGTCGAAGGCCGTGCCGATCAAGCACATGATCGCCTCGACGAAAATGAGCGCCACTGACCTGGAGAAGGTGCGCGCGGTGATGCTGGGCCTGGACAAGTCGGAGGCCGGCCAGAAGATCCTCGCGAAGATCGGCTACAAGGGCTACGAGAGCGGCGACCCGCAGCAGCTCGCCGTGCTCGCCAGGTGGCTCGGCTATTGAGCTGCCGAAAACACAATGCAAAAATGGCGGCATTGGCCGCCGTTTTCATTTCAGGAATCTCAGCTCTAATGCGTGGCCGCGTATCGCGCGCGCGCGCTCACGGCGGCGAGCAGCGAGGCGGCGAAGCGGCGGCTGTGCTTCACCAGGTTGAGAAACGCGTTGCGGTTGATCGCGAGCAGTTTGCAGTGGCTTTCCGCGACTGCGCTTGCGAGCCGCGGCGTGCGATCGACCAGCGCCATTTCACCGAACAGGCCTCCCGGCCCCACATTCTCGACCAGGTTGCCGCCGACGCGGATCGCCACGCTGCCCTTGAGGACCACGTACATCAGCACCCCGATCTGGCCTTCCCTCACGATCGTGGCCCCGGATTCGTAACGGAGATGGGCGTCAGAACCGAGCGCCCGCCCGAGATCTTCGATCAGGTCTTTGCGGAGTGGCGCCGATTTCCTCCACTGGGTTGCGGTCACGGGCGACCCGGGACTCGCGAGCCGGCTGATGGATTCGCGCAGGCGGCCGATCATGACGCTCATCAGCATGAGAGCGAACTCCGGGTATTTTCCGAGGGCGGTCTGGAGCTGCCGGTTGTCGAGTCCGATGACGCGGCAAGCGGATTTCGTCACGGCGGTTCCGGAGCGCGGCCCCTGGTCGATCGAAGCCATCTCGCCGAAGATCTGGCCGGGCCGGACGGTGGCCACGGGCTTGTCTCCCGAAAATATGCCGACTTCGCCGTCGAGGAGGAGGTACATGCGGTTCGGCATGAGCAGAAACGGGATGCCCTTCTGGTTCTCGGAGAAGATCTTTCTGCCCTTGGCGAAGGTCTTGGCTCTGCCGGCGAAGCGGAAGAACTCCATCGCGACCGAAGTGTTGTAGGAACTCGCGGGACTGCTCTCACCGATCATCTGTTGTTCCTGGCGGAAAGGGGTCGCACGTCACCGCATGGGGGCGGGAATGCACTCGGGCGGAAGCGGCAATTATGCTCCCGGCATCCGATCCGGGCGCGTTCATTTTTCACACCGCAGAAAATTCGCGACCTCCGCGACGACACCGTCGAGATTTGCCGGTCCTCAGGGCATGATATCCGAGCTTGTTCGCAAAGTCGGAAATCGGGGGAAAATAGCAGATCGTCAACCAAAGGAACGAAATGCGCACCCCGCTCTTCCTTGGTGAGATCGCGACCGGTCTCGCGCTCGCCGCAGCGGTGTCAGCCTCGCAGGGCGACTTGCCCCTGGCGGCGCCGGTGCCTGGCGGGGTCGCGATCGTTTGCGTCGGGCGGGCTCCCGGCCCGGCTCCGCAGGTCGTGTTCGACGGCCAGCGCGTGCTGGTTGCGCGCGTGGGGGATGTCTGGCAGGCCGTGGTCGGCTTGCCGCTCGCGTTGCGGCCCGGCGCGCACCAGCTCTCCGTGCTCGACGGTGAGAGAACCGCGCGCGCGATCCGCTTCAAGGTCGGCAAGCGCGACTACGAAACCCAGCATGTCACGCTCGCCAACCGGCGTCAGGTCGAACCCGAGCCCGAAGACCTGCGGCGGATCGCGCGAGAGCAGGAATCCCTGGTCCGGGCGTTTTCGACCTTCAGCGATACGGCGCTGGACACCCTCGCTTTCGCCTTGCCGTCGGAAGGGCGTGTCTCAGGGGGGTTCGGATTGCGGCGCTTCTTCAACGACGAGCCGCGACAGCCCCACAGCGGCTTGGATATCGCGGCTCCGGAAGGAACGCCGATCGCCGCGCCCGCGGCGGGCACCGTGATCGAGATCGGCGATTATTTCTTCAACGGGCTCACAGTGGTCCTCGACCACGGCCAGGGACTGGTCACCATGTACAATCATCTGAACCGCATCGAAGTCGCGAAGGGCGCCCGTGTCGCGCGCGGCGAGAGAATCGGCGCGGTCGGCCAAACCGGCCGGGTGACCGGCCCGCACCTGCACTGGTCGGTCAGCCTCAACAACGCGCGCGTCGATCCCGCGCTTTTTCTTTCGAGCGAAGTCCGCAAGCAGGACCCCTCGGGCCTGCGTCCCGCCGCGCTCGGTGGCGCGTCGGCGGAGTCCGCGCCGATTCGATGCAGTGAGTAGACACTCCATGATCCTGCCGGGGGACGCCACGAGCACGACCGACTTGGCTCCGTCGCGCCCCGATATCTTGTTCGTGGAGGCGGAGGGCGGATCGGCTTCAGAATTCCGTTTATTCACTCATTTCCAGCCGATTTTCAGCCTCGCCCATCGCCGGCCGGTGGGCTACGAGGGCTTGATCCGCGGGACCGATTCGAACGGCAAGGCCTATTTGGCCACGGAACTGCTTGCAAAGGCGCCTGCGGGCGTTCCGCGCATGCAGCTCGACCGCCAGTGCAGGGCTCTGCACGTGCGCAACTTCCGGCGGCTGGGCGATGAGGACACCTGGCTCTTCCTGAACGTCGACCCGTACATCGCGGTGCAGGGTCTTCGGTTCGGCTCATTCGCCCAGATGCTCGAGGAAAACGGGCTGCCGGCGCACCGCGTGGCCGTGGAGCTGATCGAGACGCCGTTCGATGACGAGAAACGCCTGGTCGCCGCAGTCGAGCACTACCGCACGATCGGCTGCCTCATCATGATCGACGATTTCGGCGCGGGGTACTCCAACTTCGACCGCATCTGGCGGCTGAAGCCGGACATCGTCAAGATCGACCGCGAAATGACGCGCCGCGTGACGGTCGAGCCGCTCGCGCGGCGCATGTTCGCCGGGATCATCTCGGTGCTGCACGAGGCGGGCGCGCTCGTATGCGTGGAAGGAATCGAGACCGAAGCCGAGGCGCTTTGCGCGACGGACGCGGACGCCGACCTGATGCAGGGCAATTACTTCGCTTCGCCGGCGACGCAGCTGCAGCCCGAGCATGCCTGCGACGATCTGTTTGTGCAGCTCTTCAGGAATTTCCGCCTCGAGACCGCCGAATTCTACGACCAGCGGCGCGTGCGGCTCCAGCCTTACATCGAAGCGCTCGCGGATGCGGTGCTTGCCCTGTCCGCCGGCGCGGATCGCGCGAGTGCCGTACGGGCACTCCTCGATCTGGATTGCACCGAGCGTTGTTACCTGGTTGCGGGCGACGGCTCTCAGATCGGCGCGAGCGCGGAATCCGAACGCAGCGTGGCCGCGCGCGACCGGCGCCTGACACCGATACGGCCCGTCACGGGCACCAACTGGCAGACGAAGCCGTTCTTCCGGCGGGCGATCGAAGCGCCGGGAAAGGTCCAGATCACGCGCCCCTATCTATCGGCCACCGGCCCGAAGTTCTGCGTCACTCTGTCCTACGCCCTTTCCCTGAACGGGATGTATCACGTGCTCTGCGTGGATCTCGACTTCGCCGCCCTCGCGGGCGACGACCTCGCCTTCGGTCTCACCAAGCTGCCGCTTTAGGCGCGCTCGCGCGCGGCGGCACGGATCGTCGTCGGGATGCGTCCTATGGCATACTCGTCCTACTTCTATCGGTAACGATAATTCCGCAGGCTTGCTGGGGCGCCGTGAACATGGTGGATCTTTCTCCGCCTCTTCTTCTTGACAAGTATTACTCGCAAGGAGAACGCGGCGAGCGCGACGAGTTCAACCTGTCGAGCCACTTCCAGCCGATCTACAGCCTTGCCCATCGCCGCCCCGTCGGTTACGAAGGCCTGATTCGCGCCGTCCATTCCGCGAGCGGAAGGCGCGTCGAGCCCTTGGAGCTGTTCAGCAAGGCGCCCCGAGGCGAGGAGAGGATCCGCCTCGACCGGCAGTGCAGGGCTCTGCATGTTCGAAACTTCCAACGGCTCGGCAACACGCGCAGCTGGCTGTTTCTCAACGTCGATCCGCAGGTCGCTTCGGAAAGTCTACGGCACGGGCCTTTCTTCCTGAAGATGCTGCAGTCGAACGGATTTCCGACGCACCGTGTGGCGGTGGAACTGATCGAGACGCCTTTCGAGGACGAGACGCACCTGGGTGCCGCGGTCGAGCACTACCGCAAGCTCGGCTGTCTCATCGTGATCGACGATTTCGGCGCGGGGTTCTCCAACTTCGACCGCATCTGGCGGCTGAGGCCGGACATCGTCAAGATCGACCGGGAGATGACGCGCCGCGTGACGATCGAGCCGCTCGCGCGGCGCATGTTTACCGGGATCATCTCGGTGCTGCGCGAGGCGGGCGCCCTCGTATGCGTGGAAGGAATCGAGACCGAGGCGGAGGCGCTTTGTGCGATCGACGCCAACGCCGACCTGTTACAGGGCGATTATTTCGCACCCGGAGACGCCGTGCTGCCCGCGGAGAACTTGCGCAGCGACATGTTCGCCCGACTGATCGCAGGCCACCGCGCGGATTTCGCCGAATTCCAGAAGCGTCAGCACTCCCGGCTCGTACCCTACCTGGCCGCGCTCAAGAATGCGGTCCAGGACCTGTCCTTCGGCGCCAAATTCCAGCCGGCGGTGCAGGGGCTTCTGAAGCTTCCCGGCGCGCGGCGCTGCTATCTGATCGGCAGCGATGGATTGCAGATCGGTGCCAACGTGGACGCGGAACGCAACGTGTATTCCCAAGACCCCCGTTTCGAGCTGATGCAGCCCACCGAGGGCACGGACTGGCAGACCAGGCCCTTCTTCCGCCGCGCGATCGAGACTCCGGGAAACGTCCAGATCACGCGTCCCTATCTTTCGGTCACAGGACCCAAACTCTGCGTGACTCTTTCATTCGCTTTCGAGGCCTCCGACGGGTCGCAGCAGGTGCTGTGCGTCGATCTGGACTTTGCGGAGCTCGCGGGCAAGGACGTCGCGTACGGCAGCTTGCACACTTGAGACCCGCCGGGGCCGCGACAGCGGCCGCGGGATCGGGTCGCGACGATGCCCGCGGAAATGCGCGTACCATGATGCCGCAGCCCAACAACAAAGGAGGAGCGATGAAACCGGAGCTGAATCTGCTGGTGTGGTCGGTTGTCCTGACTGTTGTGCAGATGCTGGTGGCGGCGCAGGCGGCGTTCAACAAGGTGGGGCTCATGGGGCTCGTGGGCAACCGCGAAGGCCTACCCGAGATCACCGGCTGGGGAGGCCGCGCGGCACGCGCGCACTACAACATGCTCGAGAACCTGGTGCTGTTTGCATCGCTCGTGCTGGTGGCGGTGGTGGCGGGCAAAACGAACGACATGACGCTGCTCGGCGCCCAGCTCTTCTTTTGGGCGCGTCTTGCCTACGCAGCGATATACATCGCGGGAATCATCTGGGTGCGCACCTTGGCGTGGGTCGTGTCCATGGCCGGCCTCATCGTCATCTTCGCTCAGATCGTGAAGTGAGGCGTGCTGGACCCGCTTAGACGCGGGTCGGCTATCCGGTTCGTCATAGGAAGCTGTGTGGCCGGTCGGCGGCGCGCGCTTCCGGGCGCGGCGTTCGCTGCCACGCGGTAAAATGCGCGCCTCGCTCTTTCAAACCGGGGGTAGTGTCGTGAATATTTCCATGTACCAGGCAAGCGCTCCGCGCCTCGTCAATACGCTCAAGAACCTTTCCGCCGTCCTCGACAAGGCCCAGGCCCATGCCGAGGCGAAAAAAATAGAGCCGACGGTATTGACCCACTGTCGCCTCTACCCGGACATGTTTCCGATGAAGCGCCAGGTGCAGATCGCCTGCGACACGGCCAAGGGCGCGGTGGCGCGCCTAGCCGGGGTGGAGGTGCCGAAGCACGAGGATACCGAAGAGACCTTCGCCGAGCTCAAGGCGCGGATCGCGAAGACCGTCGATTTCATTCAAACCATCAAGCCCGCGCAGATCGACGGCAGCGAGGAGAAGAACATCCACCTCAAGCTCGGGCCCCGCGAGGTCGACTACAAGGGAATTCAGTACCTGCTCGGCTTCGCGCTGCCGAACTTCTACTTCCACGTCACGACCGCTTACGGCATCCTGCGCCACAACGGCGTTGAGGTCGCCAAGCGCGACTACATCGGCAATCCGTAGCGGGATCGCCGCGGCTAGTCGTTGCGAGCGGCGATGAACCTCGCCCGGTCGCCCACCGCGCCGAGGAGCGACACCGCGAAATCCGGGCTCGCCTTGATCAGGTCGAGGAATGTGTTCCTGCCGATCGCGAGCAGCCCGCAATCCGTTTCCGAGACCACGGTGGCGAGACGCACAGTACGGTCTACCAGCGCCATCTCGCCGAACACGCCTCCCGGCCCGATCTTTTCCACGAGCTTGTCCCGGATGGAAACGGCAAGGCGGCCCTCGAGCACGACGTACATCGTCACCCCGGCCTGGCCTTCCTTCACGATCACCTTGTTGCGTTCGTAGCGCACCGTCGTCTGAGAAAGCGCGCGCGCGAGAATGGCAAGCGCGGACTTGTCGAATACCGCGGATTCCTTCATCTTGCCCATCGAAGTTGCGCCGGCCGGATTGCGCCGGCCGAGCGCATCGCGGATGCGGCGGATCATGACGCTCATCAGCATGAGCGCGAACTCGGGTCTTTTCCGCAGGGCGCCCTGAAACTGGCCGTCGTCGAGCCCGATGAGGCGGCAGGGCAGGTTCGCGACTGCGCTTGCGCTTCGCGGCATATCGCTGATCGATGCCAACTCTCCGAAGATCTCGCCTTTCCCGATCTTGGCGATGACCTTGTTCTTCGCCATCAGACTGACCTCACCGTCCGAAAGCAGGTACATCTTGTCGCGGCGGAGCAGGAGCCGGCTGCCTTTTTCGTTCTCGGCGAAAATCGTCGCGCCCTTGGCGACGGTTTCCGTCTTGCCGGAGGAACTGAAAAACTCCATCGCCATGGCAGGGTCGTAGATCGAAGTCTTCGCGGGCTCCACGGGCTTCGTGAAATCCAGTTCACTCATTCGGTTTCCTCCAGCTTTCCGTGTTCCGCGCTCCGGGCGAGCATCGCAGGGTTTCAATCCACCCTCGCGCCGGACGCGCTGATCACCTTCGCCCATTTCTCGATCTCGCTCCTGATGTGGGCCGCAAATCGTTCGCGGCTCCCGCCGATCGGCACCAGGCCGTCGTTCGTCATCCGCGCCTTCATGTCCGAGGTCTGCATGATATTCGCAACTTGCGCGTTGAGCAGGTCGAGCACCTCGCGCTGCGTCCCGGCCGGCGCGAGAAGGCCGTACCACTGGCTGGACTCGTAGCCCGGAAGACCCCCTTCGGAAACGGTCGGCAGGTCCGGCATCGCCTGCAGACGCTCGCGGCTCGTGACTGCAATCGCGCGAAGGCGGCCCGCCGCGACGTGTCCGCCCGCGTTGATCGCGGGCAGGAACATGACCGGCGTCTCGCCTGCAAGCAGGCCGATCATCGCCGGACCCGAGCCCCGATAAGGAACGTGGACCAATTGCACCTCGGCCATCACGTTGAAGAGCTCGCCCGCGAGATGCGGCGTGCTGCCCGAGCCTGATCCGGCGAACCCGATTCGTCCGGGCTGCGACCTGGCAAAAGCGATGAGCTCCTTCACCGACTTGACCGGTAGCGACGGATGCACGACGAGCACGTTGGGTCCGAGGGCCATCAGGCTGATCGGCTCGAAGTCCTTCAGCGGGTCGTAGGGGACGCTCTTGTAGAGGCTCGGGTTGGTGACGAAGCCCGCGCCCGTAAACAACAGCGTGGTGCCGTCGTTCGCCGATTTCGCGGCAGCTTCCGTCCCGATGTTTCCGTTCGCGCCTCCGCGGTTTTCGATCACGAAGGGCTTGCCGAAGCCCTCGGCCAGCTTCTGGGCGAGGATGCGCCCCGCGGCGTCGACTCCCCCACCGGCCGGAAACGGCAGGATGACGCGCACCGGGCCCTTGGGATAGGAGTGCTCGCCGCCCGTGGAACGCTGTGCGAGCGCGGAACACACGGTGAAAAGCAGGGCGATCGCCGCGATCGCGCGGGTCGGGTTCATTTCCCGACTCCCTGGATTGCCCGCCAGACGGTCTGTGGCGTGGCGGGCATGGCGATGTCGCGCACGCCCAAGCTGGTGAGCGCGTCGACGATGGCGTTGACGACCGCGGCGGGTGCGGGCGTAGTCGCGCCTTCGCCGGCGGCCTTGATTCCGAGCGGGTTGGTCGGCGAAAGGACTTCCACGATCTCGGCGCTGAAGGAGGGCAGGGTATCCGATCTGGGAATGGCGTAGTCCATCAGCGACCCGGTGTGCGGCTGTCCCGTGGCCGGGTCGACATGATAGTTCTCGGAGAGCGCCTGGCCGATCCCTTGGGCTGCGCCGCCGTGCGTCTGGCCGTGAACGATCAGGGGATTGATGCAGCGACCGACGTCATCGACCGCCGTGAATCGCGTGATGTCGACCGCGCCTGTTTCGGGGTCGACCTCGCACTCGCAGATCGCGCAGCCGTTCGGGAATACCGGATCGTGCATTTCGTTGTCGGCGACGACAGCGAGGCCGCCCGACAATTCCTTGGGCAGGAGGGCTTCCGCCGAGTCTCGCGCCAATTCCAAAAAGCCGTACGCCCTGAGCGCGTGCGGCGCCGAGAAGCGCCCGTCGGCGAACCGCACCTCCGCCGCGCCAGCCTCCAGCATGTGGGCCGCGATTTTCTTCCCCTTTTCGATCAGCTCCTTTGCGGCCAGGGAGAAAACGGTCGCCGCGTGGCGCATCGAGCGGCCGGAATGCGAGCCGCCGCCCACGCTCACCACGTCGGTGTCGCCGACGAGGATATCGATCGCTTCCACGGGTACGGACAATAGCGAAGACACCACCTGCGCGAAGCTCGTTTCGTGACCCTGCCCCGAAGGCTGCGTGCCGATCACGACTCTTACGCGCCCGGCGGGAGTGACGGTGATCTCGGCGCGCTCTTTGGGTGAGCCGATCGAAGATTCGACGTAGTTCGATAGGCCGCGCCCGAGGAGCCTGCCGCGCGCGGCGGCGTTCTTGCGGCGGCCTTCGAAGCCGTTCCAGTCCGCGATCCGCATCGCAAGATCCATGTTGGCTTCGTAGGTGCCGCTGTCGTAGGTCATTCCAACAGCGTTCCGGTAGGGCATCGCTTCCGGGCGGACGAGGTTCCTTCGGCGCAGGTCGATCCGGTCCATGCCGATCTCCGCGGCGGCTGTGTCGATCAGGCGCTCGATCGCAAAGTTGACCTCGGGCCGCCCCGAGCTGCGATAGGGATTGGTCGGCGCGGTGGTGGTGAAGACGGCGCGGCTCCTCAAGGTGGCGGCGGGAATGTCGTAGCAGCCGGTGATGAGTCCCGATCCCTTGGACAGCGGCGAGAGCGAAACGCAGCGCGCTCCGACGTTGGAGAGGTTGGAGGCGCGCATCGCGAGAAATTTTCCGTCGGCGCGAATCGCGAGCTCGACCTCGGTGACGAGGTCGCGCCCCTGGTAGTCGGAGAGGAAAGCCTCCGATCGCGAGGCGGTGAACTTCACCGGACGGCCGAGCTTGCGGGAGGCCCACAGCGCGAGGCCATATTCCACGTACACGCGATTCTTCGATCCGAAGTTGCCGCCGACGTCGCGGGAGATGACGCGCAGGTTTCGCGGCTCGATTCCGAGGAGCGAGGCGAGGTCCTTCTTGTAGCGAACGGCGCCTCCGCCCCCGGCGTAGAGGGTGTACCGACCGGTGCCCACGTCGTAGGATGCAAGCGCCGCGCGCGGTTCGATCGCAACCGCAGTGCATCGCCCGATGTGAAATTTCATTTTGATGACGTGGCCGGCTTCGGTGAACGCGCGATCGGTCGCCTCTCGGTCGCCGAAAGCGGTGTCGACGATGACGTTGCCGGGCACCTCGTCCCACGCGCGCGGGGCTCCTTCCTCGAGGGCGCGCTCGGAGTGCGTGACCCAGGGCAGCTCCTCGTACTCGACCTCGATGGCTTCTACGGCGTCGAGCGCTTCGTCCCTCGTTTCGGCGACCACCATCGCGACGGCTTCGCCCACGTGGCGCGCCTTGTCGGTCGGCAGCAGCCAATGCGGGCCTTCGAAGATCCGGCCGCCGCCGGGCCCCGTGAGCTTCATGTCTTCCCGGGTGGAGGGGAGGGGATTGTGCGGAATCGGGCCGAGGCCGTCGGCTGCGCAGTCCGCGCCGCTGTACGCGGCGAGAACACCCGCCATCGCCCGCGAGCGGGTGGAGTCGACGCCGAGAATGCGCGCGTGCGGGTGGGGCGAGCGCGCCATCGCGGCGTACGCCTGCCCGGCCATGTTGAAGTCGTCGCTGAATCTTCCAGCCCCGGTGAGCAGGCGCAGGTCTTCCTTGCGCGGCAAGGCTTGCCCGATCGCTCCGGCTGCGACGCGTTCGGGCCTGCTCGGATCGTTGACCGCAGGTCTATGCACAGCGTTCTCCCGGGCGGGCTCACATCGGGGGCAAACTTCCGTTGCAGACTATGACAAAATTATGCTCGGCTGTCAGCGTCCGCTCATCCGCAGGAATAGAAATCGATCTGGCGTGTTGACCGTGGCGAGGAGGCTTACCGGTGCGTCCAACAACTTCAGAGGAGACATGTCCAATGAGCTCGTTTCGCATTGCAGTGGTTTTCGGCGCGCTTGCCATCGTGAGCGCCGCCGCGTTCGCGCAGACCCCTGGCCGGGTCCGTGGCGCCATCACGGCGATCGACGGGAACGTGCTGTCGGTAAAGTCGCGCGAGGGCCAGGATCTCAAGATCGAACTCGCGCCGAACGCGACCTTTGCCTACATGAAGGCACTCAAGCTCTCCGACATCGCGCCGGGAACGCCACTTGGCACGAGCGCGGTGAAGGGGCCCGACGGCAAGATCGTCGCGCGCGAATTGCATCTGTTCGCCAAGGATCGCCCGATTCCCAACGAGGGCCACCGTCCCTGGGACCTGGAGCCCGGCTCGACCATGACCAACGCGATGGTGACCGCGATGGTGCAGGCGAGGAACGGGCACGAGCTCACCCTAAAATACAAGGACGGCGCGCAGCAGGTCATCGTGCCGGACAACATTCCCATCGTGATGGCGGTGGACGGTGATCGCTCCCTTCTCGTAGCCGGGCAGTACGCGGTCATCGCCATCAGCACGGACGCCGGCGGCAAGATGACGGCGACGCGCGTGCAGATCACCAAAGACGGGGTCAAGCCTCCGCAGTAGTCCGCAATAGTCGCGAGCGGCGGGCCTCGCCGCCGCGGAATCCCCGGTCGGCACGGCGGAAAGAGGGGCGCCGGAACGGCGGCGTGGCGACGCTGCGCGTCAATTACTGCCAAAATCCGGCTTCGGCGTTGCCGCATCCGGTACACGCTTGCCGTGAAATTCGAGCTGATTCATAATTGATATTAGAGGTTTATTCGGCGGAGGCCTACCTGGCATGCTGCTTGCGCTCAATCTGGTCATTCGGCGCCGACTTGCTCCTCGGCGGCATAACAGGAAAGAGTGAGCCACATGCGAACAACCAATAGCCGGCAGGCCGGGTTCACTATCGTGGAGCTCATGATAGTGATCATGGTCATCGGGGTGCTCGCCGCCATCGTCTTGCCGGGCATCAGGACCAACGCCGTCCGCGCGAGAATGTCGGAGGCGATTCTTGCATTGAGCCCCTGCAAGAACGCGGTCGCGGAACTGTACAATTCCGGCGGCGATCCACCCGGCGCCGGCAATTGGGGCTGCGAGATCACCACGGGGGCGTCCCAATACGTGGATTCGATCGCGACCAGTGACGAGGGTGTCATCAAGGCGTCGTTGCGGGGCTTCAACGATCTGAGGATAGACTTCCACGACCTCACCCTTGCGCCGCTTGATAACACGGGAACTCTGCCGGTCCCAGGCGGGCTCGTCAGAACTTGGCGATGCGGCTCTCCCGCGGACTGGACGGGCACGAACGTGCCGTCGCAGTACCTCCCGGGCTCCTGCAGAGGTTGACGGCCGGAGTGCTGCTGGCCCATCATCTCGCCTGCATTAAGTAGTCCGGGCCCGAAGACGGGGGCTGACCCGGGCGCGCCGGGAGTCGGGTGCGCCAAGGGAAGCATTCCATGCCGCCGGCCCGCGTTCCTTTCCTTCCCAACTTGGAGAAGAAACATGTCCGTATGGCGTTCCGCGAGCCGA
>Ga0210382_10000140_pt1 | contig 28661 bp, 18 predicted proteins | sample PLMedo_FD_155452 | JGI IMG/M metagenome (GOLD analysis project Ga0210382, IMG submission 155452) | Groundwater sediment microbial communities from an aquifer in East River, Colorado, USA - PLM0_60_coex redo | ecosystem: Environmental > Terrestrial > Soil > Riparian zone | place: USA: East... | reverse complement strand
ACGAGTGGCGGGATCCCTTTCAAGGCGAGCAGGATCTCGCGAAGAAGCTGATCCGTTCTGTCGGCGATCCCAACTGGCGGTTTCAGGAAGACTATCTGCGGATTCTGCGCGCGTTGCGTTTCAGCGCTCGCTTCGAGTTCCGGATTCATCCGCGGACGCTCGAGGCCGCTAAAGCGAACGCGCAGGGATTGGCGCAGCTGTCGGCGGAACGAGTGCACGATGAGTGGTTCAAAGGAATCAAGACTGCCAAGAAAGTGTCGAAGCTGGTCACGCTGTGGCGTGATGTCGGGGCGGCACGGATCTGGCTTCCGGAGATCGGAGCAGGGAGCGGAGAGCTGGGAGCAGTGGACAAGCTTCCGCGGGATCCCGTGCTTGTCACGGCGTATCTGGCCAAGGATCCGGCATCACTGCTTACGCGCCTGAAATGTTCGAACAAGGACATCGAGCGTGGTCGAGCCATCGGGCTATGGCGGGAGAAGTATCCCGATGCCAAAGATCCCGTGGCGATACGACGGTGGTTAGCGGCGACGGGCGAGCATGCGGATGACTTGCTGGCTGTCCTCCCCGCTCCCAGCTCCCCGCTCCCCAAAGCCGTTGCTGCGATCCGCGCGAAGCATCCGCCCCTTGAGCTCAAGGACCTCGCCGTGAAAGGGGACGACCTCATCGCCGCGGGCGTGCGTCCGGGGCCGGATGTCGGGCAGGCGCTGGCGCGTTTGCTCGAGGAAGTGCTCGAGGATCCGGCGCGCAACACCAAAGAGTACCTGCTCTCCCGTGTCTAAAGCTCTGCTCTACGCCCTGGTGGCGGCCGCCGGCAACGTGCTCGGCGCGCTGGCGGTCACGCGGCGCGCGGCGCTGCAGCTCAAAGTGATCGAACACTTTCTCGCATTCGGCGCCGGCTTCATGCTGTCGGTCGCGATCATCGAGCTCCTACCGGAGGCGTTCGCGCGCAGCGGTGATGTCGCCCCGCTGCTAGTTCTGGCCGGGTATCTTGCCGTCCACTTCACGCAGCACACCCTGACTCCGCACTTTCACTTTGGCGAGGAAACGCACGCCATCAGCTCGGTCGCCGGCACATCGGCACTGATCGGTCTGCTGCTTCATACCTTCTTCGACGGCGTGGCGATTGCCAGCGCCTTCTTGGTTCGTCCCGAGCTGGGGCTCATGGTTTTCCTCGCGATCTTTCTGCACAAGCTGCCCGAAGGGGTGACGATTTCCAGCATCATGATGGCGGGTGGCAGGACGCGAGGCGGGGCGGTGGGGGCCGCGGCGCTGCTCGGGCTCGCGACTCTCGCCGGCGTGATCATGACCGATCACGTCGGGTTCCTCGTCCACCATGGGCTGGCGATCTCGGCCGGCGTCGCGATCTACGTGGCCGCGTCGAATCTCGTGCCCGAGCTCCAGGGCAAGCATGGCTGGACGATGCCGGCCGCGTTCTTCGCCGGCGCCGTGGTATTTTTCGGGACCAAGACGCTGATAGACCGGCTGTCGTGACCGATCCGACGCTCGGGCTCAGGACTCACGTTGCGGACGTCAGTGGCAGTTGCCGGACCCGTGGTCGGTGAAGGTGTAGCCGGGCGCTGGAATGAAGTCCCAAATGTAGCTGTCGGGGCCGAGCGTCAGCTTCAGGACGCCATACGCGTCGGATATGGCTTCCGTATTGGGGGCGATGGAGGTCGGCATGCTCGTCGCATAACCCCCGGTCCCCGGATTGAACGCGCGGATCCCGCGCGCCAGATCCAGATTCGCGCCCGGGTCTTGCGGCGCAAACCGCTCGTAGTCGTACTGTTGGCCGTTCAGCACGATCTCCGCACGGGCGGCATACAGATCATTCCAGAATGGCAGGACGCCCGACGCGCTGTGCCACGATGGATCGTCGGATGAGAAGAACAGTGGGAAATGGAACATGGCGATCGTGCATGGCTTGGTGTTCGCGGCGAGATCCGCCCTCAGCCACTGTTCCTCAACCGAGCCGGCCCCGTTCGCGACCGACGCGGTGTTGTTGAGCACGATCACGTGCCAGTAGGGGCCGAGGTCGAAGCTGTAGTAATACTTCGCCGAGTCGCCCACGGTTGGTTTGAAGTAATTATAGAAGGCGTTGGCCCCGGCGACATCGTATTCATGGTTTCCCACGACCGCACGCGTCCGTGCCTTATGGCGTCCCCACGACGGCGTGTAGCAGTTGGTGTAGTTGGCCGCGCTGCCGCTGGGATTCACGTTGTCGCCGAGGACGAACACGGTGCCGGGAAGACCGTCGAGGATCTGCGCCGTGGCTTCGTCCTCAGCGGTGCCGCATGACGCGATGTTGCTGGCTCCTGAAAAGACTTGCACCGTCGCCGGATCGAGCACCTTGACCACGATGTCATCCGAGTCCGCGCCGCCGTCTTTATCCGTGACCGTGACTCGTGCCGTGTATTGCCCTGGTGCGGGATACACGTGGCTCGCGGTGATGGGATTCGCCTGCGTGTTCGTGCTCCCCGCTGCGGTCGCTCCGTCACCCCACGCGATGGTATAGGACCAAGGATAATCCGTCGGTCCCGGATCGCTGAAACTCACCTGCAGGCTCAGGGGCGTGCCGCCGACCACCGACTGGTCGGGTCCGGCGTTCACCGTGGGCGGCACGTTGCCGACGTTCACGCTGGTCGACGCCGGAGTACTGCTCAGACCCTTGGAATCCCGCACCGTCAACGTGACCACGTACGATCCCTCGGACGGATAGGTGTGCGTGATCGTCGCGGTGGTCGCAGTCGTGCCATCGCCCAGATCCCATGCGTACGTGATGGGCGTGTTATTGTCCGGATCGCGCGACTGGCTGCCGTCGAGCAGGACGGTGCCCTCGGCGTTGTAGGGCCCACCGGGATTCGCGACGGGCGCCTGGTTCGGCAACGGCGTCCCCGAATGGCACGGTGCGCTCCCTTGGTCGGTGAACGTTCCACCGGCGACCGGGATGAACTGCCAGTCGTAGCTCGTGGGCCACAGGGTCAGCTTGATGACCCCGTAGTTCACGTCGCTCCGCACCTCGCTGTTCGCGATCGGATTCCCGGGCCAGCTGTACAGCGAGTTGCCGCCGGTGCCGACCACGAACTCTCTGATGCCGTTCGTATTGTCGAGCGCCCCGGTCGGAGTCTGCGGGGCGAAGCGCTCGTAATCGTGGTCGTGACCGTTGACCACCACTTCGGCGCCGTGGTCGTACAACGCCTGCCAGATCGGTTGCGTCGCCAAGGTGTTGCCGTTCCCGCCGGAGGTGAACCGCGGGTGGTGCCAGTATGCCAGCGTGCAGGTCGCCGGGTGCGCCGCCAGATCGGCGCGCAGCCATTGCTCCTGCGTCGAGCCCGCGTTCATGGCGAGGCTCGAATTGATGACCACGATGTGCCAGGCGCCCAGGGTGTAGCTGTAGTAGCCGATCCCCGAATCGCCCGCCGCCGCGCCCCAGTACGCGTAGTAGCCCGGCGCGCCCGCTGCGGACCCGTGGTTGTACTCGTGGTTCCCGGTGGACGGGCGCGTGCGCGCCTTGTGCCGGCCCCAGGACGGATCGAAGCAGTTCATGTAATCCGCCAGCGACCCGTCTGGGTAAGCGCCGTCGCCGAACGTGGCGACCGTGCCGACGATGCCGTCGAGCACTCTGGCCGTTCCTTCCTGACTTGCGCGCGAGCAGTCCGCGATATCGCCCGCACCGGCGAGTACCGCCGGACCCGACGCGCTCTGCACCGTGACGGCCGCCGTGCCAACGATGCCTTCACTCGTCGCCCTGATGGTGGCCGTGCCTGCGGCCAGTCCCACGACGAAGCCACTGCCGTTCACGGTCGCTATCGACGGCGCACTGCTCCCCCAGGTCACGGTCCGTCCGGTCAGCGCGTTGCCGTTGGCGTCCTTCGGTGTGGCGGTGAGCTGAACCGTTGCGTTCGCCGGGATCGTCGCCGAACTCGGAGTCACGTCCACAGAGGCGACCGCGGTGGGCCCAGCCGTCACCGTGATTGCTGACGTGCCGTCCTTCCCCTCGCTCGATGCCGTGATCGTGACGGGACCACCGGCGGCGTGTCCCGTCACTAAACCGTTGGCGCCGACGCTGGCCACGTTCGCGTCGCTCGTCGCCCACGTCACCGCACGGCCGCTGAGCGGGTTGCCGTGCGCGTCCTTCGGTGTCGCGGTCAGCTGTACGGTCGCGCCGACGGCGATCGTGGCCGTCGTCGGCGCCACGGCAACCGTGGCCACGGGAACCGCAGTCACCGTGACCGCGGCGCTCCCGGTCTTGCCTTCGCTCGTTGCGGTGATGGTGACTGGGCCGCCGGCGCCTTTGCCTGTGACGAGGCCGTTTGCGTCGACCGTCGCTAGGCTCGCGTCACCCGTACTCCATGTCACCGTTCGGCCGGTCAGCGGATTCCCGTTCGCGTCCTTCGGGGCGGCCGTCAGCTGGGCCGTGGCGCCGACCTCTATCGTGGCAGACGGCGGGGTGACGTCGACCGACGCAACGGGCACGGCGTTGACCGTTACTGACGAGCTGCCACTCTTGCCTTCACTGGTGGCGGTGATCAGCACGGGTCCGCCAACTGCGGTCCCGGTCACGAGTCCATTCGCATCCACCGTCGCGATGGTGGCGTCGCCCGTCGACCACGTTACCGTGCGCCCGGTGAGTGCATTACCGGCACCGTCCTTCGGGGTGGCGGTGAGTTGGACGGTCGTACCGACGACCAGGCTCGCCGGGGACGGAGCCACGTCCACCGAGGCGACGGGTGGCGGTGTGACGGTCACGTCCGACGTGCCGCTCTTTCCCTCGCTCGTGGCGGTAATGGTGAGCGGGCCGCCCACGCTCTTGCCCGTGACCAGACCGGTCGCATCCACCGTCGCCAGGTCGGCGTCACTCGTTGACCACGTGGTCGTGCGCCCGGTAAGCGGATTGCCGTTCGCGTCCTTCGGCGTGGCGGTGAGCTGAAGGGTTGTACCGGCGGCTACGCTCGCCGGAGACGGAGTGACCTCGACCGAGGCGACGGGAGTCGGTGAGACCGTAACGGCCGACGTCCCGCTCTTTCCTTCGCTTGTGGCGGTGATGGTGACCGGGCCCCCCGCGACCTTCCCCGTGACGAGGCCGTTCGCGGCGACGGTGGCAACGGTGGCGTTGCTCGTCGCCCACGTCACCGTCCGCCCAGTCAGCGGATTACCCGCCGCGTCCTGGGGCGTGGCCGTGAGTTGGACGGTTCCGCCTGGCAAGATATTGGCCGTCGCGGGGCTCACGTCGACCGAACCGACGGCGATTCTGGTGTGGCATGCGGTGGAACCGGCATCGGTGAACGTTCCACCGGCGACGGGGACGAACTCCCACGCGTAGCTCGCCGTGTCGAGTACGAACTTCAGGACGCCGTACGTCGTGCCGTTGCGCACCTGGCTGTTCGGGCGCGCGCCGCCCGGGTTCTGCAGATTCAGGCCGCCGGTGCCGACGATGAACTCGCGGATGCCGAGGGGATCCGCGACGGCGGTCGGCGATTGCGGACCGAACCGTTCGTAGACCGTCTGGTTCGCGTTCACGACGACGTCGGCGTTGTACGCGTAGAGCGCGTCCCACAGCGGCCTCACAGCCGCGAGATTGTTCGTACCGGTGGAGCTGAACCGGGGGCGATGCCAGTAGGCGAGCGTGCACTGCTTCGTGTTCGTCGCCAGCTCGGCGCGCAGCCACTGCTCCTGGGGAGAGCCGGCGGTCATGGTGATTTGGTCGTTCAGCACCATGATGTGCCAAGCGCCAAGGTCGTAGCTGTAGTAGTACTTCCCGACGTCTCCACCGGCGGCGCCGAAGTACTGGTTGAAGCCCGCCGCGTTCGCTGTCTTGTAGTCGTTGTTTCCCACTGCGGGCCGGGTGCGCGCCTTGTTGCGCCCCCACGACGGCCCGTAGCAGTTGGTGAAGTTCGTGAGCGTCGCGTTCCCGTTGGTGTTGTCGCCGGCGGTAAACACCGTCGCGCCCGGGTAGTTGTCGAGCAGCCGGCCGGTCGCCTCGTCGTTGGTACGGTCACACCGGGCGATGTCGCCGGCGCCGATCAACAGTGCCGGAGACCCAGGCGCGATGTCCGCAGCGATGGGGGGTGGGGAGGCTGGGGGCGCTGCCGGCGAGGACGTAACGATGGGTGCAGAGTTCTCGCTGCACGTTGTGAGCAGCAGCAGGATAACAGCGCGAGCAGCGGAGCCGACGCGGTGAGATCGCGATCTCATGTTCCGTCCAGGGTGGTGAGTCCCGGGCATCGCTCGGGAGGTCGCAGGGACAGCTTGGGTTGAGGCAAGGGCGCCAGTCAGTGGCGTCGTAGGGCAAGGCGAGTGCCGCCGACGTGAGCACTGTAGCGCGTTGGCCCGCCGTCACTTGCGACGTGCGACGGGCGTCCTGCGACGAGCCATCTGTTTCGGACCACGGTCAACACTGGCACGTCTTTGACACACGTCGGGACGCTGCCGCCCGGCCTGTTACCGCCGCGTGCTCGTGACGACGAATACGCCGAAATCCGGTCCCGTCTGCGGCGGCGGGCTGGGTGAACCGCCGATCGGAGCCACGGGGGTGATGCCCGTCATCGGCACGTCCACCGGGCCGCCCGCGTAGGTGCCGCTCGCCACGGGTGCTCCGAACAGGTCCTGCACGTTGCGGACCGCGTACTCGTCCCCCAGCCGTACGATTCCGCTCAGGTCCACCGGCACGCTGGCCAGGCGACTCCAGTTGTAGACGATCAGGTTCGCCCGTCCGGGCTCGTAGCGGTTGGGTCGCAGGAACACTTTCGGCTCGGCCGGATCGCTCGTCACCGCCCGGTCGGTCGCGCCCACCCCGCTCACCTGTTGCCAGCCGGTGAAACCATAGTCGGTGTTGATGTAGCCCCACGCCTCCGCGCTCGGGTCGCGATAGTACCGGTTGTTGGCCAGCTGAAACCCGGACAGCGTGGAGTCCCGCAGCCAGATCATGTCGCTGATCGAGCCGAACAGCGAGTTGTCCGTCATGGTGAACGACTGCCATCGTCCCACCTCCATCAGCAGCCTTCCGCCCACCGCGTAATTGTTCCGGACGGTGATCTCCTGGTTGACCGTCGTGGCGAAGCCGATCAGCAGGTTGTGTACGCCGACGTTAGGCGAGAAGTACGTCATGTTGTCGACGAGCGTGCCATTCCGTACCGGCACGCTGCCCCCGAACAGGATGTTCGCGCTCGGGGAGTTCACCGGGTCGGCAGTCACCGCCCCGTTGTTGAACGACACGTTCCCCTCGGCGTGGACGTTGCTGAGCCCGTCGGGTCCCGCAATCGTGTAGATGTGGATGCCGTAGCCGAATTGGTTGAAGAGGATGTTGTCCCGCAGGTACAGCGGGCCGGATGTGCTCTTCGCGTAGATGCCGTGGCCGTTGCCGAAGACGGACTCCTGCCAGCCGTTGTTGTAGGCGAGGCAGCCGTAGATCTCGATGTCCACCGGCTCTGAGAAGGTGTAGAGCCCGATCCCGCCGTCGTGCACGACCAGGTTGATGAGTTTCAGATGCGCCGCGTTGACGACGATCAGGTTGGGGCGCGTGTCCGTGGACCGATCCGGGTCCGAGTCCATCACCTCGAAGCCCCAGAAGGTCGAGTAGGCGCCGCGCACCGTGAGGAAATCGCCGCGACCTGTGGGAGAGGTCGCTCCCCTCGCGTCCAGGATCGCCCGCTCTCCCGCGTACTGCCGGACCACGACGGGAGCGGACGGCGTGCCGGCGAGGGTGCTGCTGACCGGACTGACGCTCGTGTAGGTGCCACCGCGCAGCCAGACCGTGTCGCCGGGCTGGACGCTGCCGTTCCCCCCGTGCAACGCGGTTTGGAGGTCCCACGGTCGGCCCGAGCCGTCTCCGGTGCTCGACCCCGTCGGCGCGGCGAACCATCCCAGCACAGCGACGGCTGCGGGGCCGGCGGTACCGCCATAGGTCGCCACGACCGTAGTCCGCCCAGGGCGGATCGCCGTGACGCGCGCTGTCTGGGTACCGGTGCTCACCACACTGGCGGCGCGGGGGCTCAGGGTGCCCCAGACCACCTGTCCCGGCACCGGGTTGCCGTTGGCGTCGAGAATCGTGGCCGTCAGACTGACGGTATCACCGATCAGCAGCGAGTTGGCCGCCGGCGTGACGATCACGGCAAAGCTTCCCAATGTCACCTCGATCGGGACGTCGCCCGTGAGCGGCGTCAGCACGATCGCGATCGTCGGATTCGCACCGGGCTGGAGGGTGACGGTGACGGAGCCGCTGTGCGTTTGGACGCCGCCGGCGTCGTAAGCCCGGATGGCGATGGTACGATTGGAGCCCGCCGGAAGCGCGATCGTGCCGACGGCGGCACCGGCGACGATGGGGATGTTGAACAGCAAGGGCGGGGCAATGTCCGGAGCGGTGACTTCTACGACCAGCGTCGCGACCGCCGTCGTCGACAGATCGGCCCTCAGTAGGAGGCTCGCCTCAGACGGCTGGGGCGGGATGGCCGTAGGCTCGCCCGGCAGGCAGGACCCGAGCGCCAGCGTCGCCACCAATACCGCAGCGAGCCGCACGATCGTGACTACGGGCCGACGCTGACGGTCGCCGTCCCCGTCGTTCCGTGGTACGTGGCGGCAATCTTCGTAGAGCCGGCGCCCGTCCCGGTGACGAGTCCGGTAGCATCCACTGTTGCGATGCCCGGGTTGAGCGTGGCCCAAGCGATGGTGCCGGTCGTCGGATTCCCATTCCAGTCGGTGATCGACGCGCCGAGCTGCGCCGTCCCCCCGATCCCCACGGTGGGCGCGGGCGGCGTCACCGTAATGGTGAAGCTTCCCAACGTCACCACGATCGCTTGGTCACCCGTGAGCGGTGTCAGAGTAATCGCGACTGTCGCGTTGCTGCCAGACTGAATGTTGAGTGTCGCGGAGCCGTCGTGCGTCAGAATGCCCCCGGCGTCGTAGGCTCGCAGGGTGACGGTCCGGTCGGAGCCCGCCGGAATGGTGATCGTGCCCGCCGCGACGCCGCCCGAAATGGGGATATTGAAGATCAATACGGTTGGAATGTCCGGGGCGGTGACGTCGGCAACCAAGGTCGCGACCGCCGAAGTGGAGACATCGGCGCGCACGGTCAGCGTCCCGTGGCCCCGACCCGGATCGACCGAGCCGGCGCAGGCTACAAGGAGCGAGACTGCTGCGAGCCCGAAGCGTCGGGAGCTCAACGAGGTCAGAATCATGGGGAAAGCGCCTCCAGGGGCACCAAGGGTGAGATGCGAACCCTCACATTCTGTGCCCCCGAGGCCGTGCACGCCCTAGGCACGCCTGACCGCAGGCCTGACAGCCATTCGCCTCACATTGGTATCAGCCTAGTGACGTGGGCTACGAAAGGTCCGTTAACCAGCGCTGCCGTGCGGTAGGTCACTTCCCCCCAAACAGACTGTCTGCATACTAAGCCTGCCGTTGATTGGCAGGCAGGACCGCTGCTCAGAGCAAAACCGCCGAAAGGCGGTGACGCAGAGCTAGGGGACTTCGGCGACCAAGGGGGTCGCCATGTCAGCCCGGCCGCCAGCGACTCGAGACTCCTCGAGTTACTTGGCGGCCTTTTCCATTTTCGGCAGGATCGCACCCCCCTCCCAGGGGAGCGCGACAAAGGCAAACCCGGCGAAAGCCGGGGACGCAAAGCCCCGAGGCTACCGCACGCCGTTCGCGTGCCACGCCAGTCGAGCCGCCGCAGCCCTTGAGGAGGGTTTTATGTTTTCTCGAACCACATGGCGCGGGGCCCTGGCGCTTGCCATCACCACAGTCGTCGCGTGCGATATACAGTCCAGAACGTCTCTGTCGGGCGACGAAGCGGCCCGGCTCGACGTCTCTCCCAAACTCCTGACGCTGCAGCAGAACCAAGCCGCCGATTTCACCGCCATCGCGTTCACGAGCGCGGGCGATACGGCCGATCTGACGGTCAGCTGGAGCGTCACCAGCGGCAGCATCACCGACACGAGCTCGAGCAACGGCCGCCACCGCGGGCACTACAGGGCCGGCGCGGACACCGGCAAGGTCAAAGTCGTCGCCAGGGGGCGTTCGGGCGGCCCCGCCGACACAGCGGTTGTGACCGTGACGCTTGCGCCCGTCACGACAGTGGCCGTGAATCCGGCCGCGGCAACCGTCGCCGTGGGGCAGATCGTGCAGCTCGCGGCGACGCCGCAAGACTTGGACGGCAACCCGTTGGTCGGGCGCGTGGTGACATGGGCGTCGACCAATCCGGGCGTGGCCACGGTGAGCGCGAGCGGGGTCCTGAGCGGTGTGGCCCCAGGCGCGGCGACGGTGACAGCCGCATGCGAGGGGCAGAACGGCACGGCGGCGATCACGGTGACTGTCGTGCCCGTGGCGTCGGTGGCAGTGAGCCCCGCCTCGGCCTCCATAACGGTGGGACAGACGGTGCAGCTCGCGGCGACCCCGAAGGACGCGAATGGCAATCCGCTGTCGGGCCGGACGGTGACGTGGGCGACGAGCAACGCGACCGTGGCCACAGTGAGCGGGAGCGGGCTGGTGTCGGGTGCGGTCGCCGGAACGGCCACGATCACGGCGAGTAGCGAAGGACAGAGTGGCACCGCGGCAATCACGGTGACGGTGCCGCCCGTGGCGTCGGTGTCGGTGAGCCCGACCTCGGCCACGGTGTTGGTCGGGCAGACCATCCAGCTGACCGCGACGCCGAAGGACGCGAATGGCTCCGCGCTGATCGGGCGCGTCGTGACTTGGGCGAGCAGCGTGCCCGGCGTCGCGAGCGTGTCGGCGAGTGGATTGGTGACGGCCGTCGCGGCAGGCACGGCGACGCTGACCGCAACGAGCGAGGGGAAGAGCGGGACGGCGACGGTTACGACCACCGGTGTCCCGGTGGCATTGGTCACCGTGACCCCGGCATCGACCGGCTTGGTCCTCGGCCAGACCGCGCAGCTGTCGGTCGTGACCAAGGACTCCGCCGGCAACGTGCTGACCGGGCGGACGATCACGTGGGCCAGCAGCAGCACGACCGTTGCCAGCGTGAGCGCTAGCGGACTGGTCACGGCGCGAGCGGCGGGGTCGGCCACGATCACGGCCACGAGCGAAGGGAAGAGCGGGACCGCGGCGATCACAGTCACGCTCGCACCGGTCGCGTCGGTTACCGTGAGCCCTGCCACGGCGAGCGTGACCGTGGGGCAGACCGTGCAGCTGACGGCGACTCCGAAGGACGCGAATGGTAATCCGCTGACGGGACGCGTGGTGACGTGGACCACGAGTAACGCGGCGGTGGCCACCGTGTCGGCGGGCGGTCTGGTCAGCGGACTGGTGGTAGGCACGGCCACGATCACCGCGACGAGCGAGGGGCGGAGCGGCAGCAGCGCCATCACTGTTGGGGCAGCCGGACTGGGCTGCGCCGCCGCGTGCCGCTACGTGGCAGTGAACGGCAACGATGCCAACGCTGGGACGAAGACCGCGCCGTGGCGCACAATTCAGCATGCCGCTGACGTGGCGAACCCCGGCGACACTGTGATCGTGAATGACGGCGTCTATACGGGCGGTGCCAACGTCGTGCTCATCACGCGCAGCGGCACCGCTGCAGCCTGGCTGGTGTTCCGCGCCGCCAATCGCTGGGGCGCGATCATCGACGGGCAAAACAACAGCTCGACCACCGGGTTCGAGATCAACGGGAACTACATCCGCGTGGAGGGCTTTGAGGTGCGCAACACGAGCCGCTACGCGATGGAAACGTATGGCGGCCGAGAGGACATCGCCGGGAACCACGACGTCATCCTGGTGCAGAATCATCTCCACGACGTCGGCCACATCTGCACCGGGACCACCGGTGGGATCGTGGGCGTGTCCGCCTACTCCGACAACCTGACCATCGAGCGCAACGTGATTCACGATATCGGGCGGCTCGGGCCCGGTGAGCAGGGTTGCGTCGAGCCCAACGCGAACTGGCAGAACCACGATCACGGCGTGTACAACGGCGTGGGCAACAACGTCGTGATTCGTAACAACGTCTTCTACAACTTCACCCACGGCTGGGCGATCCAGCGCTACAACGGCGCCGGCTCCGTCACGACCGGGCTGACGATCGTAAATAACACGTTCGGCTTCCCGAACCCGTGGCGCGATGCGCAGATCATCATCGCGACCCCGACGAACAACGTGGTGATCGCCAACAACCTCTTCTACCAGCCCACGACGGCCGGGGTGTGGTTCGACGGGTCCAACGGGGGAACGCTAGTGGGGAACGTCTCCACGAACGCAGTGCAGACCGGCGGCTCGGGCCTGACCATGAGTGGCAACATGCCGAACACCGATCCGCTGTTCATGAACGCCACCGCGTTCAACTTCCACCTCACGGCCGGCAGTCCCGCCCGCGGCCTGGGCGTGGCCGCGTGGTGCCCGTCCGTCGACTTCGATGGCGTGGCGCGGTCGGGTGCCTGCAGCGCGGGGGCGTACCAGAACTGACGGCCCACGCAACCTCCATCCCGGCCGGGCGCCATGTCCGGCCGGGATGGCGGCGTTTTAGGCGGCATGTCCCATTGACAGCGCGCCCGGTGCAGCGTCATTTCGGTTTCGTGCAACTCCCTCCGTTCCTGTCGACGCTGCTGCTCGGTGGCCTGTTGGTTACCTGCGGCTGTGGACAGGGCGCCGAAGCCTTCGGTCCACCGCCGCTACCGCTGCCGCCACCGCCTGGGTGCGGGAATACCGGCGCCGGCGTCTGTTACCACGTCGCCACGACCGGGAACGACGGGAATCCGGGGACCGCCGCCCAACCCTTCCGCACCATTCAGCATGCCGCCGACATCGTGAACCCCGGGGACGGGGTCCTGGTGGGCGACGGCGTGTACACGGCCGGCGGCACGAACGTCGTGACGATCAGCCGCAGCGGGACCGCGGCGAACCGGATCGTGTTCCGCGCCGCGAACCGCTGGGGGGCGATCATCGACGGCCAGAGCAACGCCTCGACCACAGGCATCGCGATCCCGGGAGGGTTCGTGTGGGTCGAGGGGTTCGAGGTCCAGAATATGGGCCGGTACGGAATCGACACGGACGTCGGGCACGACCAGGTGGTCATCGGCAACCACGTGCACGACATTGGCCGCGCCTGCACCAGCGGCACCGGAGGGATCGTCGGCATCGATGCCTACGCGTCGGGCCTGGTGATCGCGGGGAACTGGATCCACGACGTGGGGCGCTTCGCGCCCGGCGAGAACGGGTGTAGCCAACCCAACAACAACTGGCAGAATCACGACCACGGGATCTACAACGGCATCGGGACGAACGTCGTGATCGTGAACAACGTGTTCTCCAACCTCGCGCACGGCTGGGCGATTCAGCGCTACGACGGTCAGGGCGCGGTGGTCCACGGTCTGTACATCATGAACAACACGTTCGTCGGGGCCAATCCGAACCGCGACGCGCAAATCATCATCGCGACCGCGACCGACCACCTCGTGATCGCGAACAACATCTTTTACCAGCCGAAGACGGCGGGGGTGTGGTTCGACGGAGCCGGGAACGGCGCGACGCTGACGGGGAACGTGGCCACGGGGGGCTTGGAGATCGGCGGCTCGGGCCTCGTCACGAGCGGCAACCTGCAGAACACCGATCCGCTGTTCGTGAACGCCGGCACGCAAGACTTCCACCTGGCAGGGGGGAGTCCGGCGCGCAGCGCGGGCGTGGCGACGTGGTGCCCGCCCATCGATTACGACGGCGCCACGCGCTCCGCCTGCAGCGCCGGGGCGTTCCACTAGAGAACCTCTGCACAAGTCTTCTGACGGTGGGGGTGGGGGCTTAGGCGCGACACGCGACGGCGCCCCCACCCCCACCGTCACGTATCTTGTGCAGAAATTCCCTAACGCGGCGGTATCACCGCACGTCGAACGCGCGCATCCACATCTCCAGGGCCAGGATCCGAAACAGGCCGAGATAGGCCTCCTCAGACGCCTGCGCGGCCTGGGGCGAGCGATACCAGCGGCGCAGCGCCGCAACATCGACGTACCGTTCGCAGCGCATGGAGTCCTCGATCAGCGCCGTCACCTGCGGGCGCAGATCCTCCGCCAGCCAGCGCCGGTCGGGCGCGGCGAAGCCGAGTTTGCTCGTCCGTTGCCGCACGACGTCGGGGAGCACCCCCTGCATCGCCTCGCGAATGGCGAATTTGCTCCAGCCGCGGTGCACCTTCAGGTGGTCGGGCAGCGAGATTCCATACTCGACGAGTCGGTGATCGAGCAGGGGAACGCGCGCCTCGAGCGAGAACGCCATGGACGAGCGATCCTCCATGCGGAGCAGCAACGGCAGCGTGTCCATCATGATGTCGTCCACTTGGATGCGCTGCATCACGCTGATTCCCGTGTGGCCCGACCCGCCGGCCCTGGCGTACCGCCACCACCGCGTCGCGGGCGTGCTCTCGCCGCCTAGCGCGCGGTCCCAGTCCGTCCGGAGCACGCCCTCGAGCAGCGAATCGACGCCGAGCAGGCGGCGCAGCCGTGGCGGCAGGTAGCGATACCCGCGCCGCAGATTGAGCACGTAATAGAGATCACCCTGACTCAGCATCGCCCCGGCCTCGCGCGCGAACGACAGCAGTCGACCGGACCGCAGCAACGAGGCGAGGTAGGCATAGCGAAACTTCGCGTAGCCGCCGAAGACTTCGTCGCCCCCCTGACCATCCAACAAGACTTTGACGCCGGCGTCGCGCGCGGCGCGCATGACGGACCACTGCGCGTAGTAGCTGATCGAGGGGAACGGCATGTCCTGGTGCCACGCCATCCGCGGGAACGTCTCCCAGAAGTCCTCGGCCGAAGGAAACACGAGGTGGGATTCGGCGCCGGCCGAGCGCGCCACGGCGTCGGCGTACGTCCGCTCGTCGAGCTCCGGGTACTTCCAGCACGACGTGAAGGTGAGGAAGCGGTCCCCCAGCGCCGTGGCCTGATCGGGCTGCTCGCGCCAGATCTTGCCGATCAGGGATACGACCGTCGAGGAGTCGATGCCGCCGCTGAGACAGCTGCCCGCCCGGACGTCGCTGACGAGGTGGGACTGCATCGTTCTCGTCAGCAGCGTCCGCAGCCCGTCGAGACGCACGCTGTCGCGGACGCCGTTGGCGTGTTCGGGAGTGAGCTGCCAGTAGCCGCGCACGTCGACCTGGCCGGTCGCGGCGTGCACGGTGAGGCAATGCCCGGGGGGAAGGGCTTTCACCGCCCGGAGCAGGGTCCGCTCGCCGTAGTCGCAGTTCGCGTGGATGAGGAAGCCCACGACGGCGTCGTCGTCGGGTGCAGCGTCGAGGCCCGGGCACGCGAGCAGGGCCTTCATCTCGGACGCGAACGCGAAGGTCCCTCCCGGCGTCGCGTAGTAGAACGGCTTGATGCCCAGGCGGTCGCGCGCGGCGAACAGCCGGCCGCGGGTGCCGTCCCAGATGGCGAAGGCAAACATCCCCTGGAGCCGCGCGAGGCAGTCCTCGCCCCACTCCCGGTAGGCCTGGAGCAGCACTTCGGTGTCGGTGCGCGTCCGAAACGCGTAGCCGCGTCCCTCCAGCTCGGTGCGCAGCTCGCGGTGATTGTAGATCTCGCCGTTGAACACGATCCAGCATTTCCCGTCGCCGGTCGGCATCGGCTGCAGACCGCGGTCTGAGAGATCGAGGATCGCGAGGCGGCGGTGGCCGAGCGCCAGGCGCACGGGGGCGCAACCGTCCCACTGCCGGGTATGCGGCACCAGCTTGTGCGCGAACCCGCCCTCGCTCTCCCAGCCGAGCAGGAAGCCCTCGCCATCCGGCCCGCGGTGGGCCTGACGGTCGGTCATGCGCTGCAGGACCGCGGGATCGACGGGAGTACCGTGGAGGCTGAGAAGGCCGGTGATGCCGCACATGCTAGTTTGCTCCCGACTTCCGGATGACACCGAGATAATGCGTACAGAGCCAAGGGACGCTCGCCAGGAGCAACCACAGCACGTGCGACCGTGGTGCGATCCAGCGGGCCAGTGGAGGAGCCAGCCAGATCCGTCGCAGGTCGATCTGGCACCCGGGGAACAGCTCCGCGACCTCGGCCCGACCGACGCCACGCACGTCCGAGTTCCACGGATTGTTCATGCGCAAGTCGTACCACAGAATCGAGCCGTCCCGACGCGCCACGCGCAGCATCTCCGCGGCGACGATGCGGCGGACCGCCGGCTCGAGGATGGAGCTGAACATCGTGGCCTGGAGGACGAGATCGAAACTGGCGGCGGCGAACGGAAGGCTCGTCGCGCTGCAGCACTCGAGATGCACGCCGGCCGCGCTGCGGTGGCGCGCTTCATCCACGGTTTCGGGCTGGAGGTCCACCGCCCAGATGTTCTCCGGCGGCACTCCCCATTTGATGAGATCTCGGATCCAGGCGCCGGTCCCGCAGCCGACCTCGAGCACACGGGTCTCGGCAAGGCGCACTCCGAGTCGCTGGAGCGACGTCAGCACCTGTCGCTCCCGGTCCTGCATCGCGTATGCGTATGAGGGGTGAGACCAGGACGACACCCGGTCGCACAGCTGCTGCCGCCGCCGCGTGTACGCTTCCCGGATCCGTGTCTCTTCAACAGAAACCAGCCGCGCGCCGCTCGGAGTGGTCAAGCGGGCTCCCCGCGCCGTCCGGACATCTTAGTCTACCGCCCCGATCGCCGCCCACCCGAACATGAGCACGCGCGCGATGCGGCCGCGCAGCGATTGCTGCCAGCGATAGCCGCGCTCTGCAAGATCGCGGACCCGGGCGAGCCAGCGGTAGCGGCTGCGTACCCAGCGGTACTTCGTGACGTCGAGCTCGGCCCCGAACTTGACCTTGAAGTCCCCGAGCCCCATGAAGTCGAAGGTCTCGCATCCCGCGGCCATCGCCCGCGTCATGACCGTCCACGTAAGCAGCTCGGTCGGCCGGAACCAGCGGTGCGCCGTCCGGTGGGCCCACGACCAGAGCAGCAGCTCGCGGCCGTCGAGCGTGAACAACCCCGTGGCGATGTTCACGTTCTCAGGCATGTAGACGGAAACCGCCAGCAGTTTGCCGGCCGCGCGCATGTGGCGGAAGAACTCGCGCGCGCGCTCCGGCCCGAACGACACGGTGTTCCCGCCGCGTACGAACACTTCACGGAGCTGCGCGTAGTGCTCGGCGACAATCGCTTCGTCGTCCTCGATGCGGGCCACGAGCCCGAGCTTGGCGGCGCGACGAATGTTGCGCCGCGCGCTCTCCTTGAGCGTCTTCATCATCCGCGCTTCGTCGCCGGGGTAGAGCCGGGCGCGGTAAGTGGGCACCGCTTCGCCGCGAAACCCGAGGGCCTGCATCGCCGGGGCGTCGAGAGCACCGCTCAGCAGCTCGACATGATGGACGCGGTGGCGGCGCTCGAGGTACGGCACCAGGGCGCCGACCACGTCGGCGGTCGACACCCGCGCGGGATCGAAGACCGGCCCCATCGCGGGGGTCTGCCAGCCGGGCAAGGGCGAGCCGTACAGCCGGAGCAGGCCGAGCCGAACGAGCAAGCCGGGGATCGCGCCGACGACCTCGCCGGCTCGCTCGAATACGAGATACAACGGAGTGCCGTGGCCGCACGACTCCAGCCACTCGATCCAGGCTCGCTTATGGACGATGCGGCAGTTGGGGAAGCGGGCGACCAGCTGGTCCCACTCAGCTCGTTCGGACGCCGTCGCCGGGCGGACGGTCACCATGACGGTTTGCGGCAGGTTGCCTCCACCAGGTGCTCGCGCCGCGCGGACCGGATCTCCGTGGCACCGAGCGCCGCGAGCGCGCGCCGAATCTGGCCGGCGGTCCGCATCCGTTTGAAGCGATCCGTGAGCTCGTCGTACGTGTCGAGCCGGCACCAATCCTGGTGCTGCGCCCGCGTCAGCCCGGGATAGATGTGACAGTACGCCAGGCAGGGAGAGACGCGGCTCAAGAGGGTCTGCAGCGGCCGCACGCGCCGCACCGCCCAGTGCAGGGGGAAGAACGCCCTCACGCAGGCATCGGTGATGCGCCGGGCGCGCGTCGGCGGCAGCCGCTTCAGGACCATCCGGTAGAAGGGCGTGAGCTTCGTCATGCGGGACAGCGTCCACGTGTAGTGGTCGACCACGAGCCGCCCTCCGGGCGCCACCATGCGCCACAGCGCGGCGAGACTCTCCTCCGGGGACGGTGTGTGCTGCAGGACGCCGAGGCACAGGACGACGTCAAACGATCCAGGGGGGAAGGGCAGGGCACGGATGTCCGCTTGCGCCACGGTGTAGTTGGCCCGCTCGCCGATGTTGCGCCGGTTGGCGTCGACCGCATCGCTCAGGTCGATGGCATGGACCAGGGCGCCTGCACCCACCAGCAGCTCGGTGAAGCGACCGGCGCCGCATCCGGCTTCGAGGACCCGCAGACCCGCGAACTGTGCGAGCGGCGTCCTCGCGCACCGCACGAGGCGTTCCTCCGACAGACGTGCGCCCGTGTGGCTGTCGAGCTGCGTGCGGGAATGTAGGTTCCATTGCAGGCCGAACGCCTCGGCGTAATTGTCGGACAGGACGAACCGCGGAATCCCGCGGACCACTGGCACGCGCTCGCCCGCGACGGACACGAGCGCGTCGCCCTCCGGCCAGAGCGGTGCTCCGGTGCGGGGTGAAACGAACCCGACCATGGCCGCAGCGGCCGCTTGACGACCGAAGGAGCTGGGTCTCACATGCACGACCGACCTCCATCGCAGAACCCGTACGCCGAGGGTCGATCCCCTAACCCATACCGCGCGTGATGGTTACGCCCCGGGTGCGCGCGCAGGCGCGCGCCGCGTGTCGCACGCGCATTACACATGTGCGAGTTCCGCAGTGTGATGTCCGTTCGTGCCCGCGAGGACCGATCGGTAGATGTCGACCACGCGGCCGGTGAGGATCCGCTCGTCCAGCTGGCGCGCGGCCTCGCGTCCCCGCCCGCCGGACCGCTCGTCGCGCCGCAGCGTCCGCTCGAGCGCAGCGGCAATCGTCTGCGGGGAGTCGTCGGCACACACCTCGCACCCGGGGATGCCCGCGAGGCGCAGCGGCACGTCGGCCACCGCCACCGACACCACCGGGAGATCGCATGCCAGGGCTTCCTTGACGGCGTTGGGGGAGCCCTCTTCCCGCGACGTAAACACGAGCGCGTCGCAGGCGTTCATGTAAAACGGCATTTCGTCGTGCGGCACTCTCCAACCGATCACGAGCTCCGCCGCCACCGTGCGGTTCAGCCGCTCCACAGCCTCGCGCGCGAGGTCGTAGCGCTTGCGCGGGTCCGCCGGGTCGCCCACGAAGAGGATGCGACGTCCGTCGCGAGGCAGCCCGAGGTGCTGGCGGGCTTCGTCCCGCGGGATGCAGCGGAACAGGTCGAGATCGAGGCCCGACGGCACGATGTGCGTCGCGACGGAGGCGGTGAGGTAGCGCTGCAGGTGCGCGGAGACCAGGATAGCCGCGTCGGCGTGGCGCGCGACCCGTCGCGACAGCCACTGCAACAGCCGCCCGGCCGGCGTCGGGCGGCCGCCCTTGCCGAGGATCCCGAACAGGTCGTCGCCCCGGAACGTCACGACGAGCGGAAGGCGCTTCGGGAGGGCGAGCAGGCCGCTCTGGCCGAACTGGGCGTGAATGATGTCGTAGCGCTGCCGTACCAGCCGAAGTTGCAGGCGCGCCCAGGCGGCGAGGTAGCGGAGCGGGCGCCTCCCCCCTCGGAAAGAGAAGACGTCGATGTCCACGCCCGCCGCCCGGAGGAAGCGAACCTGGCGCGCGATGAAATGCGCGGTGTGACCTGGGTCGCTGGCCCACTCGCTGGTGATCATCAGGACCCGCAAGGGCGCGGCGCTCACGCGGGCCCGCTCGGCGCGGGGCGCGGCACGCGGCCGCCGACCGGCGCGGCCCGTTGGTTGTGCTCCAGATACTCGATGAAGGCGTTGTCGATGTCGACTTTGTCGAACAGCTGCTCCGCGGTCCGGCGCCCATTGGCCCCCAACTCCTGTCGCAGCGCGGCGTCGGCGGAGAGCGTTCGGAGCGCCTCCACCAGGCCGCGGGCGTCGCCCGGGGCGACCACGATCCCCACGCGGTGCTCGCGCACGAACGCAGCCGGCTCGCCCCCGGCGACCAGCACGACCGGCCGACCGCTGGCCATGGCCTCGTACAGTTTGGACGGCGTGGCTCCGGGAATGTGCGTGGCGAGTGGCACGACCAGGATGTCGGCCGCGGCGACGAGCGGCGGGACCTGATCGCTCGGCAGGGGGTCGAGGAAGCGCACGTTGCTTAAGTCCCGCTCCCGCGCATGCTGCATCAGTTTTTCCTTCGCAGGACCGTCGCCCACCAGCACCAGGCGCAACTTCGTGTTGGCGCGGAGCGTCTCCGCCGCATCGAGCACCCGATCGAGCCCTTGGGCCAGCCCGTGCAGACCGGCGTACAGGGCAACGCAGGCGTCAGGGGCATCCACCCCGAGGGTCACGCGCGCCGCCGCGGTGCACCGGTCGGGATGAAAAACGCGCGTGTTCACGCCGTTGGAGAAGTGGTAGGTGCGGCACCCGGGAAACCGCTGCACGACGCTCTCCACGATCGTCTTCGTCTGACCGCTCACGACCGCCGCGTGGCGGTAGCAGAGGCCCTCCAGCCACGCGGCGACGCGATGCCCGAGGCTGCCCGCCCGCACCACCCCGAGCCGCACCGCGGTTTCGGGCCAGAGATCGGACACGTTGAAGACCATCGCCGCGCGCGTCCGCCAGCTGAGCCAGAGCCCGGTGAACCCGAGGAACAGGGGCGGGCTCTCCACGATGAGATACTCGCAGCGCCGCAGCAGGAAGGTGCCGAGAATTCCGGCGGAGCAGGCGAACGAGAAATAGTTCGCGAGCCGGCCGAGGAAATCGGCACGCTGCGTGGGGAATATCGGCGTGCGGATGACGAGTGCGCCGTCGCGGCGCTCCCGGCTCAGGAACCCACCGTACCCCGGATAGATCTTCCCGACGGGGTAGCTCGGCATCGCGGTGAGCACGGTCACGTCGTGGCCCCGCCGCACCAGCGCGCTCGCGAGCTCGGAGAGCCGCGCCTGCGGCGCCCCGATCTCGGGCGGATAGTACTGCGTCAGGATGGTGACCCTCACGGCGCCGTGCCTCGCTCGTTCGCCTGCGGCAGGACGGAACGGTAGACGCCGATGACCCGCTCGGTGATGATGTGCTCGTCGAGCTCGCGCATCCGCTCTCGGCTGGCGGTCCGTGCGCCGCGATCGAGCACGCGAATCAGGGCGGCCGCGATTGTCTCCGGCTCGTCGTCGGCGCAGACCTCGCAGCCCGCGAGGTCACGCAGCCGTTCCGGCACGTCGCCGACCGCCACGGACACGACGGGGAGATTGCAGGCCAGCGCCTCCTTGACCACGTTGGGCGATCCCTCCTGGCGCGACGTGAACACCAGCGCGTCGCAGGCATTCATGAAGTACGGGATCTGCTCATGCGGCATCGCCCAGCCGAGCACGAGTTCAACCGGGCGGGATCGCTTGACGATGTCCACGGCCCGGCGCGCGAGGTCGTACCGCTTGCGCGACGACGTTGGACTGCCCACGAAGAGTGCCAGACGCCCTTCGGGTGGAAGCCCGAGGTGGCGACGTGCTTCGGCCTGTGGGATGAGCCGGAAGCGCTCGAAGTCGAGGCCCGAGGGAATCACATGGGGCTGCGCCTGGCGGTGCAGGAAGTTCTTCAGGTGCGCCGCGACGACGATCGTCGCATCAGCCCGCCGCGCCACGGCACGCGAGAGCAGTGGCAGCATACGCCCCCGCGCCGTGAGCTGCCCGGTCGCTTCGTTCAAGACGCCTTCGAGGTCGTCCCCCCGGAAGGTGACGACCAGAGGCAAGCGCTTCGGCAGGGCCAAGAGCCCGCTTTGACCAAACTGGGCGTGAACCAAGTCGTAGCGCTCGCGGCGCAGGCGGCGCTGCACGTCGAACCATGCCGCCGCGTAGCGGACTGGCTTCCCGCCGCCGCGGAACCGAAACACGTCCACCTCGACCCCGGCAGCCCGCAGGAAGTCGACCTGCCGGGGGATGAACGTGGCGGTCCCGCCCCAGCTGGCGTGGTCGGGCCAGTCGCTCGTGATCATGAGCACGCGGATCGGCGCGGTCATCTAATCCGCTCCCGGCCGCGCGCGGGTGGTGCGGCGCACGTAGTGCCGGTACAGCAGCGGCAAGCCCGCGCGGGCCAGCCCCTTGAGGCGACGCACGACGAGTGCGCTGGTCCAGCCGCGGAACTGCGCGAGCTCGCGGATCCGGTCGGGGGAGGTCCCCACCTTGGGGCAGAAGCGCCCGAGCACGCGACATCCGTCGATCGCCCGGGGTGAGAGCCAAGGCTCCGAGGTGAAGAGATACTGCACGCCGGCGCGAGCCGCCGATTCGAGGACCTGCTGCGAGATGTCGCCGCCTGGGACCGACGCCGTGAGGCAGGGGGCGCCTACGATCGCGCTGATCGCGTCGCCGCTCGTGCGCCACTCCTCGAGCATGCGCTCGGGCGTCAAGTCGGGGAAGATGTCCGGGTGCGTGTGGGAATGCGTCCCCACGACGTGCCCGCAGCTCGCGAGATAGCGGATATCGCTCGCCGTCGCGAAGGTGCGCTGGCCGATCAGACTCGAGACGATGAAAAAGTGTCCGGTCCACCCGCGCCGGCTGAGGACGTCGCCCGCGTACACCGCGCTCTTCCCGCCGTCATCGAAGGTGAGGACGAGGAAGCGGCCGGGCCGCGTGAAATCGATGTCGGTCACGCGCATCGGGCGGGCCTCGCTCGCGGCCATCTGGTCCAAGTGGTCGGCGAACGCCCGCGGCGTGAGCGTGTAGGGCCGGGCACCCGGGCGCTGGAAGCCGGATGTGGACGGCTCGTCGGTGATCTCGTGGTAGCCGAAGCCGGCGATCGAGGGGCTCATCGCGTGAGCGGCATGGGCGTGGTCCGGCGCGCGCGGCGGCGGAACGGAAGCCAGTGGTCGAGGATGCCGCGCAAGTAGCCGACGCCGTAACTGACATGCATGACGGAGAACACGGCGGCGAGCGCTGCGGCGCAGCGCACTCCGTGCTTGCGGGCGGCCAGCGCCGCTCCCGTCAGCACGAGGACAGCGTACGCCCCCGCAATTCCCGCGCAGGCCTCCCGCGCCGCTGGCATCCATATCCCGAGCACGGCGGTGACGACGAGGCTCGAGACGAACAGCGGCGGCACGAGCTGGCGCGTCATAATCCGCTCGGCCTTGCGGACGACCAGCGGCTTGAAGTACCCGTACTGATAGAACATCCGCCCGACGGCGCCGAGCGAGCGGCGCGCGTAATAGCGAGACACGATGTCGGGCAGCAGTAGAATGCGCCCGCCGAGCCTGATCACGCGAAGGTTGAACTCGTCGTCCTGGTTGCGGACCATTTCTTCGTCGAACATCCCGACGCGGTCGAACAACTCCCGCCGGAAGCAGCCGTACGGCACCGTGTCCACCCAGCGGGGGCCCGCGACGCCGATACGGAAATAGGCGTTCCCTACGCCGAGGGGGTGCGAGAACGCCAGCGCGATGGCGCGCGCGGTGGGCGTGTCGTCGGCGGGAAGCGTGATGACGACTCCGCCGACGTTGTCGGCCCCCGTCTCTTCCAACGCCCTCACGAGCCGGGGCACGTAGTCCCGCGGGTAGACGCCGTGGGCGTCCATGCGGATGATCACGTCGCCGGTCGCGACGCGAATCGCCGCGTTCAGGCCGGCCGGCGTGATGCGGGCGGGATTGTCGAGCAGCCGGACGCAGCGATGCAGCGCGGCACAGCGCTCGACGATCTCGCGGGTCCCGTCGTCGCTGCGGCCGTCGGCGACAAGCACTTCCATGCGGTCCAGCGGGTAATGCGTCGCGAGGACCGAGTCCAGGCAGGGGCCGATGTACGCCGCCTCGTTCCGGCACGGCATCACGATTGACACGCGCGGACGTCCGTTCGAGTTCACCATACGAGCCGGTAGTCCCGGAGCCACAGTTCCAGAGCGAGCACCGACACGAGCCGCCGGTACAGTCCCTCGCGACTGAGGGTCCCCGTGTGGTCGCCCCCGCCGGCTCGCCGGAACCCGTCCAGCCAGCCGCGTACTACGGCGGGGTCGGTGCAGGCCGTCGTCCGTGCGTCGGGGCCGAGCAGCAGATCCGCCAGCGCTGTGTGCAGCTCGGGCGGGGCCATGACGTCGAGGGGAATACTGAACCCCCGCTTGCCGGACCGAGCGACATGGGTCGGCAGCCAGCGGGCCGCGAGGGCCCGCAGCACACGCTTCCCCTTCCGGCCGTCGGTCTTGAGCGAGTGGGGGAGGGAGAGCCCCACGTCCACGACGCGCTCGTCCAACAGCGGCACGCGCACCTCGATGCCGGCGCGCATGCTCATCATGTCCACCTTGCGCAACATTTGTGACGGCAGGCTCACGGCGAACTGGCTGTCGGTCAGGCGCCGCGACAGCCGCTCGAGATCGCCGTTCCCGTTGGGGTGCGGGTCGGCGTAGAGGCGATACACGGGTGCCAACCCCGCTCGGGCCGCGGCGGGGACCAACGCCGCCTTCTGCGACTCCGAGAGATAGTTGGAGAGGCCGGCCATCAGGATGGCGGCGTCGCTGCGGCTGGCCTCGGCGAGTGCGGCTGCCTTGGACACCTGCCGGCCCCAATTCTGCGTCCAGGGCGCGAGGCTGTCGCCGACCGCCACTGCGACGCGCGTGGTCCAGGCCGGCAGTTGCGTCAGACGCGTCAATGTATTGGCGCGCCAGAAGAGGGGGTAGCCGCCGAAGCCCTCGTCTCCGCCGTCGCCCGACAACGTGCAGATGATGCCCTGCTCGCGGACGGCGCGGGCGATCCAGTAGGTCGGGATCAGGCTGGTGTCCGCGAACGGCTGGTCGAAGTGCCGCAGCAGGTCGAGGATCGCGTCGGCGCGCAGCGCGCCCTCCGGCAGGTCGACGGTGACGTGGCGCGTCCCGTAGTGTGCGGCGACCGCGTGTGCGCGGGGCGTCTCGTCGTGGCGCGCGTCCGGGAACCGCACGTTGAACGTGGTCGTGGCGTCTCCGGTGGCGCGCTGGCGCGCGGCGACGACGAGCGAGGAGTCGATGCCGCCGCTCAGCAACGCCGCGACCGGCACGTCCGCGACCGACTGGGAGCCCACCGCGTCGAGCAGCGCCGTGGAGACCTCGTCGACACAGGCATCGAGCGTCCACCGCGCGTCTGGCCGCGCCTGAACCGTGTGGAACGAGCTGCCGCGGGCGCCCCGGTCGATCACCATGATCGTTCCCGGCGCGAGCGCCGCGACGTTCGCGAATCCTGTGGCCGGCTCCGGCACGTACCCGAGGCCGAGGAAATCGTAACACGCCTGGCGGTCGAGCTCGGGCTGGAAGCCCGGGAGGGCGGCGATCGCCTTGATCTCACTCGCGAACACCCATTGGCCACCGACCTCGGCGTAGAACAGGGGTTTGACGCCGAACCGATCCCGGGCGAGGAGGACGCGTCGCCGGGTGCGGTCATAGACGGCGAACGCGAAAATCCCACGCAGCCGCTCCACCATCTGCTCGCCCAGGTCTTCGTAGAGATGCACGAGAACTTCGGTGTCCGACGTGCCTCGGAAGACGTGACCGTGGCCCTCGAGCTCCGCCCGCAGCGCGCGGTGGTTATAGATCTCGCCGTTGAACACCACGTAGACGCTCGCATCCTCGTTCGCCATCGGCTGGTGCCCCGTCGGCGACAGATCGATGAGGGCGAGGCGGCGGTGCACCAGCTCGCACTGCGCGTCGCGATACGCGCCTCGCCCATCGGGACCGCGGTGTGCGAGCAAGGCGTCGGCTCGGCCACACCATTCGGGCGCCGGCGGCAACAGCTCGGGGTGGAAGCGCCCCGCTAGGCCGCACATGGACGCGTTGCTCCATCCCGAGTGGGGAGCTGCCCGCTCGCGAAGGCGAGGGCCAGGACCCACCAGAAGGGCTTGTAGGCGATCAAGTTGGTGCTGACGTTCGCGAGGAGAAACAGCGCGATCAGCGCGAAGGGCACAATGCCGAAGGGGCTGGTGCGCCCCCGCCACGCCGCGAGGGCGCAGAGCCCGACGCCGATCAGGAACGGCACCGCGCCCGCCAGCCCTTCCGCCGTCAATAGCTCGAGGAGCAGGTTGTGCGCGTCGCGATGCTCTCGCGCCATGTCGGTGGTGCGCGCGGCGACCTCGTACTGGTTGTTGATCGGCCCCCATCCCAACAGGGGCTTCTCCAGGAACATGTCCACGAGCGACGGCCACAGCTGCTCTCGGCCCGCCAACGTCCCCGTTTCGGCCGTCGCCTCCAGGCGGTTCTTCATGACTGTCGCGGTGAATGCGGAGTACGTCACCAGGCCGAGCGCGAGCAGGGTGACCGCACCATTGCGCAGCCGCGCCGTGAGATTGCCGCCCGCGGTGAAGATCAGCGCGACGAGCCCCCCGCCGAGTGCGAGCAGCCCACCGCGGGACCCCGTTTCGATGATGGCGGCGCCGATCAACAGGGCGATCGGCAGGGCCGCCAGGCGTACGGCGCGCGACGTGCCGCGCCGGCCGTACGTGAGGCCGATCAGGGTCACGAGGCCCGCCGCCAGCAGGATCGCGCTGAAGTTCGCGTTCTGTCCGAAGGCGGTGACGCGCTCTCCGCCGGTCCACACGACGTAGGAGGTGCGCCCAACGCCGATCATGGGCAACACCGATCGTGCCAGCGACGAGATCACGTAGCACCACAGCGCCGCGATGCCGACCGCGACGCGGCTGAAGAGGTTGAGACTGGCCCAGCACACGAGGACGGCCTCGACCAGCACGATGAAGTAGTGGCGGACGTCGCCGAAGTTGACCCACCCGTGGAGCAGGCTCGACGCCGCGAAGACCCACAGAAATCCCGCGAACCAGAACAGTGCGGGAGGAATGCGTCCGTAACACGCGCGCAGCGCCAGTGGCGTCGAGGCGAGGAACAGCGCGGCCGTCATCGCGGGGATCTCCCACCCGCCCCGGTCGGGCATCTCGAAGTTGAACGACGCCACCATGAGATAGAACGCGGCCAGCACCACGCGATTGACCTGACTGCCGGGGACGGCACCCGCCGGCGCGGTCCAGGGAAAGGTCCCAACCGCGCTAGCCACGGGCCGTCTCCACCATCGTGCGCCACCGCCCGACAACCGTGCGGCGTGCCTCGGCGGGAAGCCCCGCCACGAACGCCACGGCCATCATGAGCGCGAGACTCAGGGCCACGCCGACGGCCCATCCCAGCCAATGATGCGCCAGCACTCGTTCGCCCAAGGCGGCGGTGGCGCCGAACATCAGCAGCATGACGGTCAACGGACGGGCGATCGACCGGACCGGGAGGCGGGCCGGGCGGTGCAGGCACCGGTCCACGAGCAGCGGGTACGCGATCGTCTGCACCAGCCGGCCGGCCAGCACGCCGAGGCACACGCCGACAATGCCGAGCGAGGGCGCGAGGGCGATGGAGACGGCGACGATGGCGATACCGGCGACGGCGGCGACCCAGACGCGCGGGCGGGGCTGCAGCGAGGCATCGAGGACGTAGGCGTCGGTGCGCACCAAGGCAGTCTGCGCGGTGGCGATTACGACGAGCAGATTGGTCCAAAACCCGGCGTAGTTCTCCGGGCCGACCCAGAGCGTCAGGAAGGACCGGTTCCACAGGAGGATGGTGGCCCCGACGGCGGTGACGAAGAGCCACGTCAGGTTCATGATCTCGGCCCGCAGGCGCGCCGCCCACTCGTACTCGCCGCGTCCGATCACGCCTCCCAGCCCCGGCATCGCGGCGCCGGTCGTGAAGACGTGGAGCCCGAGGGCGATCCGGCCGGCGTAGCCGGTGAGGACGTACGTCGTCACCAGTGCCGGCGACACGACCATCCCCAGGATGATGACGTCGCTGGCGAGGGCCACCTTCGCAACGACTTCGCCGATCGCGATCCAGGCGCTCATCCCGAGCAGCGAGCGCACCTCGTGCGCCGCGGGTCGCGCCACCCCGAACGACGCGACGTAGTGTTTGACGAGAATCCAGAAGCAGACGCCGGTGATGGCGATCAGGGCCACCTGGGCGCCGGCGATGCCCACGAGCCCGAGCCCGGCATAGATGGCGCCGGCGGTGAGCAGGCCACCGATCACGTTGAGCCCCGCCTGGAAGCCCATGCGTTTGTAGCCGAGGTTCATGCCGCGCAGCACGGACTCGGGCACTGAGGCGAGCCCGCCCAGCAACAGGCTGATCAGGAGCGCCGCGCTCGCCACCCGGACGGTTGTGTGCAACGCTGGGGGCACCTTGGTCACGACCGGCGAGAGCCACACCAGGACGCTGCCGACCCCCGCGAGGAGCGGAGAGAACAGCAGCCACACGACGAGGGCGCTGCCGACGGCGCGCCGATGCTCCATCGGATCGGCCGCCGCCTGCTTCGTCGCGATGACGAGACGCAGCGCCTCGGTCGGGCGCCCGTCGGCCGCGGACATGTAGCCGATCAGGCGGTTGAGCATCTCCCACACGCCGAACAACTCGCGACCGAGGCCGCTCACGAGCAGGGGCGTGACGATGAGTCCCACCCCGAGCCGCGCGGCGTAGTCGAGCAGCGACTGCACGGCGTTGAGCGAGGCGCGCCGGGTCAGCGCCACCGGCACGGGGGCCGCGACCACGTCAGCCTGCATGGGCGGTCTCCTGGCAGGCTGCGAGGACCTGCGCCGCGAGCTCCTCGGGAGGCGCGCCGTTGCTTTCCAGGGAGATGACCTTCGGGCCGGTCCCCCCCCCCCCCGCCGCCAGCCCGGAGC
>Ga0210382_10000139_pt1 | contig 28753 bp, 22 predicted proteins | sample PLMedo_FD_155452 | JGI IMG/M metagenome (GOLD analysis project Ga0210382, IMG submission 155452) | Groundwater sediment microbial communities from an aquifer in East River, Colorado, USA - PLM0_60_coex redo | ecosystem: Environmental > Terrestrial > Soil > Riparian zone | place: USA: East... | reverse complement strand
CGCGGGATTGTCCAGCGTCTGGACAATCCCGCTCGGCCATCGGATCTCCACGCGATCGACGGTGCTCCGGTCGCCGAGGCCGAAATGCAGCACACGGCTCGACTGAGACAGGTAGCCGCCCGCCGGGTTCACCTGGCGGACTAAGACCATCTTCCCGGCCCAGAGCCGGCCCACGGCGCCGATCGCATCCCGGTTACTCCTGGTTCCGGTCAGTCGGAAATCCACATAGTTGCGCCGGGCCAGCCGATTGGCGAAAACGTATGGGCGATCGTTGAAGTTGTTCGTCACGATGTCGAGCCGCCCGTCGCCGTCGAAATCGGCCACGACCGCGCTGCGTGAGCTCCGCGCCGCTTCCTGGCCGCCGATGCGCTCCTCCAGATAGATGCCGCCCCGCGGCGGCTCGATGCCCAGCGCCGCTGCCTGCTCGCGAAACGTGCCGTCGCCGTTATTCATCATGAGTTGATTGGGCCAGTAGTAGAACGGATATCCCATCCCCGACGGGATGAACACATCTTCGGAGCCGTCGTTGTCGAAGTCGCCGCTTGCCACACCCCAGGGCCAGAACGTCTCCAGGCCCGCCGCGCCGGCGGTCTCGGTGAAGTGTCCGTGGCCGAGGTTGCGATAGAGCGCGTTGCCGAACAGCAGCGCGTCATAGTCCTCGCCCAGCGTCGCGAACATGTCCGTCACGGTCTGCGTGAACCGTGGAGCCGCCTCGTTCCCGGTCGGGCCCAGCGGCGAGCGAAACCGCTGGTGCTGGGTTTGTGTGGCCAGATCGAGCGAGGCGTGGCGTGTATCGAGTCCTGTCCACATGTCCGAATGCATGTCCACGACGAAGAGATCGAGCCGCCCGTCGCCGTCGTAGTCGAAGACCTTGCAGCCGACTGCGCCGTACGGCGTGCGGCCGAGCGTCTGGGCCGTGACGTCGGTGAACGTGCCGTGACCGCTGTTGTGGTAGAGCTGGCCCCGGCCGAACATGTCGGCGACGAAGATGTCCAGGAATCCGTCGTCGTCGTAGTCGAGCACGGCGGCGTCGCCGGCCCAGCCCCGGCCGCGCAGACCGGCGCGGGTAGTCTGGTCGGTGAAGGTACCGTCCCCATTGTTGTGGTAGAGGACGTTGAATTCTTTCGGGGTGGTCATGAGGGTGCCGAGGTCCGGCTTTCCCTCAAAGGCGTGAGTCGTGGAGTCGAAGACGTCGGTCGTCCATTGGCCGGTGTTGGTGAGGAAGAGGTCGAGCTTGCCGTCGTTGTCGTAGTCGAAGAAGACGGGGGTTTGGAAGTGGCCGGCGCGCGTCAGTCCGGCCGCCGCAGTGACGTCCGCGAAGGTGCCGTCGCCGCGGTTGTGGAACAGCACGTTGCCGCCCCGCGTGCTGGTCACGAAGAGGTCGGGCCAGCCGTCGTTGTCGTAGTCGGCGAACGTGGCGCCGACGGAGACCCGGTCGCCGAGGCCTACGGCGGTTTTTTCAGTGACGTCGACGAAGCTGCCGTTGCCGGTGTTGCGGTAGAGGGCGTTCCGGCCGACCTGGTTCAGAAAGTAGATGTCCTCGCGGCCGTCGTTGTCGTAATCGCCGACGGCGAGGCCGGCGCCGTGATCGTAGAGATTGATGTGGAACGTCTCGCCCTGTTCTTTGGGCAGGAAATGCATCCGGAACGTGATCCCCGCTTCGCGCGCGCGTTCCTGAAATCCCTGGCCGGACGAAGTCTGATCGGGACGGCGGCAGGCGGCGATGATCAGGGCCGACGCGGTGAGCGCCAGGGCGACGGTGGTGGCGGGTTTGAGCGACATGTATGGCGCCAAAGATACCAGACGCTGCGCTATCTTACACGCCATGGTCAAGGGAATGATGGCGGCGCTCGAGCAGGCTCGTCGCGCCGCGGCGCGCGACGAGGTGCCGATCGGCGCGGTCGTGATGCGCGGCGATGAGATCGTCGCCGCGGCGCACAACGAGACCATCGCGCGCAAAAACCCTACATATCATGCGGAGTTTCTCGTCATCGAGCGGGCGCTCGAGGCGTTAGAGACCGATCGTCTCACCGACTGCACGCTCTACGTCACGCTCGAGCCGTGTGCGCAGTGCGCGGGGGCGATCGTGCTCGCCAAGGTCAAGACGGTGGTGTATGGGGCGTACGATGAGAAGGCGGGGATGTGCGGGTCGGTGGGGGATATCGTGCGGCATCCGCGGCTGAATCACCGCGTGGATGTGCAAAGCGGCGTTGAGGCGGAGGCGTGCGGCGAGTTGCTTAAGGCGTACTTTCTAGCTAAACGGACCTAAAGATTGCTGGAAGACCGATTGTCAAAGCCTCAATCAACACGTCCGGCTGCCAAACCACGATGTCGCTGCGTACCTCGGCCTCTATAGCTCCTGGTCGCCAGATCTCCACGCGATTCTGCTCCGTATCAACGATCCAGTATTCTCGCACGCCAGTTTCCTGATACAGCGCGCGTTTGCGACCACGGTCCGTCCGCGTCGTACTCGGTGAAAGCACCTCGACTACCAGATCAGGCGCTGCGGTCACCTCCTGCTCTGTGAGGACATGCCGTCGCGTGGCGGAGACGAACAGGAGGTCCGACTCTACCAGTGTCATCGGGCCATACACGACGTCGAGTGGTGCGAACCACAGGTTTCCGAGTCGATAGCGCTCGACGTAGGGTCCGATAGCGAGGTGCAGACGTGCCAGCACCGCCTGATGTCGTAGCGACGGCGCGGGGGTCACGAACAGCTCCCCCCCAATCGTTTCGTAACGGTTTCGGTCGTCGGGCATCGACCGCACGTCCTCGACCGTGTAGAGACGAGTAACAGAAGGCATGACCACAAGGTGGACTCGGCGTTCGGGCCGAGTCAAGCTGGGATTTGATGAGTTCTGGAGGTAATCCGATTACTGCAGGATGGGTGTCAATGAACTCAGTCCGACCATCGTCTCGGCCGTTTACCGCCGAGCGGGACCCCGAAGAGATCGGAGACAACGGGACACGGCGGCAAGGTGACCGGCGCGGGCGGTCACACGTCGTCACAGGGCGATCGATGTGGAAAACCCTTTTCAGACTGCGACGGGTATTAATCCTTCGCCTATTCCCCAGCGAGCCGTCCTCGTGGCAACATCGCAAAGAGTGGAAGTGTGGCCTTCCGCGCAGTCGTCTCTGTACGAACCCGTTGCGCTTGCGCCCGCGACGGTCGAAGCGCTGTATCGCGCACATGTCTTTGCGCCTGCGGCGACGCCGATCGTGCTATATGGCGAAAGCGGGACCGGTAAGACCTTCTTCGCCGAATACATCCATCGTCTTAGTGAGCGTGTCGGATCCCTGATCGCATTTAGCGTCGGCTTGCTCACGCCCCAGCTCGCCCTGGATGAATTATTTGGACACGTGCCGGGGCTTACACCGACGCCCGGAGAATGCGACCGGGCCTCATTGCCACGGCAGGAGCAGGGACGCTCTTGCTCGATGATGTGCAGAATCTCGACCTCGGCGTGCAGAAGCAATTGCTGCAAGTACTCGATCGGGGCAGCTACAAAGCGGTTGGCTGCGATCGCGTACTGACTGTGGCGTGTCGGATCATCCTGGCGATGGCTGAAGATCCTGATGCCCTGATGCACAAAGGGCTGCTGTTGACGGACCTTCGTTACCGGTTTGGGGCGTGTGCGATTGAGATACCACCGCTCAGAGAGCGCCGGTCGGAGATTCCGTTGCTCGCCCATCGGGCGCTGAAGCGCTGCCCGCAGCAGACGGGAGTTGAGGGACCGACGCAATTCAGCGATGCGGTGTTAGGGCTGCTGCGCGAAGGGGACTACCCGGGGAATGTGCGGCAGTTGGAAGGCGTGATTCTGTCGGCGTATCTCATGGCAAGAGCGGATGGAGCCGAAATGATTGGCGTGGAGCACACGCCCCTCCCGCCCTTGCCGGCGCTGAAATACACGCGACATGGAGATCGCAACGCGAACCGAATCGCCGTGGACAGCATGCTGAAAGCTACGGGTGGGAACGTGAAGGAGGCGGCGGAGAGGCTAGGAGTTAGTAGAAATACGGTCCACGCGGTACGCCGGAATCATTCGATGAGGTGCGGTGAAAAGGATCGTTGATTTTGGCGCGCCCAACTGGCGGTCGATGCGCCTTCGAAACAGGTGCAGGGGGAGTTCACGCTGACGCGCCGGGTGGTCACAGGTACCGATCGATTTGCAACGTGCAGACTTGCACGCAGACTCGTTAACTCGGGTGTGCGCACTTCATCCCTTGCGGATGCGGCCGCTCGCCGGCATCGTCGAACGAGCCAATTGTGCTGGCGCCTGCGATGATCAAAGGATTTCGCGCTGCGGTCTCAGACGTTTCACTCTCCTTCCACCGCTCTAACGCTGCGCAGCGCCGCCTCCGAAATCAGTGCCGAAATGATACCGAGGAGAGCGAAGGCTACCAAATCCAAGACTAGCCGTCCTACGTGACCAGAGATGGGAATCGGGGCGCTAAGCAGCTGAAGGAAGTTGGCCGCCGACCATACTCCAGCACCAACATACAGCCCATTCAGAACAGGAGCTCCTCGCTTCGACGTGGAACGCCAAAGATGGAGAATCCCATAGAATGCGCCGCCGACCTGTCCGAGGCCAACACCGGCGATTGATATTCCGGCAATGGCGGTCCACTGCCCGGCAATCAAGTAGAAACAGAGTGCTGAAGCGCCCCATACGATGGCCCACAGAATTGAGGATCCGAAGACTACGGCTAACAGACGTACACGATTCTGAGACGTGCCTAAAAGCAAGAAGCTCAAGCAGGACGCAAAAGTATAGACTACCCCCAGGCGCAGCAGTGCTGTACCCGTGTCGGACGCCTCCGCCCGAAACACGAGAACCAGTACCGCGACTCCTTGAAAAACAACGCCGGGAATCACACGCATGAAGCGGTCAGATGGCTTCATTCTAATGACCCATGACATATTGGTAGGCAGCGAGCAGTTGACGATTCATCTGTTCCTGTTGTTCTTTACTCGGGGTCGCGCCCCATTCTCCCCGATGAGCGAGGTGGTCTCCGAGGCTGCCGTGCCAAGTTATTGGACTCCCATCCGGAGTCCGGTGCCAGGGGCTCGTCTTGTCCATCATAGCGTGCATCGCCACGGCAAGGCTTTGCATCGCTGCATGGTGGTCGTGATTTTGCTCCAAGCGTCTTGCTAGTTTCAGGTTGCCCGTAATAAAATTCTCGGTGAGGTTCGCCTCACTTTGCGCATTCATACCTGGTCGCGCCATGGCATGCATGTAGCTGAGATCGGGTGATTGCGTTCTCTTATCGAATGCCTCGGCATCATCTTGCAACTCATGAATGTCCGCCAATTCGCCGGTCTTGACTAGCGCCTGCATTATGATCCGCCGATGAGTCGGAAAATCCCACAACCCGAACGGATCTGAAAAATTGACGGGATCGCCGCCAGCAAATCCATAAAGATTCAGCCCACCTGCCAGACCAATCGGATCCTCCTGCGTGAACCGCCCGCTCGCCGGATCGTAATAGCGGTTCCGTCGGTACAGCAACGTCGTTCCATCCTCCCCGTTAGTAACAAGGCTTCCTACCCACGTCGGGATGGGCCCGCTGGGTTCCGGCGCATGCTTGTAGTACACGCCTTGTCCCGCGGGCCACGTGATCGTCGTACACGATCCTCCCGTTAAACTACAGTCCGCCGGCGTACCATTCGTCCATCGACTGGATTGCCCCAGGCCGCGCCAGTCGTAGTTCACCACGCGGCCGTCGCCTACAAGCTCGAGGGGGTGGTCGAGCTCCCCAGCATGGAGATAGACCACGCCCCCACCGCGCTGCTCCGCGATGATCTGTTCGCCATCCCACACGGTGATCTGAGTAAAGTTGCTGCAATCGTAGGTTCCACTGAATGAGTGACAGAGCGAATCCCGTAAAGCCCGTACATACACGCGACGGCCTAGGGCATCGTAGCGGTATTCCTCCCAGGTGCCTTTCGTGTCGTTATTCGTCAACTCTTCGTAGCGTTGCGTAACCATCAAACGATTGTCCGCCCGATAGTAGCTATGTGCGGCAACGAGGTGAGTGAAGCTCGTATTCCCGATGAGGCAATGCCGGCTCGACTGGTCCATGATGTGCACGTTCCCGGCGGCGTCAACCTTCTGGGCCAGGGAGTCATTGCGCCAAGCATCCCTGGGACACGAGCCCGGAGGCGTCTCCTCACGTACAGTCAGTGCGCCCGTGGTGATCTTGTAGCTGCTCCAATGGGGGTACTCGGCGCCGTCAGCGTTAGTGGCCTTGTTCCATGCGACGTTTCCCAGCGCATCGTTGCGAAACTCCTCGGACTGCCATGTCAGCAAGTTAGGGTTGTAGACCTCGGACCCCACGACCGCTCCGAGACCGTCATAGGCGATTGTGGTACGCTCGTTAGAATGCCCGGTAGCCGCGTCATGGGTGCGCGCCTCGATCACCTTGTTGCGCGCATCGTAACGCAGCGAATCCGTATCCCCCGTTCCCCCGTTGCTCGCAAGGGAGCGTCGAGTTACGCGACCGTCAGGATCGAGGACGATCGTCTTTCGAATACCCCATGGCTGACCGGACGCAGGGTACGTCACCAGCGTGTCCATCCGGCCGGCCGAATCATACGCGAAGGTGAATAGCCGTCCCTGCGGGTCGCGTATTTGGCTCAGGAATCCGGCCGGGAGACTATAGGCGTACGTGACGCTATCGCCGGCCACGATGGGGAGACGCATCCAAGCCCGTCGTCCATTCCGGTCGTAACCGTAACGAATCCCATAAACGCGCCAAGGGCCGACGTCGCGGATTTGCTGGGTGTCTGTTTGTACCAGGCCGTTTAGGTAGTAGGTGCGTGAGATCTTCGCGTCATGACTGTTGGCCTGAAGCAGGTTTCCCATCACATCATACGTGAAGGTGCTCGTATCGGCCGCAACGCGATAGCCGGTCCCGTTGTTGGGATACAATGGGATGTGCAGCCCGCAGACTGGATCTGTCATGGGATCGCGAATGTGGCCGGCGCAGTTCGACTGCCCTTCATCGACCTGTGGGATGACCCGTTGAGTGAGGCGGTCCAACGCATCGAAGGTCTGCGTGACCTCGACACCGTTGCGGTAGCCCTGGCCGATAGCATTGCCCGCGGGGTCGTAGTTGATGCTCGATGGACCGGACCCGAGGAATTTGCCGACTAGCCGATTTGCTTGGTCGTATGATCGAGAATCTCTGACATTCAGATCGTAATTCGCGGTGGACGTCGCGGAGGTTGAACTCTGGAGATTGCCCTCCGCATCGTAGCTGTTCGTCACCAGCAATGTCTCGGCAGGCACGGGCATTGTGTCCGGCACAAAACTCGTCGCGAGGTCCAGCTGGTATGGCATCGCTGGGCCAATAGAGCGGGTCTGCTTGACCCGATCGGCTAAGTCGTAAATGATCCGCTGGCTGTCGGCCTTGGTTTTTGCGCTGTCGATCGGCGTTACGACCAGTGTGTCACGACCGATGGCATCCGTGAATCGCACGGTTCGGAAGCCAAGCGGTGTCCAGCTCGTGTCGAGATTACCACGGACGGCGTCGTAATGAAATGAGTCGGCCTTCACTGCCGACGGGAGACGAATGCTCGTAAGGAGCTTAGTCGTCGAACTATAGCCAAACGTGACTCGGCTCATCTGTCCTCGACCGTCTTGCTGCCACTGTCTATTGCCGTTCCCATCGTAGGAGATCACGGTGCTATCCTGCTCGGGCGGGACCACACGCTCTACGGCATCCCATGTCATGTTCCATTCGTAACGCGTGATCGCGACTTGACCGTTCACGATGGTGCCCGAATCTGTAACGGTCTTGGCATGGCCACGTGGATCGTAGGTAGCCAACATCACGCGTCCGTTGGGGAACTGCACACGAGCTGCAAGAGCTGGCCAACTTCCGTCGCGGGCGATGAATGTCTCGGCCGACAAGGCGTTACGGATCCGTCGCGGCGCCCCGAACCGATCCAGCCAATACAAGGTCGAGTCGCCTACATCAGTTCGCGGTCCATCGAGCAAGGTGTTCGCAAACGCCGTGTCGATAACATTGCCCAGTGGTGCACTCGTGAATCCTCTCGATTCCAGCGCGCGCAATGTCGTCTTGATCGCGAGTCCCGTAGGATCCACCGTGCTGCCCGTGACTTTACCTGCCGCGTCAAAAGAGAAACTCGTTACCGTACCACGGCGGTCTGTTCGCGAAATGGCGCGGTTCGCCACAGTATGATCGTAAGCGAAGTTCACGACGGTCGTGTCCGGATCTCGAATTGCGTTGAGTTTGCCGCCGTTGATATACAACGTGTCGATACGAGTCAACGATCCAATGGGAGGCGCGATCACGACCTTGACGCGTTTGGGCGTGACCGTGGTGTCATAGACGAAGACGTAACGTGCGGCGGCGGTAGGAGGCGGTACTGTAAGGGTGTCAAGGAGACCAGCAGCAAGGCCCGATGCCCGGTAATGAAACTTGGTCGTATCCCCAAGGCGATTGATCGTCGCGATGTGCCGGCCCTGCACGTCGAACCGCACCTTGGCACCGCCGGGGAGATAACGCCAGTAGCAGCCACCGTCGAATTTGATCGTATCGGGGTGATCTACACTGGGCGCCGTATAGACGTTGGAGGCGGGAGATGCTTGGCCGTTGACGCAGTTCGTCATGGATTGTGTCGCAACCGCCACGTACTGCCGCACACTTCCGTCTCCTCCCGTCCACAGCATCAAGGCTGGTTGGAGTTGTTCCAAACCAGAGAGCCACCATCCGGCGCCAAACGGACCATTCTTGCGATTGACGACGACATACTGACCGGTCGTTGTGTCGGCTGGTTGAGCTGCCCCTCCATACCAGCTCACCACTTCCACCGTGTAGTTCGTGATGGCGGTGTAGTTGGTGCTGGACACACCATTGGTGTCGGTCAATGCGTCATAGCCGACCACCACTCTACTGGCACGGCCGGGACTCATCCCGGCACCAGACCATGACAAACGCGCTTTCTGCACCGCCGCAACGAGCAGTCGTACCACGATGCTGTCGGGGTTGGCCGCCGTAGCTGGCAGCGTGACGTTGGCTGCTATAAGCGGATATGGATGGGCCGCGGCACTCGAGTATTCGAGCATCGGCGTACGCTGTCGTCCGAGTGTCCGAACCCCAGGTAAGGCGTGGTTGAGGCGGAGATCGCCGCATTCAGACGCCGCGGCATCATCCAGCGCAACCGCGAGGCATAGGTCACGGGACAAGATTGGCCCGCTCGGATCGGCCACCGCGATCGTCGGCTGCTGCGCTGTCCCAGTCGCGAGCATGACCCAACCGGAGTCCCTCACTGCAGAATCGAGTGAATGCGAAGCCTGGAGCTTCAGCATCCCAGTCGTCCCATTCGCTCCCGAAGTGAAAGGGACGCTCACCGCGGCTGAGTCTCCAGCTGGCACTGTGACCGATGTCGGAGATGGCGCGCAGCTGCTGGCGAATATGGCGCCCATGCATGTCGTCGTAATGTTGTACGTGCTGGAACCAGTGCCGGTGTTGCGAACCATGAAACGTCGAGTAACGCTCGCATTTTCCAGGACGCCTACTGTTTGCGAGTCGGGGCTAACATTGACCGCGGTAGCCGAGCTGACAGTGATATTGAAGTTCCAGCTGCCAGTGCTTGAGGCGAATACGCTCGAAGCCTGAAGAGCAACGAAGCCAGGCCCGCTGGCCGCGGTTGAGTAGGTCACTGTTACTAGGGAGGAATCGAAGGGATTCAGGCCGGGCGTCACTGTAAGCGTCTGACTCGTGCACGACACATTGGCCGCTGGCTGACAGATGAGGTTGAATGAGTCCCGAGCGATCCCCACGTTCTTTACGGTAAACGCCGCAGTATACCCGCTCGTGAAACTTGTGCGACTCGGCGCCGTCCCGCTGACGGGAGTCACAAGCACCGCATGCTGAACTTTCGGCCACGTGTTAAAGTTGTAGGAGCCCACCTTGAGAGCCTGCGTACCCTCCGCGGACAGACGGACCGAAGCGGCACCGACCCCCGATGTCGTGCGGTACCACGCTGTGACATTGATATCATCCCCGGGCTGTAGCGTCGTGACGTGGGGCCAATAGCTCGTGCACACCACGTACGTGCCGTAGCAGGTGAGCGTGTAGGTATTAGCGAGCGTGCCTGTGTTCTTGACATTGAAGCTGGCCAGGAGGCCGCTTGAGTCGGCAAAGCGCTCAGGACCGACAGCACCCACCGGCGTGACGCTCACACCGTATCCGGGGGGCACAGGGGGCCGCGCCATGGAGTCTGGTGTTGTAGGTCCAGCACCAGCGGGGGGCACGATTTCGCTAGGAATGACAATCAGACTCAGCGCGATGATAAGAGGGATATGGCGAGAGGCACTGCCTATCATGGGTCACCCCACGAAACGAGTCATGCCCGATCCGGACGCCCCGAACGGTTCATCGCTAGGCAGTCCTCGTGCCAAGCGTCGCTGACCACGGTTTGCGTTCTCTGATGCCTCCCAGATGACAACCTTGCGTTCTTGAACTTGTCACCCTGACAAGTTCACGCGGTCTTGAGCGCGAGCATCCACATTACGCGTGACAAGTTCGGCGAGCTCAACTTGTCGCGTGGACAACTTCCGACTGCGCGCTGTTGAGATTCCCGCACAAGAAACCGCAGACGCAGTTGGCACGCTCCCTGCGACGACCAGAGACGTCTTCGTATGCAAAGGCGTCCGTATGCCGACCGTGCTGAGCTCGCAGCTATCGCTCCCCGACTCGTTCGAGGCCTGCTACCTCGAGTACAACCGCATTCTCCCTCTGGAAATCACCGAGACGCACGTGCGCGTCGCCGTCGCGGGCAATCCCGATCCCGATGTCCTCGCTGAGCTGTCCCGCGAGTTCGGCCGACCCGTCGAGCTCGTTCCCGTCAGCGAGGAAGAGCTGGCCGATGGCATCCGCCGCGCCTACGCCGCCGCCGAATCGATGGTAGAAGTGGTGAACGACCTGCGGGAGGGCGAAGGCTTCTCCAGCACCGACGACCGCGAGCTAGCTGACGCGCGCGACCTCGCGAGCCAGCCCCCGGTCGTCAAATACGTGAACCTGCTTATTAAGGAAGCGCACGACGCGCGCGCGTCCGACATCCACCTCGAATCGACCCCGCAGGGACTGCGCGCGCGCTTCCGCGTGGACGGCGTCCTCGCTGACGCGCCTGCACCCCCGCAGCAGGCACAGAGCGCGATCGTGAGCCGCGTAAAACTCCTGGCCGAGCTGGATATCGCGGAGCGGCGCGCGCCCCAGGATGGGAGCTTCCGGATTCGCCTGGAGTCACGCGAGCTGGACATCCGCGTGTCAACGGTGCCGACGCTGTACGGCGAGTCCGTGGTACTCCGACTGCTCGACCGTGGCGGTCAGCCCGTCGGGCTGGACGAGCTCGGCATGGCGCCGGCGACCCTCGAGCAGTTCCGCCGCATCGTCGCGCGCCCGACCGGCATCGTGATCGCCGCGGGTCCAACCGGCAGCGGCAAGACGACGACGCTTTACAGCGCGCTCGCTTTGCGGGACACGACGGCGGAGAAGATCATCACGGTCGAAGATCCCGTCGAATATCACCTCGGTGGCGTCACACAGATCCCCGTGAATCGCAAAGCCGGCATGACTTTCGCCTCGGCATTGCGCAGCGTGCTGCGGCAAGACCCCGACGTCATGATGGTCGGCGAGATGCGCGATCCGGAGACGGCTGAGGTCGCGGTGCAGGCGGCCATGACCGGCCACCTCGTCTTCTCGACGCTCCACACCAACGACGCACCGAGCGCCGTCACGCGCCTGATGGACCTACAAGTCGCTCCCTATCAAATCGCGGCGACGATCAATGGCGTGCTGGCGCAGCGCCTCGTGCGCCGCATCTGCCCCCACTGCCGCGAACGCTATCGCCCAGATCCGCAGGTCGTGTCCTTCCTGTCTGGTGAACCCAAAGGGAACCCCCACCTGGTGCGCGGACGCGGCTGCGAGGCGTGCCACGGCACGGGCTACCTCGGCCGCATCGGCATCTTCGAGCTGCTCGTCGTCTCCGAAGCGTTGAATCGCGCCATTACGGGCCGCGAATCCCTCGCCAGACTCCGCGAGCTGGGGGAGAAAGAGGGCATGCAGGTGATGCGACACGACGGCTGGGTGAAAGTGCAGGCGGAGATGACCACGGTGGAGGAGGTCCTGCGTGTCACCGCGCACTGAACAGCGATTGCGGATTGCCGATTTCGGATTGCGGATTGGAAATGGGAGCGTCGAATCCGCAATCCACAATCCGCAATCCGCAATGGGATTCACCCTCATCGAGCTGCTCGTCGTGATCACCGTGATCGCGATCCTCGCTGGCCTCGTGGGGCCGATCGTATTTCGCAATGTTGGCGATGCGAAGGTCTCCGCGGCTCGCGCCCAAATCGAGCTCTTCGCCCTGGCGCTCGATCAGTATCGCCTGGATAACGATTTCTATCCCGGAACGACCCAGGCACTCGCCGCCCTACGGGAGCGGCCGACGGGCGCGCCGGAGGCGAGAAACTGGCGCGGCCCTTATCTCCGCAAAGCGATCCCGCTCGATCCCTGGGGCAGGCCGTACACGTACAAATCACCTGGCGACGTGAACGCCGAGAGCTACGACCTCCTGTCACTGGGTCGCGACGGTCAGCCCGGCGGCAGCGGCGAAGACGCCGACGTCACATCCTGGGAAAGCAGCACGCGGCGGCCATGAGCGCGTATTCGTACCGAGCAGCACGCCAGGACGGGGCGATCGTCACCGGCGCCATCGAGGCCGAGAGCCATGGTCAGGCGTCGGCAACGCTCGCGAGCCGCGGGCTGTTCGCGATTGCGGTCGCGTCGGCGGCGGAGGACCATCGTGCGGCGGCGAGCCGCCGGGACTTGGCGATCGTCTTTCGCGGCATTGCGGCTCTCGTCTCCTCCGGTGTGCCGCTCGAGCGCGCGATTTCCGCGAGTGAACCGCTCACGTCCGGGCCGCTCCGCGAGACGCTGACCGCAGCCCGCGAACGGCTGCGCGCGGGAGCGAGCTTCGGCAACGCCCTCGCGGTGGGACGCGGCGTCATTCCCGCGCTCGTCATCGGCATGATCCGCGCCGGTGAACGCGGCAGCCAGCTCGGCACGGCGCTCGAACAGATCGCGGCGCACCTCGAGCAGGAAGCAGACCTCGTCGCGCGGGTACGCCAGGCGCTCACGTATCCGCTGCTGCTCGCGGTCGCGGGCACCGCCTCAGTGCTGGTGATCACGACCGTGGTCGTACCGCGCTTCGCGGCGATCCTCGGCGATCTCGGTCAGCAGCTGCCACCCGCAACTCGACTGCTACTCGGTATGTCACAGCTACTCACGCGCTTCTGGATTCCGCTGCTTGTGATCGTCGTAGCGGCCACGTGGAGCGCGATCGAATGGATCCGCCGCCCGTCGGGGCGGAAGCGAGTCGAAGAAGTGCTCCTCAGACTGCCGTTCATCGGCTCCGTGCGACGAGCGCTCGCCACCGCGCGCGTGATGCGCGCCCTCGGCGGCATGTTGCGCTCCGGCATGCCCCTCTTGCCGGCGCTGGACGCAGCCCGGGACGCGGCGGGTGACCTCGCCATCGCCGAACGGCTCGAGCGGAGCCGGGAGCGGGTGGTGCAGGGCGCACCGCTCGCAGGCGCCCTCGAGCGGGAGGGCGCGCTCAGCGCGAGTGCCCTGCAGCTCATCAAGGTGGGAGAATCGAGCGGGCGAGTGGCGGACATGGCGTGGAGTGCCGGGAATCTCGCGGCTCAGGAAGCGGAGCGCGGCCTACGCGCGCTCGTCACGGCCCTGGAGCCGGCGCTCATCGTCGCCTTCGGCGGCATCGTCGCGTTCACGGCGGCGGCGCTGCTGCAAGCTGTGTACTCGCTCAGGCCGGGCTACTGAGATGTGTGCGCGGTGCGCGGTGCGCTGTGCGCAGGGAATCACGCTCCTGGAAATGCTCGTGGTGCTGACTGTGCTCGGACTCGTACTGGGAGTGAGTGGCCTCGCGATCGAGTCGCTCCGCATGCCACGCGAATCTCAGGAATTGCGCGACCTACGGCGTGCAAGAGCGGAAGCAATTCAGTCCGGCGCACCGCGCATGGCGCACAGTGTACGCTTTTTGCCTGACGGGCGAGCGATCGGTCCTGGCGTGAATGCTCTGACGGGAGATCCGCTTGCGAAATGAGCGTGGCGTCGTGCTGCTCGAAGTGCTGGTCGCCGTCGTCATTCTGGCGACCGCCGGAATCGGGCTGGTCGAGCTGGTGGGTTCCGGCCTGCGTGCGGAGCGCGACGCCCGCCTGCGCGAAGGCACGCTTGCCATCGAAGAGCGCCTGCTCGCCGCGCTGACGCTGCTCAATCGCAAGGAGCTGGATCAACGCATCGGTCGCCGTCAGATCGGCGGGTTCATCGTGGATGTCCAGCGACCTGAGCAGACCCTCTATCGGATTGCGCTGCTGCAGCAACAGTCGCCGCAGGTGGAAGACCTTGTGACCGTCGTGTATCGACGAGAGGACCCTCGGTGAAAGACCGGGGACTTGAGCGCCCGTGTTATCCGTGCTCTAAAGAGCCGGCTCGGCCACTACACAGCGTCCTTAAGGACGCGCGAATTCGCAGAGCCGGGGCTTCAGCCCTCGGAAAACCAACACAGTCCCGCGGATCATTTGGTTTCACGCTCATCGAGGTGATGGTCGCCGTCGCCATTGCGGGAGTTGTTATCGTCGCGGCGCACCGGATCTTCACGGGCGTAGCGGACGGCACACGAGCGGTCGTCGCCGCACGTGAGAGCTTGGACCAGAGCGTCAACGCGCGGCGCTGGCTCAAGGCCACGTTTCTCTCGCTCGAGCCGCCGTTTGAGGGACGCGTGAATCGCGCGTCGTTCACCTCGTGGCAGCTCGTGCCCGCTGGGTGGTTCGAGCGAACACCGATCCAACTCCTAAAGGACGACAGTCGTTTCCTTGGTGCCGCCGGAGGCGAGCCACTCCAGCTCGCTGACGGCGTGAGCGACGTGGCGTTCGACTACCTGCTCGATCCGGGAGCGGACACCAAGTGGGTACGTGAGTGGATCTCCCCCGTGAGTGCCCCGCTCGCCGTGCGCATCCGGATCGCGGGATGCGGGAGACGCGATGCTGCATGCGTAGACACGCTCCTCTTCCTCGTGAAGGAGCGGGGATGAACCGGCGCGGTTTCGCACTCCTCGCCGTCCTGTGGGTGCTCACCGCCCTGACGGCACTCACCGGTGCCGGTGTGCTCGTGGCGCGACTCGGCAGCGAGACCACACGAAATCGAATCCTGCTCGCCCGCGCGGAGTGGGCACGCGAAGCGTGCGGCGAGATCCTGTTGGCGCGATTCGCCGTCGATCCCTCGGTCCGTGCCCTGGACCCCATCGATCTGGGACGGGGGACGTGGTGTCGCGCTTCGCTGAAGGATCCGGCGGGCAGACTCAATCTCAATACCGCCGACCGCGCGGCCGTCGTGCAGCTGTTCAAGGCGGTGAGTGTTGGGGAAGCGCTCGGGGAATCGGTCATCGTCCGGCGAGCTCGCGGCACCCTCTACGACGTGAGACAGGTACCTGGTCTCGACTCCGCAGTCGCGGCGCACCTGACGCCGTTCGTAACGGTGCGGGGAACTGGGGTCGTCAACGTCAACGCCGCGCCGCCCGAGGTGCTGCGCACCCTTCCCGGCGTGACCGAAGAGGGCGTCTTCCTGCTAATGAGTCGTCGCGCCCATCGACCAGTCCACAGCGCAGATGAGTTGGCGGGCCTGCTATCGCGCTCGTCGCGAATGGTGCTGCTCAGCAGCTATGCGGAGTTTGTCCGCGCGACAGTATTTGATCCTCCACAACTCATTGTGACCGTCGAAGGCGGCGTCCGTGGCACGGCGATTGTCGCTCACGCGACGCTCACGACCGTCCCGGTGCCGGGTCGCCTCGCCGTTATTCGTCGAGAGACCGAGTGAAATCGATAGTCCTGCGGGCGCCCGTGCTGCACCTGACTGTGGGCGATTCCAATGTCCGCGCCGAGGCGATGCGGTCGGGTGTCGCGGTGTGGGCGGGGGAGGCGACCTACGAGTCGCCCAACGATTTGGCGGAGGTCGTCGCCCGGCTCGCGGCGGCGCCCACCGAGCGCTGCCGTCGCCTGCGCGTCACACTGGAGCGCCCTCCGGCGCAGACCCGCACACTCACAGGCCTGCCACCGGTTCGCGACCGTGAGTTGGCATCGCTCGTGGCGAATCAAGCGGGGCGGTTCTTTCGCCGGAATGGGGCGACTCTCGTCACCGACGCCACCTGGGTGACGAACGGTGCTGGTCGGGTCACTCATGCGGCGGCGGTTGCGGAACCGCTCGTCCTCGCCATTGTCGCGGGGGCGGCCGAGGCGGGCCTGGCTGTCGAATCGATCACTGCGGCGGGACTGTCTCCGCAGCTGCAGCTCCTGCCGACCGCCGAACGTGCGGTCCGCGCACGGTCCCGTCGCCGCACGATCGTTCGACTCGCCGTTGCGGCCTGTGCCGCGTGGCTCGTGGCCGGCGTGCTCTTTGGCGTCCGCCTCCTGATCGAAAGGCGTGATGTCGAAACGCAGTTGGCAGCGGCCGACGCGCCCCTTGCCGCGATGCGCGATGTGCGCCGCGAGATGCGTACGGCCGAAGCGATGGTGCTCGGCCTCGCCGAGGCGCGGCGCTCCCGCGGAGAGGCGCTCGCGACCCTCGCACGGGTGAACGGCGCCATTCCCGATTCGGCGGTCCTCACGTCCTACACCTGGCGATCAGACGGGTCAGGCGTCGTAGCCGGCGCCGGTCGGCGCGCAGCGGATGTACTGGCTGCTGTCGAGCGCAGCCACGCCGTTCCCAGTCCCCGCATCGAGGGCGCGATCGTGCGCGAAGCGCTCGGCGGCCACGAGTGGGAGCGGTTCACGATCATTTTCGGCGCGCGGAACCCGTGACGCCGCGAGATCGCCGCGCCCTGCTCGTGGGTGGAATCGCCGTCGTCGCCGCGGTCCTGGGGCTGCGCGTCCTGCCGTGGGCGGTGCGGCGCGTGACCACGGCGCACGCCGTGCTGCGTGAGCGAGCCACGTTGTTGGCGCGCACGCGCGACGAAATGGCTACGCTGCCCGAGCTCCGCGATTCGGCCGCCGTTCTCTCGCAAGCGCTGGTCGCGCTTGCTCCTCAAGTGCTCTCCGGCTCCACGGCCGCCGAAGCCGGCGCCGATCTCTCTGGAAGGATGAACCTTGCCGCGTCGCGAGCGCCGGCCAAAGTCGAACGGATCGATCCGCTCCCAGACTCGAGCGGCGACGAACGTCTAGGTCGAGTGCGCGTGCACGCGGCGCTCGAGACTGACGTGCGCGGGTTGATCGCGTTGATCCGCGCGATCGATACCGGTGACGAAGTGCTGAAGCTGGACGAGCTGCGTGTCGAGGCTCCGGAGCCGGGCACCGTGCAGCGTGGACCGGAAATCTTGAAGGTCGAGATCACCGTCAGCGGCTGGTACATCAAGCCGCGGTCGGAGAAACGCGAGACATGACCACCGATCTCCGATTGCCGCTCCTTGTGATGAGCCTGCTCGGCGTGACGGCGTCGGTTCGCATCGCGGCAGGGCCGATCGCCCGCATCCAGCTGCCGCGCGCGCCGGCCTCCGATTCCAGCGCGCAGACGAACAGTTCGAGCAATCGGATCGCAACCGAGTCGGTCACGGCGATCGTGTCGCGGGACCCATTTCGCATCGGGCGCCGACCGACGCTCCCAGCCTATGATCCCCAGCGGCTCGCTGAGCAGTTAGCCCCGCCGCCGCCGAAACCAACGCTGCTTTTGGTTGGCGTGGTGAATGGCAGTGAGCCGTCGGCGGTGATTGAAGGGCTTCCCGGAGTTGAGGGGTCGCGCGTGGTGCGCCAAGGCGACGTGGTCGCGGGGCTGCAGATCAAGCAAATCAGCAACAGTCGGGTCGTGATCGTCGGAATGGATACCACCTGGGTGCTGGAGGTGCGGGAGCCATGGAAGAACTGACGGTCGGACGGTCGGACGGTCGGAGGGCCGGATTCATCGTGGCACTCTTCTGCGGCGTACTCGGCCCACTGCGAGCTCAAGACACGGCCGCGGTACGGTTCACCCACGACAGCATCGCGGTTCGATTTGTCGAGACCGACATCCGCGCGGTGATCCAGGCGATCGGGCGGTATCTCCCGAAGCCCGTGTTGGTCGGTCCAATCCAACCAGTGCGAGTGACGCTCGAAACGCCCGGACCCATAGACCGGCTGCAGTTGCTGGCGTTGCTGCGGGGGCTCGTCGAGTCGCAAAACCTCGAGTTTGTCGAAGACTCATCGTTTTATCGCATTAATACGAAAACGGCCGCCGGGCCGTCCGGCCGACCGGCGGTCAGCAATGACTCCGGCCCAGTGCAGCTGTTCGTCATCCGGCTCCGGCACGCCCGCGCATCGGACGTGGCCGCCACGGTAAACCAGCTGTTCGGCGGCACCGGGGCGTTCTCCGGCCAAAGCGGTTTGTCGGCGGGGACATTGTCGGATGAATTGCGACGCAACGTCGTGCCTCCCGTGGGAGCGCAAGCGCCCTCGAACCAGCCCAACCTGCGACAATCATCGCTCTCGGGATCCGTCACGATTGTGCCCGATGAGCTCACCAACTCGTTGCTCGTTCGGGCATCCCAGCGTGACTACGACGTGATAAAGGAAGCGGTGGATCAACTCGATATCCGTCCGCTCCAGGTCTTGATCGAGGTACTCATCGTCGAGGCGCGGCAGGATCGCAGCTTCTCGTTCGGCACTTCATTCTTTCTGCCACAGCAGTCGATCGACAAGGGAAACGGCACTGCGGGCGGGAGCTGGATTGGGGCCGGGCTGGGCGATCTCGTCATCCAAATCATGAAACTCGGCCGGGCGAACATCGACGCCACGCTGTCTGCCGCAGCGAGTCGCGGCGATGTGGAGATCATTTCCCGGCCCGTGCTCCTCGCGTCCAACAATCAGGAGGCGCGCTTTCCTGGTGGGCTCGCAGCGTCCATTCGTGCAGGTCAGTCGCAGTTTGCCGACTGACACTCCGACGCGCGATCAGGTGATTCAGTACCGCGACGTCGGAACCAAGCTCACCGTTCGGCCGACGATCAACCAGGATGGCTACGTATCGCTGCTCATTCAGCAGGAGATCAATCAGGCGACGAGCGAAGTGCAGTTCGACGCGCCGGTGATTTCCACGCGCGAGGCAGTGACGCGGGTACTCGTGAAGAATGGGCAGACGATCGTGATCGGAGGGTTGCGCGATCAACAAAAGGATGCGACGCAAGGGGGCGTGCCGATTCTCTCGGGACTGCCGTTGATCGGCGGTTTGTTCGGGCACGCGGAACGCAAGTCAACCCGAACCGAGCTCTATCTCTTTCTCACGCCGCGCATTCTCAAGACGGATGCCGATGCCGACAGTATTACGGTCCCGCGGCTGCAACGGAGTGGACAGCAATGAGCGGCGGACTAGGAACCATCATTGGCGCTTCCCCTGCGATGCAGAGAGCCAATGCGCTCGTCCAGCGTTTTGCCCAGACCGAGCTGCCGATCTTGCTCGTGGGTGCCACGGGAACAGGCAAAGAGCTCTTCGCTCATCACATCCACCAGGCTAGCCGCAGGCGCGGAGAGTTTGTGGACGTCAATTGCGGTGCGCTGCCGCAGGAAATTGCGGAGAGCCTATTGTTTGGTCACCGCCGTGGGGCGTTCACGGGCGCCGTCGAATCGGTTAGCGGCTACTTCGAAAGGGCCGATGCTGGCACCGTTTTTCTCGACGAAGTCGCTGATCTCCCTCTCCAAGTCCAGACGAAGTTACTTCGCGTCTTAGAAACGGGGGAGGTCGTTCCATTGGGCCCGTGGGCCAAGCGGCATGTAAGCACCCGCCTTGTTGCGGCAGCTCAGACCGATCTCCTCGAGCGTGTCGAGGGCGGCGCCTTCCGCCTGGATCTATTTCAACGGATGGCCGGGGTCGTAATCAGTCTGCCTTCGCTGATCGAGCGTCCGGAGGATATCATACCTCTGGCTACGCACTTCGCCGCCACCAGAGGACAGGTCTTACAAGGCGCCGCTATGAGCGTGCTTCTCGAATACACGTGGCCGGGCAACGTGCGCGAGCTGCGGTTTGTCATTGAGCGCGCACGGCATCTCGTCGAAGACGACGTGCTCTCAGCCCAAGCCGTTCGCGATGCCATGCTCCTCGGTTGCGCCCCCGTCGGCTCCGTAAACCAAACGGAGTCCGGATTTGTACAGAAAGTCATCACTGCAGGACTCGAACATGGGTGGACCAGTGCGCTAATTGCCTCCGCTTTGCAGATCGATCGGGCGACACTCTTCCGTCGCTTGAAGGGCGAAGGCGTGTCCCTTCGCGCACTCGCAAAGTCGCAAGAGTCGCGCGACAGTCGTGCGACGAACGCGACTTCTTCGACGATGGAACCGCCATACGTGGTGCGCAACTCTTTGCCTCTTCGCCTCATAGCGCAGAGTCGGTAACGGCACAATCACTGCTCAGCGACACGGGCGACCTCTGCCGGAGAGCCTTGTGTCAGCTGCCCGACTCATTCGTACTGTGGTGGTGCTTGTGACGATCCTTGACGCGTCGCGGTCGTCTTCTGCTCAAGTGCGCGTAAATCCCAAGGGCGGGCCTCTCGAGGTGCCCGTCGGCTCTACCGGACAGACGGCGAATTTCAGCTTAACCGGCCTTGTCAGTGGTCAGCGTTACACTCTCGAATGGTACTGCTCTGGCGCCACACCGAGCTGCACGTCGCCGCAAGGGTCGTTTTTTACCGCGTCTGCTTACGGCGCGAATTGGCCTATCTCGTTCAACGCCTCCTCGTCTCCCGGCACGGGTCAGGTGAAGCTGAAAGCATTTGGCGCGGGCAGTTCTGATTCAGGCTGGTTCAACGTCACGGTCGCCACGTACGGCGTCACCGTCACGCCGGACGGCCCCACCACCGCCATTCGGGCAGCCAACAGCGGAGGATACTCGGAGTCGTTTACGATCGCGAACACAGGTTCACTCACCAAGACGTTCACGCTGAGCTGCAGCGGACAATCAGGCGTGACCTGCGGTACGGTGCCGGGACCGGTCACGCTCGCCCCAAATGGACATGACACGACTGTCGCGATGCCCTACAGCGTCGGAGCGGTGGGTACCGGCAGACTGGTCCTCACGGCGACGGGAACCAATGCGAGCGACGCGGGCAGTTACTGGATCCCCATCGTCGCCTATGGCGTAGCGGTCACACCTGATGGTGCGCCCGCCACCGCGCGCCCGCCCAATACCTCGGGCCTCACCGAGAATTTCACGGTCCAAAACACAGGCAGCGGGACAAATACCTATACGCTCACCTGCGCCGGCTCGCCCAATATCACTTGCACGGGCCTCACGATCGACGGCGCACCAGCATCCAGCGTGAACCTGTACGCTGGCACCGCCAAATCCGTCGTGGCCGCCTACAATACAAGTGCTATTGGGACTGGAACACTGACCTTGAGGGCGAGCGGCACCAACGCGAGTGATAGTGGGACGTACAGCGTTCCGGTGGTGACGCCGAGTCCGCAGCCGCCCGTCGTGGACATCAACTCCGTAAACTCGGGGACCTTTGTCGAACGAGGGCTTTGCCTCACAATCGCCGCCGGTGCCGCTGCGGCCTCACAATGTGGTGACCTGCGTATCATTCATCCACTACCAACGACTCGTACCATGAACAAGGTGCGGACACCGACGCTCCTTTATAACAGTCAAACAGCGCACCCATACCCCATTGTGGCAGCGAATGTCACGCTGCCATGGTCCGCGGTAGTGCCCGACAGTGTTACCGCGGCTCTCTGGGTCGGCCCCCCACAGGGCACCAGGAAGTGGCTCGGCAACCAGTGGGCGCCCGGGCAATCACGCCGCATTGCATTTGGCTTCGAGGGTTTGAGTCTCGCTACCGGCGTCTACGCCTACACACTGGAAGTTCGTAACTGGTATCCCAGCCCGACGCCGAGTCAGCCAACGACAGTGAATGGCGAGCTGATCGTAGTGAATCGGAGCAACAGCCCGTTCGGAGCTGGGTGGTGGTTGGCGGGTATCGAACAGCTGTTCTGGCTTGCGGATGGTCGCAGGCTCGTGATACTCGGGGATGGGAGCGCGCGAGTCTATGCGCCGGTCGGCGGTAATTTGTACACCGCCGCGAATCCGACTCGACCAGACACGTTAGATGGAACCGGCGTGGATTACGTGCGTCGCGGCCCGCATGGCGTGCGCGTGCATCTGAGTGCCACAGACGGCACCCACATCTCAACAGTCAACAGGCTCGGCGAGCAAACCACGTTCGCGTATGATGCCTGTACGCAGCGGCGGCTTCGCACGATCACGCTGCCCCCCGGCGGACCTGGGAATGTCTATACGTTCAACTATGCGTCGCCCACCGATTGCGCGACCCGGCTGGTGAGCGTGACCTCCCCGGGAAACCGGACGAGCAATCTGACCGATCCTTCCGGCCAACTCACGGCGATAAACGATCCGGACACACATGGGATTGGTTTTGCATACGATCCCGCCTTTGCCAACCGCATTATTTCCAGAACGGATCGGCGCAGCAACACCACCTTCTTCGCGTTCGATGCCGGTGGGAAGATCATCACGGACAGCGTGCCATTGGAGACCGGACAAACGCCGATCGTGCAGCGCTTGCGGCCATCCGAGAGCATCGGACTGACAGCACCAATCGACACCGCGTTGGCGTACACGCGCGTGGATGGTGCGCGCATCGATGTGAACGACACGACGGCTTTTTGGCTCGACCGGTACGGGGCGCCACGACGCGTGATGAACGCAATGCGGTACGTGACCGAGTTGAAGCGGGAGGATGCCCGGTGGCCGGCACTGGTGACGGAGCTCCGAGCGCCCAACCAGTTCGTGACTCGAGCGACCTACGATGCCCGCGGAAACGACTCGACGACGAAAGCGGTGAATCCGTTCGGTGACGGGCGGGATGCCGTCACTCGATTCCACTGGGATCCCAAGTGGGATTTTGTCGACAGCATCATAACGCCGATGGGAGTTATCAGCACCTTCGCGTACGATCCGAACAACGGCAACCGGCTGTGGCAGCAGACTGGTCCTGATGTGACTCGCAGGGTCACCTTCAACTATGGAAACGCCAACAAGCTCCTGTCATCGGTGGTGTTGCAGTCCACCATTGACGATTCGCTGATTTACGACGCCCAATGGAACGTCTTGGCGAGCCGCACGACCAGAGGGTTCTGGACAAGCTTTTATAAGGATTCGCTTGGGCGCGATACACTCGTCGTGACTCCTATCGACAGCACAGATAAGAGCCGCGGCGGCGGAGCGGATCTGAGCTCCCGTGCGCGGCAACGCACCGTGTTCACGATCATGGGCCTCGATTCGATCCTGGAGACCATCGCGCCCAATCAGGCAGAGGAAATTCGAGTAGATAAGCGCTATGACCTGAACGGGAATCTCCTGTCGCTTGCACGGGTTTCGATTCCTGATCCCACCAACCCGGCCATCGGGACGATCACAACTCAGTGGCACTACGATCGCGCCAACCGGAAAGTCGCGGAGATTGCTCCGGACGGAATGCCGGACAGCACGGTCTACGATCCAGCTGGGAATGCGGTGAGCCTGCTCACGCGGCGCAAGGATCCAACTACGCACGCGCGAGTCACGATCAACATGACGTACGACACGCTCAACCGCGTGACGAGCCGCGTCCTGCCACCGATCACCTACCAGTCCAGGCCCACGGCGATTCAAATCCAGAACAACGGATGGCCGTGGGTCGCTCCGCCGTATCCGGCGTATGCGATTCCATCCGAGACGCAGACCTTTACGTATGATTCGGTCGGAAATCTCGTGACGGCTGACAATGCTGATGCGAAGGTCAAGCGCACGTACTACGCGAACGGGCTCATTCAAACGGACAGCGTGAGAATTCAGACCGTGGCGCGCGACAACTGGGAGACGCACAAGTACGGGCTGTCGTACAAGTACGATCTGGACGGTCGTCGTGACACGCTGTTGATACCAGATCAACTGCGACCGGATACCGTGCCGCGCATCCTGTATTTTTACAATTCAGATTTTGGGTTCCTGCAGTCGATCTGGGACATTCAGAAGAACGCGTACCAACTTTCCTATTCGTCGCGCGGAGATCTCATCTCCATCCAGTACCCGGGCTCTTACAGCGAGATCTTTGGTTACGACGCCGACGGCCAGCTCGCTGCCGATACTGTTCGGAATAGTGGCTCCGCTGCCTATCCCAGAATCCAGAGCGCGCCTTTTGTACGAAGCGTCGGGCTCTTCTACGATGCTCGTCATAAGCTTCTCTTGAGTGGAGATGGAGTTCAGCTCAAGGACACCCTGCAGCCCACGTACACCGGCTTGGGAAGTCTCAAGAGCACGCGATGGTTAGAGCACGGCTGTAATGGCTGCCAACTTCAGCCTACAGATAGGCACGTAGTCCGAGAGACTTCCTTAGGTCTGGACGCGTTCGCGAATGTCACCCAGAGTCAGTCGCTGGACTCGCTCAATGGCAACTGGTATGGCATCTGGGGTTCGTATTGGCACTACCAGAGCGTCAGCCCGACGTGTTGTGATACGTGGTCGTATCAGCCGGGTACCGGGCGTATGACGACGATGTCGGTGTTCCAGGAATATCCGCGATCGTTCTCTTATGACTCGGCCGGCAATCAAGATTTCTCTTCGTCGGTCGATCCCGGTAATGTGGTGAATCATCACGCGACCGAACGCGCGTCCTTCTTCGCTGCCGACGGCAGTCTCAGAATGGTGGATGCGCGCTCGACCGAGTTCACCAGGCCGTTCGCGCCCGGTGAGTGGCAAACGTATGTGGTGGAAGATTACCGGTACGATGCGCTCGGCCGTCGAGTGTGGACGCGGTCCAGGAGGTGGTGTGATAGCAGCGGCCAGGATTGGCCCGCCGCGACCGAGTGTCGCGTAGGCACCCTGCGTCGGACGATTTGGGACGGAAATCGGGAACTTGCGGAGATTCAGAAGCCGTGGGCGCTGCAGGTTAACGGCGGTGATACGACGCAATACTCGGCGCTGTGGGAAAACGATGTAACGCCCGTGTCTCTTCCCCTGCTGAACATGTCAGTGGGCTCCGGGGACCCGAACACCTATTTCGGACATGTCATTTACACGACTGGGCTTGCGATCGATCGGCCGATCGCGATCACGCGCGTGAATTACGTCATGAAGCAGGATTGGCTCCATCGAGATGGGCAGCACGTGTATACTCCCGCTCGTGTCAAGGCGCCATTTACGATCATGCCCTTCTGGAATGCGGCAGGGGACGCCCCAGTAGGCGTTTTCCAGAACGGGGATCAGTTCCTGTGCGGTGTCCCGCATATCGGTCCCGGTGCCGATACGGGATGCGTCGCGATCCGTTGGCCGTTCAACTGGTCATCGTCCGACCGGAACGGTGGTCTCCCCCACGACTATTGGCACGGGACTTTGCTCGATGGAAAGAATGATGGCTCAGGTTTTCGATATATGCGAAATAGATATTACGATCCATTGACTGGGCGGTTTACGCAGGAAGATCCCATTGGGCTCGCCGGTGGAGTCAATCTCTATGGCTTTGCGAATGGCGATCCAATCAACTTCAGCGATCCGTTTGGTCTAAAATTCTGCATTAAGGACAAGAACAAGGGCCATATTCAAGAGATCAAAGACGCGCTATCGTATGCTCTCGATGCACGGATTGACTGGGACGAGAAGACGAATTGTGTAAAAGGGCAAATTCATCCGGGTAAAAACACTGCCTTTAGAGGTCTTCAGACGGGCTTCCAGGCAATGGTGAATTCGGACGTTGCCTATGCGGCGAAACTTGGAGGGGGGTTTGGGTCGCCACAGAGTTCACCCACCGAGATCACGGTTGAGACCGACATCAACGTTCGTGTTTACCACACTGGCAGCTGGGGGGTGTGCGATGGAGGGATCGCACTTGCCACAATGCCACAGGCTTTCGCACATGAGTTAGAGCATCGTTTCAGCGGTCTGCCGCCCGGTCCAGCCGCTGAGGAAGATGCGATTCAGCGGGGGGACAATGTTTACAATCCGAACGGCAGGCCGCCGCAGCCGTTGCGATGCGACCATTGGGTCAACTAAGGCGGGTATGCAAATACGTACTTCAGTACTGAATCTCTGGGAGTCGGACCTTGGCCTGGCTCTGATCCTAATGGTCGCCCTGTGCCAATCAGCGGCTTGCCAACGGGAAAGTACTCACAATGTTCAAGCGAACGCGCGTCCCGATCTCACCGGCATTCATCTGCCCGAGTGCCCCGCTACGCGACCGGACACTGGCTGGCGGCAAGTCGAGCTTGCGGGCCTGGGGACGATGCGTGTTCCGCCTGAGGCCCGGCGGGCTACTGGAGATGGTCGGGTCGCATGGATCTTGGGCACTTACGGCGGCGTCAGTTACTTTGTTCGATCTCAGGATCAGTCAAGGATCCGAGAACTCGCAGCCGGTTTGAACCGAGACCGGTGGTGTATCGGTCAAGGCGGCGATTACCACGAGTTCCTCGCGCGCGTTGCGGTGGGACATATCTATACATCGTTCGGGAAGCACATCGAGGCGGTTTGGCCGCTGCCGGATGGTCGCGAACTCGTCTTGAGCGGTGTGACGGATACTGCGAAGGATAACTTGCTCTTTCAGATAATCAGAACCGTGCGGCTAAATCAGTGATTCTCAGCGAGGACCCAAAATACACTTGCGAAATGGACATATGTTTCCGGGTAGCCGGGCTTCCTTCTGCACAACCGGATCTGCTGGCTCTCTTACCGTAGTGCGATGTGCGTCACTAATAACATAGGCGCGGCAGCTGATCACTCTGCCGCGCCTCGCCGCCTCTCCTTCCGAAGTCAGCCCCACCATCACGCCGCCTTCCGCCGCGATCAGCTCGGCATCATCCCGGAACCGATAGCGCACCACGCCATCCAGGAGCCGCACCTGCTCCGAAATCGCGGCACAGATGGCCTCGAGATCGGCGCTCGCACCCACCATGCTCGCGTCGCCCGCAGCGCCCGGGCTCAACCGCCCTAACGCAGGCGCTTGAGCGCCTCCGCTGCCGCCACGAGTTGGGAGTCGATGACATACGGCGCCGGGCCCAGCCGGAGGGCATCGCCGCGATAATCGGTCCAGATGTTCTCCTTGCGGAGGGTCTCTTGAGTCTTCGCCGCCCGCCCCGCCGGAATGGCGAGAAACCCACCGATGGCATCGTTCTTTGAGCCACCCGACAACAGCCCGATCTGATGCTGATTCAGCTCACGCAGCTTCTGTGGGGTGAGCCGTTGTTCCTCGAAAAACTTGAACACCGCCGCCGCGCGATAGTGACTCGTAAAGTCATACGTCGCCCCCGCAAACCGCGCCGGCCCCGGTCCATAACCTACCCTGTCAGGCGTCGGTGCCTGGCTGAGATCAGTGAACTCACTGAACCATCCCGTGACGACGGGGCGCAAAGCGCAATCAGCAGGGAACCTCAAGAACGCATTCCCCGGGCCGAGCTGGCAGTATTTGTAACCACCACCAACCACATACGCCCGCTCCAATCCTTCCTTCTTCAATGAAAACGGCACGACATTGAGCGCGTGATAGGCGTCCACCAACAACTCGGCGCCGTGACGCTCGCAGGCCTCGAGCGTCGCCAGGAGATTCGGAACGATATGCGCGTTCGTGTAAAGCACCGCCGAGACCAGCACAGCCGCCGTCCGATGATCTACCGCTTTTGCCAACCGCTCGGCCAATGTCGCGGCGGGAACCGCCGGCACCTTAACGACGTCAATTCCTTCCTCGGCCAGCCGGTCGAGCTGGCGCCGAATAGTGTGAAACTCGCCATCCGTCGTGATCAGCTTGGGACGCTTCTTTAAAGGAAGGGCCGACAGGAACCGCACCACCAGCTCATGGGTGTTCGGCGCGAGCGCGATGCGATCGGGCGAGTCGTCGAGCAGGCGCGCGAACCCCCGCCGCACCTCGTTGGCTTTGTCGAATGCTCTGTCCCACACATCATCCACCAGCTCCGCCGCATCGAGCCACGCTTGCTGCTGCGCCTCGAACGCCACGTCCGGCCAGGCTTGATGGGAATGGCCTGTCAGTAGAATCCGCTCGGTGACACGGAACCGTGTGTAGTGTTTCGCCAGCTCTTCCGGATTGATCACAGCTCGGAGCGGATCGCCCACAGATCGGGGAAGGCCGGCTGATTCAGCGTCGTCAGTAGATACTCTGCACCCGCCGAACCACCGGTCCCCTGTTTCGTGCCGATGGTGCGTTGGACCATCTTCACGTGCCGATAGCGCCACTCCATAAATCCCTCATCGAGATCCACGAGCCGCTCGGCGATCTGCGCCACGGCCGGATTCTTCTTGTAAACCTCCACCAGGATCCGCTGGACCTCGGGTGATTCCTCGTGCGCCTCGCTGGAATCCCGCTGCAGCAGCGCCTTGGGCACCGGACACTTGTTGGCCGCGAGATAATGAAGGAAAGCATCCCACAGCGTCGGCTGCGTAAACCGACGCTCGACGCGCTTGCGGTTCTCGCTGCCTTCCGGATAGCGCTCGAACGACGACCGCCCCTTCTTGCCGAGAATGAACTCGATCTCGCGAAACTGATGCGACTGAAAGCCGCTGCCGGACTCCAGCCGGTCGCGGAACGCCAGGAAATTGAGCGGCGTGATCGTCTCGAGCACGTCGATCTGGGCGACCAGCGTCTTGAGAATCGTCAGAATGCGCTTGAGCGTGGCAGCGGCCAGCGGCGTGTCGT
>Ga0210382_10000138_pt1 | contig 28906 bp, 22 predicted proteins | sample PLMedo_FD_155452 | JGI IMG/M metagenome (GOLD analysis project Ga0210382, IMG submission 155452) | Groundwater sediment microbial communities from an aquifer in East River, Colorado, USA - PLM0_60_coex redo | ecosystem: Environmental > Terrestrial > Soil > Riparian zone | place: USA: East... | reverse complement strand
GGGGGTGCGGGGGGGCGGGGGCCGGGCGGGGGGGGGGGGGGGGGGGGGGCGGCGGATCTGCGCCGCATGAAGCGTCTCGGATTCTCGGACCGGCAGCTCGCCGTCCTGCGTGACACCACCGAGGCGGCGATCCGGGAACAGCGCTGGACCCTCGGGATCCACCCGGCCTACAAGACCGTCGATACGTGCGCCGGCGAGTTTCCGTCGTCGACTCCCTACCTGTATTCGTCGTACGACGAGGAGAACGAGTCCGAGCCGCTCGGCGAGAAGGGGATCGTGATTCTCGGCAGCGGACCGAACCGCATCGGGCAGGGCGTGGAGTTCGACTACTGCTGCGTGCGCGCGGGGCTCGCGTTCCGCGAGCTGGGGTTCAAGACGATCATGATCAACTCCAACCCCGAGACCGTCTCGACCGACTTCGACATTTCCGACAAGCTGTACTTCGAGCCGCTCACCTTCGAAGACGTGATCGAGATCGTGCGCTGGGAGAAGCCCAAGGGCGTCGTCGTCCAGCTCGGCGGCCAGACGCCGCTGCAGCTCACGAAGCCCCTCGAGGCGGCGGGCATCCCCATCCTCGGCACGTCGCCCGACGCGATCGACATCGCCGAAGACCGGGAGCGCTTCGCGGCGTTGGCCCGGCGCCTGGGCGTACGGCAGCCGCCCAACGGCATGGCGCGATCGGTCGACGAGGCGGTGGCGGTCGCCCAGCGCATCGGCTACCCGGTGTTGGTGCGGCCGTCGTACGTGCTCGGGGGCCGGGCGATGGAAATCGTGTACGACGACGGATCGCTGCGCGACTATTTCGTGAAGGCTGCGCGCGTCGCCCCGGAACATCCCGTGCTGATCGATCGGTTTCTCGAGGATGCGTTCGAGGCCGACGTGGACGCGATCGCCGACGGTACCCGCTGCGTGATCGGTGGGGTCATGCAGCACATCGAGGATGCCGGCGTGCATTCCGGCGACTCGGCCTGCGTGCTCCCCCCCTATCTGATCGGGGACAGCCAGGTGCAAGAGATGCGGCAGCACACCAAGGCCTTCGCCGCCGCCCTGGGGGTGGTGGGGTTGATCAACGTCCAGTACGCCATCAAGGGTGGCGTCGTGTTCGTACTGGAGGTCAATCCCCGGGCCTCCCGGACCGTGCCCTTTGTCAGCAAGGCCACTGGGGTCCCGCTGGCCAAGCTCGCCGCGGCGGTCATGGTGGGGCGGACCCTGGACGAGTTGGCTCTTCCCGATGAGCTTCCCGTCGCCGGGGTGGCCGTGAAGGAGGCCGTCTTCCCCTTCACGAAACTGCCCGGGGTGGATACCGTGTTGGGGCCGGAAATGCGCTCGACTGGGGAGGCGATGGGCCTCGCCGACAGCTTCGGGATGGCCTTCGCCAAGGCGCAGATCGCCGCCGACGGCAGCCTGCCGCTCGAGGGCGCGGTTTTCGTGACGGTGAACGACTCGGACAAACCGACGGTCGTGCCGATCGTGCGGCGGTTCCACGAGCTCGGATTCCGGATCCTCGCGACCGAAGGCACGCAGCGCTACCTGCGCGCGCGGGGCGTGCCGGCGGAGCGCGTGATGAAAGTGCACGAGGGGCGTCCCAACGCGATCGATCTGATCGTCTCGGGCGAGGTGCACCTGTTGATCAATACGCCGCTGGGGAAGTTTCCACAGGCCGACGACTACGCCATCCGGCGCGCCGCGCTGATGCACCGGGTGCCGTACACGACGACCATGTCCGCGGCGAGCGCCGCGGGTGACGCGATCATTGCGCTCCGCAGTCGAACCGGGAGCGTTAGGAGCCTTCAGGAATGGCACGAAAAAACGAAAGTCGAAAGCCAAGTGACCGTAAGGGCGTAGCAAAGACGTCGAGCAAACCAGCCAAGCCGGTCGCGAAGGCGGTCTCGAAGGCGCCACCGGCGCCGCCGCCGCCGCCCAAGGTCAAGTTCCGCGGCAAGCTGCTCGAGAACGAGCCGCTGGCGCGCTACACCACGTGGCGCCTGGGCGGCCCGGCGCGGTATCTCCTGCTGCCGGCCGACGTCGACGACGTCGTCAAGGCGCTCGACCTGGCGCGCGAACGGGGTGTGCCGTGGGTCGTGCTCGGTCTGGGGTCGAACGTCCTGGTGAAGGACGGTGGCTTCCCGGGCGTGGTGATCCGCATGGGACCACCGGGGAAGGGCCTCGACCGCTTCGAAATGAAGGGGGCGACCGCGATCGTCGGTGCCGGTCTGCCGACGCCGCTGCTGGCGCGCCGCACCGCCGACGCGGGCTTCGCGGGCGTAGAGCGGTTTATCGGGATTCCCGGCGCCGTGGGCGGCGGCATCTACATGAATGCCGGCTGCCACGGCGCGGAGTTCGCTGAAGTCGTCACGGAAGTCACGGTGCTGGACGCCAAGGGCAAGGTCAAGCAGCTGTCGCGCAAGCAGATCTCGTTCAAGTATCGCTCCAGCAACATCGACGGGATCGTCGTCGAGGCGAAGCTCGGTCTCGGTGAGGAGTCACCCGCCAAGTTGAAGGAGTTGCAGGGGAAGCTGCTCCGCTGGCGTAAGGCGGGAACGCCCTTCGACCAGCCCTGCGTCGGGTCGACGTTCACGAATCCGGGCGGGCCGAAGTCGGCCGGGATGCTGATCGAAGAGTGCGGCCTGAAGGGGCTGACCGTGGGCGGGATCGAGATCTCGACCCTGCACGCCAATTACTTCGTGAACAAGGGCAACGGCACGGCGAGCGACGCGCTCAAGCTCATCGAGCAGGTGCGCAAGACCGTCGCGAAGAAAACCGGAGTCGAGCTCGAGCTCGAGTGCAAGGTCATCGGCGTCTAGATGCCGTCTCCGGACTATTTCGTGCACGAGTCGAGCTACGTGGACGACGGGGCTGTCGTCGGCACCGGCACCAAGATCTGGCACTTCTCGCACGTCTTGCCGGGGGCGGTGATTGGCGCGCGCTGCAACCTAGGTCAGAACGTCGTCGTCATGTCGGGGACGCGGATCGGCGACAACGTGAAGATTCAGAACAACGTCTCGATCTACGAGGGCGTCGAGCTCGAAAACGACGTGTTCTGCGGACCGTCGTGCGTGTTCACCAACGTGCTCAATCCCCGCAGCCACGTCTCGCGCAAGCATGAGTACCGCCGGACGCTCGTCAAGCGGGGCGGCTCGATCGGCGCCAACGCCACGATCGTGTGCGGCGTGACGCTCGGCGAGTATGCCTTCATCGGCGCCGGCGCCGTCGTGACGGCCGACGTCCCTCCCTACGGACTCATGGTCGGCGTCCCCGCCCGGCGCGTGGGATGGATGTGTCAGTGCGGGGAGCGGCTGCACGTCGCCGCCGGGCGCGCCGCCTGCGCGACTTGCGGCGCCGGATACGAAGAGCACGCCGGCGCCCTGCGCCAGTCCACTCCACCCCGCGAGCCATGAACGTGCCCCTGCTGGATCTCGTGGCGCAGTATGCCGCCATCAAGGGCGAAGTCATGCCCGCGCTGCTGCGCGTGATCGAGGCGCAGCAGTTCATCATGGGGCCCGCCATCCCCCAGCTCGAGGCCGAGGTCGCTGCACTCTCGCGCGCGAAGCACGGCATCGGGTGCGCCAGTGGCACTGATGCCCTGCTGCTGCCCCTCAAGGCACTGAATCTCAAGCCGGGCGACGAGATCATCACGACACCGTTCACCTTCTTCGCCACGGCGGGGACGATTCACAATGCCGGCGGCACACCGGTGTTCGTGGACATCGAGGCGGACACGTTCAACATCGACTCGGCGGCCGTGCAGCGGGCGATCACGCCGCGCACGCGCGCGATCGTCCCCGTGCACCTCTACGGCCAGATCGCGGCGATGGAGCGGTTGCTCGCGGTGGCTGCGCCGCGCCGCCTCCCCATAATCGAGGATGCGTGTCAGGCCATCGGGGCGCGCCGCAGCATCGATGGCGAATGGCGCATGGCGGGTGAGCTCGGCTGGGTGACGGCCTACTCTTTCTTCCCCTCCAAGAACCTGGGCGCCTGGGGCGACGCCGGGATGATGGTCACCTCGGACGACGAGCTGGCGGAGCGCCTGCGCAAGCTGCGGCTGCACGGCGGCGCGAAGCAGTACCATCACGACGAAGTCGGAACCAATTCGCGCCTCGACACGGTGCAGGCCGCCGTCCTGCTCGCCAAGCTGCCCCACCTCGCCGATTGGTCCGCGCGGCGGCGCCGGCACGCGGCGTACTACTCCGCCGGACTGGCGGGCGTCCCGCAGCTAAAGGCGCCGGTCGTCGAACCCAACAACGAGCACATCTTCCACCAGTACACCCTGCGGGTCGAGCGGCGCGACGCCCTGCAGGCGCACCTCAAAGCGCAGGGCATCGGCAGCGCCGTCTATTACCCGGTGCCGCTCCATCTCCAGCCGTGTTTCGCGCACCTGGGCTACAAACCCGGGCAGCTGCCGGTGTCCGAGCAGGCCTCGCACGAGGTGCTGTCGCTGCCGGTGTATCCGGAGCTCACCCAGGGCCAGCTCGATCACGTGATCGGCACGATCCGCGGGTTTTACCGGTGACGCGTCTCAAGATCGGCGTCGTCGGCGCGGGAAACTGGGGACGGAATCACGTGCGCACCGTGGCGGGGCTGCACGACGCGGAGCTGGCCGCCGTGTGCGACACCGACGCCAAGACGCGTGAGCGCATCGCGCGCCAGCACCCGGGGGCTCTGGTCACGGGCGAGCTGACAGATCTGTTGCAGCGCAGTGACGCCGTGATCGTGGCCTCCCCCGCGGGCACGCACGCGCCGGTGGCGCGCCGCTGCATCGAGGCCGGGAAGCCGTGCTTAGTGGAGAAGCCGTTCGCGCTGAGCGTCCGCGACGCCGAAGCGGTGGCCGCCCTGAGCGTCGAACGGAAGGTGCCCGTCCTGGCCGGGCACCTCCTGGTCTTCCACGCCGCGGTGGAGCGGCTGCGGACCCTGGTGCAGGGGGGCGAGCTGGGGAAGATCTTCTATCTGTACGGCCTGCGGGTGAATCTCGGCCAGGTCCGCCAGGACGAGAATGCCCTCTGGAGCTTCGGTCCCCACGATGTGTCGGTGGCACTGCACTTGCTTGGTGAAGCCCCGGTGCGGGTCGCCGCCCAGGGAAAGAGCTACCTCCAACCCAAGATCGAGGACGTGGTCTTCCTGACCATGGAGTTCGCGAGCGGCGTGCTCGCCCACGTACAGCTGTCGTGGCTCGACCCTCACAAAGAACGGAAACTTACGGTCGTGGGTGCCAAGAAAATGGTGGTCTTCGACGATATGGAGCCTCGCGAAAAGCTCCGCGTCTACGATAAGGGCGTGGACCGTCCGCCGGAGTACGGATCCTTCGGCGAGAGTCTCGCGATTCGCGAGGGGGACATCTTCATCCCGCGCATTCCGACGGTCGAGCCCCTGGCGGCCGAGCTCGCGCATTTCGTGCGTGTGGCGCGTGGCGCTGAGGCACCCCGACCGGGCGCGGGGGCGGACGACGGTGTACGCGTCGTGCGCGTGCTCGAGGCGGCGTCGCGCTCGCTGATCAACGGCGGCGCACCGGAGGCCCTATGACGACCCCCGTCGCGACGCTCCTCGCAAAGGCGAAAGACCGCTCGGCGCTCTGCGGCGTCGTCGGGTTGGGATACGTCGGCCTGCCCCTGGTGATGGAATTCGTGCGTGCGGGCTATCGCGTGATCGGCTTCGACGTGAGTCAGAAAGTCGTGGACGCCTTGAACGCCGGCCGCTCCCACATCAAGGACGTGCCGGCCTCTGCGGTCGCCGAGGCGGTGAAGTCGGGGAAATTCGTGGCGACGACGGACCTGACGCGGCTGCGGGAGCCCGACGCCATTTCGATCTGCGTGCCGACGCCGCTGTCCAAGACGAAGGATCCCGACGTCAGCTACGTGCTCGCCGCGACCGAGGCGGTGAAGCAGGCGCTGCGCCGCGGGCAGCTCGTGATTCTCGAGTCCACCACCTATCCCGGCACGACCCGCGAGCTGATGCTGCCGGCCCTCGAGGGCACGGGGCTCAAGGTGGGCGAGGACTTCTTCCTCGCCTTTTCGCCCGAGCGCGTCGATCCGGGCAACGCCAAGTGGAACACGCGGAACACGCCGAAGATCGTGGGCGGCATCACACCCGCGTGCCTGCAGGTGGCGGCGGCGCTGTACCAGCCGGCGATCGAGCACCTGGTACCCGTGTCGTCGACCGAGGCCGCGGAGCTCGTGAAGATCCTCGAGAACACCTTCCGCAGCGTGAACATCGGGCTCGTCAACGAGATGGCGATCGTATGCGACAAGCTCGGGGTCGACGTGTGGGAGGTGATCGAAGCCGCGGCGACGAAACCGTTCGGCTTCATGAAGTTCACGCCGGGCCCGGGCGTCGGCGGCCACTGCATCCCGCTCGATCCGCACTACCTCGCCTGGAAGATGCGCACGCTCAACTACAAGACCCGCTTCATCGAGCTGGCGGGCGAGTTGAACGCCGCGATGCCCGAGTATTGGATCGGCAAGCTGGCGGAGCGGCTGAACGACGCGGGCAAGGCGGTGCGCGGCAGCACGGTACTGGTGCTGGGCGTCGCCTATAAGAAGGATATCGACGACATCCGCGAGAGTCCCGCCCTCGACGTGATGCGCCTGCTGCACCAGCGCGGGGCGACGCTGTGCTACCACGACCCGTTCGTGGCGACCGTCAAGGAGGACGGGCTGGATCTGGCATCGATCCCCCTGACCACCGCGACGCTCGAGAGCGTCGATTGCGTGATCGTCGTGACGGATCACTCGAGCGTCGACTACGGCCTCGTGGCGCGCCACGCCCGCGCCGTCGTCGACACGCGGCACGTCTTGCCCCCCCCCCGGGCCGGACACACCAAGTGAAGGTCGCCGTCGTCGGGACGGGATACGTCGGCCTGGTCGTCGGCGCGTGTCTCGCCGAAACGGGGAACGACATCGCCTGCGCGGACGTCGACGCCCGGAAGATCGACGGCCTGAAGCAAAACCGGCTGCCCATTTACGAGCCGGGGCTCGAGCCGCTGGTCGCCCGCAATCAGCGCGAGGGGCGCCTGCAGTTCACCACCGACGTGGGAGCGGCGATCGAGCGTTCCGACATCGTGATCATCGCCGTCGGCACGCCTCCCGACGAGGACGGCTCCGCCGACCTGCAGCATGTCCTGGCCGTGGCCCGCACGATCGGCCAGCACATGAACCAGCCGAAGACGATCATCACGAAGAGCACCGTCCCCGTCGGCACGGCCGAGAAGATTCGCACCGAGGTGGCCAAGCACACCAAGACGCCGTTCCACGTCTGCTCGAACCCCGAGTTCCTGAAGGAAGGAGCCGCGGTCGAGGACTTCATGAAGCCCGACCGTGTGATCGTGGGAGTGGACTCGAACGAGTCGGCGAAGATGTTGGAAGAGTTGTACGCGCCGTTCATGCGTACCGGCAATCCCCTCATCTTCATGGATCTGCCGTCGGCCGAAATGACCAAGTACGCCGCCAACGCGATGCTGGCGACGCGGATTTCGTTCATGAACCAGATGGCCCGTCTGTGCGAGGCCGTCGGCGCCGACGTCACGCTGGTGCGGAAGGGCATCGGCACCGATCGCCGCATCGGTCCGGCGTTCCTCTTCCCCGGGCCCGGCTACGGCGGGTCGTGCTTCCCGAAGGACGTGCAGGCGCTCATTCGGATGGGCCAGGAGCGACACGTGCCGCTCGACATCCTCGCGGCGGTCGAGGCGGCCAACGAACGACAAAAGCGCCTGCTGTTCGAGAAAATCGAGCGGCATTTCGAGGGCACGCTGCAAGGCCGCGTCGTCGGCGTGTGGGGTCTCGCCTTCAAAGCGGAGACCGACGACGTGCGCGAGAGTCCCGCCCTCGTGTTGGTCGAGGCGCTCCTCGCCGCGGGCGCGACGGTGCGCGTGCACGACCCCGCGGCGATCGAGACCGCCCGGCAACACCTCGGCGACCGCGTCACGTACGCCCGCCACGCGGTGGACGTACTCGCGGGCGCGGACGCTCTCGCCATCGTCACCGAATGGCTCGAGTATCGCAATCCGGACTTCCCCAAGATGCGGCAGCTGATGCGGCGACCCCTCATCGTCGACGGCCGCAACCTCTACGAGCCTGACCGCCTCGCCAAACTCGGATTCACCTACGACAGCATCGGCCGGCGGTTGGCATGCGCCTCCTCGTAACCGGCGCCGCCGGGTTCCTCGGCTCGCATCTGTGTGACCGGCTCCTGGCGCTCGATTACACGGTCGTGGGGGTGGACAATCTCCTTACCGGGTCGCCTGCGAACCTGGCGCACCTCGAAAAGCACCCCCGCTTTCGCCTCGTTCGCCACGACGTCAGTACCTTCATCGACGTTCCGGGCCCGGTTGACGGCATCCTCCACTTCGCCAGTCCCGCGAGCCCGATCGACTATCTCGAGCATCCGATTCCCACCTTGAAGGTTGGGGCGCTCGGGACGCATAACACCCTGGGACTCGCCAAGGAGAAGAGCGCGCGCTTCTTCCTCGCCTCGACGTCCGAGGTGTACGGCGACCCGCTCGTCCATCCGCAGCCGGAGAGCTATTGGGGGAACGTGAATCCGGTCGGCCCGCGTGGCGTGTACGACGAAGCCAAGCGCTTCGCCGAAGCGATGACGATGGCCTACCACCGCTACCACGGGCTCGATACGCGCATCGTGCGAATCTTCAACACCTACGGGCCGCGCATGCGCCCCAACGACGGCCGGGTGGTCTCGAACTTCATCTCCCAAGCGCTCCGCGGGGAGCCGCTCACCATCTACGGCGACGGCTCGCAAACGCGGTCGTTTTGCTACGTGGATGATTTGATCGAGGGCATCGTGCGTTTGTTCGAGCGCGGCACGAACGAGCCCACCAACATCGGCAACCCGAAAGAGTTCACCGTGCGCCAGCTCGCCGAGCGGGTCCTGGAGCTGACCGGAAGCCGCAGCGCGATCGTGGAGAAACCGCTGCCGGTCGACGACCCGCGCGTCCGGCAGCCCGACATCACCCGCGCCCGCGAAACGCTCGGGTGGGAACCCCGCGTGTCCCTCGACGAGGGCCTCCGCCGCACGATCGAGTATCTCCGGACTGTCGTGAGCCGGTGAGCGGATCGCCCGTAAAAATGCTGGTCACGGGAGCCGCGGGGTTCATCGGGTCCCACGTGTGTGAAGCGCTCGTCGCCCGCGGGCACGCCGTCGTCGGGCTCGACAACTTCGACGCGTTTTACGGGCGCGCCGTCAAAGAGCGGAACCTCAAGGGATTGCTCGCCAACCGCGCCTTCCGATTCGTCGAAGCCGACGTGGCGCGGGACCCGCTGCCCTTGGACGGCGTGGGCGCGGTACTCCACCTCGCCGCCAAGCCGGGGGTCCGTCCCTCGCTCGAGGACCCCGGCGCCTACATGGAAGCGAACGTCACGGCCACGGCGCGCGTCTTCGATGCGGCGCGCCGCGCCGGGATCGCGCGGATCGTCTTCGGCTCCTCGTCGTCGGTCTACGGAAACTCCACGCCGGCCCCGTTTCCCGAGGACGCGCCGGCACTGCAGCCGATCTCGCCCTACGCGGCCACCAAGCGGGCAGGGGAGCTCGTGGCCTACGCCTTCGCGCATCTCTATCCCCTGCGCATCATCTGCCTGCGGTTCTTCACCGTGTATGGGCCCCGTCAGCGGCCCGACTTGGCGATCCACAAGTTCACGGACTTGATCGCGCGGGGGCAGGCCGTCCGGATGCACGGCGACGGTTCGAGTGAGCGCGACTATACCTATATTAGCGATTGTGTGGACGGCGTCCTGGCGGCGCTGGCCCGCACCGAGAAGGCGGCCGACGGCTCGGTCGAGATGCTGAACATCGGTGGCGGCGAGCGGGTCCGCCTGGACCGGCTGATCGCGCTGATTTCCAAGACGCTGGGGCGCGAGGCACGCATTGAGCGGCATCCCGACCAACCGGGCGACGTGCGCTTGACCGACGCCGATCTGCACCGCGCCGAGCGCGCCCTCGGCTATCGGCCGCGGGTGGGGATCGAGGAAGGCATTCGCAACTTCGTGCGCTGGTACGAGGAGACCCATGGACGTCAGTCCTGAGCGCTTGGTCGAGCAGGCGCGTGAGCGGTTCGAGCTGCAGGACTACTACGGGGCGATTCACCTCCTCGAGGAGGTGATCGAGAGCGGGCGCGCCTTCGCCGACGCCCATCACCTGCTCGGCCTCTCCTACTCGCTTGCCGGGCAGGCCGAGAAGGCCCTGGAGCAGTTGGACCGGGCGCTGGCCCTGAACCCGCACTACGTCGAAGCCCTCATTCATCGCGCCCTGGTATTGAACGAGCTGGGCCGCGAGGAGGAGGCGACCGCCGCGCTGCGGCGGGCGCACCGGATCGACACGGGGGAGCGAGCGGGCTTTCCGACACACATCGCCGCGAAGCTGGCGAACCAGCACGCCGCGATGGGGCAGGCGTACCTCGAGGCGGGGGGGTTGGCGCAGGCCATCGAGCAGTACCAGGAGGCGCTCGAGCTGGGACCTGCCTTCCATGATCTGCGGTATAAGCTGGGCCGGCTGCTGCTCGAAGCGGGGCGGGCCCTGGACGCCCGCGACCAGTTCGAGACGATCGTGCGCGAGCGCCCGGGCTTCCTCGACGCGGCGGCGATGCTGGGTTTGGCGTGCTACTTGTCGGGCGACGGGCTCGCCGCGCGTGACGTCTGGGAGGCGTGCCGCGCGCGCCGGCCCGAAGATCCTCGCGTGGAGGCATATCTGGCGATGTTGTCACGCAACGAAGCGCCACCCCCGCCGTTGCCTTCCAAGGCCCCCCGGGGCGGAAAGAAGAAGAAAGCGTGAGGCGGTGGACGCCCCTGCTGCTCGTCCTGTCGTGCGCCTGCACGCGCAGCGCCGCCGACCACGAAGAGTTGGGGGATCGGGCCTACGCCGCGGGTGACTATCGCAGCGCGCTGGCGGAGTACCAGCTCGGGAACAAGGCCCATCCCGGGAGCGGATCGCTCGACGCGAAGCTTGGCGCCGCGGCTCTGCACACCGAGGAGTACGTGGTCGCAGCGGAGGCCTACCGCAACCTGGCCAGGGACGACCGCTCCCGCACCGACGAGGCCGCGGACGCGCTGGAGCGTGTGGTCCGGGCGGCCCTCGGGGCCAACGAGCGCACGGCGTTGACCAGCGCGCTCACGGGATTGCGCGAGATCGCCCCCACGCGGCCCCTGGGGCGCTACGCGACCCTCTCAGCGCTCGACGCGGTGGACCGTGGCGACACGACGACGGCACTTGCCCTGTTGCCGGTCGCGGCGGCCGCGAGCGGCGATCCGGCGCGGGCCGACTCGCTGCTGTTCGTGTACGGGATGACCCTGGTGCGCGTGCGCGATTGCAGCACCGCCGTCGCGGTGTTCGAGGGTGTGATCTGGCGCAAGCGCGCCCCCGTCGTGGTGGAATCGGCGCGCGAGGGTCTCGGGCTCTGCGCGCTGGTCGAGGGCCAGATCGCGTTGGAGAAGGGCCGGCCGGCGGACGCAGAGGGCTGGTTCCGGCGGGCCACGGCTCCCGGCGCGTCCCCCGATGTCGTTCGGGCCGCGTTCCTGGGGCTCGGCGACGTGCGTCTCTCGCAGGGCGACATCGCCGCGGCACTCGAGAGCTATCAGCAGGCGTTGGTGGGCGGCACGCCGGGCGATACTATCGCCCAGCGGGCGCAAGAGAAGATCAACTCGCTGGGGAAGGCTGAACCCGAATGATGCGACGCATAGTATGGACGCTCGGTCTGGTAGCGCTCGCCGCCGGCTGTCACCACGCGCCGCGGGTGCAGACCGTCACCCGGCCCGAGATGGAGCTCGATCGCGCGTTGGCCCTGATTCGGCGCGGCGACTTTCGCCGCGCCCAGCTCGTGCTGCAGCGGCTGACCTTCGAATTCACGCCGGGCCAGCCCGAGGCGGTGGCGGCCCGCTACTATCTGGCGGAGTGCTACTTCCAGATCGGCGACCGCGTACAGGCCGCCCACGAGTTTCGCAAAGTGGCCGACGAATTTCCGGCCAGCGAATACGCGCCCCTCGCGCTGCTGCGCGCCGGTGATGCGAACCTCCGGATGTGGCGGCGCGCCGAGCTGGACCCGACCTACGGGGAGACGGCCCTTTCGATCTATCAGGAGCTGACTGGGCGCTACCCCGACACGGACGCGGCCAGCCGGGCGCGCCCGCACGTGCGGCGGCTGCAGAACCAGTTCGCCGAGAAGACCTACAAGAACGGCATGTTCTACCTGCGGCGCAAAGCGTACGACTCGGCGATCATCTATTTCAAGGACGTGATCGCCAACTACCCGGAAGCCGCGCTCGCCCCCGACGCCCTACTGCGCCTGGTGGACAGCTACCGCGCCATCGGATACAAGGAAGAGCTGCAGGAGACGTGCGCCCACCTGCGCCGCTTCTACCCGGGGGCGACGGGTCTCGCCAAGAACTGCCCGGCTGACACGACGGGCACGTCGTCCTGACCGGCGTGGACGCCCTGTTCGGGGGCTCCTTCGACCCGGTTCATCTGGGACACCTGGTCGTGGCCGAAACGGCGGCCGAGACGTTGGGGGCGACGATCCGGTTCATGCCGGCCCGCGAACAGCCCTTCAAGCGAGCGGCCCACCAGGCCACGCCCGAACAGCGCGTCGAGATGCTGGCGCTGGCCGCCCAGGGCAACCCGCGGCTGCAGGTGGAGCGGGTGGAAATAGGCCTGCCGGTCCCGTCCTATACCGTCCGCACGCTCCGGGCGCTGGGGGAGCGCGAACCGGGGAACCGGTTCACGTTATTGCTGGGGGCGGACGCGGCACAGGACCTGGCGGGATGGTGGGAGGTCGAAGCCCTGCCGGCGCTCGCCGACGTGGTCGTGTTCGCGCGACCCGGGGCCGCGGTGCCGCGCCACCCGTTGATCCGCCGCGTGATCGAAGTGCCCGCGATCGCCCTGTCGGCGACCGACGTGCGTGAGCGGGTGCGCACGGGGCGGTCCATTCGCTATCTAGTGCCCGAGGCGGTGCGCGAGTACGTCGCCGCCCGCGGGCTGTATCGCTAGGGGAGTCATGGCTCATCGTTGGTTCACCAAGCTCTTCGGCACGCGGTTCGACCGCGAGTTGAAGCGCGTCCAGCCGATCGTCGATGCGATCCACACGCACGAAGCGCGCCTCAAGGACCTTTCCGAGAGCGAGCTGAAGGCGCAGACCGCCAAGTTTCGGGCGGTCATCGCCGAGCGCACCGGCGCGCTCGGGGCGGACGTCGAGCGGCTCAAGCAGGCGAAGCACGACTGTCCCGACCCCGCGGAGCGCGCCGATCTAAGCGACCAGCTCGGGCGCGCCGAGAAGGCGTTTGTGGCCGAGTTACAGCGCACGCTCGACGAGCTCCTCCCCGAGGCGTTCGCTACGGTGCGGGAGGCCTGTCGCCGCCTGATCGGGTCCAAGGTCGTGGTGACGGGACACGAGCAGGCGTGGGACATGGTGCCCTACGACGTCCAGTTGATCGGCGGCCTCGTCCTGCATCAAGGGAAGATCGCCGAGATGGCCACGGGCGAAGGGAAGACCCTCGTCGCCACGCTGCCGCTCTACCTCAACGCGCTGGCGGGCCGGGGCGCGCACCTGGTCACCGTCAACAACTACCTGGCGCGGCGCGACTCGCAGTGGATGGGCCATCTCTTCACGTGGCTCGGCCTGACCGTCGGGTGCATCGACGACACGCAGCCGTCCACCCCCGAGCGGCGCGCGGCCTACCTGTGCGACATCACGTACGGCACGAACAACGAGTTCGGGTTCGATTACCTCCGCGATAACATGGTGTTCACGCTGGAGCAGCGCGCCCAGCGGCGCCACGTGTATGCGATCATCGACGAGGTGGACTCGATCCTCATCGACGAAGCGCGGACCCCGCTCATCATTTCGGGGGCCGTGGGCGCCGAATCGGACGAGAAGTACGCCCAGTTCAACAGCCAGGTGGTCCAGCTGGTGCGGAAGCAGACCGCGGTCGCCAACGACCAGATCGCCAAGGGCGAGCCGCTGCTCGCGGACGAGAAGACACAGTATGACGGCGCGGTGCTGCTGTATCAGGCCCAGCTGGGGATGCCGAAGAACAAGAAGCTGCTGAAGCTCCTGAACGAAACCGGCGTCAAACAGCTGGTCCAGCGGGTCGAGCTCGACCGCCTCGCCGACCGCAAGCTCCCGGCGCCCAAGCAGAAGATGCGCCATCTCGAGGACGACCTGTATTTCGTCATGGACGAGCGGGGGCGCTCCGTCCACCTGACCGACAAAGGCGTCGAGACGATGTCGCCGCAGGATCCGACGCTCTTCGTGGTACCGGACATCTCGCACGCGGTGCACGAGATCGACCGCGATGAGCACCTGTCGGCCCCGGAGAAGCTCGAGCGCCGGCGCGCCGTGGAGGCGGAGTACGCGCAGAAGAGCGAGATCCTCCGCATCATCCACAAGTTGCTGCAGGCGCACGCCTTGTACGAGAAGGACGTGGAGTACGTCGTGCAGGACGGGCAGGTCTTCATCGTAGACGAGTTCACCGGCCGCCTGATGCCGGGGCGCCGCTGGTCGGACGGCTTGCATCAGGCCGTCGAGGCCAAGGAGGGCGTGCAGGTGCGCGAGGAGAGCCAGACCCTCGCGACGATCACGATCCAGAACTACTTCCGCATGTACGAGAAGCTCGCGGGGATGACCGGTACCGCCGAGACTGAAGAGACCGAGTTCCACGACATCTACAAGCTCGCGGTCGTCGTGATCCCGACCAACCGGCCCGTCCGGAGGGTGGACAAGCACGACCTCGTGTACAAGACGCGGCGCGAGAAGTACAACGCGATCATCGACGAAATCGAGCGCGAGTACAAGCGCGGCCTGCCGGTGCTGGTGGGCACCGTCAACGTGGAAGTGTCGGAGACGCTGGCGCGGATGCTGAAGCGGCGCGGCCTGAAGCACGAGGTCTTGAACGCGAAGTTCCACGAGCGGGAGGCGGAGATCGTCGCGCTGGCGGGCCAATCCGGCTCGATCACGATCGCGACGAACATGGCGGGCCGCGGGACCGACATCAAACTCGGCGCCGGCGTCAAGAAGTGTCAGGTGTGCGGCATCAAGGCGCGCGAGGCGCCGTTCGGTCAGCTGGTCGAGAAGGCGGATCTGTCGGCCGAGCAGATCAAAGAGCTCAAGTGCAACGAGAATCCGCCTTGCGGCCTGGTAATCATCGGGACCGAGCGGCACGAGGCGCGGCGCATCGACCGCCAGCTGCGCGGCCGCTCCGGCCGCCAGGGCGATCCGGGGCAGAGCGTCTTCTACATGTCGCTGGAAGACGACCTGATGCGCCTCTTCGGTTCCGACCGGATAGCGCGCATCATGGATCGCACGGGTGCGGAAGAGGGCGAGGTGATCACCCACCCCTGGGTGACCGCCGCGATTGGCCAGGCGCAGAAACGCGTCGAGCTGCAGAACTTCCAGGCACGCAAGAAGCTGCTGCAGTTCGACGATGTCATGAACAAGCAGCGCGACGTGATCTACTCACGGCGCCTCTACGCGCTCGAGGGCGGGGAAGAGCTCAAGGCCGAAGCGCAGCACATGATCGACCAGGCGGTCGAGCGTCTCGCCGAAGGCATCGTCGTGGAGTACGACGATCCCGGTCAGTGGGATCGCGCCCTCATCGAGACCGAGTTCCTCCAGAAGTTCCTGATCACGATTCCTGGCACGACCGATCCCGCCGTCATCAAGGACCGCGACGACCTCGTGCGCGCCGCCCAGGAGGCGGGGCGCGCGGCGTTCGAGGCCAAGATCCGGCAGCTCAAGGACATTGAGGCCAAGGTCGGCGCCCAGAACCTGCCCGAGCAGGCGCTGTCGCACGTCACGCTCGGCGTGATCGACGAGAAGTGGAAGGACCACCTGTACGACTTGGACCAGCTGCGCGAGGGCATCTACTACCGCGCCTGGGGCCAGAAGGACCCGCTCGTCGAGTACAAGCAGGAAGCCTACGAGATGTTCGTCGGCTTGATGCACGACCTGAACGCGACGTTCACGGAGCGCTGGCTCAAGCTGCAGATCGAGATCGGGCCGCCGCAGGGGGGCCCCCCCCCCGCCCGACCCGTCACCGGACCAGCGGGCGGATTGCCGGGACGAGCCCCGCGGCGCCCCGCGCCGATGGTCGCCTCGAAGCCCGCTGCCGACGGGTTGGTCACCAGCAGCGATGCCCCGCCGCCGACTCGGCCGCCCAGACCGGGCGCCGGGGGAGGTGGCGTGACCGAGCCCGCGTTCGCGGCGAATCCCTACGCCGGCGTCGGTCGCAACGACCCGTGTCCCTGCGGCAGCGGCAAGAAGTTCAAGAAGTGCCACGGGGCAGCCGCCTAGAAACGTAGGGGCGCAGCATGCTGCGCCCCTACGCATTTCGGGTCGCGGTTCTACCGCGCCGTCAACACAGAATTCCCAGACGCATCCGCCGCGATCGTGAACCGCGCGACGTTGCGGCCCAGCGCCTGCCCGGCGTCGATGTCGAACCGATAGTGGATCCCGCCGTACATGCGCGACAGCCCCGCCTCGGTGACCATCGCATTCAGTTGCGCGCGTTGCTCGGGGAAGAACGTACTCAGCACTTCCGCACCCGATGCGGAGAGGCAGCTGTGGCCGGACGGATACGCCGGGTGGTTGGGTCTTCCGACGGCGGCGACGACCGTGATCAGCGGGTCCGCCTGCCACGGCCGGATGAACCAGTACGTCTCCTTCGCATCCCAGCAACCGATCTGCGAATCGAACATCGTCGCGCTGAGCAGGGCGTAGAGGTGTGTCGCCTCGCGCTCGGACAGGCGGTGCTGGTTGATGCCGTCGGTCGCGACCTGCATCCAGAACCCGGCCGTGGTCGGCGTACCAGTGCTCAGCGCCCAGAAGGCGGCGATCTGTATTTGCTCCGCTGTGCGCGTGTCGGAGATCTGACGGATTTCGTTGAGCGCGGCGGTGAACGGCGCAGACCCAAACGCCGGCGGTGGCCCCGGCCGGAACTGGCTCGCGGAGGTCAGGAACCAGGGGGTCACCCCCGGCAGCTGCCCGCCCGCGATCGTCGCGGGGGTCGTGTTGCTGATCCACAGCCCCGCACCCCCCGGGATCGTGCCGGTGAACGGCGTGCTGAAGCCGTCTCCCTGGGCTCGCGTGACGATCTCGGCGCCCACCGCGCGACCGATTGCCTCACCGCGCGCGAACGCGGGGTGCGGTCCGCCTGGGCCTGCGTTCTCCTGCGTGTTGACCATGTCCTCCAATGCCTGAGCTTGGCTGGGGAAGAGGTAGGTCAGCACCACGGCCGACGCGCCCGCGACGGCGCCGCGGTTCGCCTCCAACTGATCTCGGCCGCCGAGGCCCTTGGCTTCCGCTCGCTGCACGGCCTGATACTGCGCGACGCCCACAAGGGGATACACACGCGTTGCAGTTTGGGCGTTGAAGCCCGCCTGGCCAACGAGCGCCGCGGCCCTCTCCTGCCAAGCCGGGCTCGCGAGCCCCGAAGCGAACGGAACGCCGCTGCGCGAAGCGGATAACCCGGAGCCCGTTGGGCTGGGCGCCTGATCCGTGCAGGCGGTGACGAGCAGAGCGAGCGTGAGGGTGAGCACTGCGGGCGTAGCACGCATGATGCCTCCACGAGATTGAGGTTGAACCGCGGTCGCCTCGTGGATCGGTCGGCAGGCACGGGGTGGCAGGGATGATCATGGCACCACGTTCGCCTCGGGGTAAGGTGCCGCCCGGCGTAAAAAGGGGTATGCCCCAGCCGGTTGGCCCGCATAGTGTTGCCCCATGCCCCTGCGTCTCTCCGAGCACCTGGACCGCGACCGTCCCCGCGAGCGTTTCTGGGCCGTCGGCCCCGCCGCGTTGACGGCGCAGGAGCTCCTGGCCATTCTCCTAGGAACGGGGACCACCGGGCGTGACGCTCTCGCCGTCGCGGGCGATCTGTTGGCCCGAGGCGAGGGCTCACTGCGCCGACTCGCGGCGCGTCCCTGGGCGGAGCTGGCCCAGATCCCCGGAGTGGGGCGGGCCAAGGCGGCGCGGCTCGCGGCGGCGGTGGAATTGGGCCGTCGCATCGCCGGGGAAGCCGAGCCGGCCCCCGAGCGGATCCGGGGTCCGGGCGACGTGCACCGCTACTATGCGCCGCGGCTGCGGGACTTGGCGGTGGAGGAGTTCCACGTGCTGGCCTTGGGGAGCCAGAGCCAGATTCTGGCCGATCTCCTGATCACGCGGGGCATCTTGAACAGCTCCCTCGTCCACCCCCGCGAAGTGTTTCGGGCCGCGATCGCGGAGGCGGCCGCGGGGATCATCGTGGTGCACAATCACCCGAGCGCCGATCCGACGCCCTCGGCGGACGACCGGGCGGTGACGAGGCAGTTGGTGGACGCGGGGCGGTTGCTGGACGTCCCCGTGTACGATCACGTGATCGTAGGAGGCGAGCGGTACGTGAGTTTCGCGGAGGCAGGACTGCTGTGACGAGCACGGCGCCGATTCTCGCGCCGGAGCTGGCCAAGGCCGTGGCGGCCCAGCGGGAACGCCTCGACCTGGACCTCCTGTCGCGCGCCTACCGCGCCAGCGCCCAGGCGCACCGCGGCCAGAAACGCGTGTCGGGCGACGACTACGTGTCCCATAGCGTGGCCGTGGCGACGATCCTCGCCGAGCAGCAGATGGACACGACCACGATCGCCGCGGCGCTGCTGCACGACGTGGTCGAAGACTCGAACGTCACCCTCGACGACATCCGGCGCGATTTTGGCGGCGAGGTCGCGGAGCTGGTCGACGGCCTCACCAAGATTGCGACGCTCACGTTCCGCTCGACCGCCGAAGAACAGGCCGAGAACTACCGCAAGCTCCTCATGTCGGTCGCGAAGGACGCGCGCGTCATCATCATCAAGCTCGCGGACCGGCTGCACAACATGCGTACCCTCGAGCCCCTCGCCGAGGAGAAGCGACGGCGCATTGCGCTCGAGACCAGGGAGCTCTACGCACCCCTCGCGCACCGCTTCGGCATGGCGGGCGTCAAGGCGGAGCTCGAAGACCTGGCGTTCAAGCACCTCGAGGCCACGGAATACCGGCAGCTCGTGCGGCAGGTCAAGGCCCGGCGTGTGGAGCGTGACCGGACGACCGAACGGTTGCGCGAGCCGCTCGCCGACGAGATGCGACGGGCCGGGATCACCGACTTCGAGATCACCGGCCGGCCGAAGAACCTGTGGTCGATCTACAAGAAGATGAAGCAACGCGGCAAGCCGTTCGAGGAGATCTTCGATCTGCTGGCCGTCCGAGTGCTGGTGAGCTCGATCACCGATTGCTATCACGTGCTCGGGATCATTCACCACAAGTGGACGCCGCTCCAGGAACGGATCAAGGACTACATCGCGAGCCCGAAGTCGAACGGCTACCAGTCGGTGCACACGACGGTGTTCGGGCCCGCGGGCCAGCTCTACGAGATCCAGATCCGCACGCGGGAGATGCACCGGACCGCTGAATACGGCATCGCGGCGCATTGGCTCTACAAAGAAGGTGGCAAGACCGCCGATGAGCTGGATCGCCACCTGTCGTGGTTCCGTCAGCTCATCGAGCTGCAGCAGGACGCGCACACGCCCGAGGAGTTCCTCGAGTTCCTGAAGATCGACCTGTACCAGGACGAGATCTTCGTGTTCACGCCGCGGGGCGATGTGAAGCGACTCCCCAAGGGAGCCACGCCGCTCGACTTCGCGTTCGCCGTCCATACGGAGGTCGGCCAGCGCACGCAGGGCGCGCGCGTGAACGGACGCATCGCGCCGCTGCACCGGGCGCTCAAGAACGGCGACACCGTCGAGATCATCACCAGCACGCAGGCGCGTCCATCACGCGACTGGATGGCGCACGTTCAGACGGGGCGCGCGCGTCACAAGATCCGGCAGTGGGTCAAGCATGAAGAGCACGAGCGCAGCGTCACGCTCGGGCGCGAGATTCTGGCTCGGGAGGTCCGGCGTCGCCGCCTCGACGCCCCCACCGACGAGCGCCTCGCCCAGGCCGCCGTCACCTTGTCGGTCGGCGGGCCCGAGCAGCTGCAGGCGGCGATCGGGCGGGGCGACGTCCCGATCGGCCAGGTGATGAAGGCCCTGTATCCCGATCTCCCCGCGGAGGAGCTGAACCCGCGCAGCCCGACCGCCTTCGGGCGCGTCATGCAGCGGCTGCGCCTCGGGCGGGGGATCAAGATTCAGGGCGTCGACGGCCTGATGGTGCGGTACGCCCAGTGCTGCCAGCCCGTGCCCGGCGACCCGGTGGTTGGGTACGTCACGCAGGGCCGCGGGATCTCGATTCACCGCAGCGACTGCCCCAACCTGCTCACGCTTTCCGACGAGGTCGAACGGCGGGTGGACATCGACTGGCGGGAGGTCGAGGGCGAGGTGGTGACGGTGCGGCTGGCGGTGAGCGGCGAGGACCGGCGCGGCCTCTACGCCGACATCTGCGAGGCGATCAGCGGAACGGGGACGAACATCAAGAGTGCGGACCTCACCTCCAAAGACGGCGCCGTGTTCGGCTCGGTCCTCGTGGAGGTCGAGAATCACACGCACCTGCACAAGGTGCTCCGGGCGGTGCGGAAGGTGAAGGGCGTGACCGACATCGCCCGCCGCGACTCGGGCAGCCACACCGAGCCTTTGCTCGGTTAGCTTTCTCTCCATGCCTTTCGATCTCGTCTCGCCCTATCAACCGGCGGGCGACCAGCCGCGCGCGATCGCCGAGCTGACTGCCGGGTTCGCGCGCGGGGACCGCTATCAGACGCTGCTGGGCGTCACCGGCTCCGGCAAGACGATGACGATGGCCAATGTGATCGCGCGCCTCGGCCGTCCGACGATCGTACTCTCGCACAACAAGACCCTGGCGGCCCAGCTGTACGGCGAGCTGAAGGCGTTCTTCCCGAAGAACGCCGTCGAGTTCTTCATCTCGTACTACGACTACTACCAACCCGAGGCGTACGTCCCGGCGACCGACACCTACATCGCCAAGGACTCCTCGATCAACGACGACATCGACCGGCTGCGGCTGCGGGCCACCTCGAGCCTGATGGAGCGCGATGATGTGATCATCGTCGCGAGCGTCTCCGCGATCTACGGCCTGGGCGACCCGGAGGCGTACCGCCGGCTCCTCGTCACCGCGCGAACGGGTGAATCCCGGGGCCGCGACGCCCTCCTCGCTGACCTGGTGGGCATCCAATACCAGCGCAACGACGCGGCGTTCGAGCGCGGCACGTTCCGGGTCCGCGGCGATACGGTCGAGATCTTCCCCGCCTACGACGAGCAGGCGGTGCGCATCGAGCTGTGGGGCGACGAGGTCGAACGGATCGCCAAGATCGACCCGCTGACCGGGAATGTGATCACGGTGATCGATCGCTGCGCGATTTATCCCGCCACCCACTTCGTGACCCAGCGGGCCACCATCGAGCGGGCGGTGTCGGCGATCCGCGGCGAGCTGAAGGAGCGCCTCGTCGAGCTGCGCGCGCAGAACAAACTGGTGGAGGCCCAGCGGCTCGAATCCCGCACCAACTTCGACGTCGACATGCTGCTCGAGGTCGGGCGCTGCACCGGCATCGAGAACTACTCGCGTCACCTCACGGGGCGGCAGCCCGGCGCGCGCGCCGCGTGCCTGCTCGACTACATCACGGGCGACTACCTCTGCATTCTCGACGAGTCGCACCAGTCGCTGCCCCAGCTCGGGGCGATGTACGAAGGTGACCGGTCCCGCAAGCAGACCCTGGTCGACTACGGCTTCCGCCTCCCGTCGGCGCTCGATAACCGGCCTCTCAAGTACGACGAGTTCATGCAGCTCGTGCCGCGCATTCTCTTCACCTCTGCCACCCCGGGCGACGCAGAGCTGCGACTCTCCGGCGGCGTCGTCGTGGAGCAGATCATCCGGCCCACTGGCCTGGTGGACCCCGAGGTGGAGGTCCGGCCCGTGGCCGGTCAGGTCGACGACTTGCTCAACGAGATACGGCTCCGCGAGAAGAAGAACGAGCGTGTGCTCGTCACGACCCTCACCAAGCGCATGGCCGAGGATCTGACCGACTACCTGCAACAGCACGGCGTCCGGGTCCGCTACCTGCATTCCGAAATCGACGCCATCGAGCGCGTCGAGATCATCCGCGGGCTGCGGCTCGCCGAGTTTGACGTCCTGGTCGGCATCAACCTGCTGCGCGAAGGGCTCGATCTGCCGGAAGTCTCGCTCGTCGCCATCCTCGACGCCGACCAAGAGGGGTTCCTGCGTTCCGATCGCTCGCTCATTCAGACGGTCGGCCGCGCCGCCCGGCACCTGAGCGGCCGCGCCATCCTGTACGCCGACCGCGTCACCGGCTCGATGGAGCGGGCGTTGAGCGAGATGAACCGGCGCCGCGCGACGCAGGTCGCCTACAACGTGGAGCACGGCATCACGCCGCGGTCCATCGTCAAGTCGGTGGGAGACATACGCTTCGTCACCCGGTTCGCCGACGCGCGAACCGCGAAGCCCGCCGAGGCGGGCGTGCGGCGGCCGGCGGACGCCAAGGAACGAGAAGCGCTCATCCGGCTGCTGGAGCAGCAGATGCAGTCCGCCGCCGAGGAGCTCGACTTCGAGCTGGCGGCGGTGCTGCGCGACCAGGTCCTCGAGCTGAAGGCCGATGCGCCTCTCCGCGGACGAGCTCAACCGGTTCGGTGAACGCGTCGGCGCCCAGCTCACCGCCCCCGTCGTGATCGGTTTGTCAGGGGAGATGGGTGCCGGGAAGACGACGCTCGTCCAGGCCATCTGCCGCGGCCTCGGCGCGCGCGCGCTCGCGACCAGCCCCACCTACGCGCTGGTGCACCACTACGACGCGGCCTCCACGCCCGTCTATCACGTGGACTGTTATCGCCTGAAGCACCCCGACGAAGCTCGCGACCTCGGCTTCGATGACATGATCCGCGAGAACGCCATCGTGCTGATCGAGTGGCCCGAGCGCGCCGGCCCCTGGGCGCCGCCGCTCGATCGCCATTTTCGGCTCGCGCACGATCCCGACCTGGCGATTCGCGTCGTGGAGGAGGCAGCGTGAGCGGTCCCTGGCTCGCCATCGATACCGCGACGGAAATTGCGAGCGTCGCCCTGGGGTCCGCCGAGCGCGTGCGCACCGTGCGCTCGATGCAGGGGGCGCGCCAGCACGCCGCGCAGATTGTGCCCCTGGTGGATCAGGTGCTCACCTTGTCGGCCGTTCGCGTGCGGAACCTGGCTCTCGTGATCGTAGCTGATGGGCCCGGCAGCTTCACCGGCTTGCGCATCGGGTGGGCCGCGGCGAAGGGGCTCGCGCACGCCAACGGCATCCCGCTCCGGGCGATCCCGTCGCTCATGGGGGCCGCCCACGCCGCAGCCGCCGGCACAGAGGGACCCATTGCCGTGTGCTTCGACGCCCTGCGAGGACAGGTGTTTGGGGCCGTGTATGCCTTTCCGCCCGGCCGTGTCGAGACCCTCGTCGCGCCCGGTCTATTCACGGTCGGGACGCTGGCCCGCGTCGCTCCGGTGCGACCCCTCGCCGCCGTCGGCGACGGCGCGCTGCGCTACTCGGAGGAGGTCCTGGGTTGGACTGGACGCGCGCCCGTGAGTCTCGAGTCCGTCCCGCCCGTCGCGAGCTCGTTGCTTGCCTTGGGGGCTCGCGAGGGCGCGGGCCGTGCCCTGGCCGAGGCGGCGACTGCCGAGCCCGAGTACGGGCGCCCCGCTGAGGCGCAGGCTAAATGGGAGGCGCGCCACGGCCGGCCACTACCGAATTCGTCCCGCTGAGGCCGCGGACGTGCCGCCAGTGCACGCGATCGAACAGGCGTCCTTCACGGATCCTTGGTCGGTGCGCGACTTCCGCGAGTGCGTCGCATCGGACGTTCTCTTCTTCGTCGCGGCAGCGCGCAGCGGAGTCGACGGGTACGTCGTCGCTCAGGATGCCGCCGACGAGGGGGAGATTCTGAACCTCGCGGTGGCTCCGGCTCGGCAGCGCGGCGGCATCGGACGCGCCCTCGTCGGGCAGGTGCTCACCACGCTCGCTCAGCGCGGGGCGCGGCGCGTGTTTCTGGAAGTTCGGGAGTCGAACGCGGCGGCGCGCGCGCTGTACGCTGCGCTCGGGTTCGAGGAAGTCGGTCGCCGGACCCGTTATTACCGGCGTCCGGTCGAGGATGCCATCGTCTTGAGGGCTGCCATTCCTGCAGACGGAGGTGATGCGTAACTTCGCTACAAGTGGCGTATCTTTGATTGACAGAATAACTTGCGATTCATATACTGTGGGGCATCCTTGGGCCCCCAACCCGCGTTAGCGTCGGAGGTCGTTGTGAGCCGCAGCCTTAACAAGGTCATGATCATCGGGAATCTGGGGGCCGATCCCGAGGTGCGCAGCACGAACAACGGGTCCCGCGTGGCCACCCTGTCGGTGGCGACCAGTCGCCAGTGGAACGCGCAGAGTGGGGAAAAGCAGGAGAAGACCGAGTGGCACCGGGTCATCTGCTGGAACAACAAGGGATCTGGCCTGGCGGACGTCGCCGAGAAGTACCTCAAGAAGGGCGATAAGGTCTATATCGAGGGGCGGGTAGAGTACCGCACCTGGGAAGACCGCGAGAAACAAACGCGCTACGTCACCGAGATCATCGCGCGCGAGCTGATCATGCTGTCGCCCAAGGGCGGCGGCGGCGAAGGTGCGAAGGTCGCCGCTCGGGCAGCCCCGGAAGGGAAGGCAGCGGAGTCGCTCGAAGCGTTCCCGGAGGCGCTGGATGAGGAGGACGACGATCTGCCGTTCTAGCCGCGCGGCACTGCTGGTCCTGGCGGCGGTGCCGCTGACGTGGACGCTCCTGCTTGCGCAGGACACCACGCAGGCGGAACCCGCCGCCATGGCCCAGGTTCCCGCCAGCCACACTGTCTCCCGGGGCGAAACGCTCTGGTCCATCGCCCAGATGTACTTCGCCGACCCGCTGCTCTGGCCGGAGATCTACCGTCTGAACACGAACGTCGTCGAAGACCCGCACTGGATCTATCCGGGCGAGGTGCTCGTGCTCGCGCCGGTCGTGGGGAATGTGGCGCAAGGCGACACGGTCGTGGCAGTCCCGCCGGATACGAGCATTGCCGCGGCCGACACAGTGGGGGTCCAGGCGGGCGATACAATCGCCGCCGCCCCGGATACGACGGGGGTATTCGTCGAACCGCCGCCTCCCGAACCGGTGGGCGAGTCGTACGAAACCATGTTCGATCGCCGCCGCACGCCCCAGCAGCGCGTCGAGGATGTGCTGCGGGCGTACATACACCAGCCGTACCGGCCCTTGCGCGCCGGGGAGTTCTACGCCGCGGGTTTCCTCACCGAGAACGAGCGCCTTCCCTGGGGCACGGTGTTGGGCGTGACGACCCCGCCCGCCATCACGCGGCTGTCGGACCGCAGCACGGCAATGAACTACGACGAGATTTCGATCAAGCCGCCGTCGCGCGCCTCGTACCATGTGGGGGATTCGCTGCTCATCGCGCGTATCGACCGGGCGCTCGAATTCGGCGATTGGGGCGAGGTCGTCGTGCCCCTCGGCATCGCGCGGGTGACGTCCGTGCAAGACGAGCAGGTGCTGGCCTTGGTGATCAGCCAGTTCGGCTCAATCCGGAACGGGCGTCTGGCGCTGCCCCTCGAGCCATTCAAGAGTCCGGGCGAGGTGCGGCCCACGCCGGTCGAGCAAGGCCTGCATGGCCGGCTGCTCGCCAGCCGCGACTCGCGGGCGATCGCCGGTCCGCAACAGTTCTTCTTCATCGACAAGGGTCGCGCCGAGGGCGTGGTGCCGGGCGACGTGTTCGAGGTGTACCGTCCCGCGGCCGGCGAACTGGGGTCCCCGTCGGAAGAAGTGCGGGCTGTCATGATGATCGTGCACACCCGCGAGCATTCCGCCACGGGACTCGTGCTCCAGATCATGCATCCCGGGCTCGATCCCCGTCTTCCGGTTCGCCTGATCAAGAAGATGCCCTCCTGACCGGCGGCCGGGCCCGCTGCGGCGGGCCCGGCGCGTACGTGCCGTGATTCTCACCCTGCATCTCCTCGCCCTGGCGCTGTACGGATTGGCCACGGCGCTCACGTTGGCGCCGGTCGTGGGGATGCGTGCCCCGCCGCGCATCCTGACGATCGCCTTGCCGTGCGCCGGCGCCGCCCTGCACGTCGTGGCCGTGTCGCAGCTCACCCTCGTCGGGCTCGCGCCGGCGCTGTCGATGCTCGCGCTCTGTCTGGTGTTGTTGCAGCTCGCGACCGAGCGGTTGGTGCGCGGCTCCGCGGTGGGGTTCTTCACGGGACCGCTCGCCGCCGGCCTGGTCGGCCTCGCGCTGCTGATCGGTCTCGCGCCCGGCGCCGAGCCCTCCGCCGGACGCAACGCCTGGCTTATCTTGCACGTCGCGCTCAGCGTGCTGGGCCTGGCCCTGCTCGCCCTCGCCTTCATCGCGGCCGCGTTGTACCTGTTGCAGTTCCGCGAGCTCAAGGCCCGGCGCTTCGGCCAGGTGTTTCAGCTGTTCCCGCCGCTCGAGCGGCTCGATCACTTGAACCGCGTCGCGCTGGTTGCCGGGTTTCCCGCCCTCACCCTGGGCGTGCTGCTGGCCCTCGGGTACGCGGCACGGTTCGCGGGGGGGCTGCACGTGGGGAAGGCGCAGATCGTCTGGGGGTTGTTCACCTGGGTGGTGCTTGGGTGGGCCGTCTGGGTGCGATTGGTGCGCCACTGGGACGGACGGCGCGCCGCGTTCGCCAGCATCGCGGGATTCTCGGCGGTGCTCCTGGTGTACCTGGCGCTCAAGCTGGCCCAGCCGGGCGCCGAGCGATTCCTATGAGCGACTCGAACGCGATGGGCATCAAAGTGCTGGGAGTGAACCACCGCACGGCGCCCCTGGAAGTCCGGGAGCGCTTCGCGCACGGTGCCCACGAGGTGCCGGGCGCCCTGGCGCGCGTGATGGCGGCGGGCGCGACCGGGGGCGTCCTGCTTTCCACGTGCAATCGGACCGAATTCTACCTCGTCGGCGACGAGGACCGCGTCACGAACGCCGTCTGGGATCTCCTCGGCGAACGCCTGGAGCGGGGCGCCGCCGCGCATGCCTACGGCTACATCGCGCGTGACCGCGACGCCGTCCGCCACCTCTATCGTGTTTCGTCCGGCCTCGATTCGATGATTCTCGGCGAGTCACAGATCCAGGGGCAGGTGCGCGACGCCTGGGAGGCCTCGCGCGCACAGGCGGGTCCTGTGCTGCACCGGCTGTTCCAGTCCGCGCTCCACGTCGGCGCGCGCATCCGGACCGAGACCGCCCTGGGGATGGGCACGGCCTCGGCGGCCTCCGCCGCCGTGGCGGTGGCCGGGAAGATCTTCGGTGACCTCGCCGGGAGGACGGCGTTGATCCTCGGGGCGGGGGACATGGCCGAGCTGGCCGCAACGTGCCTCACCGACGTGGGGGTGCGTGTCACCCTCGTGGCGAACCGCACACACGACCGCGCCCGCGTCGTCGCCGAGCGGCTCGACGCTCGCGCCCTCACCCTGGAGGAGGCGTGGCCGCACTTCGCAACAACCGACATCGTGCTCTGCTCCACCGCCGCGCCTCACGCCGTCGTGACGTGGGAGCGCGTGGGCGCGGTGATCGGGGGGCGCCGCGGCCGGCCGCTCTGCATTCTCGACCTCGCGGTCCCGCGCGATGTGGATCCGGCTATCGCGCAGCTCGAGAACGTGTTCCTATACGACATCGACGACTTGCAGACCGTCGCCGCCCAGGCCACGGCGCGCAGGCACGAGGAGGTGCCGGCAGCCGAGCGCATCGTCGAAGAGGAGGCGGACCTCTTCTGGGCCTGGTACGGCGGGCTGGGCGTCGTGCCCGTCATCAAGGAATTCCGCAGCCGCATGGAGGCGCTGCGCGCGGCCGAGGTCGAGCGCGCCCTGCGCCACCTCGGGCACCTCGCGCCGGAGGACCGTGCGCGGGTCGAGCAGCTCAGCCAGGCGCTCCTCAACAAGTTCCTGCACCAGCCGACTGTGGCGCTCAAAGCGGCCGCCGAAGAGGGACGCGGCTATGGGCTCCTCGAGGCGCTGCGGCGCTTGTTCGGTCTATGACCGCGCGCGTGCTCGTCACCGGGGGCGCGGGTTACATCGGGAGCGTCGTCGCCGATCAGCTCCTTACTCGCGGCCACGACGTCGTCGTGCTCGACGACTTGAGTACGGGGCACCGGGAAGCAGTCCCAGCGGGGGTGACGTTCGTGCACGCCGGCATCGGCGATCGTGCCGCCGTCACGGCCCTCTTCGACCGGCATCCGGTGGACGCGATCGTGCACCTGGCGGCGTTCGCGCTGGTGGCCGAGTCGGTCGCGAACCCCGAGAAGTATCGAGCCAACAATGTGGCCGCCGCCCGCGTCCTGCTGGACGCCGCGATCGCCGCCGGCGTACGGCGCTTCGTCTTTTCGTCGTCCTGCACCGTCTACGGCGTTCCCGCCGCCGTGCCCATCTCCGAAGACGCGCCCTTGGCGCCGGTGAGCCCGTACGGGGAAACCAAACTGGAGTTCGAGCGGGTGCTCCAGGAGTACGCGGGGCGCACGCAGCTGTCTTCGGTGAGCCTGCGGTACTTCAACGCCGCCGGCGCGACCGACGCGCGCGGCGAGGATCATGATCCCGAGAGTCATCTCATCCCCAACGTGCTCGGGGTCGCGCTCGGCAAGCGAGCGGCGGTAGACGTTTTCGGGACCGACTACCCGACGCCCGATGGGACGGCTGTACGCGACTACATTCACGTGGAGGATCTCGCCGACGCGCATCTCCGCGCGCTCGATGCGGCGCCCACCGGCGCGATCGCCCTGAACCTCGGTACCGGGCAGGGCACGTCGGTCCGGCAGATCGTGGAGGCGGCGCGTCGGGTCACTGGCCACCCGATCCCGACCACCGATCGGCCACGCCGCCCCGGCGACCCGCCCGCCCTCGTCGCGGCGCCGCAACGCGCGGCCGCCGCGCTCGGTTGGCATCCACGGCGATCGAGCGTGGACGAGATTCTCGCGAG